>Ga0194119_10000422_pt1 | contig 82389 bp, 80 predicted proteins | sample TA2MahC100mmetaG_FD_148620 | JGI IMG/M metagenome (GOLD analysis project Ga0194119, IMG submission 148620) | Freshwater microbial communities from Lake Tanganyika, Tanzania - TA2015018 Mahale Deep Cast 100m | ecosystem: Environmental > Aquatic > Freshwater > Lake | place: Tanzania: Lake... | reverse complement strand
CTGCAAAACTGCGATGCGGCGGTTCGAACCCGCCCGGCGCCTCCATACCAAGCTTGCTAGAGCCGCCGCCTTCGATCGCTCGACCCAGAGGCTCTCGACCCCTCGACCTCGCTCGGGGTCGAGCCTGAGCGGCCTGCGACGAGCTCAGTCGAGTCGGGTCGAAGGCTCGACGGGTCAAATGGCGGCGGATTGTGACTTTGCCTCACGTGAGCGTAAATTCTTCGGTTGAACCGGCGGCTCCCCAGCGCCTTAGCGAAACGATTGCTGCCGAGGAATACCGTTGACGATGCGCGCGCCACGGTGCTAGCATCTCACGATTTCGCACGGCGATAATCCGGCGGGTGGGCCTGCCGGCTCGATAAAGGAGAGCAGGATGGCGGTTCCGGTTTCTCAGATGTACCAGGTGGTCAAGTATGTGCTGACGCAGAAGGTCAAGGGCGTCAAACGCTATCCGCTCGTGCTGATGATTGAGCCGTTGTTCCGCTGCAATCTGGCCTGCGCCGGATGCGGAAAGATCCAGTATCCGGAGCACGTGCTGGACAAGCGCCTGACGCCGGAGCAATGTTGGGCGGCGGCCGAAGAATGCGGCGCACCGATCGTCAGCATCCCGGGCGGGGAACCGCTCATCCATCCCGAAATGCCGGAGATCGTCCGCGGCCTGGTTGAGCGCAAGAAGTACGTGTACCTCTGTACCAACGCGATTCTCCTGGAGCGGAAGCTGGACGAGTACCGCCCCTCCAGATACCTGACCTTCAGCATTCACATGGATGGCCTGCGGGAAGAACATGACATGGCCGTCTGCCGAGACGGAGTCTACGACGCGGCGGTCAAGGCGATCCGCGCGGCCCTCAAGCGGGGGTTCCGCGTCACCACGAACACGACCCTGTTCGACGACGCGCACCCTGAGCGCGTGCGCGCCTTTTTCGATGAGATGATGGCGCTTGGGGTGGAGGGGATGATGATTTCCCCCGGGTACAGCTACCAGAAGGCTCCGGACCAAAAGAATTTCCTGAAGCGAAACCGTACCCGCGAGCTGTTTGCCCGCGTACTCAGCGATCGCAAGCGCGGCTGGCGCTTCAATCAATCTCCCCTCTTCTTGGAATTCCTCATGGGCAAGCGCGACTATGAGTGCACCCCGTGGGGCAACCCGACCTATAATGTTTTCGGGTGGCAGAAGCCCTGCTATCTCCTGCAGGAAGGCTATGCCAAGACCTTCCAAGAGTTGATGGCGGACACCGAGTGGAACCGGTACGGAACCGGACGAAACGAAAAGTGCGCCGACTGTATGGTCCACTGTGGGTATGAGGCCTCGGCTGTCGAGGACACCTTCGGGTCCTGGTCCGGCTTCGGTCGCACCGTGAAGGCCACGTTGCTGCCGAACGCCTAAGCGGCTTGGTTCTCCCGTCTTACCCACCGTCCCTTGCTTCTCTGGCATGACTGATTCCAAGAATCACAGTCCTGAGGCCGGGTCCTTGGAAGGCCGCGTGTTTCGCCCGCGAAACCCCAAGGAACTGGCCGAGGCGGTGGAGCAAGCGTTTGACTACCGCGGCGACGTCACTCTCAAGCTGAGGACCGGCGAAACGATCGAGGGGTATATCTTCAACCGGACTCCCACCGGCTCGCGGCCTTGCCTTCAGTTGTTTCCCAGGGGAGAACTTGGGGAAAGAATCATTGCCTATGAGGATGTGGTCTCGATCGCCTTTACCGGAAAGGACACCGCGTCAGGAAAGTCCTGGGAAGCCTGGGTTGCCAAGAAAGAGTCACAGCGCCGCGCTGAATCCGCGCAGGCTGCGGCAGAGGCGAAGTCTCGTGGGCACTTGTAAGGGCTCTCTCCGTGGTCCATGGATTCGCGACACTTCCGCCCGTTCCTGACCCCATCCCCTCGGAGTGCCTGCCACCATCTCCCGTATCGATTTTTCCTCTGACGGATGTGCCGCTCCGGTCACCGTAACACGCGGTCGCGGATGCCTTTTCTGGGGGACGAATTCCCTTTCCCAGGGTCGAAATTCGCCGGTTTTCTGAGGCCTGGAGCGGGCATTGACGTTGTTGACAAAGACCATTGCCTGTGCTAGAAAAGGCGCGCTCAACATCAATTTGCACCGTGATTTTGCAGGGTTTTTTGAAGGTTAAAGCGCAGCCGAACAGTCGGGGATCGGAAGCGGGGACCAGGCCCCCGAGGCACATGGGGGACGGGCGACGGAGGGGGGCAAGCGCGGCCGACTTGGTCGTCAGGCTGACCCTGCGAGCGGCGTGGATAGGGGTGGTCGTGTCCGCGCCCGCGGTGGCGGTCGCGATGCACGAGGTTGATCACCGGTTCACCGTCGAAGGGTATGTGTGCAACGCAGACGGCACTCCGGCGGCGGAAGCACAGGTGGTGGTAAAAGACACGCGGGTGTCCGTCGGCACGACTGTTTTTGCCGATGGGGGGGGCCACTACAAGGCTACGCTCCACCTGCACAACGATAATCGGGGCGACCCGATTCTGGTCACCGCCCTGGAGCAGGAAAAAAAAGTCACGGCGCTGTTTGATGTCAAGGATGTCAAGACAGAGCGTCACGTCACGGTCAATATCGGATCAGGGTGTGAAGTCTCCGCGGGCGAGCCGTCGCGCTGGGTCTACTACGGAGCCGGCATTGGCCTTGCTGCGGTAGCCGCTGTAGCTGGTGCGCGGTTGGTCAGGAAGCGCCAGCGGTCACAGCAGCGAGGGAAGGGGTATCGAAAGTAACGCTCTTGAAAGGTGTCTGGGTTCTCGGATTGTCCGGTTCTGTGTCGAATCGAGGCAGGCCGCAGAAAACCCTGGTGGTCTGGGCGATGGCGCTTTTGCTCAGGTCAAAAAGCCTGAGCAAAAGCGTCTTTATTTGTTTTCATAAAGGATGGATCGTGAATGCGAAGCTGAGCGGTGACGACGTTATGACAGGGCAATCAGGTTCGGTCTAGGAAGATAGTTTAGGAAAAAGAAAGGAGCGGGGGAGATCATTATGAAGCGCATGGATTGGATGAAAGCAGCCTTCTTTGTCGGGGTAGCAGGCGTCGGTCTGACGATCGCTGGTTGCGGTGAGGGGGGTGAAGGGCCGATCGTGGCGCCGCCGCCTCCGCCGGCTGAGTATGCGGACAAGCACATGCCGGCCGGTTGGTGGGCGGACGAGAAGATTATCGAGGAAGGCCGTCAGATTTTCATCGGCGCCAAAAATATTGATGTCAACTGTGCCAGCTGTCACGGCAAGGACGGAAAGCCGGTCAAGGCCGGGGCCCGCGACTTCCGCGTGACCGAGCGGATGAAGCTCTACTCGGACTCGGTCTGGTTCTGGCGGATCTCAGAAGGCGTGCCCAACACCAAGATGAAACCCTGGAAGAGCAAGCTTCCTGAAGAAGACCGGTGGAAGGTGATGGCCTATGAGCGTACCTTCGGGCTCAAGGGGCAGGAGTGGGATGTTGCCAAGAATGCCTGGGTGCCGGTTGGCAGCGCGGCTTCGGCCGCGGCTGGAGCCGCGCCGGCAGCGCCGGCTGAGGGGGCTAAGGATGGAGCGACCGCTCCTGCGGCGCCGGCTGGCGGAACGCCTGCGGGCGGTGCGCCGAAGGCTCCGGCTGGCGGCAGCAAGAAGTAGGTCATTCGGATTCCGGAGGAGGGGCGGCGAGACAACATGAAAACATGGCAGCGAAGTCTCCTGGTACTGCTTGGCCTCATGGCCCTGTGCGGCACGGCGGCCTATGCCCAGGTTCCGAACCCGCCTGCTACGGAGTTCCCCTATACCGGCAACAGGATGGCCGTGTGGATTGTCGCCCAACTCCACATTCTGTTCGCCGCGTTCATCCTGGGGGCTCCGATTTTTGTCGTCATCTCGGAATGGCTGGGCTACCGGAAGCAGGACCCCCGTTATGACCGGCTGGCCAAGGAGGTCATGAAGGTCACCGTCATCCTCTACAGCATGACTGCCTTGACCGGCGGATTGTTCATCTTCGTCCTGCTGGCCACCTACGCGCAATTCACCACCTGGCTGATCAATCACTTCTTCCTCATCTTCGCGGTGATCTACCCGCTCCTGTTCATCGGGGAGACCATCGTCCTCTACCTCTACTTCTACACCTGGGACTCCTGGAAGGGGGAGAAGAAAGGGCGCCACATTGCGCTGGGAGTCCTGCTGAACCTGATCGGCACCATCACGCTGTTCGTCATCGACGGGCCGACCTCATTTATGAACACACCTTCCAAGGCAGTCGAAGGCATTTCGCTCGTTGATTTTATCCAGACTGCGTCGCTCTGGGAGAAGGTGTTCAACTATAGTTGGATGCCGATGAACCTGCATCGGCTGGTGGGGAACGTCACGTTCGGTGGGTTCATCACCGGCCTGATCGCCGCCTACATGTACATGGGGGCCAAGAACGACAACGAGCGGTCCTACTACGACTGGATGGGGTTCGTCGGCAACCTCATCGGCGTGGGCGCGCTGCTCTTCCTCCCCTTCATGGGCTATCTCCTGGCCTACGAGCTCTGCGACTACGACGCGTCGATCTGTCCCTACATGATGGCGGACCAGCTCTCGATGTTCTTTGAGATGCAAGGGGCCATGGTTGGGCTGATCTTCCTGGCCAGCAACTATTACATCTGGCTCAGCATGAAGCGTATAGAAGGGGTTGAGCGGGTCCGCATGTCGGCCCTGACCATGCTGGTGATGATCGCCCTGCCCTTCGTCATGACTTATGCTTGGACGATCTTCCCGGTTCCCGATCCCACATCGCTGGGGGTTCTTTTGCCGCTGGTGCTGGCCCCTGTGATTCTGGGCAAGGTCATTCCGCCGCTCGGCCGCATCACCGTCTCATCCCGTACCTTCATCAAGGTCGGGTTCTTGATGGTCGTGGTCGGAAACGCGATCTGGATGACGCCGCACGGGTTCGTCGCGACCCAAGCGTTGGCTACCGAGCATCTGGAGCTGCCGTCCGACTGGGGTTTCCTGGCCCTGATGCCGGCCAAGAACAGCGCGGCGTTTACGCTGGTCTTTGTGACGGTTGTGAACTACATCCTTTACAACCGCGCCATCCGGCAGGGGACGATCGTCTGGGGGAAGATCGACTTTGTCTCCCAGTTTGTGCTGATCTTTCTGGCCTTCAGCGCGATCTGGACGATGGGCCTTATGGGGGCGGTCCGGTCGCTGCTGCGGAAGTATTTCCACACCTATAACCTGATGCCCGATTTCACCGCCGAATCGTTTACGCCTACGCTGTCGTATTCGGCCTGGTGGATCACGGCCATCACGCTGGCGTTCTACATCATCGTGAGCTTTGCGATCGTGGTGACCCTGCGGGTATCCGAGGGCAAGGCCCATGCGCCGGAGGCCAAGCCGATTCCGGCCGGGGCAGAGTAACCGAACGGTGAACGCGGCACGACTTTGAGTGAACAGTTCTCAGTTTACAGTTCTCAGTTTCTGAATTTTCCAGAACTGACAACTGATGACCGACGACCTTTAGCATTCTGCATTCATCATTGAGGTACATATGGCCGAACAGCCGAGCTTGATCAAAAATATCATCAAAAAGGGAATCATCGGACTCATCGTAGGAGGCGTCCTGGTGGGTGTGGCCAAGGCCCTGACCTTTCCGCCGGTGTTTCAGGTGATGTTTTTCAGCTACGCCATTTTGGGGGCGGCGGTTTTCATCCTATTGGATGCCCCCTCGATCAAGCCGATCGGCGGGCTCAAGGCCATCGTGGCGTTGGTCGCCTTCTACGCCGTGCTCTCCGGCGCCTACATCGGCGGCGCGACGTTTCTGCCCCAGTATGACCCGGAGGATGAAAAGGGGAAGATTGAAAAGCTGTTGAAGGCCAAGCGGGCGGCATCGGAGCAGGGGAAGGCAGAGGAGTTGCTGGCCCGCGCCAAGGCCTTGTCCGAGAAAGCCGATGCCATCATGGCGCGTCTACAGACCGTCGGCGGGGTGGCGGAGGCGCCGGCGGGGGCAGATGGGGCCAAAGCGGCCGGCGCCCCGGCCGGAGGGGACCTCGTCGCCTTGGGGAAGGAGCAGTGGAACCTGCAGGAATGTTACAACTGCCACAAGCTGTTCGGCGAGGGGGGAAAGAAGCGGGGCCCCGAGATGGATAACATCGGCAATTTGATGAAGCCGGATGAACTCAAGCAAAAGGTCATGGACCCGCAGACCTGGATGGCTGAGGGCTTCGAGAAGGAATACGAAAAGAAGAAGATGCCGAATAAGTACAAAGAGTTGATGGAGGAGAAAGAAGTGGATGCCCTCGTGGCGTTTCTCTCCTCGCTGAAGAATACGGCGGTCAATACGCCCAAGCCGATTAAAAAGAAGTGAACGGGAAAGAGTGAAGAGTTAAGTTAAAAGGAAGAGCCAGTGCAGCCCAAGCTCAAATCGAAAGTGCGGTGCACCGACCGGGAGGTCGGCGAAGTCACCAAAGTCATCCTCGATCCGCTCTCGCGCGAGGTGAGCCACATCATCGTCGGGGGAAACGGGGGGCCGGGGCGCCAGGTCCCGATGGCCCAGGTCCAGGCGGTGACGGACGATACCGTGCAGCTCCGGGCCGCCTCGGGCGACCTGGAGCGGTTCCCGCTCTTGAAACGTGACGAGTACGTCACCACCAAGGAAGTCGAGATCGCGCACCTGGAGGATCATCTCCACGTCGAGCCGGGCGAGGTGCTGGTCCCGTTGCCAGAATTGGAGCGTGACGTCAAGCGCCGGACCTTCTTCACCAACTTCACGCACGCAATCGGGGCGCTCATGGTCATGCCGCTGGCCTTTCCCGTCCTGCGGTACCTCATGAAGCCGATGTACGCGCCCTTTGACAACCGATGGCTCAGGATCGGCAACGCGAGCAGGATCAAGACCGAGGACGTCGGCGTCCAGTTCAAGTATAAGAAGAAGGTGAAGGAGGCTTTCATGCCGGAGGCCGAGGTCGACAAGAACGTCTGGGTCCTGAAGGCATCTCCCGCCGTCCTCGAGGCTGTCTATAAAGGAAAAGACATGGACTTCAAGGATCACGCGGGGCACGTGGTCTGGACCAACAAGCGTGATGTTCCCTATGTGGCCTATTCGGGAAAGTGCCCCCACCTCGGGTGCGGCTACAAATGGCGGAACGTGCCCAAGCTGGGCCGGCAGATCTTCCTCTGTCCCTGCCACCTGAGCATCTACGACGCGAGCGGCACAGTGCTGGACGGGCCGGCCCCTCGTCCGCTGGACCCTGTCCCGATCCGCGTGGCTGCCAGTGGCGACATCGAGATCATCGACATCGAGTACAAGGCAGGAACCAAAGCGCAGATTCGGATCGTGTGATGAACGGACAGCCCAACGTCCTTGAAAAGATCATCGCCTTCGTCGACGAGCGGGTCGGCCTGAAGACGCTTCAGGCCAAGATGCTCAACGAGCCGGTGCCCGGCGGCTCGCGTTGGGCCTACGTGTTCGGCTCGGTCCTGTTGTTTATCTTCATCATGCAAGCCGTGACCGGCATCCTGCTGATGTTCTACTACGTGCCGAGCGCCGACCATGCCTACGCCAGCACCCAGTACATCATCCACGAGGTGGACTACGGCTGGTTCCTGCTAAGCTACCACTTCTGGGGCTCCTCCGCGATGGTAGTTATGGTGTTCGCGCACATGTCGCAAGTCTTCCTGTGGGGTGCTTATAAAAAGCCGCGTGAGATGATCTGGTTGGTCGGGCTTGCGTTGTTCGGCCTCGTGATGGCGTTCGGCTTTACCGGGTACCTCCTCCCGTGGGACCAACGTGCCTACTGGGCGACCACGGTCGGCGTGGAAATCATGGACAAGACCCCGATCGTCGGCGACTTTATCGCCAGGTTTCTGAAGGGCGGACCCACGCCGGGCCAGATGACACTGAGTCGGTTCTTCGTGATCCATGTCATGATTCTGCCTGCCGCCCTCATGGGCTTGGCCGGTCTGCATCTATTCTTCTTTAGAAAAGCCGGTCCGGCCGGGCCGTTCCGCGGGAGCTCGGAGGAGCTCAAGGCCAAGACCGACTATTTCTTTCCGAGACAGGTCTGGAAGGACATGGTGGCGATGGCGGCCGTGTTCCTCACGATCTGCAGCCTGGCCTTTATCGAGCCGGTGGTGCTGCTGGAGGAGGCGACGCCGGACCCGGGCGATTATCATCCGGAGCCGGAGTGGTACTTCCTGTTTCTGTTTCAAATGTTGCGCTTGAAGATCTTCGCCGGGGAATTTGGGCAGTTCCTGGCCGGGGTCGCTATTCCGAATGCCTTCCTGTTGCTGCTGGCCGCGCTGCCGTTTATCGATCGTAATCCCGAGCGCAATATTTTCAAGCGGCCCATCGCATTGGTGGGCTGGCTGATTGTCATGATCGGCATTCTTGTTTTTACCATGTCGGCGATCATTAATCGGGAATTCCTGGACTAGCAGTTTTGAGTTTTGAATTGTGAGTTTGTAACTCAAAACTGAGAACTCAAAACTCATAACGCGCCGTTCGAGAGTATGACGGATCAGCCTTCGAGCATGTCGTCGGTCAAGCTGGGCCTGGCTGTCGCCTGGCCCGCTTTCTGGACGGCCGTTCCCGCAAAAATCGTGTTCGCCCTGCTCCTGCTGGCGGCCGGGCTGCATCCCTGGGAGGAGGCAGGCCTGGTGTTGCTTCTGCTCCTCTCGATCCCCGTCGACATCTGGGCTCTCGGCGTCAGCGCCAGGACCGTGTTCCTGGAACGGCTGCGTCTGCAGCCGCCGGATCAGCTCGGTCTCACGCTCTGGTGGCAAGGCGCCCTGCTCAACCTCGTCTATTTGCCGCTCGGCTATGTCATCGAGAGCAGCACCAAGGCCGGGGCCAAGGCGGTGGTGGAGAAGATCCTGGAGATCGAGCTGCTCAAGGGCCTGCCGGTGGCGGAGCGGATCAGCGTCGAGCTCGTGCTCTGGAGCGTTCCCTCGGCGGTCATGCTGCTGCTGCTGGTGCTCGGCTGGCTGTTTCTCTTCGGATGGATTGTTCGCCGTCAGACCGCCGCCGCGAGGGCATCGGACGAGTCCTACCAGGCCCTGGTCAAGCAGTGGGACTTGATGCGGGTGCCGGCCGACCAGCCCCTCCTGCTAGCCGTGTTTGCGGCCTCGGGTGTGGGACTGGTTCTGCTGTTCTGGGCCTTCATGCCGGTGACGACTCCACATCCCCACGAGCTCTATCAAAAAGAGGCGGTCAAGGTCGTGCCTCCCGTCAAGCCGGCCGAGGTCTTGCAGAAAACCGAGAAGCTGATCGCGCAAGCAGAGGTGGCGGTCCAGGCTTTGGAGGAAAAGGCGCAAGAAGAAGCCAAGGCCCAGGCAAAGGGCAAGGGCAAAGGCCAAGGTCAGGCAAAAGACAAGGGGACGGGAAAAGAAGCCGCGAGCCCCAAGGCCCAACCGGCCGGCTCTGACGCGAAAGCCGTCAAAGCGGAGAAGGCGCCGGCAGCCACGGGACAGACAAAGTAGTTAGCCGCTCAGAGGCGGAAGGCTCTCAACACGAGCGCCGGCCGGCATACGAGGAGATTTCCATGAAGAACCACGGCGGACATCCGGGACTGATCGCCAGCCTGTTCCGCGAACAGGGATCGTTGATCGCCGGCCTGTCCTTGCTGATCGCACTGTTGGGGTTCCCCTTGGCGGGGCTGGCGCAGGATGCAGCGAGCGCCTCGGCGGCCGTCGCGTATCGTGATATTCCTCAGGTCGGCGGCAGCCGGAACATTATCTGGGTCGTTGCGCAGCAGCACCTCCTGTTGGCCGGATTTGTCCTGGGCGTCCCGATTTTCGCCTGGGTCTGCGAGATCGTCGGCTGGAAGAGCGGCGAAAAACGGTACGACAAGCTGGCCAAGGAGTTCACAAAGCTGCTGACCTCCGCCTACGCCACCACCGCCCTGTTCGGAGGCATTCTACTATTCCTTCTGATCGGCTTCTACCCCAAGCTGATGACGTACCTGACGGATATCTTTTTCCCCTCTTTTGTCGTGTACTGCGCCTTGTTCCTTCTGGAAACGGTGACGCTGTATCTCTACTGGTATGGGTGGGAGGCGATGCAGGGTGGCGGCATGAAGGTGCTGCACCTGTTTTTGGGCTTCCTGCTGAACGTGTTCGCGTTCTTCATCATGATCGTCCCAAACTCCTGGGCCACGTTCCAAGCCAGCCCGGTCGTGATTGCGGAAGGCTCGGCCCTGGCTCGAGCCTGGGCCGCCACATGGAATCCGACCTGGTGGCCGGTGAACATCCACCGCCTGATCGCTAATGTCGTGCTGGGTGGCTTCATCTGCGGCGCCTATGCCGGCATTCGCTATCTGTCAGCGACCACGGCGGAGGAGCGGGATCACTACGACTGGATGGGCTACGTGGGGAACTTCATCGGCGTCTTCGGAATGTTGCCGCTGCCCTTCGCCGGTTACTGGCTGATGCGGGAGATCTACCAGTACAACCAGCAGATGGGGATTACGTTGATGGGCGGATTCCTCTCCTGGTTGTTCATCCTCCAGGCCGTGCTGATCGGCGCGTTGTTCCTGGGCGCGAACTATTATTTTTGGCTCGGGATTACGCACCGTATCGAGGGGGCCGAAGCCAAGTACCGAAAGCCGATTATGGCGATGCTGGTGATCCTGCTCCTCTGCCTGGGGGTGTGGATGACCCCTCACTCGCTGGTGGCTAGTCTGGAGGAGGCGAGGAAGATGGGCGGCACCCACCATCCTCTCCTCGGGGTGTTCGGGGTGATGTCGGCGAAGATGACCGTGGTCAATCTCATGATCCTGGTGACGTTCATGAGCTTTGTCATCTATTGGCGCGCTGGCAAGGAAGAGACAGCCACCTGGGCCAAAGTCGCCAAGGCGGTCATGGGCGGGGTGCTCGGCCTGGCGGCTATCGTGGTGATCATCTTGGGTGTCTGGGGCTATTTCGTGCCGGCGATCGTGCGCATCAACTACTTCTCGGTAGCCCAGGTCTTGATCGTGCTGTTCGTGATGCTGACGATCACACCGCTCACGGCCCTGCTGTTGCGCAGCGCCAAGACGACCACCGAGATGGTGTGGGGTCGCATGCCGCCGAGGGCGGGCTATGCACTGGTGATGAACGCGGTGATGGTCATTCTGCTGATGACCCTGATGGGCTATGCGCGGTCATCCTCCCGGGTGCACTGGCACGTCTACGGCGTGATGCGAGACTCCTCGCAGTACGCCTACTCGCCGGCGTTGGGCTATGCGGCGGTCTTTATGTCCCTGAACACGTTTGTGTTTTGCCTGCTGGTCTCGTTCATCTTCTGGGTTGCCACGATGGGGGATAAGGGCAAATCAGCTGAGGTGAGCGGGAAGGGCAAGATGCCAGCCGGGGCTGTGCCGGCCATGGCGGGAGGGTCGCAGAAGTTGGATGGGAAATAGCCTTCAGCCATCAGCTCTCAGCGGTCGGCTTCGGAGCTGAAAGCTGATCGCTGACAGCTTCTCAGCTTTCAGAGAGGACTTATGAGCGAAGTTGTGTTGCTACAGGTGATCGGGCTCTGCGTGGTTGGCCTCGGGGTGGTGATCCTTCTATTCATTCAAGCCCGATTTCTTCGCGTGGTGGGGTTCGTCATTATTGTGCTGGGGATATTTGCCTTGATTGCGTTGGGTGTGCCCCAAATGGCCTCGCTCCCCCCGGCGGAAGAAAAATTCGACGTAGCCAGCATTAAGACTGCGACAGATATGGCCGCGATCGGCCAAAAGATCTTTTTCAGCAAAGGGCAATGCGCCCTGTGCCATTCGATCGGCCCCAGCGAATCGGCGCGATGCCCGGACCTCAAGGGGATCGGTGCCAAGCTGACTCGCGAGTTCATTTACGAGAGCTTGACGCAGCCCCAGGCCTATATTTATCTGGACTTCCGGCACGAGGGACCGCCGAAGGAATATCCGGCCAAGATGCCCCAGATCAATAAAAACCCGATCGGCCTCTCCAACAATGAAATCCTCTCGGTGATTGCGTTCTTGCAGCAGATGAGCGGAGAGCCGATCACGGTCAGTCCGTCCGAGATCACGCAGCCGGCCGGCCAGCCACAGAAGGTGGCGGCGCTGATTCCGATCGTTCACGGTCAGTGAGGTCTTCTGAGGGAAGGAAAGAAGCTATGAAAGGCGGAGTGCTTCTCAAAGGCGCGATCCTCACCGTCGGCATCTATCTGTTTTTGAAGTTGGCTCTGCCCCTGTTCACAGCGCCACTGCCGGCCAGCCTTATCTTCATCTACCTGGCTCTGACTGTTACCGGCATCGTGATTTTCGCCACCCTGAGCGGCCAGTCCACCGAGGCGTTTTTTGGCCCCATCTCCCGGTTCCTGAGCGGGGAGGGGCAGACTGGTGCTATGAAGACGGCCCGTCTGCTGGTTCTGGTTCTGTTCCCGCTGCTGGTGGGCTGGCAAACCTATTCCAGCACGGCGCCGAGCGACCAGCCTCCGGCGGAAAACCGGACGATCCACCCGGCCCCACCGGGCGAGTTCGTGGGGCTGTCGAACCCGATCCCGAATACGCCGGAAAACGTGATGGCAGGCAAAGGACTCTTTGCGGCCTTCTGTTCACCCTGTCACGGGAATTTTGACGGAAAGGGGCCGGCCGCCAGGGGCTTCAGTCCTCCTCCGGCGAATTTCGTGGATCCTGGAACCATCGCCCAGCTCCAGGAGTCGTATGTGTTCTGGAGAATTAAGAACGGTGGGGTCGGATTGCCCATCGAGGGCATGCCCTGGAAGTCGGCCATGCCGCGCTGGGAAGTCGAGTTGAAGGATGAACAGATCTGGAAGATCATCATGGGCGAATACGATGGGGCGCATCAAAAGCCCAGGACGTGGGAATAGAAGAAGTGAAGAGTGAGCAGTGAGAAGAAGATAAACGGAAGCGTGAAGAGTTGACGTGAAGAGAGAGAGGGCAGGGGCATGAATCGGTCAAGAGCGTGGCGTGTCAGCGTGGTCGCTGGAGTGGCCCTTTCCGCAGTGATCCTGGCTTCTGTGGCCGGTTGGGCTCAGGAGAGCGTGGCGGTGAGGGCCGCGCTGGTCAAGGACAACCTCCCGGCTGAGGATCCGACCGCTGCGGCCTGGAGCAGCGCGCCTGTTTCGGAGTTCCCCCTGTCTCCGCAAGTTCACTGGGCGCCTCGGATTCAGGAAGTCACAGTCAAGTCGGTGAAGGTGCGCGGTCTGCATGACGGCCAGCAAGTGTCGATCCTTCTGGAGTGGGCGGATCCCTCCGAAGATCCCGATGACGCGGCGGCCTTGGAGTTCATGGTCGGAGACAAGAAGGCCCATTTCGCGCACGGGCAGCCGATGGGGCAGGTGGAGGGAGGGCCGGTCAACATCTGGTTCTGGAAGAACAAGGACGCCAAGGTCCTGGACATGAACGCCAAGGGGTTTGGCACCTTGAAGGCTCAGGACCAGCAGGATGTGAAGGGCAAGGGAGTCTATCAGAACGGCACCTGGAAGGTTATCTTCACCCGTTCTCTCTCCACGCCCGACGCGGAGGACGACGCGCAGATCAAGCCGGGGGACTTTATCAATATCGCGTTCGCGATCTGGGATGGAAAGCGGGACGCGAGCGGCGACCTGAAGGAGAAGGGGTCGCAGAAGGCGGTCTCCTCCTGGTGGTATTTCCGCGCCGAGCCGCCGCCGGATTATTCCGGCTATCTCTACGCTGCGCTGGCCGTCGGGCTCGCGGCCGGGTTTCAGTTCGTGGTGATCCGGAAGCTGAAGAAAGGGTCCTCGTCATGACGGCCGCGCGCAAGAGGGCAACAACGAAGATTCGAAAGCTCCTGCTGGCCGGAGCGGTGGTGGCGGTCGGCGCGGTGGCGGGGACGGCCGGCTGCGCGCTGTTCCAGAGCGAGCAGGTCGCCAAAGGCCAGAAGCTCTACGCCCACTACTGCATGCACTGTCACGGCGAGCATGGCCGGCAGAATGAGGGGTATAACTGGGGGCAGATGCCGGACCCCCGCCCCAAGGACCTGTCCAACCAGGGGGAGATGTCCACCTTCAAGGACGAAGAAATCTACGGGACCATCTCGCGCGATATGAAGGACACGACCCCGGAGGTGGGCGACAAGATCGGGGACGACGAGTTTGCCGTGCCGACCATGCCGACCTTCAAGTACACGCTCTCCGAGGAGGAAATCTGGGCGATCGTAGCCTATGTTCGGACGTTGCACGGGATGAGCCTGACCTTCAACGTGGAAGGGCGGAAGAAGGAGTTGCAGGACCAGCTCCAGGCTGCTCAGCAGAAGGCGGATCAAACCAAGCAAGCTTTGGAAGCGGCTGAAAAGAAGGCGGAGGATGAGGCGGAGAAGAAAGGCGTTGACGTGGACGACGCCGCCACAGCCAAGGAGCAGGAAGCGAACGCAGCGGTCGCCAAGGAACTGGAAGCGGCCAAGACCGCCCTCGCCAACTTTTCCTCGAAGCCGAAGTTCGCCGCGGTTCAACGGCCGGACCTGACGATGGCCGAAGCAGAAGCGGCCAAGCAGGCTGAGACCGGCAAGCGGCTCTACAGCAATAAATACGGCTGCAATGCCTGCCATCAGGTGGGGGATGCCGGCGGGATCGTCGGACCGGCTTTGGACCGGGCCGGCTTCCGGCTGAACAGCACTTGGGTCTACCGCTGGATCAAGTATCCGCAGAGCATGAAGCCGGAGACCCGCATGCCCAACCTGGGTATCAGCGATCCGGACGCCAGGGCGATCGCCAGGTACCTGGCCACCTTGCGGGCGCCCAAGCCTGAGAAGCCGATCGAAAAAGCCTCGGCCAAGTGATTGAATCGTTCGACTACCACACCAACCCTGCCCAGATACCGGCCAGAATGGCCCACCCGATCCAAATATGCTGTTTGAAGAGGGTGAAGGCCTGAACCGAGGACACAGGGCCTCGTAACTGTCGGACTTGCCGCCAGGCAAACCAGCCAACCAGAGCCAGTGTCGCATAAAACGCTGGTCCCAACCGAGCCACCCAGCCGGTGAGGCCAAGCAGGGTCAGCATCCCGCCCATCGCGACGGCTACCGCCGCCCAGGTCAGCGGCCCGAAGAGGATGGTGGAGGATTTGACGCCGATTCGTGCGTCATCTTCTCGGTCCTGGAGCGCGTAGATCGTATCGTAGGCCAGGGCCCAGAGGACCGTGCTGGCGAAGAGGAGCCAGCAGGGGAGGTCCAGGCTATCACGGACCGCCGCCCAGCTCATGACCACTCCCCACCCGAACGAAATCCCGAGCATAGCCTGAGGCAGGTGCAGGACCCGCTTGGAGAAGGGGTAGGAGGCAGCCAGCAGGAATGCGACAGGGCTCAACAACAGAGTGAGTCGGCTCACGAACACCAGCAGACCGGCTGCGAGGAGGATCAAGAACGTCGCCGCCAGCAGAGCCTCAGGGACGGTCAGGGCGCCGCTGGCCAAGGGACGTGACTTGGTTCTCGCCACTTGGCGGTCGAAGGAGCGATCCGCTACGTCGTTGATGACCACCCCGGCGCTGCGCATCAGGAACGAACCGGCCAGAAAGACGGCGATCAGCTTGAAGGGGGGGTGTCCCTCTGAGGCAAGAAGCAACGCCCAGAAAATCGGGAGCGCCAGCAGCAGGGTGCCGGATTGGTTGGACAGCCTGATGAGCTGGGCCAGGGTCCGCCAGTCGGGGAAGGCCCGCGGGCGAGGGACACTGGCAGACTGGTCGGATTCCAGGGCGGCTCGCATGAGAAGACCATAGCCCAGCAAGAACACCCTGTCAACGACGGGGGGCCAAGGCCTGCACGAACCTTTCCGGTTGCCTTGTGAAAGGGTTTCCGGTATATACACGGGGCTGTGTGGGCTGTGGCTGTCTTGTCAGCCCCCGTCTCTTCCCTTAAGACCTCTGTGACTCACCGCATGGCTCGATTGACTTGGCTGCTGCTCCTGCTGGCCGGGCTCACCGGTTGCAGCGGTATGACCTCCAGGCCCTGGTTCGGGTCAGACCCTCAGGGGTACTGGCTTCCCTTACGGGTGAACATGAAGCTGGACTCCAGCGTCACGAGGGCCGGCCTCGACTATACGAACGGCTGCCAGGAGCCTGTGACGGTCCCCATCGGTGGTCGCCTGACCACGGCCTTCTCGCGCGAAATCGGGACGGTCTTTGAGAAGGTCCAGACCGATACCGGCGCAGCCGGCAGCGCCCCAAGCGGACCGTTCGACGGGGAGGTGCAGATCTCTCTGGGACTCAAGGAGCTGGAACTCTACATCCCGCGTCGTGAAACCAACAGTTACGACGCCACGGTGATCCTTGGCGGCACAGTGGCCTACGTCGACTCAAGCGGCGACGTGCTCTTTTCGAAGAAGCTGCGGACCGAAGTCAAGGGGAAAGTCGAGACAGACCGGGATCAGTGCGCGGTACGCGGCCTGACCGACATAGCGAACGAGGCGGCTGTCAAACTGGCGCAGGGGTTCAAGAAGAATCTTGGAGATTCGTTGAAAATTCGACAGGCAGCCCGCTCACGGCCGGAAGACAGCCGAAAGCCGCTTGCCGGATCTCGGCCCGGAGGGGCTGCGGTTGTCTCCTCCGGTTCGGTCCCGACTCCGGCACAGTCCCAAGCTCCGCCGCAGGCTCCTGGTTCTGCCGGCTCGCCGGTGCTCTCCTTTCGAGCCATGCTGAAGGACGAAAGCCTGGATCAAGTCCTCGAAGGGGGAGAACAGGTGATCGTCAAGGTCGAGGTCAAGAATATCAGTCGCGAAGTCGTCAAAGGGGCCGTGGTGGACCTGAGCGGAAGTCCTTCGCTGGTGCAGATGCTTGCCGGACAGATCCCCGTGGGAGACCTGCAACCGGACGAATCCAAACAAGTGGAAGCTAAGGGGAGAGTCCCGCCCGTTTCGGCCGTCCAGCAGGCGGAGCTGATCGTGTCCGTGTTGATCCCGTCCGCCTCGGCCGGGCAGCCGAGCCCCAAGAAATTCATCGCCGCGTTGCGCCCAGCCAAACTGCAGAACGTGGAGGTGTTGTCGGTGGATGTGGATCAGGTCCCCCAGCCGGTACGGGGCTTTGAACGGCGCAAGGCGGTCGGGATCGCCATCGGGATCGGCTCTTTCCGTAACGCCGATGTGCCGGGTGTGAAGTACGCGGCCCGTGATGCCAAAGTGATGGCCGATTATTTCCGGACGGCGGGTGGCATTCCGGCCAAGCAGATCAAGTTGATCACGGATGACCATGCGCTGAAGCAAGATCTGGCCGAAGTGTTCGAGGACTGGTTGCCGCAACAGGTGGAGCCGGGCTCGCTGGTCATGATCTTCTTTTCCGGTCGTGCGGTGGTTGATCCTGCGACCGGGTCGGTGATGCTGCTTCCCTATGAAAGCAGCCCGGAAGCGCCGGCCCGCTCCTTCTCCCTTCGCCGGCTCCAGACGGGGCTCGCGCGCCTGCCCATTCAGCAGGCGGTGTTGCTGCTTGATGTCGCGCTGATGACTCCTTCCGCAGCGGTCCAGCCGCATGTCAAAGGACCGGTCTGGCTCCCTCCCGATCAGGCAGGCGGAAAGGTGGTGCAACTACTCGGGGTCAACAAGATCCAGGAGGCCCATCGGTACGACTTGGGGAAGCACGGCCTGTTTACGTACTATCTCCTCAAGGGTTTGGCTGGAGCGGCCGACCGGGACCACAACGGTTTTGTGGCTCTGGGAGAGCTCTATAACTACGCGCGGGCCGAGGTATCCAAGACCGCGCAAGCGGAATACGGGAACGAGCAAGAGCCCGCCTGCATTCCCGCCCTTGCCCCTACCTCGAAGGCGTGGCACCTGCCGTTAGCCCGCATCCAATGAGTGCGCCGCAGCAAGCCGGGGACCTCCCGCCAGCTCCGATGCGATTGACAGGCCGGCAGCGGGCTGAGTATGATGCGCGGGCGTCTGCGGACTGCGTCAAGGTCCGCTCGCAAGCGACTGGCGGCCGGCGTAGCTCAGTGGCAGAGCAGCTGATTCGTAATCAGCAGGTCGGTGGTTCAACCCCACTCGCCGGCTCCAGCATCTCGCCTGGCTCTCACCCACCGTTGCGTTCCCTGCTTGTGCTTCCCCGTTGAGCGAAAGCTTTCCTGGTCATCGTCTTGGAAAGAGTAGGTTCATGGTTGACGAAGATCTCCATACGACCTTGAAAACAATCAAGATCGCGATGGCCTTGTGGGTTCTTCTTGTTTGCCTTTGCCTCGGTCTGCCTTTCCCGTCCGGTGTCGCCTATGCGGCCGAGGGGGAGCAGTCGGTGAAGGCGATCAAGGAAGAATCGTTGACCGAGGGTGTCAAAGCCGTCATTGAGGATGCTGGAGCCCTGGTGGTCGCGCCGCTGCACATGGACCGGTACGATGCGATGAAGCTGGGCGGGGCGATGGCGGTCGTCGGAGGCATGTTTGCCGCCGATTCGAGTATCAGGAATCTGGTCAATCGGAACCAATCGACCACCGGGAAAAATGTGGCCGATGGTCTCAGCGCTTTCGGGAGCGCCGGCACGCTGGCCGGTCTGAATGTCGGCGTCATCGCGATCGGACTGGCCCGTGAGTCCTACGGCGGAGACAGTCAATGGAAAGAAGCCGGATTGGTCGGCCTGGAAGCGGAAGCGTTCGCGGTGGCTGCGACGGCGCTGCTTAAGGAGATCACCGGCCGCGCGCGCCCTGAGGCTAATCAGGGCGCGACCCATTTTCGTCCCTTCACCGGCCTGAGCAGTTCGTTTGCCTCCTCATCTGCGGCGGCCAGCTTCGCCGTGGCGACCGTCTTTGCGGAGCGGTTCGAGTCGCCGGCGGTGGCATGGATGGCTTATGGTCTGGCCACCGCCGTGGCCGCCTCCAGGATCTATACGAACAAGCATTTTGCCTCGGATGTCGTTGCGGGCAGTTTGATTGGCTGGGGGCTGGGGCATTTTATCAACCGGCGCCACTCCGGAGATCCCACAGACTGGCAAATCCGTCCCATGGCGATGGAGCATGGGATGGGTGCGGGACTGATGGTGGGCAAACGGTTCTGACTGCTCTGCAACGCTGGCACTGGTAGGTGTTGGCTTGACACCCCGTTTCGGCTGGCGATATCCTCATCCGAGCTGAACCAGCCATAGGGTGACGATGGCTCGGCAAACGACCACATTCGGGACTGATGGTGGGCAAACGGTTCTGACTGCTCTGCAACGCTGGCACTGGTAGGTGTTGGCTTGACACCCCGTTTCGGCTGGCGATATCCTCATCCGAGCTGAACCAGCCATATGGTGACGATGGCTCGGCAAACGACCACATTGAACGGAACCGGGACCTCCAAGGGGAGCCGCACAACCGGCTTCCACAACGGCGCGCCGCTCTTGATCCCGCGTCCTCTGGCCTCCGCGCTGCTCCAGCTCTATGACGTGCCTGATCCTCGAAAGCCGGAGAGACTCATCCGCGGCTACGACCGGCCGCACGCGTTCCGCACCGCGCGCATGTGCGCTGCCGTCGCGCTGCGACTTGGACATCCGCTAAGCCGGGTGATGTCCTACCAGATGGCCTGCCTGCTCCATGACTTGGGGAGGGCGGGGTTGGATCGGCGGCGATTCGGGGCGGTGTGGTCGTGGGCCCGGCGGCATGGCATTCCGACCAGGCCGCGGGAATGGCGGGTGGCCCACCCGGGTACTCCCTATGGCCGTGAAACGGAGGCGTTCCTGTTCCGCTACTCGCGCGACTTGGAAAATGCCGGCATCCCGATCGATAGCTGGACTCGGGAACAGGTGGAAATGCGGTTGGGATACGCAGGACGATTGGCGCGGCGGTTGCGCGCCGTCAAGCCTCGCCTGACCAAGCTGGGGGTCAGGTGGTCCTCATGGATGACCCGCGTCATGCTCTACTATTACTATCCGGAAAAATTGGAGGGGGCGCCGGCCTGGGTGCGCCAGTTGGCCGAAGTGCTGGTCGCCTGTGAGCAATTCGAGGCATATTGCAATCGGCGGCGCGGACGGGATTATTACACGCGCACGGGGGAAAGCGTGGCAGATGCCTCCGCGTATCTTGAAAAGCTTCGGGTCGAGGGGATTCTCGGCGATCGGGTTGTGACCGCGCTGCGGGAACTGGCTGCGGAAGGGGCGTTCGATCGGATTCTGGCCGAAGCACAGGGCGCTCCTTTGCCCAGGCGGGAGATTCAGGCGCTGCGGACGCTGGCGTCGGGAGCCGCCCCATGCCGGTGACCACCGTCCCGCTGCGGCTCACCCTGCAGGGTGGGACTCAGATCGAGAACGTCACGAAGCTGGTTCAGCAGACGTTGACGGACACGAGGCTTAAGGCCGGACTAGTCACCCTCTTCATCAAACACACGACCGCATCCGTCATGATCATCGAGGATGAGCCGGGCATCCGGGCCGATACGAAAACGATCTGGGACCGGCTGGTGCCGGCCGATCCTGTCTGGCAGCACAATACCCGCAATCCCGGGGAGGACAACGGTCACAGTCACCTGCGCGGACAGCTTCAGGGGCCGTCCCTCACGATCCCGTTCAGCGACGGGACGTTGATGCTGGGTACCTGGCAGCAGCTCGTCGTGGTGGACTTCGACACGAGATCTCGCACCCGCGACCTGGTGGTCCAGGTCATGGGAGAGTAGCCGACAGCTTAGTCGGGCCTGAGCTGCGCTCCTGTCATGTCCCTGCCTCGCCGCCGGAGATGATAACGTCCAACAGGCGATTTTCCACCCAGTAGGTATCTTCGTTCGGACGTGGCCGCTGAAAGAACCCGCAGTGACCGCCGTGCCTGGGCGCGACCAGCCTGATCGAGCAGTTGCCCAGCAGCGCGGGGTTTTCGAAGATCCGGTAGGGGATGAAGGGATCGTCCTGCGCCGCGAAGATCACGGTTGGGACCCTGATCGTCCGCAGAACGTGTCGCGCGCCGACGCGCTCGTAGTAATCCGCGGCGCTTTGAAATCCACCATCCGGCGCTGTGTAGAGGTCATCGAACTCGCGCAAGGTCTTGATCCTCTCCAAAGGGGAGAGGTCGTACTTGCCGGGGAAATGCACGGCCTTCCGGCGCAGACGGGCCGTCGTACGGGTCAGGAAATACCGCTGGTAGAACCAATTGGACGGCTGCTCGAGGGCGGCGACGCAGGCGTCCGGATCGATGTTCGGGCAGACCGCGATCACCCCTCGGAGCGCCGGATGTGACAATCCGGCCTCACCGGCCATTTTGAGCACGAGATTTCCGCCCATCGAGTAACCGACTGCCCAGATGTCGGCCAGGCCGTCCTTTGCGGCCAGTGTGGAGATAACTGCCGCGAAGTCCCCGCTCAGGCCGGAATGGTAGAGGGTCGGTGTCAAATGCTCGGTGCCCCCGCAGTTCCGCTGGTTGAGGCGGATGATGTTGAGCCCGGCGCGCCAGGCCTTGCCGGCGATGCCCAGCATATAGTGGGAGTCGCTGCAGCCTTCAAACCCGTGCATGAGGACGAGCGTCCGATGTCGCTGCCGGTCCGGCTGCCAGTGGCAGTAACCTAGGATTTGGGAGTCAGGGGCGACGGTGAAAAGACGAACCTCGGTCGGAACGCCTCGAAGCAGCCCCCTTCGCGATCTGACGCGGGGCCACACTGTCATCAGATGGGGGTGAAAGCAGAGGGGGTGCGGATGAAAGTCAAACCAAGCCATGAGGGTGTCGAAAGTCTATCATGAAACAGGGACAGTGGGCAGGACAGGTTCAAAAACGAAGTGGAGTGGCTCCCAAATCGGTACCAGTTGCGAGCCGTTTCCGGTCTATTCAAAAAGGATCATGAGCCGCCGGGCCATTGAGGAAGACGCGCTACTCGACTTCGTTCGAAGATGTGCGCAAGGACGTTGCCAGGCTCAGGGCAGCCAAGCTGAAGATCAGCCACTTCGAGGGATCGAAGTTGTACCAACGGGGGCCATTGCGGTAATCGCTTTGGTAGGTGTGATGATAGTTGTGGTAGCCCTCGCCGAAGGTGAGCAAAGAGACCCACCAGCTATCCCGGCTAGAATCGGATCCGCCGTGCGGCTGGCTTCCCCACAGGTGGCAGATGGAATTGATGCAGAATGTGGAATTGAGCACAAAGAAGGTCCGGCCTACGCCCGCCAACAGGAAACAGCCTAGGCCCCCGATCCAGCCGTTATAGAGAAAGCCCACCAGAAAGGGCAGCGTCAGGCCGGAGAGCACGATGGGCACATAGTACCGGTGCTGCCACATCACAATCGGATCCCGTCGCAGGCGCGCACTGTATTTCTCGTCCGCATACGGGTCAGTGAAAAAAATCCAGCCGCAATGGCTCCACCAGAACCCTCGCTGCGCGTTATACGGGTCCTCTTCCTGGTCGCACCGAGCGTGGTGGCGGATGTGGCTTGAGGCCCATTTGAGCGCCGTGTTTTCCAGCGCCCATCCCCCGGCGATCAACAGTCCTGCCTTGACCCAATTGGGGCAGTCGAAGCTCCGATGGGCCATCAAGCGATGATAGCCGACCGTGATACCCAAACCGGTGACCACGTACAGGAGCCCGAACATGGTCCAATCGACCCACGTGTAATCGTAGAAGTAGGCGAAAGCGGGGAGCCCGATCAGCGCAACCAGGGTCACGATGCTAAAGAGAATGGCAGGCCCAAGACTAAAGGGGCGGACGAGCGGCACAGTGGGGGATGTGATGGACGTCATAGGGAAAACTCCTTGGCGGGGGTGGAGGAGCGACTCTCTTGAGCCACCTTCACCGCACGCCTTGCTGAGCGGACTTTAGAAGCGATTACGCCCGCGGTCACCACCGCGGCCGCCGAAGCTGCCCCCACCGGAGCGGGGCTCCTGGGGCTTGGCCTCATTAACCGTCAACGTCCGGCCGTCCATTTGGGTGCCGTTCAGCGCCGCGATCGCGGCTTTGGCCTCCTCCGCCGTGGACATCTCCACGAAGCCGAAGCCCCGTGACTGTCCCGTGAACTTGTCCGTGATCACCCGCGCGGACTCAACGGTGCCGTGCGGGGCGAACAAGCCATTCAACTGCGGCTCGGTCGCCGAATACGGCAACCCACCAACATAAATCTTCGAACCCATGGGGTTCCTCCTTTGAGATAGTGATATTGCCTTGGACGCGAGAAAGAAAGAACGAAAGGAAGGAACGGGCCGAAGACGCGAACACTGAAGCGGCTTGGGTCTGGCTTCCGATCAAATTCCCGGACAAAACAACATCGGTTACGGGCCTTGCTCACTGCCGCTTCACCACAGGCCCGACGCGATGAAGCAACAATACTATATCACGCAAGAAGCCGAAAAACAACCCGGTGCTGTTGTCCTTTACCGGGTAGCTCCTCGACGATCCCGACGGGCGGTCTCGAGGTGTCGGTCCGAGTTGGAACCTTGCTCGCCCTGGAGCAGGCGCCGAGCCCGTACACCTTGTCCGAGTGCTCGGCCTGCCAGCATCAGCACTTGTCGCCGGATCTCGTCCATTGGGACAGGCTGGCGCTCTTTCGCCGGTGTGTCCAGTCCCAAGTGCTCCCAGTTGATCTTTGTGGCCTTCCGTCTCGGTTTGATGCGCTGCTCTTGGTGCAATCGTTTCCAAGCCATGCCTATCTCCTTTGTCGTCTCGTACATTTCTCTTTGCTCGTTGCCCCGCTCCTCACGGTTGCACAGATCGGCGCCAGCGATTGTCGGGCCCAACGGGCAAGTTCGGCCCAGGCCAGATCAAGTAGGGAGGCCCTTTCATGCCACTTGCTTTTTCAGGGTACTGACGACTGGCATAGCGGAACGCTATGTCCTGGGCCTCACGACAGGTTGGCGCCTCAAGATGATCTGAAACGACTCTCAAGTCCAGCCTGTCCTTGTTGCACGGAACCGACAGATACAGATCGCATGTAAAGCTGCCGGCCCCGGAATATTGTGTGCTGACCAACAACTGCGAGCCATCCGCGAACGTGATTATCGGCTCAACATTCATCTTGCTCATTCGCGGTTCACCTACGTTTGCAATACTGTGATGAGCGTCTTGCGAGCCACCGATCCACATCCTGTTCGGCTGTTGGGCAACAGCCGACAGAGGGATCGTGGAAAACAATCGAGCCTCCAGGCCAGCTCACCTCCACGCGCTTCATCGAGTGGAGTATGATGCTCGGCCGTAAGAGCAGCGTGTACTAGGGAATCGATCGCGCAAGGGTCAGATCGGAAGGTGCGGACGCGCGAGAGATAGGATAGTGACCGTGGCTCGTACGGTGGCTCAGTCTAACACACTCCATGCGGAGTAGCTACCACGGGTTTTGTGCTGGATTTTGAGGCGTCGAGGCTTCGTGGAGATTCGTGGAGTGGAAGGTGCCATAAACGTTGAGCATGATTCCCAAGCAGCACAGTCACTTAGAACATCACGTAATCATTCAACAAACGAGACCAAATAAATGCCGGTTGCGCGGACTTCCCTTTGCGTGTAGTATGTAGGATGTATTGAGCCACGTTGACTGTCCTATCCCTCGCGCTTCCTGAACTCTCCTTGCGCGTCTGATTCCCCAGTCTCCGCCGCTCCTCACTCTCCAGCGCTTCTCTGCGGCGCTTCGTGCATGGCTTTGAAGACAGCACCGGAGCCATTCGTTATTCACAGGGCGACGTTGGGGCCCGGTCTGGTCCCTGGCCCGCTTGCAACAGCTCCCTGTCGGTTGTGAGCTTCGAGAAGGCGTGCTGACGCAAGACCGTATCTACCCGGGGAGAGGTCAACTGATGAACTGCCCACGTTGCGACGCCCAGATGACAGCTTGCCGGTTCGAGGATGCCGGGAGCACGACGAGCCGAGAATCCTTCCCCGGCTGGCAATGTTTGCTCTGTGGCCAGGTCATCGACCCTGGCCCTGGCATCATAGCTGATCGGAACAGTCATCAGGGACGGGTACTGTACCCGGCTCGTCCTCGATGTAGCACCGTGCTGGCGGAGTCCAGTGGCTCTCAAGAGCCGAAGGAGGCGAGTGACTCGTCCCTGTTCAATGTCTGGAAGCGATGGATTGCGAACCCTCTCCGCTGGGTAGAGCGAGCCTTGTCACGACAGGCGCGTCCTTCGCCGCACTGAGCCTCGCGACGCCGGCAAACGGTATGCACATGTTCTGTTATAAGGAGGTACCATCGTGGCGAACGAAGGGAAACACGAAAAGTCGGTGATCGCAAGAAAGTGGCTGAGAATTCCTGATGGGACAAAGGTGAGGTGCCGCCTAGAAGGGTATGAAGGGGCCATTGACGGCCTGACGGAGATAGTCCACGGTTCGGGCCTGAATCCTGATGGGAGGACTCAGTATCGTGTCGATATAGGCACGCCTAACCGGAAACTTGCGGCCGAGCAGGATCTTCTGATTCTTGCGGATGATGACGGTCTTGTCATCATCCGCAAGGCGACCGTTGAGTACCGCCGCCACGTCACGGAGCAACTTCGCGGCATGTTCACTGAGAACAGGTTTGTTGCACCTCTTTGATGATTCACCCGCCTACGCAGGAAGCCACGGCTGCTCGGCCTTCGTAGCCGAGTCCTCCGCCGAAGGCTCCGTCCCCCCGCAGGCGGAAGCTACTCTCGCCCGCCAGAGGCTTCCGGCGAGCGGGTCGGCGGAGTGGGCTAAAGCCGTGGGGCTTCACTTGCGCTTCTCGGCAACGTGCTTCCGAGAAGGTCTTGAATTCTTTGGAATAGACGCGGGCGAGGGGAGGATCAAGCATGGTAGTCCTGCCTGCTGGTCTGGAGAGACGCTCGTCGTAGCGATTCTTCAAATCGCTCGTCGCGCCGAGATAGAGTGACCCAGATCGCAGTCGCAGGGTGTAGAACCAGGCAGGCCTCGCGCTCGCGCAAAATTGAGGAGATGGCCCCTCGACAAGCTAAAGGCCATTTCGACGCTTTTGGATCGCATGGCCGAAGGCCTTGAGCCTCTCGACATGCTCGGGGCCTTGAGAACATCGAAAGGCAAGAAAGGGGCATGCATCTTCGCGATGCCGCCCCTTTCGCGTCGAAATGGCTCCCCGGGCAGGACTCGAACCTGCGACCAATCGGTTACGAGTGCCCCCAACGTTTCCGCTGGGCTCGGACTATCTCTTCACCCGCCTGGAAATCCAAGAGAGGGTGTCGGGCGCTGGCGAGGCGTTATTGGGAAGGCTCCTCAGCCTCTAGTCTCTGCACGTTCCTGCCTAAACCATCAAGAAACTGATGGGCCCTTCGGCAGGCTTCGCTCAGGGTTACCATTCCGACTCGGAAGGACGTCGAGGCAGGCTTCCCTGAATTCACCCGATGTTTCAACCACGGTTTCCCGTGGAAGCTGCAGCCCGGCGTGAACTTCGCGGTGGCAGTTGGCGCACAGGAGCATACATTTATTGAGTTCTTCACGGACCTTGGTCCAGCTTCGAGTGTAGCCCTTGCCGGAGATGCCAAAATCCTTTTGCGAGGACTCTAAATGATGAAACTCCAGGGCTTCCATACATCGATCGTAGCCACAACCCTGACAACGCCCGCCCAGGTAGGCCAGAGCCTTCTGGCGTAGCACCTTCCGCCGTTTCCGGACAGCGTCGATCAGGTACTTGCGACGATCAGCGTATGTGCGTCGCTCAACCACCGGTTCACCCTTCTTCTACAGCCGATCGCTCTACCAACTGAGCTACCGGGGAACACTATCAGTGGTGTTGAATGTTCTGCCGATTGCACCTCCTAAGCGGTTACAAACTAGACCATATATTAGCACAGAAGGCCAGCCAAAGCGTCATGTTTTGAGTCGGTGGGTTGTGGGGGGGGGAACAATGGGCACAGGAAGCCCGGTCTTACACGTCGAAGTCTTCCGATTCATCCTCGTCATCAGCCGCGTCCGAGCTGCCTTCCGAGAGCGCGGCAAAGTGGCGGGCCCAGGTGATGTAAAGATTTCCGCTGTCACGCATGGCATCGGCGCCCTTGGCGAGCTTGCTTGCCAACTCGGGGTCCTTCCCAGTTGCCTCGATTTCAGCGGCACGGTGCTCCAGGACTTTGGGGAACCGATTGAGCAGGGTCGTGATCTCCCCAAGCAACTCTCTCACCACATTATCTTCGTTCGTCATGGAGCCTCCGCACTTCACGGACCTCAATAAAAAAACCCCACAGCGCTGGCGCCATGGGGTTTCTCGTTCTCTCGTTGCCGCGCGAGTTGTCAGCCTTGGTAGGCTTGCCCCAGGCCTGCGGATTCACCCTTGTGGGACATGAGCGCGCCGCTCGAGCTAACCGCCTGCATCTCGATCGCGTTATGCTTGGCGGCATTGCAAACGACCACGCAGAGTTCGCAGCCCTTGCAGCGGTTGATAGTCACTTCCGCTACCATCTTGGTCACGTTCAAGTCCAGGCAATTGGCTTCCGGACAGTACATGATGCAAAGACGGCAGCCCTTCTTGGCTACGCATTTTTCTTCAATGACCTGCGCGATGTTATACATGCGTCTGGTATCCCCGTTCGTTAAGCCGCTGCCATGGCCGCCACTTGCAATTCAAACTTGTTCTTCTCGGCCCATTCGATGCCCAACTCGTAGGCCCGTTTCACCGTGTCGAGGTTTTTCTGGAGTAACATTTCCTTCTTGGCAAACTTTTTCTTGATCGCTTCGTCCAGGGTGGCCGTGCCGCCGGAGGCTACGAATTTTTTGCCGAAGCGCTCCTGGAGGGCCAAATCGAGCGAGTTCATAGACACACATTTGGTGATTCCCGCGACGGACCCGATCATGGTCATGTTCGTAGACAGCTCGGTGCCCGCAACCTCCAGGGCGACCTGTGTCCCGTTGATGTAGAACACAGCCACGCGCAGATCGTTCAGCCGCTGGATATCCTCCTCGGTGAGCAGGGGGGCGTCCGAGTTGATGATAACCAAGCCGCCTTCCTTGATGCCTGAATAGAAGGGCATCGTGTAGCTCTTGCCCATCGTAATCACCTGGGGGTGAAACACTTCGATCACGTCCGGGAACACCAGTTCGCCCCGATCATAGATCCGCTCTATGCCGATCCGACAGTAGCTTTCCGCCGGTGCCATCCGCTTCTCGGCGCCAAAGAACGGATTTGAAATGGCAAACTTGCCGTCCTTCGACGCGGCCATGGCCATCACGTGCGCGGCGGTCACCGCGCCTTGCCCACCCAGTCCGGACATCCGGATGTTGAGTCGTTTCTTGATCATGCGTGCTGCCTCCTGCGCTGCGCTGCGTCCATATCTTAGGCCTGCTGAGCCGCCAACTGTTCCTTGGCCGCGGCCTTCTTTTCCTTCTCCTTAGCGGCGATCTCTGCGAGCAATTGCTTGGCCGGCTCGCTGATGTACTCCTTGTAGGCGAAGCGCTCGGTTGGCTTCTCCGAATCCCGCATTTCCTGGAGGCCTTCCATGCTGTTCTTGCCGATCTCCAGAATGCAGGGGGTGTAGAGCTGGAGATAGGTCGGGCCGATCTCACGGGCCACGTGGACCGCGTTCCTGATGACCTTTTCCACGAGGGACGGCTTGCTGACCGTGCAATTCACAACATAGTGGCAGCCGGACTCACGGGCGATCTCGGGCAGGCGTACTTTCTCGAACATCTTGCCGACCGGTGCCATCTTGGCCACGAAGCCCTTCTGCATCAAGCCGCTCTCCTGGCCGCCGGTGTTGGCGTACAGCTCGTTGTCGAAGCAGATCGTGGTGAACTTCTCCTGGCGGAACCAGGCCTGCAAGGTCATGTCCAGGCCGATGTCCACCGTGGCCCCATCTCCGGCCAGCACCACCACGTCCTTGATCCGGCCAGGGAAGCGCACGGTGAGCGCGCGCTTGAGGCCCGAGGCGATCGCGTTCTGGTTCCCGAACAGCGAGTGGATGTTGTGCACAGCGACGTGGGGGAAGACCAGGCTGGTGCAGCCGGTGGATCCCACCATGACGGTATCTTCCGGGTTCGGCAGAGAGGCCAGGATGTAGCGGAAGGCCATGGACTCCGGACACCCAGCGCAGAGCGAATGTTCCTCGATCAGTTCCTTCGCCGTTCCGATATCCTTCCAGCCCCGGTCTTCTTTGCCGTATGTCGCCCGGTTGACCAGGTCCTGGTACTCGGGCGGCATGATCTCGAAGAACTCAGGCGCGATTTTTATCCGCTCTTTGCTCATGAAAGCCTCCTCTCAGGCTGCTGTCTCTCGCCAGTATCGCCAGTATCGTTTGGGTGGACCGTTCCTTGTCTCGTACCGCTCAGCTCCCGCGTCCGGCCAGGGCATGGTCCCGCATGCCGAGCACATTCTTAATCTCCGACACGATGATCTCCGGCGGCATGGTCATCCCGCCGCAGACGTGCGGGGCAGCCACGACGCGGTCGCTGTCCGGGATGCTTGCCTTGATTTCCCGGGCAAGCCAGCCGGCCACGTTGAACTCCGGCACAATGATGTGCTTGGCGTTCTTGGTGGCTTCGCGGATCTCCTGCCAGGGCCAGGGCCGGATAGTCTTGATCTTTACAAGGCCGACGCGAATGCCTTCATCGGCCAACAGGCGGATGGCTTCCCGTCCCTGCGATACGGCGGTGCCGGACGAGACGATGAGGATGTCGGCGTCGGTGTTCTCGGTCTCGATCAGCCCATCCAGCCATGCGATCGTGTGCTTCCTAGACCGCTCCACCGCCGCCCAGACTTCCTGCTGCCAGGAGGCGTGCGTCGCGTAGCTGATGTAATTGCTCTTCATCACGAAGGGGTCCCGCATCATCCGGACCGGAGGACACTCCATGTCCATGCAGGGCACCGGCGATCGGTAGGGATCATACGGTGGCAAGCACATGTCCGCTGGCGTGAGGTTCACCACGTCCTTCGTGTGGGTCACGAAGAAGCCGTCGCAGCAGAGCGCCAGGGGTAGGTGCACGTCCGGTTCCTCCGAGACCATGTAGCCCTTCAGGATCCAGTCATAGAAGTCCTGCGCGGTCTCTGCGTGCCAAACCAGCATGCCGGTTTGGATCAGATACGAAATCTCCAGGGTGTCGGGCTGGATGGACAAGGGGGAGTTAATGCCGCGACAGGTCACGATCATCTGAATCGGCAACCTGGCGCCGGCCCACATGGGGAAGTTCTCCATGGCCCGCATCGTGCCAGGTCCAGCGGTCGTCGTGAAAACCCGTGCGCCTCCGAAGGCTGCGCCGGCGCACTGGGACATCACCGCGAACTCGCTCTCGCCCCGGAAGTACTCCTTGATGTACCCTTCCGCAAACAGCTCGCCGATCAGCGCGGCAGCCTCGCTCTGCGGCGTGATGGGGTAGGCGATCATGACATCCACGTTGGCACGCCGGATTGCTTCCTTGATCACCTCGCTGCCCGTGTAAAAGGACGGGGTGCGAGGCGCTTCAAACATCATGTGGCGCACGTCCGTGATGACCTGCCCCTTTTTATTTTTCGTCCCGATGAGAGAAGTGGTTTCCATGGACCCGGCCTCCTTATGAGTAGGCCCCGCAGCAAGCTGCGGCGGCAATACAATACATTGGCTCAGGAACCCTTCAGCAGGTCAGTTTGAGGACCCGCTCTTGGACACGAACTGCGACACCGTCACGGACCCCTTCAGCTTGCGCACCCATTCCGCCAGCTTCATGATCTTTTCCACCGACGCGTCGCGGAACGAGAGCATGGCATCCTCATGTCCCGCCTGCGCGCACATCGCAATCGTGTAGCAAGAGGTGCCACCGCGGATGATCTTCAACGAGAGATTGGCTTGGTGGCAATGGACCCCCACGAACATACAGCAGTCGATCTTGTTGTGCCAGATCGTCAGGTTCGGGTGATTCGGATTGATTTCGACTTCAGGATTGATTTTGGGATACTTCGGCCGGTAGTCGGGCATCGGGATGAGCATGGCCTGCTGCTGCGGGGTAACGCATTCCTTGAGCGTTTCGTACAGATGCTTGATCGCCGTCGCCTTTTTCGCCGCCTTCTCGTTCCAAGCCCACAGAACCAGAGGACCGGGGAAAATCGTAGGGACCTTGGCCATCAAGAACTGGCGCGCAGCCTCTTCGTAGGCCTGCTCCTCTGGTACGATGACACCGTTGATATGACCTTCCCCGGGATTGGGCAACCGAATTCCCATGGAGGCCGCCGCCGGAGGAAGGAAATGCTCCGGGCCAGGCAACACTCTGTATTGACTCATTCTTTTCGGCTCCCTCCGCGCCTTCCGGGCCCTATGAAGCCAGATTGAAAAAAAGACCTACAAACGGACTGTCCACACTCTATGCTTGTCTCCCCATTTATGCAAGCCGGCAGAAGGCCCACCCACATGAAATTATGGGCTATGGCAGGGTAACCATCTAGGCCTTTTGAGCTAAGCGTTCAGCGGAACAATCATCAAATCTCACGCCCACTTGAGGTGACCGAGTATAGCTGGCGATCGTATCGGATGTCAACGAGAAGAAGCAGGGAGTTGAGGTTGGTTCCGCCTTCTCTCGCCCTGCAGAATGTGGGAGAACCGCGAAGTCCGACAACATGCCGGGGCTGTCGCCAGGTGGCGATCTATCGTCGGGAGCGGTCCGATTAAGAAACCGCTCGATGCATATCTAACAAGTTGATTTCTAGCGCAATTCTGTGCAGGCTTCTTCTGTTCCCATCGCGCAGGCCTGTTCGAAATCTTCTTTTGCCAGCCGGCCTTGCCGCAGCTTCTGGTAATGTCGGGCCCGCAGGACCAAGGCCTTCGTGTTGGCAGGGTCCACTTGGATGACCGTGCTGAGGTCGGCGACTGCACGATCCTGGTCGCCGAGTTGCTCGTAGACATGGGCCCGCAGCAGCAAGGCGTCCTTTTCTTGAGCGGCCCAGTTCTGATGAGGCGCATTCTCCAGGATACGGCTCAGGGTGGCCAGGGCCTGGCGCCACTGCCTAGCGGCGGTCTGTTTCTTGGCGATGGTGGTGGAGAGGGCGATGAGTCGCTGCCGTGCAACGTCGAACAGAGGATCGAGCCTGAGGATCCGCTCGTAATCTCCGGCCGCCTCCTGGAGTTTTTTCTGCCAGGTGAACGCATCGCCCCTGCCCAACAGCGCCCAGGTGCTGGAAGGGTCGAGCGTGAGCGCCTGGTCGAAATCCGTGATTGCCTGCGCTACATAGGGGTCGAGTTCAGAGCGGCCGCCTTTTTTGGAAAATGTCAGGGAAGCGATCCGGAGATAAGTTTGTCCTCGGATGATATAGGGGTCGACGTAGAGTGGGTCGGCGGTCATAGCGCGGGCGGCCAGGTCGATTTTCTCCGGGAGGCTGCGCGATTTCACGGCCGTCCGTGCCAACTCGACGGCGGTCCGCCGACCTTTCAGCGCGGCGGCTGGTTCCCGTTGAGCCTTGGCTGATGTCTGCAACTGTTCGCGCAGGCCCTTCAGCTCGGTCTTGAGTTGGCTGTTTTCGGTCTGGAGCTGACGGTGGTGGGTGGCCAGCTGCTCGTCGGACTTCAGCCGTTTGACCGCCTCGGCCAGCATGCCCAGGTGGACGGTGGCTTTGATCTTCACGTAAAACGCCGGACGGTCCCCTTCCAGTGAGCGTCGCTTGTCCAGGATTTCGGTCTCCGTGACGGCAGCGGCGATGGTCCGTACGCTCAGCTGGTTCAGGTGCGATGGGGTGCTGCCGGCCTGGGTCTCGATGTCCGTTGAGGAAGCCTCGATGTAGACCCCTGCCTCTTCGACGGCCTTGCGCTTGGCTCGCAGCAAGGCGTTCTCTTCCGCTCCGGCCAGCGTATCGGAATCGCCCATGACGCAGGCGCCTTCTGCCACGATCACTTTGGTGTCCTGCGCACCGGCATGATCGGGGGCCAAGAGAGACAGGATCGGGCCGGCGATCGCGACGATCAGGCAGGCTGGGAACAAGCGAGGGCGCATAGATTTACTATAACGCGTCGGCTGAGATCAGGCAATGCAAGAGATTGTGTGCGGTGTTGGCTGAACGAAGTTCGCGGTGAGGGCCCGTTCCTCCGAACGAGGAGCCGGCAGATCGGTTCCTGCTTTACGAGGGGGGGTTCTCTTGGGGATACACTTGCGTAAAAGGATGGACTTCCACCCGTTGGAAAACCCCGTGCAGGGTATAGGGGTCCTCCCGGGCGAAGGATTCGGCTTCCGCCAGCGAGTCGGCCTCGATCACGATCAGGCTGCCAGCCTTGTCGGTCAACGGGCCGGCCAACACGACACGCCCCTGAGCGTCCAACGCGTCCATGCGAGCCAAATGAGCTGGCCGGTGAATCTTGCGTCTCGCGGCGCCTTCGGGCCCATCGAAACCGAGGATCACAAATTTCATCGTCCGCTCAGAAGCGGGCCGGTCTGTAGCCAGCCCAGGGCTTATTCCCCCTAGTCCAGATCGTTTCCGAGGGGCTGGCGGCCCGTGTACCCGCTGTTGATTTCGTGCCACCACCGCACTTCCGTCTCGCCCAGCTTCCAACAGAGGTACACGACTCGGCCGTTGAGCATGTGGGGGAAATCGCAGAGGCCAATGTCGAGGTCCTTGACGAGCACCCCCAGCTCCTGGATCGCCTGCAGGTTTTCACTGACCTGTTCAAGCGCGGTGATGTAGTGCGGGCCGGCCGAGCTCCCCCCGCCCAACTGGGCTTTCGCGCTGGCCCGTTTGACCTCGTCCTTGGTGCGAAGCAGGACGGCTTTGGCCTGCTTGACCGCGATTAAATGCTCTTGCAACTGGGGAATGAGGCAATTGGCCTCGGTGAGGGTAAACAGTCGCTCCAGATTTTGCCCTTCTTCACGTTGTGCCATACCGGTTGGGGTTGTAGCATAGATGCGGCTGCTGCGCAATGTTCTGCTGAAGGGGAGCCGGCCCGCCGGGGAGACGGCTGGCTCGATGGAAAATAGATATTGACAAAGAAACCGCAGGCCGATATTATGATCCTGTAATTCTAGCTTCCCGGTACACGATCACAAGACGCTTCCACCTCCAGCATAGCTTCCCGGAGCAGATCTCGAGTCAAGCCGTCGTTCTGGACCAGGGGGTCGAACGGGGCGAATGTGGTGCCGCCCACGCGTTAGCGGGAGACACGGGTTATCAACAATGGAGACCTTAGGGCACCGATAGCTCATCCTTCGTGGGCCACCCTCTCCGAGCACGTACCATCACCTTTACAAGAGACATGTCGCACGACTTGCTCCGTATCGTCGTCACCGGACTTCGCGCCCACCGTGGGCAGCGAAGCCATTGAATATCATGTTAAGGGAGAAGACCATGCATCTTGCCGAGCTCAAGCAGAAGTCCATTGCCGACCTCAACGAAGTGGCGCGGGATTTGAAGATCGAGGGCGCCCCCAACCTGCGCAAGCAGGAATTGATCTTTGCCATCCTCCAGGCGCAGACCGAAAAAAACGGGGTGATTTTCGGAGAGGGGGTTCTGGAAACATTGCCCGACGGGTTCGGGTTCCTCCGGGCGCCGGATTCCAACTACCTCCCGGGCCCAGACGACATCTACATTTCGCCGTCGCAGATCCGGCGTTTCAACCTCAGGACCGGCGATATCGTCTCCGGCCAGATCCGCCCGCCGAAGGAAAGCGAGCGCTATTTCGCGCTGCTCAAGGTCGAGAAGGTCAACTTGGAAGACCCCGAGATCGCCCGGGACAAGATCCTCTTCGACAACCTGACGCCGCTCTATCCCGAGGAGCGGATCAACCTGGAATTCGATCCTGAGGAATACTGTACCAGGGTGATGGAACTGGTCACCCCGATCGGCAAGGGGCAACGGGGCTTGATCGTCGCGGCGCCCAGGACCGGCAAGACCATGTTGCTGCAAGCCATCGCCAGAGCGGTCCTTAAGAACCATCCCGAAGTCACGCTCATCGTGCTCTTGATCGATGAGCGGCCCGAAGAGGTGACGGACTGGCAGCGGCAGGTCAAGGCGGCCGAAGTCATCAGCTCCACGTTCGACGAGCCGGCTCAGCGCCACGCCCAGGTGGCGGAGATGGTGCTGGAGAAAGCCAAGCGCCTGGTTGAACACAAGCGGGACGTCGTGATTCTGCTGGACAGCATCACCCGGCTGGCCCGGGCGTACAATACGATTGCGCCGCCCAGCGGCAAGGTCCTCTCGGGCGGGTTGGATTCCAACGCGCTCCAGCGCCCCAAACGGTTTTTCGGCGCCGCCCGCAATATCGAGAACGGCGGGAGCCTGACCATCATGGCCACAGCCCTGGTGGACACCGGCAGCCGGATGGACGATGTGATTTTCGAAGAGTTCAAGGGGACCGGCAACATGGAAGTGCACCTGGATCGCCGCCTGGCCGACAAGCGGATCTTCCCTGCCATCGACATCAGCCAGTCCGGCACCAGGAAGGAAGAGCTGCTGGTGGACCGGGATCGCCTGAACAAGATGTGGATTCTCAGAAAAGTGCTCAGCCCGCTGGGAACGATGGAAGCGATGGAGTTTCTGATCGACAAGATCGGCGGGACCAAGAGCAACCAGGAATTTCTCCAGTCGATGAACCGGTAATCCCAGGGAAGTCGGTAGTGGTGAGTTGGTAGTTCTGAGTTGCAGAAACTGAAAACTCGGAGTCATCATGAAAAAAGGCATTCATCCGGACTACGCTGAGGCCACCATTAGTTGCGCCTGTGGGGCGAAATTCAAAACCCGCTCCACGGTCGGGGACTTCAAGGTGGACATCTGCTCGCGGTGCCATCCCTTCTTTACCGGCACGCAGAAGATCGTGGATACTGAAGGGCGGGTGGAGCGATTCAAAAAGAAATATTCCAAGAAAAAGTAGGGTCGTCTTGGGACTGCACAAAGAACCCTGCCTCGAGGAGGGGCGGGGTTCTTTGTTTTTTGGGCTTTACACAACAGGCGAGTAGAGGCCGTGACTGACACGCAGACTGCCGAGCTGAACGAGATGCCGCTGCTCTCGAAGTGGGAGGGCGTGGCGCATCGCTACGAGGAGCTGACCCTGCAGCTCACCGACCCGTCTGTCCTCAGTCAGCCGGCCCTCCTGCACAAGCTCAACAAGGAGCGGACCGAGATCGAAGGGCTCGCGCGCCTGTTTGCCGAGTATCAAGGACTCCTGCGGCAGCTGGCCGAGACGGCCCAGTTGCTCAAGGAGCCGAGTCTGGAGGCCGAGCTGCAGCGGCTGGCAACGGACGAAGCGCGCAGCCTGCAGGAGCGACGGCGCGAGATGGAAGAGCAGGCCAAGGATCTCCTCGTGCCCAAAGATCCCCGCGACGAGAAAAATACGTTCGTCGAGATTCGCGCCGGCACAGGCGGTGAGGAAGCGGCCCTGTTTGCGGGGGACCTCTTTCGGATGTACCTGAAATACGCCGAGCGGAAGAAGCTGCGCGTAGAGGTGGTGGAAGCCAGCGAGACCGGCATCGGAGGATACAAGGAAGTGGTCATGCTGATGGAGGGCAAGGGCGCGTACGGGCGTTTCAAGCACGAAAGCGGGGTGCACCGCGTGCAGCGGGTGCCGGCGACCGAGGCCAGCGGGCGCATTCACACCTCCACCGTGACGGTCGCCGTCATGCCCGAAGTGGACGAGATCGACGTGCAGGTTGATCCCAAGGATCTCCGGATCGACACCTTCTGTTCCTCGGGGGCCGGCGGCCAGAGCGTCAACACGACCTATTCGGCGGTGCGGATCACGCACATTCCCACGGGGGTCGTGGTGACCTGTCAGGACGAGCGGTCGCAGCTCAAGAACCGGAACAAGGCGATGCGGACGCTGCGGGCCCGTATCGTGGAGGCAGAGCGAGCCAAGCAGGAGGCGGAGATTGCTCAGAGCCGCAAGTCCCAGGTGGGGACCGGCGAGCGGAGCGAAAAGATCCGCACCTATAATTTTCCGCAGAACCGCGTGACCGACCATCGGATCGGCTTGACCCTGCACCGGCTGGAGCAGGTGCTGGCCGGCGATCTGGACGAGATTGTGGAAGGCCTCAAGGCAGATCGGGCCAAGGCTGCCGCACTGGGGACCTGAGGGCGACATGGCGGAGATGACGCAGCAGGCAAGGCCGGCAGAGGACACACTCGCGGGGCTGCTCCGTGAGGGGCAGGCCCTCCTGGCTCACGCCGGGGTCGAGAATGCGGAGAACGAGGCAACCTGGCTTGCAGAACGAGCGCTCGGTCTCGACCGGCTGACGCTCAAGCTGGAAGAGGGGCGCGACGTGCGGCCTGCCGACCGGCGACTGGCCATGGAGCTGTTGGCCCGCCGAGCCTCCCGCGAGCCGCTTCAGCATATCCTGGGCTCGCAGGAGTTTTGCGGCCTGGAGTTCGAGGTGAATCCACACGTATTGATCCCTCGACCCGAGACAGAGCTGTTGGTCAAGCACTGCGCCGCCGGCCTCCGGTCAGTCCCGCAGCCGCTCATCGCCGATATCGGAACCGGCTCCGGTTGCATTGCCGTGGCTCTGGCGGTGGCCGTGCCCACGGCGGTCCTCTATGCCACGGATGTCTCCCCAGCGGCGCTCGAAGTAGCCAGACGGAATGCGGTCCGGCACGGGGTTGCCGAACGGGTGCGGTTTCTGCCTGGGGACTTGTTTGCGCCGTTGCAAGGGCTTGGGCTGGACGGAAGCTTGGCGGCGGTTGTCTCGAACCCTCCCTATATCCCTGAGGGCGACTTGGCCGGTCTTCAACCGGAAGTAGGGTGGTACGAACCGCGGCTGGCGCTGGCCGGTGGGATTGACGGGTTGGCAGTGTGCCGTCGGCTTCTCAAAGAAGCGGCGGAGTTCCTGGCACCGGGAGGGAGGCTGCTGGTCGAGGTTGGGATGGGACAGGCCACGGCCGTCTCGCGGATAGCCGTGGCGCAGGGCGGCTATAATCCGGCGCAGAGGCTCAAGGATGCGGCCGGCATTGAACGGGTGGTCTGCTTCGTCAGAAACAGTGACAAGTCGCAAGTGACCAAGTAAGCAAGGCAAGGCGGTCTGCCGCTTTCGCTTGTAACTTGTTTCTTGTCACTTGCCACTCGAATGAGCGCATGGATCGCATTCTTATCACGGGCGGGAGCAGGCTCCAGGGCACCGTCAGGGTCAGCGGCGCCAAGAACGCCGCCCTGCCGATCCTGGCTTCGACCATCTTGGGCGGAGGGGAGTGTCGCGTGACCAACGTTCCGGCCGTGGTGGACGTGGTGACGATGGGCAAGCTGCTCGGGATGTTGGGCGCGTCGGTCAAGATTGAGGGAAATCGGGCAGCCGTCGGCGTTGAGCACGTGCATTCCACCGAGGCGCCCTATGACCTGGTGCGGACGATGCGTGCGTCGGTGCTGGTTCTGGGCCCTTTGGTCGCCCGCTGGGGCGAGGCCACGGTGTCGCTGCCGGGCGGCTGCGCGATCGGCACCAGGCCGGTGAATCTCCACCTGGCCGGGCTGGCCAAGCTGGGAGCGGAGGTGGCGATTGAGCACGGGTACATCAGGGCCAAGGCCACGCGCCTGCGCGGGGCGCGGATCGCGCTGGATACGCCGACGGTGACGGGAACTGAAAACTTGATGATGGCCGCCTGCCTGGCTGAGGGAACGACGGTGATCGAGAATGCCGCCAAGGAACCGGAGATCAGCGACCTGGCCTCGTTCCTGGTGAAGCGCGGCGCGAAAATTTTTGGGGCGGGGACCGATCTGATTACGGTGGAGGGGGTGTCGGCGCTCCGAGGAGCCGACCACGAAGTGATTCCGGACCGGATTGAAGCGGGGACCTACTTAGCGGCAGGCGCGATCACAGGTGGGGACGTCTGTGTGGAGGGGTGCCGGCCGGAGCACTTGGAGGCGGTCATTGTGAAGCTCCGGGAAGCCGGCGCCGAGGTGACCGAAAAGAAAGAGAGCATCCGGTTGAAGGCGCCGCGCCGGCCCAAGGCCGCCGACGTCAAGACCTTCGTGCACCCGGGATTTCCGACCGACATGCAGGCGCAGATCATGGCGCTCCTGTGCGTGGCCGAGGGCACGAGCGTGATCACGGAAACGGTCTTCGAAAGCCGGTTCATCCATGTCCCGGAGCTGCGGCGCATGGGAGCCGACATCAAGGTGGATGGCAACCATGCGGTGGTGAACGGGTCGAGCCACCTCACCGGCGCGCCGGTGATGGCCTCGGACCTGCGGGCCAGCGCCGGTCTGATCCTGGCCGGCCTGGCGGCGGAAGGCATCACGGAGGTCTCTCGGGTCTATCATCTGGATCGCGGGTATGAGCGGATTGAGCAGAAGCTGCGCGGTCTAGGGGCCTCGGTCAACCGGGTTCATGGGACGGCCAAGGGGGCGGCCGGTGCCGCGGCAGGGATTCCGTCGTGATCACGGTGGCCCTGTCGAAGGGAAAGTTGCTGGGCCCCACGCTCGCGCTGTTCAAGCGGGCTGGCTACGTCATGGACAATCTGTCGCCGGAGAGCCGCCGCCTGGTGTTTGCCTGTCCCGGCCAGGACCTGACGTTGCTGATCGTACGGCCGAGCGACATTCCCACCTACGTGGAATATGGGGCGGCCGATGCGGGGGTGGTGGGAAAGGACGTGCTGCTGGAGCAGGACCGGGATGTCTACGAGCCGCTGGATCTCAGGGTTGGAGCATGCCGGATCTCGGTCGCGGCCCTGAAGGGGCAGGCCCTGCGCGACCGGCTGTCCGCCAAGGTCCGGGTGGCCACCAAGTATCCGAACATCACCGAACGCTATTTCAACCGGAAAGGCGTGCCGGTAGAAATCATCAAGCTGTACGGATCGATTGAGCTGGCGCCCATGGTAGGGTTGGCCGAACGGATCGTGGACCTGGTGTCCAGCGGGAAGACCCTCAAAGCCCACAACCTCGTGGAGGTTGATGTGATTGCGCAATCCACCGCGCGGCTGATCGTCAACCGCGCCAGTCTGAAGATGAAGCACGCCGGCCTGGCTGACCTGATCGCCAGGCTGGAGCGTGGACGCCCGAAGCGGGCGCAGTGAGCGCCGGAGCGGGCCGTGCCGCCTTCAGGCGACCCGGCGATGCTGCAGGGGGGTGAGGATGAAGGTCATAGCGAGCAAGGATCGGGCATTCAAGGGGATGGTGAAGCGCGTCGCGGCTCGGTCCGTCCCTCAAGGAGGGGCGGTCGAGACCGCCGTCAAGACCATCCTCAAGGCGGTGGAACGGGCCGGGGACGGCGCCGTCGTCCGCTACACCAGGAAGTTCGACCGGGTGACCCTCAAGCCGGCTCAGTTCCGGGTTAGCCCGGAACAGGTGAAGGAGGCCTACTACCAGATCCGGAAGGAAGAAGGCGACGCGCTGCGGTACGCCGCTCAGCGGATCATGGCCTTTCATGAACGGCAGCGGACCAAGACCTGGATGTACCAGGACAACGGCGCGACGTTGGGCCAAGTGGTGATGCCGCTCGATGCGGTAGGGTTGTACGTGCCGGGGGGCAAGGCGGCCTACCCCTCGTCGGTCCTGATGACCGCCATCCCGGCCAAGGTCGCCGGCGTCAAGCGGGTGGTCATGTGTACGCCCGCGGGCAAGGGGGGGATCAGCCCCTATGTGCTCGTGGCGGCCGATATCGCGGGGGTGGACGAGGTCTACCGGATCGGAGGCGTCCAGGCGATCGGGGCCATGGTCTACGGCACCAAGACCATCAGGCCGGTGGACAAGATCGTCGGGCCCGGCAATGTCTACGTGGCCACGGCCAAGCGGTTGATCTATGGCCGGGTGGACATCGACATGATCGCAGGCCCCAGCGAGCTGCTGGTGATTGCGGACGAGGCCGCCAATCCCGTCCACGTGGCGGCCGATCTGCTCTGCGAGGCGGAACACGATGAAGAGGCGCAGGTCTGTCTGGTGACGACATCGGACCGCCTGGCCAAGGAGGTGGTCCGTCAGATCGGCGAGCAGGTGAAAAAGCTCGCGCGCCAGAAGGTCCTCGCGAAGTCGATCGGCCGGCACGCGGTGGCCTTCGTGGTGGGCACGATGGACGAGGCGATCGACCTGGCCAACGAGATCGCGCCGGAACATTTGGAGCTGGCGGTGGACCGGCCCTTCGACTACCTGGAAAAAGTCCGGCATGCCGGGGCGCTCTTTCTCGGCCGATACAGCTCTCCGGCCGTGGCGGACTACGTGGCCGGCCCCAATCACGTTCTGCCCACGGGAGGGACGGCGCGGTTTTTCTCACCCCTCTCGTTCGACGATTACGTCAAAAAGAGCAACATCATCGCCTACAGCAAAGAAGAGTTGATGAAGGTGAAGGACCATATCGCCCGCATCGCGCAGATGGAGGGGCTGGATGCCCACGCCAAATCGTTGGAAAGCCGATTCTCATGAAGAAGGCACGGAACGCACCGCCGCGGCGCGCGGTCGTCAAGCGGGCGACCAAAGAGACGGACATCCGGGTGGACTGGACGTTGGACGGCACCGGCCAAGGGCGGATCAAGACGACGATCCCGTTCCTGGACCACATGCTGGAATTGATGGCCAAGCACGGGTTGTTTGATCTCACCGTGCGGGCGAAGGGCGACACGCACATCGACGACCACCACACGGTTGAAGACGTGGGCATCGTGCTGGGCGAGGCGCTCAAGCAGGCGCTGGGCGACAAGAAGGGCGTGCGGCGATTCGGCTTTGCATCGGCGCCGCTGGACGAAACGCTGTCGCAGGTCACGGTGGACCTGAGCGGGCGGCCGTACCTCATCTATAACGCCAAGCTGCCGCACCGGCGCATCAAAGGCTTCGATCTCTACCTCTTCGAGGACTTCTTCCAGGCCTTCGTGACGCACGGGGCGTTCAACCTGCATGTGAACGTGCTGTATGGACGAAACCCGCACCATATTATGGAGGCGACCTTCAAGGCGCTGGCCAAGGCTCTCGATCAAGCCACCTCCCTTGATGGGCGGGTGTCGGGCGTGTTGTCGACGAAAGGGAAGCTGTAGAACAGGTGACGGGTGACAAGTGACGAGTGACGGGAAGCGAGGAGAGTTCTTCATATCCGACTCGTCACCTGTCACTCGTTACGCGTCACGGGGTTTCTTGAGATGATTGCAATCATCGACTACGGCATGGGCAACCTGCGGAGCGTCCAGAAGGCCTTCGAGACGGTCGGACACCGGGCGGTGGTGACGAGGGAGCGCCAGGTCATCACCGATGCGAGCCACGTCGTGCTGCCGGGCGTCGGCGCCTTTGCCGACTGCATGGCCAACTTGGACCAATACGGCTTGATCGATCCCATCAGGCGCGCCATCGCCGGCGGCAAGCCCTTTCTCGGGATCTGCCTGGGGTTGCAACTGCTCTTCACCGAGAGCGAGGAGTTCGGGCTCCACAAGGGACTGGACCTCGTGCCGGGCCGGGTCAAGCGCTTTGTCTCAGGTGCCGGCTCAGGGGGGGAGCGTCTCAAGGTCCCCCACATGGGCTGGAACGAAGTGACCGTCACGCGGCAGGCGCCGCCTCTGCGGGACATCGGCAGCGGCGGCCACTTCTATTTCGTCCACTCCTATTACGTCGAGCCGGCCGATCCTTCGGTCGCGTGCACGGTCACGGACTATGGGGTGTCCTTTGCCTCGAGCATCTGGCGGGACAATATATTTGCCTGCCAGTTTCATCCGGAAAAGAGCCAGGCGGTCGGCTTGCAGATCGTCAAAAATTTCGGCGCCTGGCGCCTCTAACCGTGAGGTGTGAACGTGAAGCCTGAGAGGGTAGACATGCGACATCACGGGGCATGCGTCGTACGCCTCCTCCCGTGCGTGCTGGTTGCAGTCGGCATCGTGCTGGCCGGTTGCCCTCCGACCAAAGTGACGGTGGACACCTCGCCCGAGATCGAGAAGTACCGGGTCAAGATGGTCGCGGTCATGCCCTTCGACGCGCTGGCCACCCCGCAGGTGGCCGAGCGGCGCGACGTCGAGCTGCAGGCGCCGCAGGGGATGCTCAGATCCGACATCACCTTTGCCATTCCCCAGACGGTGGAAAAGTTTGACAGCCCGACTGCGGTGGTCCCGCCCCATGTGGCCGTGAAGGTCACGGAAGCGGTCTACGAGAAGCTGCGCCGCTTGGAGGGGCTTCTGGTGCTGTCTCCGGAGGCCACCGGCCAGGTCAAGGACTCGCTGGGGGCAAAGGCCTCCGGCTTGGCGGCGGCTGACCTGGCCAAACAGGTGGCGGCCAAGATGTCCGCCGATGCAATCCTGTTCGGACGGGTGCTGGTTTACCAGGAGCGGGTAGGCGGAAGGTGGGGTGCCACGCCGGCGACGGTGGGGTTTGAAGTGAAGCTGGTCGCGGCGGACGGCAGGACCCTCTGGGTCGGCAACTACTACGAGAAGCAAAAGCCGTTGAACGAGGACTTGGGCGGCGTCTTCCAACGGGGGATCGGGTTCGTGACGGCCGATGAGCTGGTCCAGTACGGCGCCGATCACGTCGTCCAGCAGTTCGCTTTCGGCGGTCCGGCGTCCAAGTAGCAAAACAGAATGATGAGTGATGAGTGATGAATGGTGAACTGATGAGCGGCCCATTCATCGTTCAGCGTTCCGCATGCATCATTGGGTTCCGTGATGCTGGTCATTCCCGCCGTTGATCTCAAGGACGGACGCTGCGTACGTCTGCGGCAGGGGGACCTGCACGAGGAGACGGTTTATTCGGAGGATGCGGCGGGGACGGCTCTGCGCTGGGAGCGGTTGGGCGCTACGCGGCTCCATGTCGTGGACCTGAACGGCGCGGTCGAAGGACGTCCTCACAATCTCCCTCAGATCGAAGCCATCCTCAAAACTGTGTCGGTGCCTCTCCAAGTGGGGGGCGGCATTCGCACTCTGGAGACCGTCAAGCAGTACCTCTCCCGGGGAGTCAGCCGCATCGTCTTGGGGACCGCCGTCCTGCAGGACCGCTCGCTCCTTGACCAGGCCTGTCGAGAATTTCCCATGCGCATCCTGGTCGGCATCGATGCCAGGGACGGCAAGGTGGCCGTGCGGGGCTGGACCAGCCAGTCCAACGTCTCGGTCAAAGAGCTGCTGCCGACCCTCTCGGGCTATCCGCTCTGCGGGGTGATCTACACGGACATCGCCAGGGACGGGATGTTGGAAGGGCCGAACTTGGCAGCGCTCCGTGAAATCGTCGCCGGCTCGCCGGTCCCGGTCATTGCCTCCGGCGGGATCACGCGGGTCGAGGACCTGCAGGGCATCAAGGCGCTGGGACCGAAGGTGGAAGGAGCCATCGTGGGCAAGGCCCTCTACGACGGCAAGCTGGACCTCGCGGCGGCGTTAAAGGCAGTGCAGAGTGCTGAGTGATGAATGCTGAGTGGAAAGCGGGTTCTGTTCGGTCTCACTCATCACTCATCAATCAGCCGTCATCACTTCTTCAAACATGCTGACGAAGCGCATCATCCCCTGTCTGGATGTCAAGGACGGCCGGGTGGTCAAGGGCGTCTCGTTCGTCAATCTGAGGGACGCGGGCGATCCGGTCGAAGTCGCCCGGGCCTATGACCAAGAAGGAGCGGACGAGCTCTGCTTCCTGGACATCACCGCGTCCTATGAGAATCGAAAGACCATCTTTGACGTGGTGACCAGGACCGCGGAGCAGGTCTTCATGCCCTTGACCGTGGGAGGCGGCGTCCGGACGCTCGAAGATATTCGGGCCTTGCTGAAGGCCGGGTCGGACAAGGTCAGCATCAACACGGCGGCAGTCGAGCGGCCGGAATTCGTCAAGGAAGCGGCGGAACGGTTCGGCACGCAGTGCATCGTAGTGGCGATTGATGCAAAGCGGCGGGCCGCCCCCGCAACCGGCTGGGAGGTCTTCACGCACGGAGGGCGCAATCCCGCCGGCATTGACGCAGTGGAGTGGGCCCGCAAGATGGAGAGTTACGGGGCCGGCGAAATTCTCCTGACCAGCATGGACCGGGACGGCACCTTGAACGGCTACGATCTGGAGCTGACTGCAGCGGTGGCCGAGGCCGTGTCCATACCCGTGATCGCCTCGGGCGGAGTGGGCACGCTCGAACATCTCTATGAGGGATTCGTCAAAGGCAAGGCGGACGCGGTGCTGGCCGCCTCCATCTTCCACTATCGGACGCATACGATTTCGGAGGCAAAGACGTATCTCAAGCAACGGGGGATTCCGGTGAGACATATGGAGGGCTAGAGGCAAGGGGCGAGAGGCGAGTGGACGGACCTAACCTCTAGCCACTTGCCGCTCGCCCGAGTTGAGCATTATGGCAGACTTCAGCCAACTCAAATTCGACGGACAGGGCTTGATCCCAGCGGTCGTGCAGGATTGGCGGGACGGGAGCGTCCTGATGCTCGCCTTCATGAACAAGGAGGCCCTGCAGAAGACGCTTGAAACCAAGTCCGTCCACTTCTGGAGCCGATCGAGGAACAGGCTCTGGGAGAAGGGCGAAACCTCCGGCCACAAGCTGATCCTGAAAGACCTCTTCGTGGATTGCGACGGGGACACGGTGCTCGTCAAGGCCGAGCCGGTCGGGCCGACCTGCCATACCGGCGAGAAAGCCTGCTTCTTTACGCGCCTCGAATCGACCGGGAAGACCGAAGGCGGGAAGACGCCGGACGCTTTCGGAGGGATTCTGGAGCGGCTGCATCAGACGGTCCTGGACCGCAAGCGGTCGCCCAAGCCCGATTCCTATGTCTCCTCCCTGCTCCAGGGCGGCGCCGACAAGGTGCTCAAGAAGGTGGTCGAGGAAGCGGGCGAGGTGGTCCTGGCCGCCAAGGGCGGCAAGCGGGACGAGATTATCTACGAGGCGGCCGATCTCCTGTTCCATACCATGGTCGCGCTCGGCTATCACGACGTCAAGCCGGAAGAGGTCTATCAAGAACTGGCGGGCCGGTATGGGAAGTCGGGCTTGAAGAAGGGGAAAAGCCAATGAGCGACTGTCTCTTTTGCAAGATCGCCGAGAAGAAAATCCCTTCCAAGATCGTGCACGAAGACGACCGCACCGTGGTCTTTGAAGACATCCATCCCCAGGCGCCGACCCATCTCCTCATCATTCCCAAGACGCACCTGGCGTCGCTGAGTGAGGCCAAGCAGGCGGATCGCGACCTCCTCGGCCACTTGCTCCTCCTCTGCGCGACGATCGCCGAGGCCCGGGGCTTGACGCAATCGGGCTATCGGGTCGTGTCGAACACCGGGGCCCAGGCGGGCCAGAGCGTGTTCCATCTGCACTTGCACCTCCTCGGCGGCCGCCCCATGCACTGGCCGCCTGGGTAAAGGATCTAGCAGCCCGCGTCGCGCGCCTTGCCCCAGCCATCAAAACCTGCTAGTGTCTATACAATTGCCATGCGTCTGACGAGGAGACTTCCATGACCACAGCGGCATTGCTCCGAAAGGCCAGGCCCGTGAACGTGCGACAGGCGCAAGCCCGGCTGTCCAAGCTGATCAGTTCTAAAATGCCATCGCTCGTGCTGTCGCACGGCAAGCCGATGTCCTTTTTGATGCCGTACGAAGAGATGCTCGATCTGTTGGAAATGCTGGAAGAGCTCAAGGACCAAAAGCTCCTGAAGGAAATCGCCAAGGCGCGGTCGGAGTATACCCAAGGGAAGGCGGTTCCGGCCGAGCGGCTGTTCCGCAAAATGGGGCTCTAGGCGGTGTCCTATGAAATCGTCTTTCCGAGCGAGCGGGTAGAGCGCAACTTCGAAAAAGCGCTGGAGAAACTTCCCGCCGACTATCAAGCCGCAGTTGCTGAAAAGGTCCGGTCGCTCAGTCTCAACCCCAGACCCGAAGGGAAACGGTATAAGAAGCTCAAAGGCGAGGTGGTTGTCGCGCAATTCATCGCGCAATACCGGATTCGGATCGGTCCCTACCGCCTCCTGTACGATATTGATGAGACGCGCAAGAAAGTCATTCTGCTGAAGTTAGTCAAACGCGACGAGCACACCTACGTGTAGCCAGTCTGTATGATTTCGAAGGCGCGGCCGCAGCTATGCGGGGACTGTCGCCGAGCGCTCTAACTGAAAGATGGACGCGGCTGACGAACGGATGGAGCGGGGTGGCATGGCCCGACGTTCCCGCGCTTCCCGGAACGATTCAAGACTCGGCTGACGAATCGGAGCGGGTCATCGAAGTGATGGAAGTTGCTCCGGTGTGTACCCGCCTAGCTGCTGTAGCGACCGGTAGAACGGCTGCGGCTCCCCCCATCCCCCACATCGGAATGCAGGGGTTCTCCGATCCGCCCATGCCTGGTTCCCACAGGCAAGGGCGGTCGGACCTCGCTCGTTCTCCCGCTACGCACATCAGCACGGCGGTCCCACAATGTCGCTTTTTCCACCACTCCGACGTCTCCGTGTCTATACCCTGCCAGCCGAAAAAAACAAAAAGTGGAAAGGCGACGAGTCGCTGATAGACCCGTCGCCTTTCTGCGCGGTGAAGCCCCGCGCCATTGGGAAGCCCGCCCTAAGCCCCGGCAGACCTCGGAGAGTTGACACAATCAGGAGAAGAATGAAGCCCTGGAAACTTGTTAGGGGAGCTATCACGGGCCTTAACGCATTCCGCAGAATCTAAGGCTACAGGTGGCAAAGGACCACTCCGCCGCGAGTTGACCCGTCGAGCCTTCGACCCCGCTCAGGCTCGACCCCGAGCGAGGTCGAGGGGTCGAGAGCCTCTGGGTCGAGCGATCGAACGCGTCTGCGCGCCAGAGCGCTTCGGTGCGCGGAGGCGCGGCGGTTCAAGCGAAGCTTGGTATAGTGGCGAAGAGACCACGGGGCTGCTAGGGCGATAACTTGTCGATTGCTCTCAACTACCCTGGAGCAACTCAACGAACGTGGCGAAGCGTCAAGGCGACAGGCTTGGAAAGCGGCCTGTCGCCGTTTCATTTTTTATTTGTGGCGACTCTGTACTTCGTCTAGGGCGGCCTGGTTGTTCCCTAACTGCGCGCGTCCAACGAGGGCCTTCTGAGGCCGCGCGTTGCGCGAGCAAGGGGAATAACCAGGCCGCCCGCCTCCTTACCCCAACATTTACGTTTCGTCGTTCAATCTCCACGATCCTCGGCGCGTGGGTTGTTTGAGCGCTTTTGCCAGGGCTGTGAGGAAGCGGGCTCGTGGCCAGGGCGTGGCGCCGAAGCGGGCTAGGTGCTCCGCGTAGATCTGACAGTCCAAAAACTGAAACTCCCAGGTCCGGAGCTGCTTGACCAGGGTGACGAAAGCCGCCTTGGAGGCATCGGGACGTCGGGTGAACATGGATTCCCCGAAAAACGCCGCGCCCAGCGAGATCCCGTATATGCCGCCCACCAGTGTGTCCTCGCTCCAGGCTTCCGCAGAATGAGCAAACCCCATCTTGTGGAGCTTGCCATAGGCCCGGATGATCTCTTCGGTAATCCATGTGCCGCGCTGTCCGGGACGCCGGACCGTGGCGCAGTGCCGGATGACCTCGTCAAACGCGGTATCGAATCGGATGTCGAACAGGTGTTTCTTGATGGTCTTGTGTAAGCTGCGGCTCACGTGCAGCTCGGCTGGTCGGAGCACCATGCGAGGATCGGGAGAGAACCACAGGAGCGGCGTGCGGGCATCGTAGGGCCAGGGGAAGATGCCTTGCGCGTAGGCCGCGAGCACACGCTGGGGGTTCAGGTCGCCCCCGTAGGCGACGAGGCCCTCGGGGTCGGCCTCGCGGGGGTCGGGAAAGCGGAACCGGTCGGTGAAGTAGCGTGACGACATGGTTATCCTGTCACGTGCCTTCTGTGGCGCTCTCATTATAACGGCGCGTGGTTCCCGTTCACAGTACGCGCACGACGCTGATATTTTTGAGAGCGTACCTCGAAATCGGTATGATATAAAGGCCCTTATGGATCTTGATGCGTTTCGGCAAATGGTCGCCAAGAATCCGAAGGGGTTTCTGGGGCGGTACGGCCTGGGGAACAAGATTCTGCAGGAAGGCGGGGATCTGGAGGAGGCGGTCGAGCATCTGCGCGTGGCGGTCCAGCTTGACCCCGTCCATGTCGCGTCGCACCTGGCCTTGAGCCGCGCCTTGATCGCCCTGGGAAGGAAAGAGGAGGCCAAGCCGGTACTTGCGGCCGGGATCAATGCGGCTGCCTCGGGCCGGTCAAGTGGCGGCGTTGATCTTATCCCGGAAATGCATGCGTTGCTTCAGACGTTGGGCTAAGTCTTGCAGTTGCAAATTGCTTTCTCGCCGCTCCTGGCTTAGAATTCGAACACCTAGAGGATGCGTGATGGCCACACCGACCTCATCCCTGATCTCTTCAAACCCTGACGTGCTCGGTGGGACGCCGGTCTTTCGCGGTACGCGGGTACCCGTCCAAACGCTCATCGAGTATCTGGAAGGGGGGCAGACAATCGACGACTTCCTCGAAGGATTTCCCACGGTCACTCGTGAGCAGGTCATCGCCTTCCTCGAAGAGGCGAAAACCAGGATGCTGACCGTCGCTTCGTGAGAGTGCTTCTCGATGAGTGTATCGACTGCCGGTTGGGCCGGGAGATTACGGGCCATGAGGTCGTCACTGTCCCGCAAGCCTGGTGTGAGGTAGACGCATGAAACCGGAAGAAGCCAGGCGGCGGATTGAGGCTGCGATCGCACAGTATGGCCAGCAGGCCGGCATGGCCATCGAGCTGGTCATCAACGAAGTGCGCTCCGACCTCGGCGCGTCAGCCGTCAACGCGCTCATTGACGAATTCGACCTCGAACTGCTGTACAACATCGCCCCGCTGGAATCGGATTACTCGAACAGCTGACTCCGACGCGCATGTTGCCGGATGAGCGGTCTTCGTTCCGAGAGAGGGGAAAGGCTCCAAGGCGCCTTTCCCCTCACCTTCTCTCCCCCTTTGAACGGCGGCTCGGCTACGCGCATCCGCCTACCATATCCAAATTTTTCTTCCGCGGGGTAGCCTGATCGTCCTGTACTGCGCGCATCGAGCGAGCACTTTCCGAAGTGCGGGCTCTGCGAGCACAAGGACGGTCAGGCTGCCCCCCTGCGCTTGCTTTTTATGTGTGCGTGGTGCGTGAAAACGAGGGCTCATGGCCGCGTCCTTCCCGCCGTTGACACCCCTTCTTTCGTCTGTTAGATTGACCGGTCATTACTTTCAGGATTTCAAGCCCTTCCGGCTGGCGGCGCACTCGGTTCACGGCAAGACAAGCACAGGAGCGGTACCGGCGTGAGCCACGGGGTTATTCCTCAGGAAGTCATCGATCAAATCAAAGATCGCACTGACATCCTGGACGTGGTTTCCGGGTACGTGACGCTCTCCAAGGCGGGTCAGAACTTCAAAGGCCTCTGTCCCTTCCACGCGGAGAAGACTCCCTCCTTCATGGTCAGCCCTTCGCGGCAAATCTTCCACTGTTTCGGCTGCGGCGCCGGCGGCAACGTGTTCACCTTCGTGATGAAAATGGAAGGCACGTCGTTCCCGGAGACCGTGCGGGAATTGGGCACCAAGGCCGGCGTCGAGGTGCCGGTGATGCAAGGGGCCAGGCCCTCGCAGGATTCGGGGAACAAGGAGCGGTTGGAGCAATTGAACGAGGCGGCGCAGGCCTGGTTTCGGCACAATCTGCACCAGGCGGAAGTCGGCCGGGATGCGCGGCTCTACCTCAAGGATCGCGGCATGTTCGACGACACGCTGGAAACCTTCGGCTTCGGCTATGCGCCGGAAAGCTGGGACGGCGTGCTGAAACATCTCCTCAGGAGCGGCTACACGCTGCCGGACTTGCTCGCGGGCGGGTTGATCACGCCGAAGGAGAACGCCGGGCGCAACCCGAAGGACGCTTCCGGCTACTACGACAAGTTCCGCTCGCGGGTGATGTTCCCGATCTGCGACCTGCGCAAAAAAGTGATCGCCTTCGGCGGCCGCATCCTGGGCGAGGGGATGCCGAAATATCTCAATTCGCCGGAGACGCCCCTCTTCAGCAAGGGCCGCGCCTTGTACCTGCTGGAGCGGGCGCGGGAGACGGCCGGCAAGACCACGGACACCCTCATCATCGTCGAGGGCTATTTCGACGCGATTGCGCTGCACCAGGCGGGGATCACCAACGTGGTGGCGACGCTGGGCACGGCGCTGACGCCCGATCACATCAGGACGATCCGGCGGTACGTCACGAAGGTGGTGCTGCTGTTCGATCCCGATCCGGCCGGCGTGCGGGCGGCCTTGCGGACGCTGGACCTCTTCGTGGACAGCGGGATCGGCGTCAGAGTCGTGTCGCTGCCGGCGGGGGATGATCCGGACACCTTTATCAGGGCACAAGGTCCCGAGGCCTTCCTGCAGGCGCAGGAGCGCGCGCCCAGCCTGCTGGATTTTGCCGTGGAGCACAGTCTGGCGCAGGCCGCCTCCGGGTTGATCGAAGATCGAATCCGGAGCGTGGATGAAGTCCTGCGCATCCTTCAGAAGACCGGCCACAGGATTGAAAAGGAAGAATGTCTCCGCCGCGTCGCGGAGCGACTGGGGATCAGCCAGCAGCGGCTGATCGAGCGGTATCCGGAGCTGGTGGCGAAAGAGGAACGGCTGGGGGGCCGACGGGCGAGCCGGGGAGGCGGGCGACAGGACGCCGCCGCCGCGCGGCCGACGTCGGACAGCCGCTTCAAGGGCAGTGCGGAAGAGCGGGACCTGGTCCACCTGCTTCTGCTGGGACAATTGACGGCCGCCCAGGTGCGGGTCTTGGACGCGGAGGCCTTCTCCGTGCCGGCCTGCCGGCGCATCGTCGAGATCGCGCTCCGGCACCTGGATCGGGATGGTCGAGTGCTCATCCGGCCGATGCTGGACGAGGCGGTGGCCGACCCCGACTGCGGCTCCGTGACGACCGAGCTGTCGATGACGGAACGGCACGACGAAGACGTGCCGGAGCAGATCCGCGGGTGCCTGGAGACCCTGGAGCGGAAGCGCCGCGAGCAGGCGCTGGCTGAGCTCATCGTGCAGCTCCGGGCCGCGGAACAGACCGGGCGAACGGACGATGCCCGGCGCTTGAACGCCCAGGTCAATGACCTGCGCATGAAAAAGGCCGGCGTCCCACCGGCCCCGACCGCGTAACGAGCTTGTTGAGGGAGTGGCTATGGCGAAAGATGTCTTGCTCGGAGAAGTCAAGAAGCTGATCTCCCGGGGAAAGCAGAAGGGCTACCTGACCTACGAGGAGCTGAACAGCACGCTGCCCGCCGACATGGTCTCGTCCGAACAGCTCAGCAATCTCATGACCATTTTCGGCGAGATGGACATCGAGATCGTCGATGCCGCCGACGGGGAACGGCAGCAGAAGGCGGCCGACGGCGAGGAGGTCGCGGAAGAGGCCGAGGAAAAGGAGGAGGCCGAGGAAGAGGAAAAGGAGATCGATCTGACCCCGGGCATCCTCAGCCGGACCGATGACCCGGTCCGCCTCTATCTCAAGGAAATGGGGAGCGTCTCCCTGCTCAGCCGGGAAGGCGAGATCGAGATCGCCAAGCGCATTGAGGAAGGGAAAAAGGACATCGCCTCGGTCGTCTTCGGCATGCCGATGTCCATCCAGTTCGTGCTGGCGCTGCGGGACAAGCTCAAGGCCAAGAAGATCTCGATCCGCGAGCTGGTTCCGGTGGTAGACGAGGATTTTGAGGAAGATGAAGAGGTCGAGCCCGACGACGAGGAGCTTCGGGCCAAGACCCTCGAGGCCCTCACCAAAGTCCGCCGGGTCTCCCAGACCCTCATGGGGCTCTATGAGAAAAGCCGCCGCACGGGAGGCGACCAGGCCAAGCAGAATCGGATCAAGACCCAAACCAAAGAAATCCGCCAGCAGGTCGTCGAGAAGATGGAGTCGGTCAACTTGCACGCCGCCATCAAGGATCGGATGGTCCAGCGCGTCAGGGACCTGGCCCACGAGATTCGTACGGCGGAGCGGGAGGCGGCGCACTGTCAGCGGAAGCTGGGCGTGTCGGGCGAGGCGGGCCTGGAGTTGCTCCGTCGGTTGTGCCGCGGTCGGCGCGATTTGTTGGCTGTGAAACGCAAGGTCGGGTTGTCGGAAGAGGCACTCCAGGAAATCAAGAAGACGTATCAGGCCGCGAGGAGCAAAGTCCGCCGGTTGGAGACCGAAGAGGCGCTGGTCTCGGCAGACGAGATCAAGGAAGCTGTCCGCCACCTGGACCTGGCGGCCGAGAAGGTGAAGCGGGGGAAAGCCGAGCTGGTCGAGGCCAATTTGCGATTGGTGGTCAGCATCGCCAAGAAATACACCAACCGGGGGCTGCAGTTTTTGGACCTCATCCAGGAAGGCAACATCGGCCTGATGAAGGCCGTGGACAAGTTCGAGTACAAGCGGGGTTACAAGTTCAGCACCTACGCCACCTGGTGGATCCGGCAGGCCATCACCCGTGCGATTGCCGACCAGGCCAGAACGATCCGGATTCCGGTGCACATGATCGAGACGATCAACAAGCTGATCCGAACCTCGCGCCACCTGGTCCAGAAGCTCGGCCGCGAGCCGACGCCGGAGGAAATCGCCGAGCGGATGGACTTGCCGCTCGACAAGGTCCGCAAGATCCTCAAGATCGCGCGGGAGCCGATTTCGCTCGAAACGCCGATCGGGGAGGAAGAGGACAGCCACCTGGGGGACTTCATCGAGGACAAGAAGGCCATTTCACCGCTCGAAGCGGCGATCCGGTACGATCTGCAGCGCCAGATCAACAACGCGCTGGAGACGCTGACGCCGCGCGAGGAGAAGGTGCTCCGAAAGCGCTTCGGGATCGGCGAAAGCACGGACCATACGCTCGAAGAAGTCGGCCAGGACTTCGAAGTCACGCGCGAACGGATCAGGCAGATCGAAGCCAAGGCCCTGCGAAAATTGCGCCATCCCAGTCGGAGCAAAAAGCTCAAGAGCTTCGTGGAGAGCCTATAGAAACCGTGAGGGGTGAGGCGTTAGGTGTAAGGGGCCGGAGGAAGGCTGATTCACGTCTTAACTCTTTGCAGGTCTACCATTCACCCCTCACGTTTCACGCCTCACGGTTAAGAGGGGCCCATAGCTCAGGTGGTCAGAGCGGCGGACTCATAATCCGTTGGTCCCAGGTTCGAATCCTGGTGGGCCCACCATACCGAGCTTGCTAGAGCCGCGCGCTATTTATCGTTGTATCGAGTTTGATGCGCGCGGAGAAAACCATCCAGAGATTCTTTCATGTCTTTCGACCATACCGCGCTTGCGAGAGCCGCCTGCTCCGATTGTTGTTGAAAGACCGCCCGGCTTCGCGTTACGATCTTAAAATTGTTGGAGGCGAGTGATCTGATGTCAGAGAGGTCCTGTTGAATCCCCAGCTTGCACCGCTGGTCGAACTGCAAGCTCTCGATCTCCGGATCGGGGAGATCAAGGAGCAACAACGAAAAACCCCGCAACTTGTTGAAGCCGCCGAAGCCCCCTTCCGCGAGGCCACCCGCCTTCTGAAAGAAGCCACCGCCACCGTTGAGCAGCTCATGAAAGAGCGCCGGGACCGCGAGCGCGATCTGGACGCCCATGAGACGCAGATCGACAAACTCAAGGCCGGCGTGACGGAGCTCAAGACGAACAAAGAGTACCAGGCCCGCCTCTTCGAGATTGAAATGGCGAACAAGAAGAAGGGGGAGGTCGAGGAGCAGATCCTCGTGCTCATGGAGGGGATCGAAGCCAAGCAGAAAGAGGTTGCTCAGGCTAAGGATCGAGCGACCGAGGCGGAACGGACGTTCACGCAGGAAAAACAGCGGCTCGAATCAAGCGCGGCGGGCCTTCAGTCGGAATTGGTCCAGTTGGAGCAGAAGCAAGGGGAGCTGGCTGTCAAGCTGGACCGGGCCCTTCTTGACCGCTACAACAAGCTCAAGGCCACCAGGAAAGAGCTGGCGTTGGCGCCGGTTCGGAACGGCACCTGTTTTGGCTGCAAACTGCAGTTGCCGCCGCAGCTTGTGGCGGAAGTCAAACGCTCACAGGAAGTACTCTCCTGCAATTACTGCCAGCGCATTCTCTATTGGGAAGGGGGCCCGGCTGCGGAACAGCCAGTCGCAGCCGGCGCGCCTGCGAAACATGAGCAGGATGAGGCCGGAGAGGCGGTCTAGGCTTCTTCTGTTTTCCCCAGCACGGACTTCGTCGTTTTAAAATGCAGTTTCGCGACGGTCCCCAGCCGGTCCTTCCCGTGTTTCTTCACGACCATCCGCGCCGCTAACTCCACGTTGGATGCGCCTTTCGGGAGCGCGGTGCCGACTTCCTCCGACAGTCGCTTCAGCCTGAGCAGAAATTCGGCTCGGGCGAGTATCGAGGCGGCAGCCACGGCCAGATCGTCTTCCGCTTTCGTGCGCTGCACCAGTTGAATGCGTTTCCCTTTTTCCAGCAGGGCGTTCAGGATGTACCGCTCGTCCCCGAACTGATCCGAAATGGCCAAGTTGCAGTCGGCCCGCTCAAGCAGGTTTTCCAGCGCGCGCGCATGTCCCCAGGCCAGCAGCCGGTTCAGGTTCCCGATCTTGGCATAGAGTTCGTTGTAGCGCTGGGGGCCGATGGCGACGATGCTGTGTTTGCAGACCTGACGGAGATCGCGGGCGATCTCCAGCACCCGGCCGTCGGAGACCTTCTTGCTGTCCCGGACTTCCATGAGCTTGAGATCCGGTTCAATGTCCGACGTCACGTGTACGGCTGCGATCACCAGCGGGCCGAAATAATCGCCCTTGCCGGATTCGTCGATGCCGATGCGGCTCCGGTTGTCGGCTGAGGTTGTGGCGGTCATCGTGGTCTCGTGTCGAGAGGTGCTTGGCGGGGACTCTAACAAACGGACGCCGGCCGGTCAATTTGCTTGCGCGGCTGTGCGGCGGAGGGTATACTGCCTTTGCGCGTTGGAGAAGGCCGGATGATCGCCCGCCGGCTCGACCGGCGGGAGGAAAGTCCGGACTCCACAGGGCGGGGCGCTGGGTAACCCCCAGGCGGAGCGATCCGACACCGGCGCAACAGAAAGCAGACCGCCGATGGCCCGCAAGGGCTCAGGCAAGGGTGAAACGGTGGGGTAAGAGCCCACCGCGTCTGTGGTGACACAGGCGGCACGGCAAGCGTCGCCCGGAGCAAGGCCAAATAGGAGGGCGCGAGGAGCGGGGACCGGTGCCGCTTCTCAACGGTCGGCCCGACCGTGGCCCTCGGGTAGGCCGCATGAGGCTCGTGGCAACTCGAGCCCAAGAGAAATGGTCATCCCCGCCAAAGCCTTTGGCGAAGGCGGGACAGAATCCGGCTTATAGGTCTCCTCCAGCGCGCCCTTTTGATGGCCTGCCGCAGGTCCCGCTCCATGATCCTGCCGGACAGCCGCTCGACGCGATCGATCAGCACGACCGGAATCCGGGACCCGTAGCGGGCGGAGAGCGCCGCATCCTCGTCAATATTCACCTGACTCAGATCAAACGGCATGTCGCTCTGGAGCCGGTGAGCCATCTTGGCCACCACTTCGCAGAGGTGGCACCCCGGCCGCGACAGGATCGTGACCTGAATGAGTTCTTCGGTTGGCATTCCCGGGAGAGCTGTTCCTGAGTGATCGCCGCCTGTGACGGGATTGGGTGGGCTGTAGACTAGCCGACTTGTGGGTCCCCTCTCAACCGAGTGGTGATGAGTCATGCAGTTGGAGTTTTGAGCGTTGAGATCCTCAAGCAACGCGCAACTAAAAACTCAAAACTGATCGCCCAGCACCCATTACTCCTTACTCCTCTTGCTGGAAGGTGGTTCCAGTTGACTTGTTGGATAACGGATGCTAGTATAATAGACTCTTTTCCCTTGTTTTTCAGCAGGATTTGTGCGCATCGGGTAACAGGAGAGGCCAGGCGGCAGCCCTGACGGCGAGGGCTGTTTTTGAACTCATGGGGCAGTCCATACAGAGGACAGAGCGATGAAACTTACAGGCGCAGAGATCTTTGTGGAGTGTCTCAAGCGCGAAGGGGTCAAGACGATCTTTGCTTTACCCGGAGGGGTCGTCCTGAAAATCTTCGATATCCTGCATCAGCAAAAGGACATCCAGGTTATCCTCACCCGCCACGAACAAGGGGCGGGCCATATGGCCGAGGGGTATGCCAAAGCGACGGGCAAGGCGGGCGTGGCGCTTGTGACCTCTGGGCCCGGCATGACCAACGTCGTGACGGCCCTGGCCGACGCCTACATGGATTCGGTGCCGCTCGTCTGCTTTACCGGTCAGGTGTCGACCAGCCTGATCGGGAACGATGCGTTTCAAGAAGCCGACAACATCGGCCTTAGCCGTCCTTGCACGAAGTACAACTTCCTCGTCAAGGATGTCAACGACCTGGCCGTGACGATCAAAGAGGCCTTCTACGTCGCCACGACCGGTCGACCGGGTCCCGTGCTCGTGGATATCCCGAAAGACGTCTCCATGAACAAGGCGGAGTTCAAGTATCCCGGCTCCGTGTCGATCCGGGGTTACAACCCGACGTATGACGGCAACAAGTGGCAAATCAAGCAGGCAGCCGAGGCCATCACCAAGGCCAAGAAGCCGGTCCTCTACGTGGGCGGCGGGGTGATCTTCTCCGGGGCCTCCGAAGAACTCCTCGAGTTGGCGGAGCTGTGCCAGATCCCGGTGGACATGACGCTCATGGCCCTGGGGGCCTTCCCCGGCGAACACCCTCTCTCGATGGGCATGATGGGGATGCACGGCACCTACTGGGCCAACATGACGGTGCACTATTCCGACTTGGTGATCGCGGTGGGAGCCCGCTTCGATGACCGGGTGACTGGCAAGGTGTCCGAGTTTTGCCCCCATGCCAAGGTCATCCACATCGACATCGATCCCACGTCCATCAGGAAGAACGTCAACGTGGATATCCCGATCGTCGGCGATTGCAAGCGTGTGCTGCGGGAATTGAACCAAATCCTGAAAGCGACGGTGAACGGGGAGCAGAAGGAGCTGCGGAAGCCCTGGTGGGACCAGATCAACGAGTGGCGGCGGGCCCATCCCCTGGCGTACGAACAGGACTCCCAGGGGCCTATCAAGCCGCAGCATCTCATCAAGCGGCTGTATGAGCTGACCAAGGATCGGGACCCGATCGTGGCGACGGATGTCGGGCAACACCAGATGTGGACGGCCCAGTATTTCAAGCTGGCCAAGCCGCGCCGGTGGCTGACTTCCGGCGGGTTGGGGACGATGGGGTTTGGATTCCCGGCCGCCATGGGCGCCCAAGCCGCGTTTCCGGATCAGCTCGTGCTCTGCGTCGCGGGGGACGGCAGTTTTCAGATGAACACGCAGGAACTGGCCACGGCGGTGGTGAACAGGCTGCCGGTCAAAGTCTTTATCGTCAACAACCGTTACCACGGCATGGTGCGCCAGTGGCAGGACCTTTTCTACGAAGGCCGCTACGCCTCCAGCTACCTGGATGCGACGCCCGACTTCATCAAGCTGGCGGATGCCTATGGAGCCGTCGGGTTGCGCGCCGCCAAGGTGTCGGAGGTCGATGACGTGATCAAGGAGGCTCTGGCCGTCAACAAGCCGGTCTTGGTGGACGTGCCGGTGGACCAGTACGAGAACTGCTATCCCATGATCCCGGCCGGCGGCTGCAACCATGAGATGATCCTGGCCGATCCGCCGGAGCTCAAGAAGAAGCAGGCGGGCGTGAAAGTGGCGGGAGAAGACAAGGATACGGTCCTGACGGCGTGAAGAAAAGAGCTAATGGCTTATGGCGTATAGCTGATAGCAGGAACCTGTCGTTCTCGGTTTCCTCGCAGCCGGCCATCAGCCATCAGCTATAAGCTCCGGTCTGAAGATGGAACACATTATCTCGGTCATCGTCGAGAATAAGTTCGGCGTGCTGTCGCGGGTGGCCGGCCTCTTCAGCGGGCGCGGCTTCAATATCGAGAGCCTGTCGGTGGCCCCAACCCTCGATCCCTCGATGTCCATGATGACGATCGTCACCAAGGGCGATGACCGGATCATCGAGCAGATCGTCAAACAGCTCAACAAGCTGATCGACGTGATCAAAGTGGTGGACCTCAACGAGAGCGAGTTCGTCGCGCGCGAGACCGTGCTCATCAAGGTCCATACGAAGCCGGAGGATCGGGCCGAGGCGTTGCGCATCACGGATATTTTCCGCGCCAACGTGATCGACTCCACCCCCACCACCTACACGCTCGAGGCCACAGGGGACGTCCACAAGATCGAGGCGATCATCAACTTGCTGCAGCCGCTGGGTATCAAAGAACTGGCGAGGACCGGCCGCGTGGCCATCGCGCGGGAGCCGATCCGCCCCGCGGCGGTCCAGCCGAAGCGGGTCGCGAAAGAATAGGCAAGGGGTAAGTGGCTAGAGGCTAGAGAGGAAATCGATGTCGGGTGCTTCTCACCCCTCACCCCTTGCCTCGCGCCTCTAGCCCATGCAAGAGGAGCCATCATGAAGATGTATTACGATCAGGACGCGGATCTCCAGCAGATTCGGAACAAGGCGGTGGCGATCATCGGATTCGGCAGCCAGGGCCATGCCCACGCTCTCAATCTGAAGGAAAGCGGCGCCACCGTCGTCGTAGGGCTCAGGGAGGGTGCCTCCTGGCGCAAGGCCGAGGCGAGCGGGCTCAAGGTCATGCCCGTTGCCGATGCGGTCAAGAGCGCAGAGGTGGTGATGATCCTCGCGCCGGATGAAGCCCAGGCCGCCATTTACAAGAACGAGATTGCGCCGCATTTGAAGAACGGCGCCTACCTGGCCTTCGGGCACGGCTTCAACATCCACTTCGGGCAGATCGTGCCGCCCGCCGGAGTCAACGTGTTTATGGTGGCGCCGAAGGGACCAGGCCATTTGGTCCGCTCGGAATATACGAAGGGCAGCGGGGTTCCCGTGCTGCTGGCCATCCACCAGGATCCCAGCGGAAATACGCGGGCCGTCGGTCTGGCCTATGCCAGCGCGATCGGCGGCGGACGGGCGGGGATCATCGAGACGACGTTCCGGGAGGAGACGGAAACCGACTTGTTCGGAGAACAGGTCGTCCTCTGCGGGGGCCTCACGGCGCTGATCCAGGCCGGCTACGAGACGCTGGTAAAGGCCGGGTATTCCCCGGAGATGGCCTATTTCGAGTGCCTGCACGAGGTCAAGCTGATCGTCGACCTGATCTACGAAGGCGGGATCGCGAACATGCGCTATTCGATCAGCACGACCGCCAAGTACGGGGATGTGACGCGGGGACCGCGAATCATCACCGATGAGACCAGGCAAGAGATGCAAAAGATCCTCGAGGAGATCCAGAGCGGTCGCTTTGCCCGTGAGTGGGTGCTGGAAAACCAGGCCAACCGCCCGGTGTATAACGCGCTGCTGGCGAAGGGGGAGGCCCATCCGATCGAGGACGTCGGCGCGAAACTGCGCGCGATGATGCCCTGGCTGAAAAAGGGCAAGCTGGTCGATAAGAGCAAAAACTGAAAAAGAGGTTATCAGTCGTCAGTGGTCAGTTTCAACTGAAATGACTGATAACTGACAACTAAGAACTCAAACCAATGGCAGATCGCGCGGTCGGTATTCCCATTGTCAGAGAAGGGCTTCCGTTCGTGGCCGGTGCCGGCGGGGCCGCCGCGATGGCCGGGGCCCTCGGCTGGGCTGGGCTGATGCTGCTGCTGGGAGGCGCAACCCTCTTCACGGCTTGGTTCTTTCGCAATCCCAAGCGGGCTGTGCCCCAGGTTGAGGGGGCCGTGGTGGCGCCGGGAGACGGTCGCGTCATCGCGATCGAAACAGAATACGAGCCGCGATTTCTGAAGGACCAGGCGAAGCGGATCAGCATCTTCCTTAACGTGTTCGATGTTCACGTGAACCGGGTTCCTTGTGACGGAACGATCCGGGACATCGCGTACCAGCCGGGCCGGTTCGTGGCGGCCAATCGGCCGGAGGCAACGCTGCGGAACGAGCAGAACGCGCTGATGATTCAGACCCGGCAAGGGAGCAAGGTGCTCTGTGTCCAGGTCGCGGGGTTGATCGCGCGTCGGATCGTCTGCTGGGCCAAGCCGGGCGAGCACGTGAGCCGCGGGGAACGGTATGGGTTGATCCGGTTCGGTTCGCGGATGGACCTGTTCCTCCCCCTGGCGGCCAGGCTGAACGTCGGGATCGGAGACTGTGTCAAGGGCGGGGAGACGATCCTCGCTGAGTTGGCGGATATTTCACTAGAGGCAAAGTAACTCCCCGCCGCGTGTGACCCGTCGAGAGCCTTTGGGTCGAACGATCAAACGCGGCGGCTCAAGCAAGCTGGGTATGGAGGCGTGATGCGCGGCACCTTCTTGAAAGACAGCAAGACGGTTCTTAAGGAATCCAAGCGGAGACGGGGAGTCTACTTGATCCCCAATCTGCTGACGACCGGAAATTTATTCTCCGGGCTCTTCTCAATCCTTGCCGTTTTCAACGCCAACTACGTGACGGCTGCCGTGGCCATCCTGGTCGCGCTGATCTTCGACATGCTCGACGGGAAGTCCGCTCGCTGGATGAACAGCACCAGTCAGTTCGGGGTGGAGTATGATTCCCTGGCGGATCTCGTCTCCTTCGGCGTGGCGCCTGGGCTGCTGATTTACTCCTGGGCGCTCAGCACCCACGGCATGGCGGGGTCGGCGGTCATGTTCGCTTTCGTCGCCTGCGGCGCCCTGCGCCTCGCCCGGTTCAACGTCATGGCGACCACCTCCGAGAGCAGGTATTTCACGGGCTTGCCGATCCCGGCCGCCGCCAGCGTGATCGCGTCCCTGGTGATTTTCGATCATCACATCGTCCGCATGGGGGCGGAGATCAAGCCGCTGTTGATTTTAGTCATGACCCTCGGTCTGGCTTTTCTGATGGTCAGCACGGTCAAGTACCGGAGCTTCAAAGATCTCAAGTTCAAGCGGGGGTACCATTTCAACTATCTGGTCTGGGCGATCTTGGGGTTGATGCTGGTCATCGCCTGGCCCCAGTTGATGCTCTTCGTGGTTTTTGCCGGCTATGCAGCGCTGGGCCCCGTCGAAAAGGGCGTGAGCCTGCTTGCCAAGGCGTTCGGCAAGAAGGGAGTTGCCGGGTCCGAGCCACCCGTGTTAGACTCCAGGCAGTAGAGCGGCGAAGAAGAGGAGTAGTAGGCGGTTCCGACGGTCACCAGAGAGCTGGCGGCGTCCTTCTGGAATAAGGGAGGACAGGGTGCAAGCCAGCCCGTCGAGCGCCGAACTCGCCTCGGAGCCGAGCCCGTGAATTCCCCCTCCTCGGGATGGTAATGGGTTCCGCCTGACCCTCGAGATGGGTCCTCAATGAAGGGTGCCCGCGCGTCGTTCGAAGCAGGGCATCGAAGCAGGGTGGTACCACGGAGCGCGCGAGCCTTCGTCCCTGGGTGGGATGAAGGCTTTTTTGTTGGGGGTATGCCTAGGGTTCGTCCTGTGCTCCCGGAGCGCGCACGATCAGAATGCGCCGGGCACCCGTTGCTCTGTGTTGAATGCAAAGGGTGATGACGGCCGCAGTTGGACGAACCCCAGCCACCCCCAATGGTTGGGGATTGATGATAGAGAAAAGATGAGGTGAACCATGGCGCGCATGATCCGAATATTCGACACGACCTTGCGGGACGGCGAGCAGTCGCCGGGGGCGAGCATGAACGTCGAGGAAAAAGTCATGATCGCCAAACAGCTGGCCAGGCTGGGTGTGGACATCATCGAGGCCGGCTTTGCGTACAGCTCTCCCGGCGATTTCGAGGCGGTCCGCCGGATCGCTCAGGAAGTGGACGGGCCCACAATCTGCAGCCTGGCCAGGGCCAGGCCGGAAGACATCGATCGGGCGTGGGAGGCTCTGAAGGGGGCTCCCAAGGTTCGCATCCATACCTTTCTCTCGACCTCGGACATCCATCTCACATACCAATTCCGGATGACCCGGGCGGAGGCCTTGAAGCGGGCGGTGGAGATGGTGCAAAGGGCGCGCGGCTATGTGCAGGACGTGGAGTTCTCCCCCATGGACGCCACCCGCTCTGATCCTGGCTTTATGCACGAGGTGTTGGAAGCGGTGATCGAGGCCGGCGCCGCCACGGTGAACATCCCGGACACGGTGGGCTATACGACACCGCAGGAATTTGGTCGGTTGATCCGCGGGATCCGCGAGAAGGTCAAGGACATCGACCGGGCTGTGATCTCCGTCCATTGCCACAATGACCTGGGCTTGGCGGTGGCCAACTCGCTGGCCGCCGTGCTGGAAGGGGCCGGACAAGTGGAATGCACGATCAACGGCATCGGGGAGCGGGCCGGCAATGCCTCGTTGGAAGAGATTGCCATGGGGCTCAGGACCCGCAAGGACTTCTATCAGGCCGACACGGGCATCAAGACCGAGGAGATCTCCAAGACCAGTCGCTTGGTCAGCAAGATTACGGGCATGGTGGTTCAGCCGAACAAAGCCATCGTCGGAACCAACGCCTTTGCCCACACGTCCGGCATCCACCAGGACGGGCTGCTGAAGGAGAAGAGCACCTACGAGATCATGAAGCCCGAAGCGGTCGGGCTCAAGCAGAGCAAGATGGTCATGGGGAAACTGTCCGGTCGGCACGCGTTCCGGCAGAATCTGGAGGAGTTGGGCTATAAACTGTCCGATGAGGAACTCAACCGTGCCTTCGAGCAGTTCAAACGGCTGGCGGACCAGAAGAAGGAGGTCTACGAAGAAGACTTGCAGGCGATCGTCTCAGAAGAGATCGCCAAGGTGCCTGAGCGGTTCGTACTCAAGCGCCTCTATGTGGAGAGCGGGACCGACAAGCCTCCCACGGCCGATGTGGAGCTGGAGATCGACGGGAGGCTGGTGAAACAGACCGGGACGGGCGACGGCCCGGTGGATGCGGCCTACCGAACCATCGCCGCCATGACGAAGACGAAGAGTCGCCTGCTGAGCTATGCGGTGGAGGCGATCACGGGCGGGACGGAAGCGCAGGGCGAGGTGTCGGTCCGAATCGAAGAGGAGGGCAAGACCACGACCGGTCACGGGGCGGACACGGACATCATCGTGGCCTCGGCGAAGGCCTACTTGAATGCGCTGAACAAGCTGGCCTTCTGGGCCTCCAAGCACTTCGATCCGGCGAAAAGCGCCGGCTTGATTTGGCAGTAGTTGCGGGGTAGAGTCACAGGACGTGGATCGTGAGCCGTTCGTTGCCACAGAGGGTCCGCTTGCGTCCAGATCACGATTAACGGTTCACGCCATGTCCAAGGGAGCGTCTGAATGAAAGCCACGATCGCGGTGCTGGCTGGTGACGGCGTGGGGCAGGAGATCGTGCCGGAAGCGGTCAAGCTGCTCAAGGCGGTGGGCGAGCGGTTTCACCATACGTTTGAGTTTGTCGAGGGGCTGGTCGGAGGGCAGGCGATCGACCGGGTGGGAGTCCCCTTGCCGGACGAGACATTGGCGCTGGCGCAAAAGAGCGACGCGGTGCTGTTGGGTGCGGTCGGCGGTCCCAAGTGGGAAGGACTGGAATACAAGCTGCGCCCGGAGCGGGCCTTGCTGGGCCTGCGGGAGCGACTGGGGCTCTTTGCCAACCTCCGTCCCGCGAAGCTCTACCCGATGCTGGCGGATGCCTCGACCTTGAAGCGGGAGGTGATCGAGGGCATTGATCTCCTGGTGGTGCGCGAACTGACCGGAGGGATCTATTTCGGCATGCCCAAAGGGATCGAGAAAACCGCGGAGGGGGAACGGGGCGTCAACACCGAGGTCTACACGACCCCGGAGATCACCCGCATCGCCAAGGTGGCCTTCGAAGCGGCGCGCAAGCGTCGGCGCAAGGTGACCTCGGTGGACAAGGCCAACGTGCTGGAGTCCTCCGAGCTGTGGCGACGCGTGGTGAGCCAGGTCCATCGCGACTATCCAGACGTCGAATTGTCCCATATGTATGTAGACAATTGCGCCATGCAGCTCATCCGGAACCCCAGACAATTCGATGTCCTGGTGACCACCAACCTGTTCGGCGACATTCTCAGCGACGAGGCGGCTATGTTGACAGGGTCCATCGGCATGCTCCCGTCCGCCAGCGTCGGGACCAAGACCGGCATGTATGAGCCGATTCATGGGAGCGCACCGGACATTGCCGGGAAGAATCTGGCCAACCCCATTGCCACGATCGCCTCCGCCGCCATGCTGCTGGCCTACCAGTTGCGTCTGGATAAGGAGGCGGACGCGGTGGAACAGGCGATCGTCAAGACGCTGGAGCAGGGGTATCGGACCAAAGACATCCAGGGGGCGGGAACCAAGTTGGTCGGCACGAAGGAGATGGGCGACACGATCCTCAAGAATTTGGCGAAGTGAGATTTGGTGATCTGGTAATTGAAAAGCATCCAGATGCTCGACCGACACTTCACCAGATCGCCAAATCACGAAATCACCAGATCGAACACCATGCTTGTGCAAGCTAAACCAGGTACCATCGTGACCCTGGCAGGCACCGGTGAGCCCGGCTACGCCGGCGACGGAAAGCCGGCTGTCGAAGCCCGCCTGAATGAGCCCAAGAGCCTCGCGCTGGATGGAGCCGGACGGCTCTACATTGCGGACTCGGAGAATCACGTCGTCCGGATGGTGGACCTGGCAAGCGGCACGATCTCAACTGTTGCCGGGCGGCCTGGCGGCTCCGAGGCGGCCGAGCCCGACCGGTCTACGGGCGTGGGAATTGCGTCGGACCAGTCGGATGACGATCCGCTGGGGGGGCCGACGCAGCAGATGCCGGAGAAGTTCGCCCAGTTGGGAGACCTAAGCGGCACGGTTCGGTTCGTCGTCGGGATCGCCCCGAAGGCCGGACGGTTTCAGGGGGACGGAGGGCCGGCTCTTCAGGCCGCCTTGAATTTCCCGACGGCTGCGGTGGAGGATCGCGAGGGGCATCTCTATATTGCCGATACCATGAACCACCGGGTTCGGAAGGTTGATGCGGCCACCGGGATCATCACGACCCTGGCCGGGACCGGCCAGCACCGCTGCTCTGGTGACGGGGGGCTGGCTGCCTTAGCCAGCCTGAATGAGCCATCGGCTCTGGTGGTTGATCATGAGCGGGGAGCCCTCTACATCGCCGACCAAAGCAACAACCGGGTCCGCAAGGTGGACCTGGCAAGTGGGATCATCACGACCCTGGCCGGAACCGGCCAGGCTTCCTACACGGGGGATGGAGTTCCGGCAGCCGAGGCGAGCCTTGCCGGGCCGAGCGGCTTGGCCTTGGGACCGGACACGCTGTATATTGCCGATACCTTCAACGGGCGGATCAGGGCTGTGAATCTGGAGACCGGTTTGATCAGCACGGTGGCCGGGGATGGAGGGGAGTATCGGTACCAGGGTCTGCCCAACGAGTTTTCCACTAGCCTGTCCCGTCCGTACGGGATTGCGTTGGATCGAGACGGCCATCTTCTGATCACTGATTCGGACAGCCATCTGATCCGGCGCTGGGACCGGCGCAAGAAAATCATCACGCTGGTGGCAGGAAACGGCAGGGCCGGCTTCGGAGGGGACGGCGGGGCGCCGCAGGAGAGCAGCTTGAATTATCCGTTCGGGGTGGCGGTGGCGCCGCAGGGTCATATATACATTGCGGACACCTTCAATCACCGGGTCCGGGTGATCGTCGCGTAGGAAAGCTAAGAGCTAATGGCTGATAGCGTATAGCAGACGCGAGGAATGGGCCTGAGGCCAATGACAAAGGCATGTTGAAGAAAAAATCGTCATACAATGTGGCGGTCGTCGGCGCGACCGGGGCGGTTGGGGCCGAGATGATCGAGGTCCTGGAGGAGCGGAAGTTTCCAGTGGACAAGCTGATCCCTCTGGCCTCCTCCCGCTCGGCCGGCGGCAGCGTCTCGTTTCAGGGTCGTGAGATCACGGTGCAGGAGTTGACGACGGATTCCTTCGCGGACGTGGACGTGGCGCTTTTTTCAGCCGGGAGCGACGTCAGCAGGGAGTTTGCCCCGATTGCAGCTAAGGCTGGCGCCGTCGTCATCGATAACAGCGCCGCCTGGCGAATGGACAAGGAAGTCCCCCTGGTGGTGCCGGAGGTCAACCCCCACGATCTGAACAGCCACCGCGGGATCATTGCGAACCCGAACTGCTCGACGATTCAAATGGTGGTGGCGCTCAAGCCGCTGCATGACGAAGCTCGCATCAAACGGATCGTGGTGACCACCTTCCAATCGGTCTCGGGAACCGGGAAAGAGGCGATGGACGAGCTGATGGAGGAATGCAAGGCCCTGCTGGGGTTCAGACAGCCGGAACCCAAGGTCTATCCTCACCAGATCGCCTTCAACTGTTTGCCGCACATCGATGAGTTCTTGCCGACCGGCTATACGAAGGAGGAGATGAAACTGCTCCACGAGACCAGGAAGATCATGGGCGACCCTTCGATCCAGGTCACGGCCACCACGGTGCGGGTGCCGGTCTACATCGGCCATTCGGAGTCGGTGAACATCGAGACGCAACGCAAGCTCTCGGCCAACGAGGCCCGCGTGATCCTCTCCACGGCTCCGGGTGTGCAACTGTATGATGATCCGGCCCATGCGATCTATCCCATGCCGCTCGATGCAACCGGGAAGGATGAGGTCTATGTCGGCCGCATCCGGGAGGATGAGTCGATCCCGAACGGGCTCAACCTCTGGATCGTCGCGGATAATCTGCGGAAGGGGGCCGCGTTGAACGCGGTCCAGATTGCCGAACTTCTCGTCAGGTGATCCGCTCGGATGATGTATGGAGGACTGGAGTTGGCTGGGCAAAGTCTTAATCCTGGCAGGCGTCGTGCTCGCCTGCCTCGGCGGCTTCCTGACGCTGCTCGGCAAGTGGCCTGCTCTGGGCGAGGGGGTCGGCACTCTGTTCGGCCCGTTGTTGGGATGGCTCGGCAAGCTGCCCGGAGACATCCTGATCAAGCGGGATCACGTCACGTTCTATTTTCCTTTGGCCACGAGTCTCTTGATCAGCCTGGTGGTAAGCCTGTTGCTGTACGTTCTTTCCAGGCGGTGAAACGCATGGGCCTTCGTGCAACAGCCTGTAGCCTGCTGGCAGTCCTCCTCGCGGCGCCGGCCTCGGCAGCCGACTCCGTCCGCGTCCTGTTGATGCAGGATGTTCAGCAGATTACCCTCTCGGCCGAGCAGGGGCTGGCGATCCGCCCGCTGGCCGGGGAGGAGCGGCTGCTCCCAGGACCCCTTGTCGTCACGACCGGGGTCGACAGGACCGAGCTGGTGGTGAACGGGGATCGACTCCAGACTCAGAGCCTGACGGTAAGGGGATGGGAAGGAGATGTGACGGTCGCGGCGGATTCCGCTTCTCTTTCGGTCAGCGGGGTGCTGCAGGTCATGGTCCGTGGGAAGGGCCTGACGCTGCTCAATCAAGTCGATCTGGAAGAGTACGTCAAGGGTGTGGTGCCTGCGGAAATGCACGCCGGCTGGCACCCGGAAGCGCTCAAGGTCCAGGCGGTGGTGGCCCGGACCTACGCCCTCTACCAACGCCTCGCTAATGGGGAGCGGGAGTATGATGTGGCGGCCGGTACACAGGACCAAGTCTATCGAGGCCGCCGGGGGCTGGATCAGCGGGTCCAGCAAGCGGTGGAGTCAACGCGCGGCTTGGTGCTGACCTACGGGGGTGCCCCCATTCTGGCTGCCTTCTCCTCGACCGCCGCGGGACCGACCGAGGACGCGATGAATGTCTGGTCCCAGGACCTGCCCTATCTGAAGGGGGTGGACTGTCCCTTCGATGCGAATTCTCCCTACTACCAGTGGCGGGCCTCCTTCAAACTCCAGGATCTGGAAGACAAGCTCAGGCGGGAGGGGATCGGCATCGGGCCCATCGCCACCCTGACCCCCTTCGCCTACAGCCAGGCCGGTCGCGTCACCAAGATCCGGCTGCTGCATGCCCAGGGAGAGCTGATCCTGCGCGGCGAGGATTTGCGCCGGCTGGTGGGCTATACCGTGATTCCCAGCACCCAATTCGAGGTGGAGGCGATCGGCGAGAGCGTCGTCTTGTCTGGACGGGGAGCCGGTCATGCAGTGGGGCTCTGCCAGTGGGGGGCCAAGGAAATGGCAGACCTCGGCTACCTCTTTACCACGATTCTGGCCTATTACTATCCGGGGACCGAAGTCAAACACCTGCGCCTGCTCGCTCCCGTCGCCATCCCCTGATGCAGTTATCCGATTTTGACTTTCCCTTCGATCCGTCGTTGATCGCCGACCGACCGGCCGAGCCGCGGGATCAGGCACGGTTACTGGTCCTGCCCCGTAGCGGTGGAGTTTGCTCCCATCGGCACGTGAGCGATTTGCCCGCCCTGCTGGAGCCCGGAGACCTGCTCGTGGTCAACGATACGAAAGTTTTGCCGGCCAGACTGACCGGGCGAAAGAAGCCGGGGGGTGGAAAAGTCGAGCTGGTGCTGGTCCAGGAGCTCGCCGAAGACCAGTGGGAGGTTCTGCTCAAGGGCAAGGCGGCGCCGGGGCAGGTCATTGATCTCGGCGGTGGGGTCTTGGTCTCGGTCGTCCGGCAAGGGGCAGCAGGGACTGTTGTGCGCGTCGCGAGCGCGAGGCCGATGAGGGAGGTGATGCAGGATATCGGGCAGGTGCCCTTGCCGCCTTATATCAAACGGTCGCCGACGGAGCAGGACCGGATCTGGTACCAAACACTGTTCGCCAAGGCCGAGGGAGCCATTGCGGCCCCGACCGCCGGCCTGCACTTTACGGAGTCCTTGTTGGCAGCCTTGCGGCAGCGGGGCATACGGCTGGCGACGGTGACGCTGCACGTGGGTCCGGCCACCTTCCGACCTGTTCGCACGGAGTGGATCGAGGAGCATGTGATGCTGCCGGAAGCCTTCGAAGTGACGAAAGAGGCCGCTCAGGCGATCCAGCAAGCCAAATCCGAGGGGAGGCGGGTCGTGGCGGTCGGCACGACCGTCGTGCGGACCCTGGAAGCCGCATCGGGACAGAACGGCCTGGTCGAGCCGACAACAGGCGAGACGGGTCTGTTCATCACACCGGGCTACAAATTCCGTGTCGTGGACGCGCTGATGACCAACTTCCACCTGCCTCATACAACGCTGCTCATGTTGGTATCAGCTTTTGCGGGAGCCGAGCGGCTACGGGAGGCCTATCAAGCCGCGATCAAGGAACGGTATCGATTCTATTCCTACGGCGACGCGATGCTGATCGTTTAGTTACAAAGCCATAAGGGCTTAAAGTCATCACGGTGGAGCTGAGTTCCTTGACTTCTTTTTGAAACCGGCCTAGTTTTTTGCATCCCCACCGCTTGTAAAGAGGTCTCCAATGAAACGATCGGAGACAACCAGCAGGATAAGCCGCTGTTATGTGTGCGCATGGTTCTCATATACTCTTGCTCTGTTTATCCTGCTCGCCGGCTGCGTGACGGTACCCGAACGCCTTGATCCATTTGCAGGGGTAACGGTGCAAACGCAAGCCTATCCGGAGTTAGTCCTCGGGCTGGTTTTGTCTGAAAACACAAAAAAAGCAATTCGGTATGCTCAGGAGTGGGAAGCATCGAGACCTCCACTGGGACCCGTGATGGACGGCGACAAAGTTTTCGACAGGACGGCTGAAGTGTTCCGGAATAATTTCAAGGAGGTGAAACGTGTTGAAACCGTTGAGGATGCGAAAGCTTTAGGCGCGGACCTGGTTGTCATTCTGGATATGTACTTGGATTTTCCAAATGCGCACGGAGTGAGCGGTCATGCCAAGATCGACGTCAACCTTCTATTCGTAACCGCGAACAATAACCAAATTGATCGCGTGCAATTTGAAGCGGTCGGGGCTGGCTCTATTTTTTCGTCAATGACGCCGGTCAGAGACAGAATTGCTGAAGTCACGGAAGATCTGGTCACTAAACTGAAAGAGAGCATCAAAAGTTCGCCGAAACTGATCGCGTTCAGCAAAGCACATACAACCACAGTGGTTGCCGCTAAGCCTCAGGCCTCTCAAGCATTGCCGGTGATCTCAGCCAGTGACGTGGATCGCTTGCCGTCTTTCAGGGCCGTGCAGAAGAAGCACGCCTACGCCGTGGTCATCGGCATCGAGCAGTACCGGGAGAAACTGTCGAATGCGGATTTTGCGGACAAGGATGCAAAGTTAGTCGGCGAGTACCTGACCAGGGTACTGGGCTATCCGGAAGAGAACGTCGTCGTCCGCCTCAACGAGAAGGCGGCCAAGACGGACTTGGAGAAGTATTTTGAGGAATGGCTGCGGAATAACGTGGAGAAAGATGGGTCGGTCTTTGTCTATTACTCCGGCCACGGGGCGCCCAATCCCAAGACAGGTGACGCCTACCTGGTGCCCTACGACGGGGACCCCAACTTTGTGGACTCGACCGGCTTTCCGCTTAAACGACTCTACGCGGCGCTCGACAAACTTCCGGCCAAGGAGATCACGGTCGTCTTGGATTCCTGCTTCTCCGGGGCTGGCGGACGCTCGGTGCTCGCCAAGGGCTCTCGACCGATGGTGATTTCCGTTGAGAACCCGGTTCTGGCTGCCGGCAAGGTCGTCGTCCTGTCGGCAAGTTCCGGCTCCCAAACCTCTAGCACATACCTAGAGCAGGGTCATGGGCTGCTCACCTATTTCTTTCTGAAAGGCTTGCAGGGAGAGGGAGACGGGAACAAGGATGGAACGATCGAGATGTCCGAGCTGTATGATTACGTGAAGCCGAACGTGCAGCGGATTGCCCGCAAACAATACAACAACGAGCAAACCCCGCAACTGCTCGCCAACCCGGAGTTATTGAAGAAAGGAGGGGGACGGCTCGTCGAGCGTGCTCAACAGTGATGGATGTACACCACAGGACGCTCAAAACGGCCGCCCGGCAAGGCCGCAGCGAGCGAAAGGCCGAGGCGTACTTTTCTCGGTACGTTGAGGTCTTGAACGATGCGAGAACGACGCTGGAGGCCGTTTTCAGCGTCCGTTAGAGCAGTTCCTTGTGGATCTGGATAGGGACGCGACTCTTCATCGATTCTCGGTAGGCCATCAAGGCGCGTTGCTGCTTCTGGAACAGGAAGTCCTGCAGAATTCGTTCGCTGGCCGAAGGGCCCGCGTCGGGCTGGGCCTCGGTCTGGCGGGCTGTGAGGCTTTGCGCCTCCGCGATCTCAGCCGGGGTGAGGGCGACGGAATCCCGGACCACGGTCATGGCCTTTTGGCTCAGCAGCTCCACGGTGTAAAGTGATTCAAAGAGCGACGGAGTAAGGCGATTGGCGGCGAGGACGCGGCGGTAGAGGTCCGGGTCAAACTTGCCGTTCCGCTGGAAGTCCTTGCGCTGTAGGATACTGTCGCGCAGCTCGCCGGGGCTGACGGTCAAGCCCATGTCCTTGGCGGCCAGCAGCCATATCTTGTTTTCAATCAACCCGTCGATGACGAACTGCTTCAGCGTTTCCTCCTTGAAATCCCCCTGGACGTTCTCCTTGTAGAAACGGTAGGTGCTCTCGAAGCTGCGCCGGTATTCGTCCCGGGTGATTGCCATGTCTCCGACCGAGGCGACGGCGTTCGATTCTTGTTCCTCGAAGCCCCACCAGCCCATGGTGATCACGAATGCGATAGCCAAGGCCCCCATGATGGATTTCAGCAGCCAGGGATACTTATGGGCGCTGTCGCGCATCAACTTGATCATGCTAGGTCTCCCGTATCGGTTGGATTGTACTGAGCAGCGATCCCAAAAGGCAAGGGGCAGGGAGGGGTGGTCGGACTGTTCTTTGTGCTCGCGCATCGCGCACTTCGGAAAATGCCGGGTACCCGTTGCTCTTTGAAAATGCAACGGGTGATGACGCACGCAGTTAAGAACAGCCCAGCCACCCCTCAAAGGGAGTAGGGAGTAGAGAAAGGCAGGAAAGGAGAAGCAAATTTGTGATCCAGCACGAATTTTGCTATACTGACCGCACAATTGTGGGGAGGACGCTTGGCGGAGGAAGGGCAGGGAACGAGCCCGTTTGGGCTGGGCGTCTACCCCAAGGCGCATATTCTCAATCGGTTCATCGCCAAGTTCGTGGACTTTATTCTTGTCGCCGCTGCCGACCGGCTCGTTCCTCCGGTGGGTTGGTTAGCGGGATTGGGTTATGTCTTGATCGCCGACGGATTGTCCGGCGGGCAGAGTGTCGGGAAGCGCTTGATCGGCTTGCAGACGGTCATTCCGCGTACCCGCGAGGTGGCCGGCTTCAAGGAGTCCATCGTTCGGAACGTACCTCTCGCGCTGGCCTACCTGCTGTTTCCCCTGCCCTACATCGGGTGGCTCTTGGCGATGGCGATTACGGGGCTTGAGGCGCTGTTGATCATCGGCAACGAGCAGGGCATTCGGCTGGGCGATGAGATTGCGCATACGCAGGTGCTGGGCGCGGGCCAATTGGACGTGCGGGACTGAGCCTGTGATGCGGTACAGGCAAGGCCGTGCGTGAGGGAGGGAGTCGACGGTGGGAGTGACGGCTGACGTCCTCGGCTGGTTCTCCAACGATCTCGCGATCGACCTGGGGACTGCGACCACTCTGGTCTATGTGAGGGGCAAGGGCATCGTTTTGAACGAGCCCTCCGTGGTGGCGGTCGAGAGGAAGAGCGAGAAGGTCTTGGCGGTCGGCGCCGAAGCCAAGAAAATGCTCGGTCGCACCCCCGGCAACATCACGGCTATCCGGCCAATGAAAGAGGGCGTGATCGCGGACTTCGAGATGGCTGAGCGCATGCTGAAGTATTTCATCACCAAGGCGCACAACCGGAGCACCTTCGTGCGGCCGCGCATCGTTATCGGGGTGCCGTCCCGCATTACGCAGGTGGAACAGCGGGCGGTCCGGGACTCGGCGGAGCTGGCCGGCGCTCGCGAGGTCTACCTGATCGAAGAGCCGGTGGCGGCGGCGATCGGGGCCGGCCTGCCGATCACGGAGCCTTCGGGCAACATGGTGGTGGATGTCGGAGGCGGGACCACCGATATTGCGGTCATCTCGCTGGGCGGGATCGTCTACAGCGAATCCGTCAAGGTGGCGGGCGATCGCATGGACGACGCGATCATGAATTACGTGAAAAAGAAATACAACCTCCTGATCGGGGAGCACATGGCTGAGCGGATCAAGGTGGAGATCGGGTCGGCCTATCCGTTCGAGGAGAAAAAGACGATGACGATCAAAGGGCGGGATCTGATCTCGGGCATCCCACGCACCCTCGTGGTGGATGATGCCGAGATTCGGGAAGCGCTCCAGGAGCCTATCGGCACGATCGTGAATGCGATCAAGGTGGCGCTGGAGAACACCCCCCCGGAGCTGGCTAGCGACGTGATCGACCGTGGCATCGTGCTGACCGGAGGCGGGTCGCTGCTGAAGGGCATGGACACGCGGTTTCGAGAGGAGACGAATCTGCCGATCATTACGGTGGATGATCCGCTCACCTCCGTGGTGTTGGGGGTCGGCAAAATCCTTGACGAACTGGAACTACTCCGCAAGGTTTCGGTGATGTCACAGTACAGCAGCTCCCGCTGACGCTTCCCATCCCGCGCGTGGATGGCCATGTTTCGTACGACTTCCGGAACCAGGCGGGCGGCGCTGTTTCTGTTTGTCCTGCTGCTGTCGGTCGTCTTCCTGCTCCCCCAACAGAGTCGTGGTCTGCTGCAGAATATCGGCCAGCCGATCGCCCAACTCGCGTCCTTTCCTCTTGAGGCCTTCTCCGCGCTGGATCACAGCCTGCGGGACTTCTGGGACGGGTACGTGGCCTTACATCGCGAGGCCGAAGAGAACCGACGCCTGCGGCGGGAGGTCCAGCAATTGCGGGGGCAGAACGTCGAGCTGCAGGAGATGGTGGCAGCCAGCCAACGCCTGGCCGGCCTGCTCGAGTTGAAAAAGAAGTTCGCACCTCGGACGGTGGCGGCGCAGGTCGTCGGCCGGGATGCCACCAACTGGTATCGGAGCGTCGTATTGGACAAGGGGGAACGGGATGGCATTCGTGTCGAGATGGGGGTGATGACTCCGGATGGGGTGGTGGGGCGGGTGGTGAACACCACACCGTTCTCCTCCGTCGTGCTGCTGATCATCGATCCCAACAACGCGGTCACGGGATTGATTCAGCGGACCAGAGAGGAGGGCATCGTGGAAGGAACGGCCCAGGGCCGCGCGCGCCTGAAATATATTCCCCTCCTCTCCACCGTGCGGATCGGGGACGTCGTGGTGACGTCGGGGCTCACCGGCGGGTTTCCGCGAGGATTGGCCGTCGGGACGATCACGCGCATCGACAAGGCGGAGGGGGATCTGTTCCAGTCGGCCGAAATCGCTCCGGAGGTGGATTTTCTGAAGTACGAAGAAGTGCTGGTGATTACCGATCCGCGTCCGTCCGGGGAGTCGCATGAAGAGCCCGCCCTGCCGACTGACTTTTCCAAGGGGCCGAAGCCGTGAAGCCAGCGCTGTATGCGGGACTCCTGCTCGGGCTCGTTCCGGTCCAGGCCGCGCTGCTCCAGCATATCGAGTTTGTCGGCATCCGGCCGGATCTTTGCTTGGTTGCCGCCTGCTTGGCGGGCTTCCTGGCCGGCGAGCTTGAAGGACTGCTGATCGGCCTTGCATTGGGGTTGGTGCAGGGGCTCTTCTCGGCTGGGGACCTCTGGCTCAACGTGATTACCAAGGGGGGCGCCGGGCTGCTGGCCGGGTTGGCGGGCAGGCACGTGACGAATCCCACCACTGTGTCCATGCTGGCCGTGCTCGCTGGGCTGTCCGTCCTGTCCGGGATCATCGTTCTTGTTGCCATTCGGTCCGGAGCAGGCCTTGTGGCATTTCTGGCGGCCGTGCGCTCCGTGCTGGTGCCGGAGGTCGTCCTGAACGCGGCGGTCGGAACGGGCCTGTACTGGCTGATCGCAAGGCGGGTGCGGAGGCAGGAGGCGATCCCGAGGGGGCCGGCGGGGCTGATCGGGTGACGGTCGGCGATCTCTGCCGGCTGGATGAGACGGCGTGCGAGCGAGGAGTCATGCAGGAGCTTGGGACAAGGCACGACGAACTGCGTGAGCTGCAGCGGCGGTTGCTGATCCTGAAGGTGGCGCTGCTGCTGGTTGTAGGGCTGTTGGCGCTTCGCCTCTGGCACCTCCAGGTCCGTGACGGCGCCTACTATCGCGATCTGTCCGAAAATAACCGGACCCGCTCGGTTGTCCTCGATCCGGCACGCGGCTTGATCTATGACAGGAATGGGGTGTTGTTGGCGAACAACGTGCCGAGCTTTGGCCTCTACGCGACCTTGGAGGACGTCAAGGATCGCAATCAGTTGGTGGAACGTCTGGTCAATCTGATCGGCCTGGATGAGGCCGTGCTTCGCAAGAAGCTCTCGGAGCGCGGCAGCAGGCTGGTCCCGAGAAAGCTAAAGGGCAGCCTGACGCTGCGGGAAGCGGCGATCATTGAATCGCACCGGTTGGACCTGCCGGGCGTGATGGTCCAGGCTGATTCCCGGAGAAACTATCCGGCCGGTATGGCCGCGGCTCACCTGCTCGGCTACGTCGGAGAGGTCTCGGCGGATCAATTAGAGAAAGACGAATCGGCGGATCTGCATCAAGGCAACCTCGTGGGTCAGTACGGAGTGGAAAAGGCCTACGATCGCTTCCTCAGGGGAAGAGCCGGACAGAAGGTGGTCGAGGTGGATGCGCTGGGCCATGAGAAACAGACGGTCACGGTCCAGCGACCGGAGGCCGGAGACGATCTGTACGTCACGATCGATCTTCGCCTGCAAACGCTGGCCGAGGAGCTGCTCGGCGGCGAGGCCGGCGCCATCGTGGCGCTGGATCCGACCACGGGTGAGGTGCTGGCGCTGGCCAGCCGCCCGGCGTTCGATCCCAATCTCCTCTCGCGCGAGCTGACCGCCAAGCAATGGGAGGCCATCGTTCAGAACGAGACCCACCCCCTGACGAATCGAGCGGTCCAGGGCCAGTACCCGCCGGGATCGACCTTCAAGGTCGTCATGGCCGCGGCGGCGCTCGAATCTAACACGATCGGGCCCGCGACGAAGATCCGCTGCATGGGCGGCTTTCCATTCGGCAACCGTGTGTACCGGGACTGGAAAGCAGGCGGGCACGGGCTGATGGATGTGAGTCAGGCTCTCGTGGACTCGTGCGACGTGTTTTTTTATACGGTGGGGCAGCGGATGGGCATCGATACGATCGCCTCGTTCGCGCAGCAGTTCGGTTTGGGGCAAGAGACCGGTATCGAGCTGCCGTCCGAGCGAGTGGGCATCGTGCCGTCCACGGCTTGGAAGGAGAAGGCCAAGGGCCAACCCTGGCTGCCGGGGGAGACGATTTCCGCCTCCATCGGCCAGGGATACGTGATTGTGACGCCGCTGCAGATGGCTCATCTGATCGCCACCGTCGCCAATGACGGGGTCTCGTTCCGTCCCCGACTCGTCAAGGCGGTCATGGAGCGCGCGTCGGGCCGCATCCAAGAAATTCCCGCAGTCGCCAACAGGAGGCTGTCGATCAAACCCGAGACGCTCGTGCTCATCCAGGAAGCGCTGGCCGGGGTCGTCACCCGAGGCACGGCCGCGAGAGCCAAATCGTCCCTCGTGTCCATTGCGGGTAAAACGGGGACTGCGCAGACAGCCGCGCTCCGCACGGGGCCGGAGAAAGATGTTCCGAAGAAGCTGCGGGACCATGCGTGGTTTGTGTCCTATGCCCCTGTGGAGAAGCCGCGGATCGCCGTGGCGGTCCTCGTCGAGCACATGGGACACGGGGGATCGGCCGCGGCTCCGCTGGCCAAACAGATCATCGAGGCCTATGTGAAGAGCCAAGCCCCTGCCTCACGGACGGCCGAGGGGCCGGCACCGGGTCCGCCGGGCGAGGTGGAGCTGGCCATGCAGGTGCCCCATGATTGACCGGGTCATCGACAGCCGGCGGATGGACAGTTTTGACTGGCAGTTCCTGGCGCTGATGGGAGCCATCCTGTCGATCGGTGTCCTGTCCATTTACAGCGTCACCCACGCCCAGCCGGGCGGCCGGTTCCCGCTCTACATGAAGCAGATTATCTGGATCCTGGTCGGGGCCGGCGCCTTTATCACCATGCTCGCCGTCGACTATCACAAAATTTCCAGGCTGGCGTACGTTCTCTATGCGATCGTGTTGGTGTTGTTGGTGGTGGTCCTGGTGGCGGGGAAAACCAGCCGCGGCGCGCAGCGCTGGATTCCGATCGGGCCATTCGCCTTTCAGCCGTCTGAATTCGCCAAGCTGGTCCTGATCCTCGTGCTGGCCTCGTACTATGCCAATGCGCCGCGCGAAGGGTGGCTCCAGCGCGTGGTACTGCCGGCCTTGATCATGATGCCGGGCCTCCTGCTGATTCTCAAACAGCCGGACCTGGGCAGCGGGTTGAGTTTTCTGGCGATTTACGCCGCCATGTTGCTGGTGGTGGGGATGCGCTCCAAGGCGCTCGGCATCCTGCTGCTCTTTGCCCTGATGCTCTTCCCCTTCGCGTGGGAGATGCTCTGGGGGTCGTTGCATGATTACCAGCGCGAACGGGTCATGACGTTCGTCGATCCCGCCTACGACACGGGTGGGAAGGGGTACCATGCCTTGCAATCACGCATCGCCGTCGGGTCCGGGGAGCTGTTGGGTAAGGGGCTGTACGGGGGGACCCAGAGTCAGCTCAAGTTCTTGCCGGAGGGGCATACGGATTTTGTCTTCGCAGTCTTCGCCGAAGAGTGGGGATTTGTGGGCGTCCTGGTGCTTCTGGCCCTCTTCCTCGGCCTGATCATGTTTTCGTTGGAAATTGCGGCAAAAGCCAAGGATGTCTTGGGAGCGCTCCTGGCGGCCGGCGTGATCGCCATGCTCGGCTTCTGCCTCGTGATCAACATCGGGATGACGGTCGGCCTCTTGCCGATCGTCGGCATCCCGTTGCCGCTGATGAGCTACGGCGGAAGCGCGGTGGTGACGACGATGGCGGCCCTGGGCCTCCTGTTGAACGTGAAGCGCCGGCGCCTGACGTTGTTCTATTGATTCATTCGGCGCGAGGCGAGGGGGAGACGCGGAGACACGGGGACGCGGCGACATCGCCGTGTCACCCCTTCGCCGTGTCGCTATGTTGCCCCGGTCCTCTTGCCTTACGATTGAAGGAGCAGACATGGGACTTGAAATTGCGATCTCGGTCACGCGTGAAGAGACCCGGGCGGCGGTGCTCGATAACCGCGTCGTCACGGATCTCTACATCGACCGGACCAAGAACAAGGATTTCGTCGGGAATATCTACAAGGGACGGGTGGTGAAGGTGCTGCCGGGCATGCAGGCGGCGTTCATCGATATCGGAATGGAGAAGGCGGCTTTCGTGCACGTGTCGGACCTCTCGACCGATACGGAGCCCGGGGATACGCTGGTGGAGAACGAGGAGGACGACAAAGGTCCCGAGATGCCGCGGCCCCGCCGTCAGACGACGCGGCCCATCGAGCAATTGCTACACGAAGGCCAGGAGCTGATGGTGCAGATTTCCAAGGGGCCGATCGGGACCAAGGGACCTCGGGTCACGACCTACGTGTCGCTCCCGGGCCGGTACTTGGTGTTCATGCCGAACGTCGAGCACATCGGCGTCTCGCGGCGGATTCCCCGGGACGAAGAGCGGGCTAGGCTGAAGGAGATCATGAAGCGGGTCCGCCGGCCCGGCTGCGGCTACATCGTCCGGACGGTGAGCGAAGGCGTGAAGGAAGAGGAGTTGCGGTCGGACGTGGAGTTCTTGCACGTCCTCTGGCAGGACGTGCTGAAGAAGCGCGAACAGTTGCCGGCGCCGGCTCTCCTGCACACGGACCTGACGTTGACGTTCCGGGTGGTCCGGGATCTGTTTACCAAAAAGGTGGACCGCCTGCTGGTCGATTCCAAGTCGGAGTACGAGGCGGTCAAGGACTTTGTCCATCGCTTTCTGCCTGAGCAGACCTCCCGCATTCACTACTACGACAAAGAGGAAAGCCTCTTCGACCATCTGGGCATCGAGATGGAAATTGCGCGGGCGCTCAGCCGCAAGGTCTGGCTGAAATCCGGCGGCCACATCGTCGTAGACCATACGGAAGCGATGACCGTCATCGACGTCAACACGGGGCGGTACGTCGGCAAGCGAGACCAGGAAGAGACCATCCTCAAGAACAACCTCGAGGCGGTGAAGGAGATCGCGTACCAGGTCAAGCTGCGCGGGATTGGAGGACTCATCATTATTGACTTCATCGATATGGAGCGCGAGAAGAACCGCGACAAGGTCTACCAGGCGCTCGTGGATGCCATGGCCAGCGACAAAGCCCGTACCAGGATTTCCCGTATCTCGGACTTGGGCTTGGTCGAAATCTCCCGCGAGCGGGTGCGGGAGGACCTTCTGCGGACCCTGTCCGAACCCTGCCGGTACTGTGAAGGGCGGAGCTATACCAAATCGCCGCCGACGGTGGTCTATGAAATCTTCCGTGAGATCCGCCGCCTCGGACGTGCGCCCGAGGAGCAGAAAATCATCCTGGGCGTCAATCCCAGCGTCGCCGACCTTCTGTATGAGGAGGAACGGCAGGGGGTGGAGGACCTGGAACGCAACAGCAACGTCCGGATCATCGTGAAGGCCGATCCGCTGCTCCACCTGGAACAGTACGACATTGCCGTCCTCTGAGGAGTTGCCCGCGCATGAGGGGAGCGCCCGTGGGCTGCGTCGATCAGCTTCGGCCATGGTTTCGCTTGCGCGCCGTGCCGGGGGTAGGCGATGCGGCGGTCTGCCAGCTCATCCACGCGTTTGGTTCGCCGGCCGCGGTCCTGGCTGCCTCGGTCGACGCGCTTATGGCGTCCGGGTGTGTGACTCTCTCGGCGGCACAGGCGATCAGGCAGGGGCCGGATGAGAAGGCTGAAAGAGCGATCGACCGCGAACTAGCGCTCGTGGGACGGTTGGGGTTCTCGGTGATCACGTTCCTTGACGCCGTTTATCCACCCCGACTCAAGTTGATTCCGGACCCTCCCCCCCTGCTGTATGTGAGCGGTTCGTTGGAGTCGATGGATCGTCACGCCGTGGCGATCGTGGGGTCCCGACATGCGACGGTTGCCGGGCGGTTGGTGACGGAGCGGCTGAGCCGAGACCTGGCTGCAGCCGGCTTCACGATCGTCAGCGGCTTGGCGCGGGGAGTGGACGCAGCGGCCCACCGGGGAGCGCTGGAAGCCGGCGGGCGGACGGTGGCCGTGTTGGGCTGCGGGCTGGATCGAACCTATCCGAGCGAGCACCAGGCTCTCCGGAAGCAGATCGAGGCGAGCGGGGCGGTGGTGGCCGAATTGCCGCTCGGAGCATACCCGCACGGCTACCATTTCCCGCGTCGGAACCGCATCATCAGCGGGATGTCCTTGGGTGTGGTGGTGACCGAGGCGGCCCTGCAGAGCGGATCGCTCATCACAGCCCGCCTGGCGGCCGAGCAAGGGCGCGAGGTCTTTGCCGTGCCGGGAGCGGTCACCGCTGAGAACAGTCGGGGACCCAACGGTCTGATCAAGCAAGGGGCGAAGCTGGTCGAGCATGTCGCGGATGTGATCGACGAGTTGTTGCCCCAGCTTGACGGCCCCTTTCGGGAGCGCTTGCAGAACCGTCCGCCAACTCAGGCCGGTGCAAAGCCCGAGCTGGGCAAGGGAGAAGCGGCGATCCATGCCCTGCTCACGGCGGAACCGCTGCACATCGACGAGCTGATCGCCAGGGCCGGCTTGCCCGCGTCCGATGTTGCCGGGCTGCTCCTGGCCCTGGAGTTGAAAGGCGCGGTGCGGCAATTGCCCGGCCGCTCCTTTGTCCGCGCCGACATTTGACGCTTCGACGGCGCCTGGTTCGACCCTTCGACGGGCTCGGGGCCCGACTCGACTGAGCTCGTCGCAGGCCGCTCAGCGTCAATCCTGAGCAAGCCCTGCTCGTTCGACCTCGAGGCTCTCGACGGGCTAGGAGGGCGGGGTAGTCGAAGGATTGACTCAAGAAACTTGCAAAGCAGGCCGAAGTCGGTATATATCACGGCCCCTATCGAAGCTGGGGAGCCGTCGGTTTTCAGCAGTCGGCTTTGAAAGACGGTTGGTCTGCTGATAAGCTGATGGCTGAAGACTGAGTGCTGTTTGAGGAGCAACATGACCAAATCGCTCATCATCGTGGAGTCTCCGGCCAAGGCCAGGACCATCACCAAATACCTGGGTCGCGGCTATACCGTGATGGCCTCGATCGGCCACGTCAAGGATCTGCCCACCAGCAAGCTGGGCGTGGACATCGAGCATGATTTCACCCCGCAGTATGTCACCATCAAGGGCAAGGCGAAGGTCCTGGCCGAGATCAAAAAGAAGGCCCAGGAGGCCGACAAGGTTTACCTCGCGCCGGACCCGGACCGGGAAGGGGAGGCCATCGCCTGGCACATCGCTCAGGAAATCGACAGCAAATCTGCGACCGGCAAGAGCAAGGACCGCAAGGTCTTTCGCGTCCTGTTCAATGAGATCACCGAGTCGGCAATTAAGCGTGCGTTGCAGTCGCCCGGCCAGATCGACTCCAAGCTGGTCAACGCTCAACAGGCCCGTCGCGTACTGGACCGCATCGTCGGCTACCAGGGCAGCCAGTTGCTGTGGAAGAAGGTGCGCCGGGGCCTCAGCATGGGCCGGGTGCAGTCGGTGGCGGTGAAGCTGATCTGCGACCGGGAGCGCGACCGGGAAGCCTTCCGTTCTGAGGAATACTGGTCCATCACGGCCACCCTGGCCGGCACCAATCCCCCGCCCTTCGAGGCCAGGCTCCACAGTATCAGCGGCCGGGACGCCGTCATCCCGTCGGCGCAGGAGGCCGAGCGCATTGTGGGCGCCGTGCAGGGGAAAGACTTCGTCGTGTACTCCATTGAGCGCAAGGAGAAGCGGCGCAACCCGGCTGCGCCGTTCATCACCAGCCGGCTCCAGCAGGAAGCGGCGCGCAAGCTCCGGTTCACTCCCAAGAAGACCATGGCGCTCGCCCAGCAGCTCTACGAGGGACTGGAGATCGGCAAGGAGGGGCCGGTCGGCTTGATCACCTACATGCGGACCGATTCCACGCGCATTTCCAACGAGGC
>Ga0194119_10000416_pt1 | contig 82989 bp, 79 predicted proteins | sample TA2MahC100mmetaG_FD_148620 | JGI IMG/M metagenome (GOLD analysis project Ga0194119, IMG submission 148620) | Freshwater microbial communities from Lake Tanganyika, Tanzania - TA2015018 Mahale Deep Cast 100m | ecosystem: Environmental > Aquatic > Freshwater > Lake | place: Tanzania: Lake... | reverse complement strand
CGGCCGCGAGCGGTGTCGTCCACACTTTCTACTTCGGACGCCTCGGACACACCTACGACGTCGCCGACTTCAGCGTCACCTACCCCATCGCTCGCGGCGCGGGAGCGTTGTTCGCCGCCATCGGCGGGGTGCTGTTCCTGTCGGACCGTCTGTCGGCGATCTCCGTGATCGGCATTCTGGTGGTGGTTGGCGGATTGGTGCTGTTGTCCGGACACGTGCGGTGGAGCCTTGTGTGGCCCGCATTGGTGGTGGGAATGCTCATCGGAACGTACACGGTGATCGACAGCAAGGGTTCGCGATCGACCACGGGGAGCGCGTACGCGATGTCCATCTTCGTCACCGGTGGCATCGGTACCACGGTTCACGGCGTGCTCCGCCGACGTTGGAAAGAGATGCGGGTGAGTGTGCCCTCCATGTGGCACCAGTACGTGGTGACGGGCGCAATCTCTTTGGTGACCTACTGGATGGTGTTGCTGGCGGTGCGACGCGCCCCGGTGGGATACGTCACTGCTTTGCGGGAGTCCAGCGTGGTGTTCGCCGCCCTCATCGGCTGGAGGGTTCTCAAGGAGGGCAGTGGTCCTCGGCGCCTCATCTCGTCACTGGTGATGGTGATCGGACTGGTGACCCTGATCGTGGGGCGTTGATGGAGGCCACTATCAAGAGAACATTTCGTCCAAGGTCACGACGCTAGGGAACACCGGACCACGTCCGTTGAGGCCGTCGTCCAGCCACTCGCGCAACACCTTGGTGGCCAACACGTCGTCCTCGTTGTAACGGAGCAATTTCTCGCTCATCTCACGACGTTGGGAGTCGTCATCGGTCGTCACCGCGATCTCGTACCAGAGGATCGAGTTATCACCACCGGCGTCCTCGTCACGCCAGGAGAACCCGGCCAACGGGGCCACTTCCTTCAGACTCAACGAATCCGTGGGCCACACGAGACCCTCGACCGTCTCCTTGAGGTCGACCCAGTGGTCGGTCGCACAGAGAGCGTCGATGGCCTCGTGGTCAGGCATACCCGGGAAGTCGAGCCATCGGGAGGCGATCTCGTGCATTTTGGTGTTCTCGGCGTCGGTGTAGCAGTAGAACCGAACGGTCGCGTTCTGGTGGTCACACTCGGCGATAACCGTGTGCATCCAATTCCACATCGTCACGAAGGCCCCCGGTTCGTCGACGTGCCCGCCGGCCAACGTGTGGAAGGGTCGGTAGCCGGGTCGCACGCTCGCCGGAGCGGATACACCGTCACGAACGGTCGCGTTGGTCCCCCACAGGTAGACCACGTCGGAATTCTCCATGTCAACGTCGATTTCGACGTCGGCGCGTGGCACAACTGGAATTCGCTCGTCCCGCGGTAAATGTGGCAAACCATCCGGGTGCAATCGGACGCGCGCACCGTCGATTCGTCGGGTCACGTGAGCGAACCAGGGCATCGTGGCGAGCCGGGGCTCGAGCCAGGAAAGATCGGACACCGTGACGAAGCCTTCCGCAGTCAGGAACTCCAACGTCTTCTTGCTCCGACCGGTGAGGACGCTGACCGGATCGTCGGGGTTCGGGTGCTCGCTCGCGAGGACCCGAATCTTTCCGAGGTCGACGCCACGCGACTTGGCCCGATCGAACATGGCGGCTGAACGGACGTCGAGACGAGACAACTCACTCTGGGTTCGCACCCCGATGGTCGCAAACTTCTTCACGTGAGCCTTGGTCACCCCCGCGACGAGGGACACGTGTTCGGAGGCGTCGAGTTCTTCGTAGCAGACGTTCTTCCACTCGCACGTCGCACAGTTCCCGTGGAGGATCGGTTCGGTCGTCGGATCGGATCCGTCGAGCATGCGGGTCACCGCATTCCAACGGAACTCCCATTCAAGATCGAGGATCTCGAGAGCGCTCCGTTGTTGGGTGATCTCGGTAACGGGATGTTCGTGTTTCCAGAGCGCTATGTCGAGACGGCGCCAGACGAGACGGGCGTCGACGTCGAAAATTCCGCCAACAGGATCAACCCGCGGGATCCAGCCCGACTCCTCGAGCATGCGCCAATAGTGCGCCAGTTGCAGTGAGTCGTCGAGCAAAGGGGTGCCGATCTCGTCCAGAGTTGTCGCGTCGTGCAGGAATGGCGACTCAATCGATCCGACCAACCATTGACGAGCCTTGGTGGTGCCCTTGAATCCTCGATGGCTCTTGACGTCGACGGGGACGTATCCCCATGCTGCCCGCGTGCTCGGCGCGTCGACACGGATCAAGATGTCGGGTTTACCGGAGCGACCGGAAACGATCGGCAGCCCTCCGCCCATGATGATGCGCGCTCCGTTGACCATCGCCGAATCGGTGTCCTTGATCAACGCGGGAGCGCTCATGGCGGGGAGTCGCACAACGCCGTGAGCGACCTCCAGTCGCTCGTACACCATGGCCTCGTGTTCGATACCCTTCTCCATGAGTAGCTGGGCGAACGCGCTCGGTTCGGTGCGCGCGAGATCGTCGTACGCGTGGTTCCGATTATTCACCTCTCGGTGCGCGCACGCGGTCGTGAAACGCCCGTCACCGGTCGCTCCCACGGGAATGTGGATTTTCTGGTCAGACAACGAGGTTCCTTTCGCGGTGGTATTCGAGGAAATCAGAGTGAAGGGCGTGACCCTTGCCCACCGCGTCTGGGCAACCGAGTGCCTGATCGGCGAGCGGAAGGTGATCGTTGAGGGTCGCCGCGACGTGATCGCGCGTGACGAAGAAGCACGCAGATTGGTGGCGCGAGGCCATGACACAGAGCCGACCGGTCTCGAGGTCGAACGACGAGGGGGACCTCACACCCGAGAGCGGATGTACCGCGACCATGACGGGTCGCTGCAATCCTTGCCAACGCTCGGGGGTGGTGACCCGCACGTCCGCGAACTTGGGCGAGAACTTGAGCAATTCTTTGTGCACGGCAGTGTTCATGAGGTTGTGCGTCGAGACGACGCCGATGTCGAGCGGCCGCAACAACCGCGGGGCGTTCTTTTCACTCGAATCGGTCGATACCTCACACCGACGAGCGATGAGCCGGGCGACAATCTCGGCGGTGTACTGGGCCAACTTGAGGTCGGTGCCCGCCGGCAGGCCGCCGTCGGGCGTCGGCAACTGGATGATTGCTGTGGTCGACGGCCAACGGTGCGCCCACATCGCGTCGAGCGCTCGATCGAGTAGATCGTCCGCGAGGGCAGCGGCGGCTGGACGCTTGACGGCTCTGACGAACCTCTCACCCGGCTTGGCCTGACTGTCAAACTCGAAGTCGTAGAAGCGATTGACAAGACGGGCCGAGTCGTAGGGCAGGCGATGGCACGTCGGCAACCGCAATTCGGTGCGCACGGACGCCAATTGTGGGTTGGCCATGATCAGGTGGGGAGCCGCGAGGTGGGGGCCGTGATCGGACGATTCCCAACGGTCGACATCGATGGACACTGTCGGGGGGATCTGACCGGGGTCGCCGATGAAGACGTAGCGATCGGCGGACTGGCGAATGGTGAGGAAGTCCGCCCACGCCATCTGCCAGGCCTCGTCGACGAACAAGATGTCGAAGTCGCCGTCGAAACTCGAGAGCGCGAGTTTGGCCACGGTTCCAACCATCACGATCGGCCCGTCGGGGATGGAGCTCGTTCGTTCGATGTAGACCACGCGCGGATGCGTTCCGGGTGGTCGGGGATAACCCGAACTCGCGAAACGCACGACCGACAGATCGGAGTAGCGCTCGGCGATGCGATCACTGATCTCGTCGACCTGGTTGTTGGTCTGAGCCGCTACCAGAATGCGCAGTCTCTTCTTGATGCCGGCTTCCAGTGATTCGACCAGCGTTCGGGTCTTGCCCGAACCCGGTGGAGCCTTGACCACCGCGACGACTCCGGACCCCGCGACGAACGAGCGAAGTTCACGAACGACCGCGCTCATTGTTCGTCGCCTTCGTCCAGGTCAACTTCGACCGCCACCGGCCGTTGGAAGTAATCGAGTATGTCGAATCCGCTCTCGGCCCGATCGTGAACGCGCAAGCTCGTCCGCTCGGTGAGTGCGGCCGGAAAGTCCTCGAGCAGAACCATGCGACGTCCCCGCCAGGTCGGATCGCCCGCTCGCTTCGACATCGGACCCGAGGGATACTTCGCTCCCGTCCATTGCGGCGCCACGACGATTTGTCGATCGTCGAGGTTCACTGAGACCACCTTCACCAACAGTTTGGCCGCACCAGCGATGGCTAGCGTCCCGCCCACCTTCACGTCGGGGAGATCCGGAAAGTCGAACGCGACGGCCCAACGCGAACCGCCGCCGTCGACCGAGATCACCTTGGCTCGAATTCCGTGCCCGCGCAGAAGTTCCTCGTTCTGCAACTCGCGGTCACCGTGGACGAGAGCGCTCATCGCGAGCCGATCGGCTGCGACCCTTTGCTGGAAGGCGAACGCGGCCTGTTGCGCACTCAGATCCCCCCGCAAACCCGGCCAGAAAGGTCGCTTGTCGGGGTCGCCATTCTTCTCGCGCAGCACGTGCTCCCACCACACCCGTCGGAACTTGTCGACGCTCACACGAACGAGTTCGGCCAGGCCCGTGTTGGGGCCGCGGGGATCTCGACGCAGCCGCGCCACGGCCTCGATAGTCAACGAATGACGATGCCGCAACTGATCACCCAACACGCCCGCGATCTTCGACGCGACTTTCTTGCCCGCGGTCGCCCGTTGCTCGCGAAGCGGCGTATTCCATTCGTCGACGAGAGGCGCAAGATATCGGCGCTCGAATTCGGGGTCGAGCGCTGTCGCTACCGACGATTGCTCGGCCAGAGTCGCCGCCCGCAGGCGCGAGTCACGCGTCTTTTCGCGACCGAGCCATGCCAGAAGATGTCCGAGGTGGGCCTGCCTCACTGGTGAGGTCGGGAAGTCGAATGCCGTGACGAGGGCGACCGAAGCGACCATGACCGTTTGCTGACCGGGCCGTTGGGACTCGACGTAGAGGCAGTTGGCGAGATTGCCGAGATCTCGCAGCACCTGCACGTCGGGACGGTCGCGCCGCGTGCGCGCGTAGGCGAACGCAAGCGAATGGAGCAACTCGAGGTGCGACGTCGCCGGCAACCAGAGCTGACGAAACTCGTAGCTTGCGCTCGCTCCGTCGACATCGGGGGCGTGATTCGGGTGCCCGAAATGCGCGAGCAAGGCCCGCCCTACCTCGACCATCATGTCGGCCACCATGTCGCGGTCGCGGGGGTCGGGAACCGTGAACAACCGCGGTTCCTCGTGCGGGCGGGCGAACACGACCCCCCACGGGAGCGACTCGCCACCCATGCGCACGAACGACAGGCACATGATCTCGTCGTCGTCACCGACGTGCAGGTTGACCTTCTCGCCACGAGGGAGCGGGTGTCCTTCGTGCCAGGCCAGTAGTCGACGGGTTGTTCGGAGTTCGTTGCTCACGGCGCACCGTCCAAGGGTCGACTCATGCGGCGAACGAAATCGCGCTCGATCTCGTTGCGAGCACGAGCACCGCCCATGAGCTCGTCGGCCCGGTGCAGAGACAGGCCATTCAGGAACCGTGCGACATCGTCGCCGAGGACGGCACCGTCGCCCTCGGTCAGCGCCTTGGCGTGACAGGCCGGTGCGCGTTCGCAGAACGACGGACATACATCGGCGAACGACGTCGGTGCGGCCAGCACCATGTCGAACAAATCGGCGGGTCCGTCACCGTCGTCGTCGCCCACCAGTTCGGACAGATCGTGCGCCGCGGCCTCCATGAGTTCGAATCCCTTACGCGCTCGCTCGGCCTGATAGCGCAGGTCCTCGCCGACCCGCACGACCGGATTGTTCGACCCGGGATTGGTGAGGACCAGGAACCCCACGAAGGAAACCGCGATCTTGTCGGACAAGTCCCATTGATCGAGCACCAAACCCAAGGCATGGACGTACAGCCCCATCTGGGCGCGAGCGTGCGCCAAATCGGTCTTCGAGGTGTGACCACCGCGATCAGCGTAGGTCTTGATCTCGCCCACCGAGACATGGGGTCGTCCCTCGACGGAGCGCACCGCCAGGGCGTCGATGATCAGAGTGGCTTCCGGCAGCATCACACCTTTGGGGATGCGTAAGGAGGCGCTCGATACCACCCCTTCGAAAGAAGGATCGTCGGCCAGGACCCGCAAAAACTTCTCGGTGTGCGCGATGGCATCATCAATGTCGGTCAGCGGACCGCCGTTGATGGAGATGCGAAAATCGAGAAATCGGGGGTTGGGACTATCGAACATTTCCTGCCTGACCATCGCCAACCGCAGGCGCTCGCCGTTATTCGCCACCAACCCGGCCTCGAACCGACGCCCGCGGGCCAGAGCGAAGGCCGACTGTCCCTCGCGGGGCGCGTTCGGGTTCTCGCGTCGGGCGACGGCACCCATTTTGACGTTGTGCACCGCCGATACCAGGTTCGCGCCGCAGCCGGGGTGTTTGACCCATTGTTCGAAACGTCGACGAGTGTCGCGCCGGTTGGCGGGAAAGGGCACCGGAACGGGATTCATATCAACCTGAACGGTAGACCGCCCTCTACCTGTGCGGGGAGGAGCAAAAATCTTGGCCCGGCGAAGGGTCAGAAATAGATGATCTTCTCGGCGCGGGCCTCGGCCTCGTCGAGATCGTCGGTGTAGGCCCCGGTGGACAGGTACTTCCAACCCCCGTCACACACGATGAACACGATGGTGCCCTCCTCGATCTCCGAGGCCACCTTGGCCGCACCGGCCAGAGCCGCGCCGGTGCTAATGCCAGCGAAGATGCCGCATTCGCCCACGATGCGACGGGTCCATTCGATCGATTCGCGCGGGCGAACCACGCGCTTGCGGTCGAGGATGTCGAAGCCGTGCCAGTTGTCGAACAACGGCGGGATGTAGCCCTCGTCGAGATTTCGCAGACCCTCCACACGCTCACCGAGCGGCGGCTCGACGGCGATGATCTTCACGTCGGGCTTGTGCTCTTTCAAAAAGCGACCCGCGCCCATCAACGTGCCACTGGTGCCGAGACCGGCCACGAAGTGCGTGACCTCGGGGCAGTCGCGAAGAACCTCGGGTCCGGTGTTCTCGTAGTGCGCTCGCGGGTTCGAATCGTTGCCATATTGGTAGAGGAAGCACCACTCGGGATGGGCTTTGGCCATCTCGATGGCTCGCGCCACCGCACCGTTACTGCCTTCCTCACCGGGCGTGAGGATGATCTCGGCCCCGAAGATCTCGAGCATCTGGCGGCGTTCGATCGAGACACTGGTGGGCATGAGGATCTTGATCGGGTAACCCTTGATCTGAGCGATGGCCGCCAACGCGATACCGGTGTTGCCCGACGACGGTTCGATGATGGTCTGCCCCGGCGACAGACGGCCGTTCTTCTCGGCGTCCTCGATCATGGCTTTGGCGATGCGGTCCTTCACCGATCCGAAGGGGTTCTGGTTCTCCAATTTGGCGAGCAGGCGCACCCGTGGATTCGGCGACAGTCGACTGACGTCGACCAGAGGCGTGTTCCCGATCAGGTCGAGGACGCTTTCGTGCGGGATCATGCTCACCTCCAACCAGCCGACGCGGGACCTTAATCCCTACCAATACACTCGGGATTGTAATGAGTCCCCGCTCAAATGGGAACCGGAGCGTGAAAAACCGCCGGTCAGAGGGCACAGAGGTCGATTTCGGCGATGTGGCCCTGACGAATGCGGAAGGTCCGCATCTCGGGGGTCTCGCGCTTCAGGGTCACGATCAGGTAGTGCCAGTCGGGGTCGGGGGCTGCGGCCACGTCGGTCGGACTGGGATAGGCCTCGGTGTGGGTGTGACTGTGCATCACACCCCGGATCTCGAGACCCTCGTCCTCGGCGGAACGTTCGGCGCGCAGATGGTCACCAGGGTCGAGGGTGTAGACGCGAGCCGATTGATCGACGTTACGGCAGGCGAAGAAACGAACGATCTCGTTCGAGCCCGGCGATCCGGCCATCAGTCCACAGGCTTCCAACGGATACTCGCGCACGGCCAACTCGGCCATAGCCGCGCGCACGTCGGCGGTGATCGAGAGCGACTCGCTCTCTCCCCTACCCGACTCGTTCGCCACACCATTCACCGGCGTCAGGGTAACGGCGCAACGGTTGCGCCGTAACCTCGGGGGCATGTCCGGCCCCGGCACGAAGCTCATCGCCAGCAATCGCAAGGCCCGCCACGACTATTCCATTCTCGACGTCTTCGAGGCCGGGATCATGCTGCAGGGCAGCGAGGTCAAGAGCCTGCGCGAGGGGCACGTGCAACTGGTGGACGCCTACGCCCGAATCCAGAACGGCGAGGTGTGGCTGGAGGGCGTGCACATCGCCCCGTACCAGTTCGCCCACGGCGTGGGGGCCCACGACCCGGCGCGGCCGCGCAAACTTCTGCTCAACCGTGGCGAGATCGAGCGACTGGCGGCCCGCGTGGGACAGGAGCGTCTGGCCCTGGTGCCGTTGAGCCTGTACTTCAAGGACGGACGGGCCAAAGTGGAACTGGCCCTGGCCCAAGGCCGCACCAAGGGCGACAAGCGACAGGCCATCGCCAAGAAGGACGCCCAACGCGAGATCGACCGCGCACTGGGCCGTCAGCGCAAGGGCAAGGGCTGAGCGCACACTTCGCCCGACCGCGAGCGTTCAGGGGTGCGGGACCGCGGTAACGTGGTGCCACACACGAAAGTCAATGGGGCTGATCGGTTTCGACAGCAGTTCCGGTGGCCGAGCGTGCGACCCGAGTTGCTCAGACTCGCTAAACGGGGCAAACACAAAGAATTGCCAACCAGCAGTTCGCTCTCGCCGCCTGATCACTCAGGTTGTGAAGAGACATCGTGACCAGAAATGGCGCACGGGGCCGATCCACCGCAGCCCGGCAACAGAAGCGGGGGATGGCCGCCGGGAAGACGGCTGACGGCGAGAAAGACCGCTGACCGCACGGAAAGACGTGTCGTGGTCCGCCAGCGATGACGGACGGCCGACCCGTCGGTGAGATTGCGTCAGTCTCGAAATCGGGAATGGTCGTAGCACGAACGCTCATCGCCTGATGGACGGGGGTTCGATTCCCCCCAGCTCCACCAAAGATGACAATTCACTCACCGGTGGAAGTTTCCGATGGCAACGCTCGCATCGGCAAGAAGGAGTAGGTCGAAGCGCTCCTCGTTTGGAGATTCGACGACGGTGGCGGATAGCGATATCGGAGCAGAGGGCGCACCTCGCCGAGCGACTGCTCGGTATAGATGGCTCCTGGGACCTCTTCCTTCGCGTCGTGGCCCAACTCCCCTCGACCGCATGTCCGAGTCCGTCGGGTGGGTCTCTCGGACGTGGAATTCTTGAGGCACCAGAAGAGTTCTTCCTGCCCGGTATTCGTGCAGAACAACGTGGGCATTTCATTCAGGCTCGAAACACCTACCGACGGGCTCTCACCGACTATTTGTCAGACTTGGTCGTGTCCCGCCACCCTGACGTGCGACACAGGTTCACCACCCTCGGCTCGCTCTGGGATCTCGGACTCCCCCGGTACCCCGGGCGCCTGCCGTCGGCGTGGGACGACTTCGACTGAAGTTTTCCCAGGCTTGCAGGGCTCGATGGCCGAATGTGGCACTCTGAGGACGAACGTGGATCTACTCGCGCACATTTTTCAGGCTCGAGGACGTTCATTGGATCATGAGCACCTTCACACCCATGACGGTCATCAAGAGCAGATTCGGCGGAAGCGGCCGCGAGGGTGACTTCGCCTGGATGATCGAGCAACCTCACCACGCACGCACCCTCTTCCTTTTCAACGACAACGAGGGGGAATTCCTCGCTCATCACCATGGAGGCCCGCACTCGTGTTCGAAGGGCGGTGGCAACGCGGGCATCCGCCCGTACCAGTGTCGCGAACCACAGCGCGCCCTGGGCATCCCCACCGGCACCTACGACCCGGGCATCCACTACAAGGGCTACTCCTGCCTCGACGCCCAAGTCCTCGGAGTCCTCGACCTGGCGTTCTCCAAACTCGACGAACTCCTCGCCACCGGCCGTTACGACGCGGTGGCCTTCAGTTGGGACGACCGAACCAAGCTCGGCGGTCGTATCTTCGAGACCGCCCAACCGGTGCGTGACCACATCGTCGAGCGCATTCTCGCCACCGCGGCGAGCCACTGACGGAACCGCCTCACACCCACCGAGCACGATGAATCCCATGCCCCAGTCACCCACGAAAGCGACCCCGATGAGCCTCCGAAGGTAGGCCAGTCACCCGGCTGGCCACCTCCACGGAGGAACAATGGCCCATCTCGATCCCCACAAGCACGGCAAGAGGGCGAAGGCCCTCGATGTCGCCAATCTGTCGGTCAAAGGCAGACATGGCCCGTCTCAACCGAGCAACAAACAAAAAGCGGCGAAGAAGCATCGCGCGGTGAAGAAGAGGCAGCTCGCCCACATGCGCGACTTCTACTGTTCACTGGACCTCGACTGCGAATGTCCGGCCTGCTCGGACGAGTCACTCGGTTTTTCGGATCAACAGATCAGGAATCAGCAGCCCTATCTGGCCTGCCTCGGTGGTCACGACATCCTGGGACCCGCATTCAAGATCGCCAGGAAGAAAGTGGCTGAGTGCGGCTCGTTCGACCAGTGGTATTCGTGGCTCAAGTCGTACTTTCCGGACACGCTCGCCGGTCGCCACGCCATGGACCACATCATCTATGAAATGCATGTAGGATTTTCGGGGAGATGCTCGCACAAGCCGGGGTGGCACCTGGAGGCCAAAGGAAATTTTCGACCCGACACTTGCGATCTTCCGTTCGGGTTACCGCTCGTGAACGGAAGTCTGAATAGGAACGCCAACTCCGGATTCGATGACTGGTGAGTCATCGGTGACTCGTGGTCACCACTCGGCCGTGATCGGGGCCGATCCACCGCAGCCCGGCAATAGAAGCGGGGGATGGCCGCCGGGAAGACGGCTGACGGCGAGAAAGACCGCTGACCGCACGGAAAGAGGTGTCGTGGTCCGCCAGCGATGACGGACGGCCGACCCGTCGGTGAGATTGCGTCAGTCTCGAAATCGGGGATGGTCGTAGCACGAACGCTCATCGCCTGATGGACGGGGGTTCGATTCCCCCAACTACACCGACGTGCCCTCTCCTGCCACCTGAGCGACCCGGGAAAGAATGGGTGCTCGGGCGGACATGAGAGGTGGCAGGCAGGCCCCCGCAGACCTCGCCCGCCGAGACCGATCGGCCGAGATTTTTCATCCGGTGTTCGAGTCCCTTTGGCCCTACGTGTTGTACCGGGCTCGAGGATCGGTCACCGGCGACATCGTCGCCGAGGTGCTCACGGTGTTGTGGACACTCCTCGTCGCCGTGCCCCGTGCATCAGAACTGCCGTGGGTGTCGCCCGAACCGGAAGCTGTCGACCCGGGGGAATCGACCAGCAGGAAATTTCCCGCTGTCTGCTAGAACGATGGCGTCGATGAACACCGCGCACCGCACCATCACACCGTCCGCCGGCACGGATACGACCGTGTTCTGTCGGGGACGAGGGGACGACACATGAGTTACCTGCGGTCCTTGGAAGCCGAGGCGATGTTCATCATTCGAGAAGCCGTCGCGCAAGCTGAAAAGCCCGTCATGTTGTATTCGATCGGCAAGGACAGTTCGGTGATGTTGCACCTCGCCCGGAAGGCGTTTTTTCCGGCACCGTTGCCTTTTCCGCTCCTGCACGTCGACACGACCTGGAAGTTCAAGGAGATGATCACCTTTCGCGACGAGATGGCGAATGATCCCGGTATCGATCTCATCGTCCACATCAACCCCGAGTGCGTACGGCTGAACATCAACCCGTTCGAACACGGCTCGTCGATGCACACCGATCTTTGGAAAACGGAGGGTCTCAGACAGGCACTGGACCAAGGAGGCTTCGACCTCGCTTTCGGGGGTGCACGTCGAGACGAGGAGAGGTCACGGGCCAAGGAGAGGGTCTTCTCCTTCCGAACGTCGCAACATGCGTGGGATCCGAAAAATCAAAGACCGGAGTTGTGGAACATCTACAACGCCCGACACGCTCCCGGAGAGTCCATCCGAGTCTTCCCCCTGTCCAACTGGACCGAGCTCGACGTTTGGCAATACGTCCACGCCGAAGACATTCCGGTCGTGCCCCTTTATTTCGCCAAGAAGCGCCCCATCGTCGTGCGAGACGGGATGATGATCATGGTCGATGATGAACGGATGAAATTACGGGCCGACGAGGTTGTCGAGGAAAAGATGGTCAGATTTCGAACCCTGGGCTGCTATCCGCTCACCGGCGCAGTGGAAAGCGAGGCGACCGACTTATCGATGATCCTCGCCGAGATGTTCACGAGCCGAACCTCCGAGCGTCAAGGTCGCATGATCGATCACGACCAAACGGGCTCGATGGAGAAGAAGAAAGCCGAAGGTTACTTCTGATGCGGTCCGCGCCCGAGCAGGCCGCCGATGCCGTCGCTGACTTCATCGAAACCCAACAAGCAAAGGACCTTCTGCGCTTGCTCGTCTGTGGAAGCGTGGACGACGGGAAGAGCACGATGATCGGTCGCCTTCTTTACGACTCGAAACAGATCTTCGACGATCAACTGGCGTCGTTGGCGGACGATTCACGGCATCACGGCACCCAAGGGGACACGATCGACTTCGCACTCCTGACTGACGGTCTACAGGCGGAGCGCGAACAGGGAATCACGATCGATGTGGCGTATCGATTTTTCGCCACCGACAAACGCGCCTTCATCGTTGCCGACACGCCGGGTCACGAGCAGTACACCCGCAACATGGTGACCGGGGCATCCACCGCCGAACTTGCGGTCATCTTGATCGACGCTCGTAAAGGTGTGTCGACCCAGACACGGCGACACTCGTTACTCGTCGATATTCTCGGTATCAAGAACGTGGTCGTGGCGGTGAACAAACTCGATCTCGTCGGCTACCACGAGGACGTTTTCGCCGCCGTCTCCACGCAGTTTCTCGAATTCGCTCGATCACTGCGTTTCGAGGGTGTCCATGTGGTTCCGGTGTGCGCGTTGACCGGTGAAAATCTGTCGCTCCCCTCGACGAACATGCCCTGGTACACCGGACCTTCGGTCCTCGAAATCGCTGAGACTCTGCCCGTGCGCGGGCACGATTCTTCCCGTCCGTTCCGAATGTCGGTCCAAGGAGTCTCTCGTCCGAACCCCGACTTTCGTGGTTACATGGGAACGATCTCCAGCGGAATCATTTCGCGGGGCGATCGTGTTCGCGTGAACCCGAGTGGTCGCGAAACCGCCGTCGCCGACTTCGCCGACTTCGACGGGGTCCGTGAGGTGGCCGTCGCCGGCGAGAGTGTGTGCATCCTCCTCGAAGATGAGATCGATGTCAGCCGGGGTGATCTTCTGTCGGGGGTCGTGGAGCCACCCACGATCACCGATCATTTCGAGGCCCGATTGGTGTGGTTGGCGGAGAGTGAGATGATTCCTCAACGCTCGTATCTCCTGAAGATCGGGAGCAAGGAGGTGCGGGCACACGTCGATCGTTTGAAATGTCGAATCGACGTCAATTCGAACGAGCAGGTACCGGCGCTCACTCTCGGCTTGAACGAAATCGGACTCTGCAATGTTTCGACTGCCGCCCCGATCGCTTTCGACCCGTACGACGTCGATCGAAACACCGGGGCCTTCGTGTTGATCGATCGGAGAAGCAACAGCACCGTTGGGGCCGGAATGATCCAACACTCGTTGCGCCGGGCCGAGAACATTCGGTGGCAGGAGTTGTCGGTCGGTCGTGAACAACGCGAGCAACTGAACCAGCAAAAAGCCTTGGTGATCTGGCTCACCGGCCTGTCCGGAAGCGGGAAGTCGACGATTGCGAACGCTCTCGAAGTCGATCTCCATCGCCGGGGCCTTCGCACGTTCGTTCTCGATGGAGACAACGTCAGACACGGGCTCAACGCCGATTTGGGTTTCACGGAGGCTGACCGAGCAGAAAACATCCGGCGGGTGGCGGAAGTCGCGAAGCTTTTCGTCGATGCGGGGATCGTCACCATCGTTTCGTTCATTTCACCCTTTCGATCCGAACGGGAGCGAGCCGCCGAAATCATCGGATCGTCCGATTTCATCGAGGTTTTCGTCGATGCTCCCCTCGATTTGGTCGAGAGTCGCGATCCGAAGGGCTTGTACGCGAAGGCCAAGGCGGGGCTCATCCCGAACTTCACCGGAGTGAACTCGCCGTACGAGACTCCCACCAACCCCGATGTACGGCTCGACACGTCGGCCTCGAGCGTCGATGAGTGTGTGCGAGTCCTGCTTACCGTGCTGGATTCACGAGGTGTTTTCGACCAGCGATGAGGAAGCCGTGGTCGGTCGAATGAGTCGGGCAATCGCCTCACGAATGACAGGGTCGATCACCGCGACGATCGCCGAGTCTCCCTACGATCGCCACTTGTCGGCCTGGCTACGAAGCCAGCCCGATTCCCAAAAGCTCACGTCCCCTCCGGTTGCCAAAAGGACTTCATGGGCCGTCACCATGACCTTGGCCGCCCCCTCGTGCGCGGGCGCTATCGACAAGATGGCCTCAGCGATGTGAATCGCCAGAACCGGCTCTCCCGAGGCGGCCAACACCGCCGCCCGATCGCAGGCCGCCTCCACCCCCACGAGTTGCACCAACTCACTCGTGGCCTCCCTCGACTGAACGGGGTACAACTCGGTCGACGACTGCAGGTGGAACCATCCCATGTAGGTCTCCCAAATCGTTCGCACCGCCCACGCGACCTTGCCATAGCCCTGCCCGACCCGAAGTTCGGGTGGTAAGACGATTTCCTTCATCAACGTGAAGACATCCGTGCCCGCGTTCATTCCCTCCAAGGTTTTGCGATGGACGAAATCGACCGCGCCATGCAAACGGGCCAAACAGGCATCGAGCAACTCGGTTCCTTCGATCGGCAGATGCCGTCCAGGGATGATCATCCGCGGATGCAAAGAGCGCAACTTGTCCACGGTCGCCAAGTAGGGCTCGACGAGGCGGTAGCGATCACCGCGCAACGTGTTCAAATTCGGAAAGTGCGGGAAAAGGGGTCCGAGCAGATTCGAAATGAGGGCGATGCGACTTCGAGGCAGAAAAACAATCATCGAATCGATGGTCTCGCCCGACGCGGCAATCAGCTGAACCTCGAGATTTCCCGTCGTGAATTCGTGGAAATCCCCGAACATGACATCGGGTACCGGTTTGTCCTGTCGCATCGGAATTCCGGGATGTTGCCGAGCGAACCGCTGCGCGGCGGCCCCCGAAACGTCGAACCACACTTGGGCGGTTCGCAAGCGCAGGCTGGCGATTCGCGCGTCGTCCCCCTGACATGCCGGGTTGTTGGCCTGAGCGATGTAAACCGTTTCGGGTTCACGAAACAACCCGACCCCTCCGACATGGTCCACGTGGGCCTGCGTCGTCAAGATGTGGGTCGTAGGTCCCGGACATATCGCGTCGAAAACCGCCTTGTGGTGCACCGCCTCGAAGCCCATACCGGTGTTGACGATGATGCGTCCAGCGTCGTGGACGATCATGTAGGCGGCAGTCGAACCCCCTGAGCGGTAGATGTTCGGAGCGACTTCATACGCGACATCTTCGTACTTGGGCTCCAACAACTCCTTGCCCGGACGGGTATCGATGAGAACATCGACCTGCTGCTCGACCTCACCCACGCCCATCTCATCTCACCTCCGCGTCGACGCCGAATTTCTCCATGTAGGCCACGAATCGCTCCCGAATCTCTGCTGGCTGACGCCCGAAGTCCGCCCGCACGTCGTACTCCACGGTCGCCTGCCCCTCTCGCGAACGATTCTCGAGTCTCTGCTCGATCTGTCGCGTCGCCTGCTCATCGAGGGAGTGGCCGGCGAACTCGAACACCCGCTGAATCGTCGCTCGATCATCAGCCATGAAATCCTGGAAACGCACGTCGACTCGTCGACCCTCGGGGATCAGATGCACGTCACGCACCGCGGCCGTCAGCAGCTTCTCGATCCGGTCGGTCCAGTAGTCGATGTACCAACCAGGATCGATCGTTCGATACGCCATACGCGCCGCGTAGGTCATCATCGTGGCCGCGGACTGAATCACCGACACCGGGTCACGATGAGTCATGACAATGGTTGCATCGGGAAAGGTCCTGAGCAAAGGACCGATTTGCTCGAAGTGTTGCGGTGACTTGAGGATCCAGCGGCTTCGCGGACGTAGAAACGTCAGCACTTTGAGCATCGTGTGCATGTAGTCGTAATGGGGCTGCTGATCGTGGGAGAGGTAGTAATCCCGCCAACGTGGGCAGCGCGCGACCCACTCCAGGTTGTAGGAGGAAAAGTCCGGCAGCATCAACTCGATTTCCTCGTGCACGTGATCCGGGTCCATCGGGTGCATCAAGGCGACGTGCGGCGTCACCATCTGCATCTGCTCCCACTCCCGGGCACACCGCGCATAGCGTGGGTCGACACCATCGTCCCCGGGCGCCTCATGAGGCATCGCGATCGGTTCGTAACTCTCCCACAGAGGCATCGAGCGCAGCCTGGTGTCGGCTGAGAGGACGTTCAACAGGTGGGTCGTACCTGTTCTCGGTAATCCGACGATGATTATCGGTCGGGTGATCTTGATGTCGTGGATCTCGGGATGACGACGGAGTAGATCACGCGTCAAGAGACGATTCGCCGCGTAACGCACACAACTGTTCCGCAGGGAAAGCTGGCCGATACCGAGACGATCCGGGTCGCTCGCAACTTCTTCCAGCCACATGTCGAGTCGGTCGACGAAGTCCATCGGACCAAAGTCATCGAGTCCGGTACGAGCGATGGCATCTCCCAAGACGCCCGCTGACGACATGTCCAGGGACAGGCTGTCTCCATAATCTCGAGCCATTTGTTGAATGTCGCTCAACTGCGGATCGCCCAGATCGGAGATGCGGATTTTCGTCGGCATTGGGCCCCATTGTTCCGGTGACTTCCACCAGATAGTAGTCTGCCCGAGGTGGAGAGCGTTCGGCTCGGAATCGTCGGTTGTGGAGCCATCGCCCAATGGCACGCGACGGCACTGAAAGATGCTGAACGCACGACCATCACCGCCTGTGTCGACGTCGTGCCCGCCCAAGCCGAAACACTGGCGACGTCGACCAATAGTGTCGCTTGCTCGTCGATCACCGAAGCACTGGACGTCGGCGTCGACGCATTGGCGATTTTGGTTCCTCACGATCTTCACGAAAAGTTGGTCACCGAAGCTCTGGAGGCGGGCGTTCACGTCGCTTTGGAGAAACCAATGGCCCCGACACTGGATGCTTGTGAACGAATCTTGGCGACTGCCGCTCGGCACGGCGATCGTGTTTTCATGCTGACCGAGAACGCCCAGTATTGGCCCGAAGTCGTCATGGCGCAAAAGCTCGTCGCCGAGGGAGCGATCGGCGAAATCGTGACTGCGCGCTCGTGGCACAACTTTGGCATCACCAAAGAGTTCTACCCCAGCGATCAATCGTGGCGTTTTCGCCAGGCGTCTGCCGGCGGCGGAGTCGCCTTGGACACTGGCTCCCACTGGATGCGACCTCTCCGGATGATCTTGGGTGAGATCGACGAGGTTGTCGCGGTCACCGGTCGTCTGTGGGAGAAGATGGAGGGCGAATCCCTGGTTCGTTCTCTGTGTCTTTTCCAGTCGGGCGTGGTGGCCAGTTTCGACGTGATCTTGGCGACCGGTGCTGTCGGACTGCAACCCCACTTCCAATTCACCGGCACTACGGGTGAGATCGTGATCTCGGCATTGGGTGAAGTCAGATTGTTCGACGGCAAGGACTGGCAGGGCACGGTCGTCGGACGCGGGAATTACATGGACAGTTACGGGGGTGTCTGGAGGGATTTCGAGGCCGCGATCCTCGATGGAAAACCTTTGGACGCTGATGCTCGCTACTCTCTCGGAGAGGTGGCGGCGGCCAACGCCATCGTCCGTAGTGCGCGATCGAGGAAATGGGAAAAGGTCTGGTGAACAGCGTCGACTTCGATTTCACCGGATCAGAGGTACTGGTCACAGGTGGGTCGAGCGGGATCGGCTTGGCGATTGCTTCGGCCTTCGCTGCTGCGGGGGCTCACGTCATCGTCACGGGAACACGCAGTTCGACCGACGACTACGAAAGTGATCTGAGACGATTCGATTACCGGCAGTGCATCATGAGCGATCGGCAACAGATTTGCGACCTGGCCGGGTCCATCGACGCTCTCGACGTTCTCGTGAACAATGCGGGTCAGGTGATGCCCAATGGGCGAGACGAGTACGACCCTGATGTTTTCGAGGAGTCCCTGCAGATAAACGTCTCGGCGGCGTTTCGCTTGGCACGATTACTCCAACCGTCTTTGAGCCGTTCCAAATTGGCGGGGGGCGCCGCCGTGATCAATTTGGCCTCACTCGCATCCTTTTTCGCCGTCGAGTTCGTTCCTGGATACGGTGCGGCGAAAGCTGCGGTCGTTCAGATGACGAAGACGCTGGCGGTCAGATACGCCGGTAGCAACATTCGTGTGAATGCGATTGCTCCCGGCTTGGTGGCTTCGAAGATGACCGCACCGATGCTGACTCTCGACGCGCTGACGCGCCCCCATCTCGACCGGACACCTCTGGGGCGTATAGGCGAGCCCGACGAAATCGCCCCCGCGGTCTTGTTTCTCGCCTCGAGTGCGAGTCGATTCATGACGGGACACACCCTCGTCGTGGACGGTGGATTTTCAGCGAAAGGGTAATTATGAATGGCTCGATGCTTCGTGATGTGACCGACGACGAGGTCGATACTTTCTGGCGTGACGGGATCGTTTGCCTGAGGGGCCTACTCGATCCGAAGTTGCTGCACGACATGAGCGATCCAGTGGCCACTCTCGTGCAGACGAACGGTGTCGCCGATCTGTCGGCGATGGGTGACGCCATCGCAGCGAGCGGGCAGAGGGTCCAACGCGAAGACGTCCCCGACTCGGGGCGCGGCAAATTCTTCGCCGGAGTCGATCATTGGCTGGAACACCGGGAGTTTCGGGACTTTTCGTGCCACTCCGCACTTCCGGCCATCGCTGGGCGGATCATGAGGTCGACTCGGATTCACTTGTGGGAAGACAGCGTGCTGTTCAAGGAATCGGGCACGGTCGAGCGGACGGCTTGGCATCAGGATCTCGGCTACTTCCACTGCGATGGGACCAAGATCTGTACGATGTGGTGCCCACTCGATTCTGTGACCGAGGACTCCGGTGCGGTGCGCTTCGTCGTCGGTTCGCACTCGTGGCCCGACATCTATCAGCCCAATTTTTTCGTCTCGTCCATGGTTATTCCCGGAACCGAGGGAACCGCCGTGCCCGATGTGGAGTCGATGTCACAACGAGGTGAGTGCCAGATCGTCACCTTCGACACCGAGCCGGGCGACGTCACAATCCATCATGCCCGCACGATTCACGGTGCGGGACCGAACACCTCGACTCGTCAACGACGAGCGATCAGCCTGCGCTATTGCGGTGATGACACCGTGTATCTCACCCGGCCGGGCTCACCGAAGAAGGCGCATCATCACAATGTCGTGGAGGGTGCCGAGTTGCACGACGACGACTGCCCGATCGTGTGGCGACGCGGCTGACACGCGGGACTGTGGTCCGGTCGGCGCGGCACGGACCATAACCAGCGGTGGGTGGGCGCCGCTCACTGATTTCCGAACAATCCCGAGCACGTGGATCAGAGGAGGCGAACCTCGGCATCGGGTTTTTGACACCGGCCCACGAAGAAACTACGTCTGCGGATGACCCGCGATGAGATCGAGAATTTCGGCAACCCGCATCGAGTCTGAGGACGGGACGATCCAACCTTGGTCACCCACGATGACCCGGCTCACGTTCTCGACCATCTCGATGAAAGCGTTCGAAACATCGAATTCCTCGAGCAGGCCGTTGACCCTCAGCGAGCTGCTTTCGTTCCATGTCGTGAAGGACTCCCCCGACTCGGTGCTGACCTGACCATGAGAACCACGAACGATGAACTGTTGCCCGCCGGGCATGGCGAACGAACTCACCGCACGGGCGGTGATCGAATCGCGAATTCGAACCGCGACATCGGTCGTCAGATCGACGCCCGTCGGACCGATCATTCGCGAGACCCGAGTGATCTCCACATCGGGGGCACCAGACGTCAGCGCGACCCAAGCATGAGCCTGGTAACAGCCCACGTCGAGCAACGCGCCTCCACCCATTTTCGGGTTCAACCGATAGTTGTCGGTCATCTCCGAGACGAAGGTGAATGACGTCTCGATGTGTTCGATCCCGCCGATCGCCCCGCTCTCGACAACCCCGACCAGTCGCGCAAATCGTGGATGCCATCTTCCCCACACCGCTTCCACCAGAAGGCGTCCGTGACGAGAGGCGCATTCGAACATCGTCTCGACCTCGGCGGCGTTCAGACCAAGAGGCTTCTCGCACAGAACGTGCTTTCCGGCCTCGAGCGATTTCGTCACCCATTCGTCGTGCTGAACATTCGAGAGACTGATGTACACGGCATCGACCCGCTCGTCGGAAAGGAGTTCGTCATAGTTTGCGTGCACCCGCTCCGGTTCGAGTGACTCCGACCGCTTCTCATCTCTGCTCGCCACGGCATACAGGGTTGCTCCCCGCGAGAGATGCACGGCAGGGGCCAGGCCCCGACTGGCAACGAAGCCGGCGCCGAGAAAGCCCCAGCGCACCGTCATGGGTCAGGACCGCCGGAGGTCCGGAACCACCGGGAGACCGTTCTGCACCGCGGACTGCTCAGCGGCCTGCATGATGGCCACGACATTGCGGGACTGGAGAGCATCGACCTCCATCGGAGTTCCACATCGAATCAACTCGACGATCGACCGATGGAACTCATGGGGAGGGTCGACCCGCAGAGGAACGACCCGTGAGATTCCGTTGGTGCCATGCACGGTGAGGATCGCCGGTAGATCGGCGACGGCTGGCTCAGCAGCGGAATCCCAATCACCAACGACGGCACCCTGCGTCCCGAGGAGGAAGAACTTGGGCTTACGCGCGGCCGCCAAATCGGAGTGGATGAAAGTCGCCTGCTTGCCGTCAACGAACGTCACCACGACCTGGGCGTGATCGGCGTTCGTCGCGTGAGTCCAAACACGTTTGTGGTTGACCGCACTCACGTGAGCCACCTCGTCGGGAATGATGTTCAGAATTTGGTCGATGAAATGGCTTCCCCAGTCGAAGATCGCCCCACCCGAAATCTCCGCATTCGAGTGCCAATAGTCGCACGGTCGCGAATACCCGCCGATGAAGGTGTCGAATTGGAAGACTTCACCGATTTCTCCGGACCGAGCGATCTCCCGCATCGTGACGAAATCCGCATCGAACCTGCGATTCTGATAGACGACGAGCAAAAGGTTCATAGCCTTGGCGAGGCTCCTCAACTCGTCACATTCGTCGGAGGTGAGAGCCATGGGCTTCTCGAGAACCACGTCGATACCTCGCGAGAGCGCCTCCTTCGCCCAACGAAAATGCGTGTTCGGAGGTGTCGAGATCACCACCAGGTCGAGGAGTCCGGAGTCCAGCATCTCCGTCGCGTCCAGAAACGTCGATGCTCGCGGAGCGAGATCGAGTGCGACCTTGAGACGATCGGGATTGGTGTCACACACCGCGACCAATTCCAATCCGTCGGTGCTCTGAACAGCCACATTGTGCTCGTGCCCGATCGCACCGTACGCCAGAAGCCCCACCCGCTTTGCATCGCCCATGATGTGATCCTAACTCAGCGCCGCGACTCGAGAGAGATGATGCTCATGTCACGACATGAGTCGTTGCTCCACGAGCCACCCCTCCCCGAGTCACGGCGGTGGGACCGACATCGATGATGACGAAAGGTCATGAAACCCACCGCTCCACATGGTACATTTCGAAACTCGGCGCTAACGACTCCCGCGCAACTCGTCAACACTCATCGGAGCCTCGCGCTCGGTCCACGCAGCGGGTGTCCCGCTCATCTCTTGCGAATCACACCGTCGGCCACGGCGGCGGCAGCCACGGCGGGTGCCACGCGGGCCACCACCGAGCGATCGAACACCGACGGTACGACGAACTCGGGCTTCAATTCGGCCTCGGTCACCGACTCGGCGATGGCGATGGCCGCCGCCAACTTCATTCCCTCGGTGATGTCGGTGGCACGGGCGTCCAGTGCTCCACGGAAGATGCCAGGGAACGCCAGAACGTTGTTGATCTGATTGGGGTAGTCGCTACGACCGGTGGCCATGACCGACGCCAACCCGTCGCACTGCTCGGGGCGGATCTCGGGGTTCGGGTTCGCCATGGCGAACACGATGGGGTTTTTGGCCATCGAGCGTACGTCGGCCGCGGTGATGAGGTCGGGTCCACTCACCCCGACGAACACGTCGGTGCCCTTCATGATGTCGCTGATGGTTCCCATGCGGCGCGAACGATTGGTGTTCTCGGCAAACCACTCCTTGGCCGAGTTCATTTCCCCTCGGCCGGTGTAAATGGCGCCCACCCGGTCGCAACCGATCACCTCGCCGACGCCGGCGTTCAACAAGATCTTGCCGATAGCCACACCGGCGGCACCCACACCGGCGATGACGACTGTGAGGTCCTCCATCTTCTTGCCGGCGATCTTCAGGGAGTTCCACAGCGCGGCCAGGGTGACGACCGCGGTTCCGTGCTGGTCGTCGTGGAAGACGGGGATGTCGAGGCTGGCGCGCAGACGCTCCTCGATCTCGAAGCACTCGGGGGCCTTGATGTCCTCGAGGTTGATACCACCGAAGGTGGGAGCGATGCGCTGGACGAAATCGACCACCTCGTCGGCGGTGCGGGCGTTGATGCACACCGGGAATCCGTCGACGCCACCGAACTCCTTGAACAGCAGAGCCTTACCCTCCATCACCGGCATGGCCCCCTCGGGACCGATGTCGCCGAGACCGAGCACCGCCGTGCCGTTGCTGACGATGGCCACGGTGTTCTTGCGGATGGTGTACTCGTGTGACAAGCCCGGATCGTTCTCGATCGCCGTGCATACGCGGGCCACGCCGGGGGTGTACGCCATCGACAAATCGTCGCGGTCGTTCACCGGCGCCGTCGAGATGACCTGGATCTTGCCCGACTCGTGCATCTTGAAGGTACGGTCCCACCAACCAAGCAGGGTGACGCCTGAAAGCTTCTTCACTGCGTCGACGACCTTGGCCTGGTGGGCCTCGTCGCGACAGTGCACCACCAGGCTGCGGCGCAACACGGGTCCTCGCACGTCGAAACCATCAAGAGCACCGATGTTGCCACCGGCCTCGCCGATGGCGGTGCACAGGCGTCCGAGGGTGCCCGGAACGTTGTCCAACTGGCAGTCGAGGGCGATAGAGAAGGCGGCGGTCGGTTTCGTGGTCACAAGAACATAAAGGATACGAAACCCCGGTTCGAAGCACCGCCTTTCGACAACAAACTCTTGGCACCACCGATCCGGAACCCTTGACGCGAGCCCTCCCATCGGGTTACGTTTTTGTAGTGGTCACTACACACGATTCGAACGGCCCCGTCTCGGCACGTCGGAGCTCGATCTGCGCAATCTGGATCGCCCACCCGGTGGGGATGGTTTTCGCCTTGGCGTTCGCGCTCTTCTTCACCGTTGTCCCCGACGACGCGCTGTCGCAGACCGCGCCGAAACTCGGTCTGTACGCCCTGGCCGCCGCCCTCGGACCGGTGACGGTGGCGATCCTGCGATTCCTCGCCGATCGTTTGGCCCTCGACCGTCGTCGGTTCGTGGTGATCGCCAGTGCGGGTGCCGTCACCTTCGACGGGTTGTTCGTCGGGTTGTGGCCCGACGTCTACGGCCACGAGGGTGCAGCACTCGCCAACGTCGCGGCCCTGATCCTGTTCGGATTGGCCGCCATCCTCGTCTCCGACCAATTGGTATCGGTGAACACGCTCCCCCGTCGGAAAGGAAACGCCACATGACCACGAACGATCCTCTGAGCACCGTCCTCGACTTCTTTCGCTCCTTCGAGGGCAACGACGTCGAGGAGGCGGTGAGATTCGTCGCCGACGACATGGAGTACGTCAACGTCCCCTTCGGTTTCGAGGCCGGCACCGTGATCGGACCCGACGGAATGCGCGCGGTGCTCATCCCGGCCTTCGCCGGCGTCATCCGCAACGAGTTCATCGTGCGCACCACCGCCACCAACGCCGACACCGTGTTCGTCGAACGCCTCGACCGTCATCGTCTCGCCAACGGTTGGGTCGAGCTGCCCGTCACCGGGGTCTTCACCGTTCGCGACGGCAAGATCACCCACTGGCGCGACTACTTCGACATGAACGTGTTCGCCACCCAGATGGCCGCTCTGGCCTGACGAACTCGCTCCCGATCCGGGATCAGTCGATGATGCCCAACGCTCGGGCAGCCTCGTTGGCGGCACGGGCCCCGCACACCTGACGCACCATCAACAGCCCGTCGATTCGCGCCACGATCGACCAGGCCAGACGTCGACGTTCCACCGGGCTGTCGCCTCGGATCAATTCACTGATCCACGCGACCCAGGACTCCACTAACTCGGCCGCCAAGGCCACGAAGGGCTCCTTGCGTGCGCTCGCCAGACCCACGACCTCGAAGTACACGGCCATGAGCGCGTCCACCTTGTTGCCAGCCAGGACGGGCCACGCCTTGCGCAACAACTCGTCAGGTGATGCCTCCTGGGTGAAGGCGCCCTCCAGCAACTCCTGCAGCTGCACACCCATTGCCACCACGATCGCGTTGATCAACTCGTTCTTGGTCGGGAAGTAGTACACCACCATGCGATCGGAGATTCCGAGCGCTCTGGCCACCTTGCCGAACGACAGCGAAGCCAGTCCTTCGCCCAGCACGACGTCGATCCCGGCCCGAACGATGTCGTCACGGTCATGGCGATATCCCACGTCAGCACTGTAGCGATCACTACGAAGACATCACCCCGACCCGACGCTGATGACCGTTACTGTTGGGAAATGACCCAACGTTCCCGATCCCTGTCCGCCCTCACCGTGTGCCTCGCGCTCATCGGCGCGTCGTGCGGAGGGGACGACTCGGGCTCGGGTTCCGCTTTGTCGAATGAGGCGTTCTGTGCCAAGCTCTCGAGCCTCGATGACCTTGATCCACTCTCGGACGATATGTCCAAGTTGACGGAGATCGTCGAGGAATTGGCCGACGTCGCACCCTCTGCTGAATTGCGGGACGCGGTTTTGACCCTCACTCCAGTGATGACCGTGCTCGCGGAACTCGACGAGAACGATCCTGCTGCCATGAGTGAGATGATGGAAATCTTGACGGATCCCGATGTCGTTGCCGCGGGCGAATCAATCGAGGAGTTCGGTGTCGAGACGTGCGGACTCGAACCGAGCGAGGACTGAAGACCGCGCGGCTCAGGAGCCGGTGAGCTCCTTCTTCAGTTCGCGCTTCAGGAACTTCCCGTTCGCGTTGCGGGGGACGGGCTCGGTGCGGAACCAGATCTTGGTGGGAATCTTGTGCTTGGCCAGGCTGACGGTCAGGAACTGACGCAATTCGTCCTCGGTGAGTGACGCGCCGGGTCGAAGCACCAGCACCGCCGCCACTTCCTCGCCCAAACGTTCCTCTGGTATTCCAAAAACGCAGGCCTCGGCAACAGCATCGTGGTGGTAGATAGCGGTCTCCACCTCGCTGCAGTACACATTCTCACCACCTCGGATCACCATGTCCTTGGCGCGGTCCACGATGTAGATGAAACCGTCTTCGTCGATTCGGGCGATGTCACCGGTGTTCAACCAGCCGTCCTTGATGGTGTCGGCGGTGGCTTCTGATCGGTTCAGGTAGCCCTTGATGGTGACCGACCCACGCACGCACAGGACGCCCACGGTGTTCGGACCGGCTGGGAGGTCGCGACCCTCCTCGTCGACCAATTTGGTCTCGAGGGTGGGGACGGCGGGACCGCATGACTCGGGCTTGGCCATGAACCAGCGCGACGAGTTCGCGGTGATGATTCCATGCGTCTCGGTCATGCCATATCCGGTCGACGGTTGACCGTTCTTCAATGCACCGGCGATCTTGTGCACCAGGTCCGGTTGCAGCGCCGCGCCTCCGCCACCGAGGCCGGCCAACGACGACGTGTCGCGCCGACCCCAGTCGGGGTGCATCAGCATCTCGCGACTCATGGTGGGCACCCCGGAGAAATTGGTGACCTTCTCGCGCTCTATCAACTCCAGTGCGCGACCCGGATCCCACTTGTACATCAACACGACCTTGGCTCCGGTGAGAGTGGCCGGATGCAAGATGCAGTTGCACGCGGTCACGTGGAACAAAGGGGTGGGTGCCATGAAAGCGGCCGGCAATACCGGGGGCGGGGGCGGCGGGGGTGGAACATCACCAGCGGCGATGGCCTTCTGCTCGGCCATGGCGACCGCGGTGGTCATAGCCGCGATGTTCAAGATGTTGTGTACCGACCCACGGTTGGTCAACTGCGCGCCCTTGGGGAAACCCGTCGTGCCCGAGGTGTAGAAAATGGTGGCATCGTCGTCGGTGTCGATGGCGACATCGGGAAGGATCCCCGGATCGGCGGCCGACATGATGGCGCTCCAAGTCGTTCCCTCGCCGGACACGCCGCGGTCGGAGCGCACCGAGATGACGTGCATCGGGCGATGGCTGGTCATCTGCGCCAGACGCTCCAGACGTTCGTCGTCGGCGATCAGCACCCTCGGCTCACTGTCATTCAACGCGTACTCCATCTCGGGCGGGGTCCACCAGGCGTTCATTCCCACCACCGCGGCTCCGACGGACACGCCCGCCCAATAGCCCACGACCCACTCGGGGTAGTTGCGCATGGCGATGGCCACGCGACTTCCGGGAGTAACGCCGTTGGCCACCAGATACGACGCCAACTTGCGCACCTGCGCGTGCACCTCGGCATACGTGTGTCGCTCGTCCTCATAGATCAAGTAGTCCTTGTCGCCATGCACCACCGTCGTCTCCCAGATGGCCCGCATGGTGGGCGGTGCCGCCACGAAGGATTTGGCGGGCACCCCGCGGATGGTGGTCATGTGAGTGGCGAAGGGCGAGCCCGGAGAGTCGAGTTCAGCCCGGGCGGCGAGGTAGTGGTGGATCACGGCGTTCATTCTGGCCGATGAATCCACTGATACACAAGACGAGTTCGACCAAACGAAGTATGGCAACATACGGCGTGTCCATCGTGCCCACCGTCGACATCTCGAACCCTTCGACAACGTCCATGTTTGCCCTCGACTCGGCCTGTCGGGATCACGGCTTTTTCTTTCTGAGCGGTCACGGACTGGACGGGTTGATCCAACGAACATGGCACGAGACCGAGCGCTTCTTCGACGCCGAACGGAGCATCAAGAACGAGATCGTCCGCGACCTCCAGAATCCCATGGGCTACTTCGATCGCGAACTCACCAAGCGCAAGCGTGACAGCAAGGAAGTGTTCGACTTTTTGGATCCGACCGTGGCCGCCATCGACGTCCGCAACCGTTGGCCCCGCGGGCTTCCGGGCTTCCGCGAGACCATGACCGAATTGTTCGATGAACTGAGCGGCCTGGCTGATCGGGCCATGAGCCTCATCCACGGGGCCCTCGACCTACGAATCGACTCGCGGTCGAAGGTCGCTGGTAGCCGCCACAGCAGCATGATTCGGCTGAACTGTTATCCGGTCGGTGATCCGGTACCAGAATCCGAACGAGAGGGCCTACCCGAACTGGGTGAAACCGCACTCGGCTATCACACCGACCCCGGCACACTCACCTTGCTCTTGCAGGACGACACCGGGGGTTTACAGGCCGAGTCGCTCGACGATGGCTGGATCGATGTTCCTCCCACATCGGGAACGATCGTGGTCAATCTCGGAGATTGCATGCAGGCTTGGACCAACGATCGCTACCGAGCGGCGGTTCATCGCGTGGTACCGATGACCCATCGACGCCGTTTCAGTATTCCCTACTTCCAGAATCCGGCCCGGAACTCGGTCATCGAACCCGTGCCGGAATTGAGCGAATCCGGGGCGCTTTACCGATCGTTCGCGTGGAAGGAATTCATGGCTGCTCGGGCCTACGACAATTTCACCGACCTCGGCGCCGACGACACCCAAGTCACCGACTTCCGCCTCGACCGCTGACCTGTTTCGGCGACCATCACGCCGTGCGATACTGGGGCATGATCGAATCCAACGACGTCTCTTCCTTGCTCGATTCCGAGATCGCCGCGATGCTGGCGGCGTCGCCGGTGAACATCGGCGAGATCCTCGGCGGCCTCACCCCGGAGTCGGTGGTGACGATTCGCGAGATGTTCGCCGCCACTCCTCCCCCGCCGCTCTCCGATGAGGTGACCCGCGAGGACGTGTCGCTCGAGGGCCGTGGCACCGCATCCGTTCGCGTGCATCGACCACGCGTTCAACGTACGAACACGCCATGCGTCGTCTGGATGCACGGAGGTGGTCTCGTCCTCGGCGACAACCGCATGGATGACGCGCGCTTCGACAAGTGGTGTCGCGAACTCGGCATCGTCGGGGTGTCCGTCGAGTATCGCTTGGCCCCCGAGCATCCCTATCCCACGCCCCTCGAGGACTGTTACGCGGCTCTCGCATGGACCCACCGCAACGCGGCTTCGCTCGGCGTGGATCCGATGCGCATCGGCATCGGCGGCGCCAGCGCGGGCGCCGGACTCGCCGCGGGTCTGGCCCTTTTGGCGCGCGATCGCGCCGAGTTCGCCGTCGACTTCCAGTTGCTCGTCTATCCCATGATCGACGACCGTCAGATCACCAGATCCAGCTCGTGGATCGACCCGATCTGGTCACCAGCGGCGAACACCTTCGGTTGGACGTCGTATCTCGGGTCCGACAAGGGCACTGACACTGTCGCCCCGTACGCCGCGGTGGCCCGAGCCACCGACCTGCGTGGCCTTCCACGTGCCCTCGTCGTGGTCGGGGCACTCGACGGGTTCTCGGACGAGGACATCGACTACGCGAAACGTCTGCGTCACGCCGGAGTGCCGACCGATCTCAACGTCTACGCAGGAGCACCACACGGATTCGACACGTTCGGAGATCTCACCACGGTCTCACGACGTTGCAACCGAGACGTCGACGAATGGTTGGCTGCCCGGGTGGTCTGACGTCGTTCAGAGAATCTCGGCCGCGATGCGGTCGAGCAGCGCGCGGGCACGAGTGGCGTGTCCACCGGCGTCGTCACGCAGCGCGTCGTGCAGAGAAACCCACTGTTCCTCGGGAATGTCGACGATGGTCGCCAAGTTGCGAACGATCGTCGCGTCGAACTCGATGTGAGGCTGCAGCCCCCACGCCCGACCCCGACGAAACACCGCGTCGGCATGGGGCAAGCGAGCCAACACGTCGGCATCGCCCGGTGCGGTGATGGCGTCCTCGTGCCAGACCGCCCACGGGCCAGCCATCTCCCTCGGCGCCCCATCGGAGACGTCCAACTCCACGTAGGACCGGAACGTCTGATCCATTCGTGTCACCGAGCCGCCGAGAGCACGCGCCAGAACCTGGGCACCGAAGCAAACACCGATGTACGGCCGATCCGATGCCACCCATTCGCGCACCACGTCGACCTCCGATTGCGCCGGTCGGCGACAATGGCCCGCGGCGACCGAGGTGGGCGAGCCGAGCACGATCAGCACGTCGGCATCGGGAAGCGACGGGGAATCCTCTCGGTAGATGCGCTTCACGGAGAACCCCGACGTGGCCAACCAATCACCGATGTGGCCGAGTTCGTCGGCGACTCCACGATGGGACAGGACGGTCACCCGCGATCGTGTGCGAGCTCTGTCCGAGCTCATCGACTCGAAGTTCCGGACCCGCCGAGCCGATAGACGACACCCGTCGCACGCTCGCTGAATTCCCAGAGTCGTCGTGCGGCCTCTGCGTCACGACCACGGCGACTGGGCACCTCCACCTGTGGAGGGCCGAAAGCCATCCATCGCGGGCCGTACATCTCACCGCCAACCACCGCCGGATCGACCGCAGCGCGCAACTGTGCTTCGCATCCTTGAACACCCGAGCGCATCAGGACCGGGGTGAATCGGCGCATCACGATGTTGGTGGCCGCCGAACCATTCTTGCCCAGTTCGGTACGCGCCGTACCCGGATGTGCGAGCACCGAGAGGACCGACGAGGCCGACATTCGAAGACGTCGATCGAGTTCCAACCCGAAGTGGACGTTGGCCAACTTGCTCTGAAAGTAGGCTCCCCACCGATTGTAACGGCGCCGTTCGTAGTACGGGTCGTCGAGGTGAACCTGTCCCGAACGATGCGCGATGCTCGTGACGGTCACGATCCGGCCCCCGTTCTCACCACCGATGATCGGCATCAACAGTCCGGTCAACGCGAAATGGCCCAAATGGTTCGTACCGAACTGGGACTCGAAACCATCGACGGTACGACTTCGGTCGAGGGCCATCACGCCGGCATTGTTCATCAACACGTCGATGATTCGCCCCGATTGCAGCATCGTTTCCGCAAAAGCCCTGACCGACACGAGGTCGGCCAAATCGAGCTGATACACCTCCAGAGTCCCGGGCCCTCCGCCACGCTCGATCGCATCAGCCACCGGACGGGCCTTCCCCATGTTTCGACAGGCCATGACCACGTGAGCCCCACGACGATGCAGGTTCCGTGTGGCTTCCAGACCGATACCCGAATTCGCTCCCGTGACCACGATCCGCCTCCCACGAAGTTCGGGCATGTCGTCGACGGTCCAGGTTCTCTCGTTGATACTCAATTTCGTACGCACCTCATCGTGTTCTCCTCGACAACCAGCAGGCTATTGATTCCGGGCGCACCTACGTAAGTTACCGACGTAGAGATCATCGCGAATGATTTCGTGATCGGTGCCTGCTGAACGTACCGAGCGAAACATCGATCCGCGCGACGACGAATCGACACGGGAAACCACCACCCAACCAGCCAGAGTGCTCGGCGGAGGTCTCGGCACGTCGGTAATCTGAGAGCCGTCCCGTAAGACTTCGACATGCAGACCTCTCACCGACGCACCACCACCCTGGCCGGTCTCGGGACCATCGCCGTCGCGTGCGTGCTCGTGGCGATCTTTCGGTCGAACGACTTCGGGTCCCCCTCGGCCGGAGCCGACGAGGACCCGATGACGATGGCCGTGTCGACCACGACGGTGGCCGATCCCGTGGATTCGTCGGCTACCAACCCCGGCTCGGCGGACTCCGGTACGCTGCCCGGACCAGGCGACCTCGACCCGGTCACACCGACCCAGTGCACCATACGAGCGCGCTCGCTGAGGGTTGGCGATTCAGGTGACGACGTCCTTTGTCTGCAACGCTCGCTCATCGAGGCCACCTACCTGACGGGCGCCCCCTCCGGGGTGTACGACAACGCCACGGTCGGGGCAGTGAAGAAACTGCAAACCGAGCGGAATCTCTTCGTCGACGGCCTGACGGGCCGTGAGACGGCGTTGTCATTGGGGATTTGGCCCGAGGAGATTTCCCTGGTGGTCAGGACTCCGAAGCCGGCCCCGGGTGCTGTCGACCTTCTGGGGTACCCCTTGTCGAGTGTGGCCACCAGTGGCCCCGATGCACCCCCACTGCCACCCGACTCGGGCTCGGGTCGCCGACTCGTCTATCAGCGAGCCGGACAGCGCGTGTGGGCGGTCGACGAGAACGAGGTCGTCATCCGCTCGTGGCTGGTGTCAGGAAGCAAATACGACAACGAGTTGCCCGGCATACACAGGGTCTACAGTCGGTCCGAGTCGAGCGTCGCGGGGGATGGTGAGTCCTACTTCAACTTGATGGTTCGTTGGTTGAAAACGAGCGATGACGCAATCGGCTTCCACGCTCTACCGATCAAGGTGGCGGACAACTCGCTCTATCAAACCGAGGCCGAACTCGGACAACGCCTGTCGGTGGGTTGCCAGCGGCAGGCGACCCTCGACGCCGAATTCACGTGGGAGTTCGCCCAGGTCGGCACCCCGGTCGTCGTCGTCTGATCAGCGTGCGTCGGCGATCAATTCCGTCAAGGTTCGCTCCGCACACGGTACGTCGTCACGATCGATGTTGAGGATCGGTCCCAGATAACTCACCGACACATAATCGTTTTCCACCATCCCGCCATCGGTGTCGTCGGGCAACTCGGCTGCTTCGCCCCATGCCATTCGAACGTGGAAGGATCCCTCGTGGCCCACTTTGGGCTCGAGACGGGCGGTGCTCATGCGCCGAGGGGGCTCGTGACCCAACCGAGCCGACTTCCAACCTTTGATGTCGGTGATGTCCTTGTTCGGCACGTTGATGTTGACCACGACCGGTTCACTGGGCATGTCGCGCACGAAACCATCGACGAAGGCCGCAGCGACAGCAGCCGCACTCTCCCATTTCTGACCCACCAGCATTTCGTCCCAACCTTGGCCCTCGACCCCGAAACCCGTGACCGCTTGGCTCACGGCGATTCCCGAGAGGCGTCCGTTGCGCGCCGTGAGAGCGGCCCCCACCGTGCCCGAGTGGTAGACGGATCGCCCGACGTTCGCCCCGGGGTTGATCCCCGACACGACGAGGTCGAAGGGCTCACCGAAGGCACCGAGACGAGAGAACATCACGCACAGGGCGGGCGGTCCGGAGACCGACCACGCCTCGTCGATCCCGTCGACGTGAACCCGATGAACCTCCGGCTGCATCAGGTGTAATGCGCCGAGTGCGGCTCCGGCTCCCGAGAACTCACGGTCCGGTGCGACGATCACGACGTGACCGAACGGCTTCATGGCGCGGGCGAGAACGTGGAGTCCCACCGAGTCGATGCCGTCGTCGTTGGTCAGAAGTATGCGCATGACCACATCGTTACCCATCACGACCGTCCGGTTGGCATCAAGAGGTGGACGGACGGCTAACGGCCGGTAAAACGTGCCGGGCGACGCTCGAGGAACGCGGCAACACCCTCGCGATGATCGGCGCTCTTGAAACTGGCGGACATGGCGGCGGTATGGCGTTCCATGTGCTCTGGAACGCTGGAGGACAGCCCCTCATACGTCAGGCTCTTGACGAGTCGGTGACTGTGTGGGGATCCCTCGGCGATCCGGGTCGCGAGCTCGAAGACCCGAGTCATCAACGCGTCGGGCGAGACCACGTCGAGCACGTAGCCGAGTTCGAGCGCCGTCGACGCGTCGATCATGTCGCCGGTGTAGGTCAGACGCAGCGCGTTCTGAAGTCCGATGATCCGCGGCAACAGCCACGTGCCGGCTCCCGTGTCGGGGACGAGACCACGATGGACGAAGTTCCAGGCGAAGCGGGCGTTCGTCGAGGCGATCCGCAGGTCGCACTGCGAGGTGAACTCGGCGCCCATTCCGACCGCCGGGCCATCGATGGCGCAAATGGTGGGCTTGGGGCACTCGACGAGTGGCCACCACCTGTCGGTCTGTTCGGCCGAGCCGCGCAAACCCCGTGACTCACCGGGAATCGTCGAGAGATCGGCCAGGTCGGTACCGGCACAGAAGTTGCCCGGAACACCGGTGACAACGACCACCGCGGTGTCGGGATCGCGACCGGCCTCACCGACGGTCTCGATGAAATCGGCGAGCACGGCGAAGGACATGGCGTTGCGCTTGGCCGGCCGGTCGATGGTGATGAGCCCAACAAGGGGATCGCCGACGCTCCGGGAATGATCGGCACCGCCGAGACGAGCGGGCACCCGCTCATAACGAATGTGCCCACTGTTGCCCATGTCTCCCCCTCGACCACATCGCGATCCGGTGTCGCCTCACGACCATCGGGAATGTACCAAAAGCGACGATTTGGCGCGCTCAGGGGATGGGGGCGTTCGCCGGAGCAAGGGCCGGAACCGTCGTCGTCCCCGGTGATGGTGTCGCGACCGGCTCCGACGGGTCCGGCACCACCGTCGTCGTGGTGGTCGTCGTCGGAATCACCGGTGGCTCCCCCTCGGCCTCGATGTCCTCGCCGTACACCCACACCGCTGCCTTCACGGGGACCAGTCCCGACGCCCAGATCATGTCCATCGCCGCCACGCTCACCCGCACGCAACCGTGGGACGCCGCGTAATTCGGAATCGACGTCGACCCGTGAATCGCAATTCCTCCGTTGAAATACTTCGGCCGGTAGATCTTGCCCAGATCGCCGTCCCACCAGCCCTCGGCACGCTCGCGCTGAACCTTGAACTTGCCCGAGGGAGTGAGCGAGCGTCCCGTCTCCCACTTGTTCGGATCCTTCTGATTCTTCTCGAGGTAGTACTGCCCGCTGCCCGTCGAGACATTGATCGCCCACACGAGTTTTCCCCCGGCGGTGATGAGCATCACCTGCCTCGTCTTGTCGATCTCCACCACCACCCCCGACGACGTACTTCGACCAACCGGCCGAGCCATCGCCAACGTCAGCGCGTCAGCGGTTGCCTGGTTCACCGAGCCTGTCGGGTCGAGGCCGGTCCACTTCTGGAAAGCCATCACCGCCTGCTTCGTCGTCGGCCCGTACTCCCCATCGACGCCGTACAACCAGAACCCCAGTTCCATCAATCGGTGCTGGACGAGAGCCGTCCCCAGTCCGCCACGCGTGCCGACCGCGGGCAGCGGCCCGCTCAACACCGACACTTCGGGGGCCGGAACGGAGGTGGACGTCACGGTGGTGGTCGAGGTCGCAGCGACCGTGGTGGTCGTGGTCGACGTCGAGGTGGTGGTCGAGGTGGTGGTCGGTGCTACCGACGTCGAGGTGGCCACGGCCGGCACGGTCGAGCCCTCCGCCGCGCTGCCACCGCACGACAACAACAGGCTCATGCACGCGGCGACCATCGCCACACCTCTCGCTCGGCCCGAATCGATCACCATCTCAAGGTACCGACCGGCCCCCGTCAGGTGTTGGCAGTCCCGAACGACGACGCAAATCTCCTCTTCGCCTGCGAGACTGCCCCCGTGAACCGAGTTTCCGAGATCTTCGACCCGGCGGCCTGGACGGTCGTGCCGGGTTTCGACTTCACCGACATCACCTATCACCGCGCCTCGGACCAAGGGACGGTTCGCATCGCCTTCAACCGTCCCGAAGTGCGCAACGCGTTCCGGCCGCACACCGTCGACGAGTTGTACACCGCGCTCGAACACGCCCGCGGATCGACCGATGTCGGCTGTGTCATCCTCACCGGCAACGGACCGTCCCCGAAGGACGGCGGCTGGGCGTTCTGCAGTGGTGGTGACCAGCGCATCCGCGGGCGTGACGGTTACAGGTACGCCGAGGGTGACACCGCCGCGACCATCGACCCCGGCAAGAGCGGTCGTCTGCACATCTTGGAGATCCAGCGACTGATCCGCTTCATGCCCAAGATCGTCATCTGCGTCGTGCCGGGATGGGCCGCCGGCGGCGGCCACAGTCTGCACGTCGTCGCCGATCTCACGCTGGCCAGCCGCGAGCACGCTCGGTTCAAGCAGACCGACGCCGACGTCGCCAGTTTCGACGGCGGTTTCGGATCCGCTTACCTCGCGCGTCAAGTGGGTCAAAAGTTCGCCCGGGAGATCTTTTTCCTCGGGCGCGAGTACAGCGCCGAGGACGCGCACCGAATGGGAATGGTGAACGCCGTCGTCGACCACGCCGACCTCGAGCACACCGCCCTGCAGTGGGCCCGCGAGATCAACGGCAAAAGCCCGACGGCCCAACGCATGTTGAAGTTCGCGTTCAATCTCATCGATGACGGGCTCGTGGGCCAACAGGTGTTCGCAGGTGAGGCCACGCGTCTGGCATACATGACCGACGAAGCCCACGAGGGCCGCACGGCGTTCCTCGAGAAGCGCGATCCCGATTGGTCGTCATATCCGTGGTACTACTGATCGACTCGATCGACGACCCCCGTCTCGATCAATTCAGGCTGCGCGAACGGGAGCTTCGTCCTCGGCGTCCACCGGCCCGACTAGCCAAGGGGATGACGCCGGCCGATCTCGAACGGGTGAGCGCCGGTCACTTCGTCGCCGAGGGAGATCTCGTCGTCGAGCGTGCTCTGGCCGCTGGCTGCGAACCGGTGGCTCTCTTGACCGATGCCGAGGCGCCCGCGGCCGTGGCTGGCGAAATGCCTCCGAGCGTTCCGGTTTTCGCCGCGCGCGCCGAGGCCCGACGCATACTCACCGGATTGGGTGTGGCTCTCGACGTGATCGGCTTGTTCCAACGACCGCCGACCAGGGCGGTCGAAGACATGGTTCCGACTTCGCACCACTTGTTACTCGCCGAGGACGTGGACAACCCCACGAACATCGGTGCCATCGCTCGAAGTGCCGTCGCTTTCGGAGTCGACGGTCTGATTCTGGATCGCAACAGTGCGGACCCCTTGGCACGACGGGCTCTGCGCGTCTCGATGGGGACTGCTCTGCACATGCGTCACGCGCGGGTCCAGGACATCGCGTCCATCGTTCCCCTGCTGCGCGCGAACGGTTTCGTGTTGTGCGGACTCACCCCCCGATCGACCGCCGCGGACATCACCGACGTCGGTCGACAATTTTCCGCATCGACCCGGGTGGCAATCGTGCTCGGATCCGAACGCGACGGTCTGAACGCGCGCACACTGGACGCCCTCGACCATTCGGTTCGCATCCCCATGGCCGCGGGGATCGACTCATTGAACGTTGCTGCCGCGGCCGCCGTGGCGTGTCATTCGTTGCTCGCCCGTACACTCTCCGCGTGACCCCCACCGCCGTCCTCCTGCTCTCCTGCCCCGACCAACGGGGCGTGGTGGCCGCCGTTGCCGATTTCATCGCCCAGAACGGTGGGAACATCGTCCACGCCGAGCAACACACCGACGACGTGGAGAAAGTTTTCTTCCAGCGCGTCGAATTCGAGCTCGACGGCTTCGGGCTCGGTCGCGACGAGGTCTTGGACGCCTTCTCGACCGTCTCGTCGCGCTTCGACATGTCCGTGGACTTGAAGTTCACCGACGTCCTTCCACGAGTGGGTATCCTCGCTTCGAAGCAGTCCCATTGCCTCTTCGATCTGTTGTCCCGTTGGCGTAGCGGCGAGTTGCCCGCCCACGTCGCCCTGGTCGTCGACAACCATCCGGATCACGCCGATCTCGTCGAGCACATGGGGGTTCCCTACGTGCACCTGCCCGTCACACCGAGCACGAAGGCAACCCAGGAACGTGCGGTGTTACATCGACTCCACGAGCATTCCGTCGACCTGGTGGTGCTGGCCCGCTACATGCAGATCCTTTCCCCCCTCGTGGTGAACGCCTACCGATCTCGCATCATCAACATCCACCACTCCTTCCTACCCGCCTTCGTCGGCGCGAACCCCTACCGGCAAGCGCACGACCGCGGGGTGAAGATCATTGGCGCCACCGCGCACTACGTCACCGAGGACCTCGACGAAGGCCCGATCCTCGATCAGGAGGTCATTCGGGTCTCGCATCGCGACTCGGTCGCCGACCTCACCCGCAAGGGTCGTGACCTCGAGACCATCGTCCTGGCGCGCGCGGTTCGAGCGCACCTCGAGCATCGTGTACTCGTGTACGGGCGCAAGACGGTCGTCTTCGGCTGAAGCATCTTCGTCAGGGTTTGCGCGAGCTGATGGGCAGTCCGGTGTCGTTGCGCAGGTGCTCGGCCGCGGGCACGAAGTAGTTCATCAATTCGACACGCACATTCGCGTCGACGGTTACCGCCTCGACCGCGGCCGCCATGTGGACCAACCAACGATCGCGCTCCAACGGTCCGAGGTGAAACGGCAGGTGGCGCATTCGTAACTTCGGGTGACCACGCTCCTGCGTGTACGTCGCCGGACCTCCCCAGTATTGAGCGAGAAAGGTGGTCAGGCGATGCTTCGCCCCCACCAGGTCACTCTGCTCGGGGTACAACGGCCACAGCACCTCGTCGCTGACCACTCCGCCGTAGAACTCGTCCACCAGACGAACGAAGAAGTCCATGCCACCGACACGGTCGTAGAGCATCGGCTCTTCGTTCACGAGAACTCGGGATCCGACCAACCGGGGAACACATCGGGTAAACCGTCACTCACCTTCACCGAGAACTTGGCGGGACGCTTCTCGAGGAAACTCATCACACCCTCACGTGCGTCATCGCTCGCTCCGCGAGAGTTGATGGCCCGCGAATCCACCCGATGGGCCTGCATCGGGTGATCCGCACCCAACATGCGCCACAGCATTCGTCGAGACAGGGCAACCGACACCGGCGCCGAATTTTCCGCGATCTCCGTCGCGATCGCCCGGGCCGCGGGCAACAACTCGTCGGGGGTATGGGTGCTTCGCACCAGCCGAGCATCGCGGGCTTCGGTAGCCGAGACCATGCGCCCGGTGTAGCACCACTCAGCCGCCTGGGAAATTCCCACCAAGCGAGGCAGGAACCAGCTACTGGCCGCTTCGGGCACGATGCCACGACGAGCGAAGACGAATCCGAATTTGGCCGACTCGCTCGCCAGCCGAATGTCCATCGGCAGGGTCATGGTCACCCCGACACCCACGGCGGCTCCGTTGATCGCGCCGATGACCGGCTTCGTGCTCTCGAAGATACGAAGCGCGACCAGACCACCGCCGTCTCGCACCACTCCGGCTCGTGCGGCCACGTCGCTTCCCCCCTTGGCGAACGTGTCACCTCCACCGGACAGATCGGCCCCGGCGCAATAGGCCTTGCCGGAACCGGTGAAGATGATCACCCGCACCTCGTCATCGGCATCGGCGAGATCCATCGCGGCGATGATCTCTCTCATCATCAGATTGGTAAAAGCGTTCAGTTTGTCGGGCCGATGAAGCGTGATTGTCGCCACCCGGTCGGACACCTCGTAGATGATCTCGTCGAATTTCATGATCCGACAGTAGCCAACCGGGGCGATCAGACGTCGAGGAAGCGCGAAGCCGCGATGCCCGAACCGATGGCCCCCGCCACCGCCCCGATGACCAGGAGAGTCACCATGACCCAACGGGCGTAACCGTCGGAAACCACCAGCGCGGCCAACTCGGTGTCGTTGAACTCTGTCACCGCGTTGGACCAAGCCGTGTTCAGACCCCAGAGGCCGGCACAACTCAACACCCCTCCGATGAGACCCTGCAGCAGGCCCTCGAGCATGAACGGAATGCGGATGAACCAATTCGTGGCCCCCACCAATTTCATCACCTCGATCTCGCGTCGGCGCGCGAACATCGCGGTTCGAATGGTGTTCCAGATCAATCCGATAGCCACCAAGAGCAGGACGACCGACATCACGGTGGTCGACACACGGATGAACTGGGACACCCGCGATACAACGTCGAAGACGTCCTGAGCGTAGGCCACCTCACGCACACCCTCCACGCCCCGGAATGACTCCCCCAGTTCGCGAATCAGGTTGGAGTCGTCAGAGATGGGTACCACCTTGAATTGCGAGGGAATGTTCTCGGGGGTCAGCAAACGAAGCGTGCCCGGATCTCCCGCGAACAACTTCTGGGCCTCGGCATAGCTCTCGGCTTGATTGAGGTAACGCACCTTGGATACGTCGATGATCGTCGGCTGCGATTCGATGGCCTCCTGAATGAAAGCGATCTGTTCGGGCGATGCATCCGAGCGAACGTACACGATCAATTCGACGTCACCTTTCCATCGGGTGAGCAAGTTGTCGAAGGCGCGCTGAATGAGGAACGTGGAACCCACCAACAAGAGCGATACAGCCGACGTGACGACCGCCGCGGCGGTGAGGGTGACGTTTCTCTTGAAACTCGCCCACGTCTCACGGAAGGCGTAACTGATTCTCGCCAACATCAGTCGTACACCCCACGTTCCTGGTCGCGGACGATGACACCCCGATCGAGTTGTACGACTCGTTTGCGCATCTGATTGACGATGCGCTGATCGTGGGTGGCCATGACGACGGTCGTGCCCGTGCCATTGATGCGGTCCAACAATCGCATGATGCCCTCACCGGTGGCCGGGTCCAGATTTCCCGTGGGCTCATCGGCCAAAAGAATCAAGGGTCGATTGACGAAAGCACGCGCGATGGACACCCGTTGCTGTTCGCCACCCGACAACTGATGCGGGAAACGGTCTTCCTTGTCGGACAGGCCAACCAAGTCGAGTACGGCGGGCACCTGCTGCCCGATCACGTGTTTGGGTCGGCCTATCACCTCGAGGGCGAAAGCCACATTTTCGAAAACCGTCTTGTTCAGCAGCAACTTGTAATCCTGGAAGATGTTGCCGATCTTGCGACGCAGGAAGGGGATGTTGGAGTCGGGCATCGAGTTGATGTCCTTGCCCGCCACCCAGACCTCGCCCTTTTCGGGCTGCTCCTGGCGGTTCATGAGACGCAAGATGGTCGACTTCCCGGACCCCGATGGACCGACGAGGAAGACGAATTCGCCCTTGGCGACCTCGAACGAGGCGTCACGAAGAGCCGTCACCTCCGGGTTGTAGGACTTCGTCACGCTCTCGAGACGGATCATGCTGCTCCTCGGGCAGTTGGCGACCGGAAGGTCAATTTCATGAGGACGACGTCAGGCTACCAGCGCGTCGCATTCAGGAATCGTCACCCGAGCGACGCCAACGTAGGTAGCCCTCCATGAATTCGTCGATGGCACCATCGAGGACACCTTCGACGTTGCTCGATTCGACATTCGTACGCAGGTCCTTGACCATCTGATACGGCTGCAAAACATAACTGCGGATCTGACTACCCCATCCGACGGTGGCCTGCTTGCCCGCGATGCGATCCAGTTCGGCCTGATGCTCCTCCTCGATGCGGGCCGCGACCATGGCCTTCAATCGGTTCATCGCCTTCTCACGATTCTGCAGTTGACTACGTTCCTCCTGCGACGACGAGACCAGTCCAGTGGGCTCGTGGATGAGTCGGACAGCCGATGACGTCTTGTTCACGTGCTGACCCCCGGCACCAGAAGCACGAAACACTTCCATGCGCACGTCGGTCTCGTTGATCTCGACATTCGGATCATCCATGGCGGGCCACACTTGCACCGCGGCGAAGCTGGTCTGACGTCGACCTTGATTGTCGAAGGGACTTATACGCACCAAGCGATGGGTGCCCCGTTCAGATGTCATCAGCCCGTAGGCGTAACGACCCTTGAGTGTGAACTCCGCCGACATGATCCCGGCCTCGGTCGCCGGCGAAATGTCGTCGATTTCGACGGAAAAACCACGACGCTCGGCCCAGCGTTGATACATGCGCAACAGGATTTCGCTCCAATCTTGGGCGTCGACTCCCCCGTCCTTGGCGTTGATCTGCACGATGCAGTCCGCCTCATCGTGTTCACCGGTGAAAAGGCTGCGCATCTCGAGAACACCCAGAGCATCGGCGATCGTCGTGAGACCGGCTTCGATGTCGGACTCTTGCGACGCGTCGTCGATCTCGCGGGCCAACTCGTGCAGAACCTCGACGTCCTCGAATTGCCGTGACAGCGAGTCGAATTGATCGATGTCGCCTTTCACGTTGGCGTACTCGGTGCTCAGTCGCTTGGCGTTCTCTTGGTCGTCCCAAAGGTCCGGACGCGACACTTCCACTTCCAACTCACGAAAGCGCTCTCTTTGAGTATCGATCCTCAGGTAGACCCGGGCCTCAGCCAAACGGCGACCGATCTCCTTCAAATCATCGGAAAAATCGCGCATGGTCGCTCAGTTCGCGCCGTGGCACAACTTGAATTTCTTCCCCGAGCCACAGGGACACGGAGCGTTGCGCGGGACCTTGGACCACTCGTCGTTCACCACCGGCCTCTGCTTGGTCGGCGCCGGAGCGCTGGTCGCCCCATGCGGGTCGGGGGCGGGACCAGTCGCCGCCGAAGGAGCCTCGGACTTCGTCTGCTGCAGGTTTTGGACCGTGGGAGCGGGCGCGTCATTTCGGACCACCTGCACGTGCATCACGTAGCGCACGAAGTCTTGGGCTATCCCCTTCATCATGGCGCCGAACATCTCGTAACCCTCGCGCTGCCATTCGGCCAACGGGTCTTTCTGACCCATCGCGCGCAAGTTGATTCCTTCCTGGAGATAATCCATTTCCTCCAAATGCTCTCGCCAACGTTGGTCGATGATCCGCAACATCACCTGACGCTCGACGTCGCGCATGACACTGCTGCCGAGTTCGGATTCTCGACGCTCGTAAAAGGACGACGAATCGGCCATCACGAGGTCGTACATGTCGTTGGTGCTGCGCGAGCGGGCCAGAGCGTCAGCACTCAGCTCGGTGGGCCAGAACGTGCGCAGTTCCTTGGCCAGACCCTCGAGATCCCATTCGTCGTCGGCCTCGCTGACACAGTGGGTCTCGATGAGCGAATCGACGGCCTCGGCGAGATACTCCATGGCTGCCGACTTCAAGTCGACGCCATCGAGGATCTGATCTCGACGCTGGTAGATCACCTTGCGCTGCTCGTTCATGACTTCGTCGTACTTCAGGACGTTTTTGCGAATCTCTCCATTGCGCTGCTCGACGGTGCTCTGAGCCCGCTCGATCGCTTTGGTGACCATCTTGTGCTCGATTGCCTCGTCTTCGGGCAAGGCGCGCCCCATCACCCAGTTCAACGCGCCGGTGGCGAACAATCGCATCAACTCATCGTCGAGGCTCAGATAAAAGCGGCTGGCACCCGGATCGCCTTGACGTCCGGCGCGCCCGCGCAACTGATTGTCGATACGACGGCTCTCGTGGCGCTCGGAACCGATGACGTAGAGCCCCCCGACCGCGCGCACCTTCTCGCCCTCGGCGTGACAGTCGGCGGTGACCGATTCGAGCAACTCGGCGTAACGAGCCTGGGCCTTGGCGCGATCGACGCGGTACTCCTCGGGCATCTGATCGAGCGGTACCGGAAGCGTGAACTCGTCGACCAACGTGTCGGCCGAGAAACCCTCGGCCAGCACCGAGCGGCGCGCCAGACCCTCGGGGTTGCCGCCGAGAAGAATGTCGACACCACGACCGGCCATGTTGGTGGCCACGGTCACCGCACCGAGGCGACCAGCTTGCGTGACGATCTCGGCCTCACGGGTGTGCTGCTTGGCGTTCAGAACCTCGTGCTTGACTCCCCGCTTGGTGAGCAGTCGCGAGAGGTGCTCACTCTTCATGACACTCACGGTTCCGACCAAGATCGGCTGACCGTTGGCGTTGCGCTCCACGATGTCGTCGACCACCGCTCCGAACTTGGCGTCTTCTGACTTGTAGATGAGGTCAGCATCGTCGGCGCGAGCGACCGGACGATTGGTGGGAACCGGCACCACCTGCAATCCGTAGGTGTTCATGAGTTCGGCGGCTTCGGTTTGAGCGGTGCCGGTCATCCCCGCCAACTTCGAGTACATCCGGAAGTAGTTCTGCAAGGTGATGGTGGCGAGGGTCTGGTTCTCCTCTTTGATCTTCACACCCTCTTTGGCCTCGACGGCCTGGTGGATGCCCTCACTCCAACGGCGACCCTCGAGGATACGGCCGGTGAACTCGTCCACGATCTTCACGTCGCCGCCCTGAACGATGTAGTCCTTGTCGCGGCGATACAACTCCTTGGCCCGCAACGCCACCTGCAGTTGGTGCACGAGATTGCGTTGCACCTCGTCGTAGAGGTTTTCGATACCGAGTTCCTGCTCGACTCGCTCGATACCCTTCTCGGTGGGCATGACGATGCGCTTGTCCTCGACGACCTCGTAATCCACGTCGCGCTTCAGAGCGCGCGCGATGCTGGCGAAGCGGTAGTACAGGTTGGCGGCGTCGGCCACACGACCCGAGATGATGAGCGGCGTCCGGGCTTCGTCGATGAGGATCGAGTCCACCTCGTCGACGATGGCGAAGTTGTGGCCCCGCTGAACCTTGCTGGCCTTGGTCGGCGCCATGTTGTCGCGCAGATAGTCGAAACCGAACTCGTTGTTCGTGCCGTAGGTGATGTCGGCCGAGTAATCCTGTCGCTTGAGTTCCGAGCGCTCACGGTGACCCGGGATGACCAGTCCAACATCGAGTCCGAGCCAGCGGTGAACGCGCCCCATCCACTCGGAGTCGCGACGCGCCAAGTAATCGTTGACGGTGACGAGGTGAACACCCTGTCCCGACAGTCCGTTGAGGTACGCCGGCAACGTCGAGACGAGGGTTTTCCCCTCACCAGTTTTCATTTCGGCGACCCAGCCGAAGTGCAGCGCGGCCCCGCCCATCAACTGCACGTCATAGTGACGCTGGCCGATCACCCGCTGCGCGGCCTCGCGCACCACGGCGAAGGACTCGACCAACAGGTCGTCCAGGCTCTCCCCCCGCTCGATACGCTGACGGAACTCGGCGGTCTTGGCTCGAAGCGCATCGTCGGACAAGGTCGACAAGTTCGATTCCTCGGCGTTGATGTCCGGCACCAGGCCCTCGAGGGCCTTGAGCTTCTTGCCTTCTCCGGCACGCAGGATGCGATCGAGTATTGCCATGCAGACAACGATCCTACCGTCACATTCGTTCGGGCTCGGGGTCGTCTCGGTTGGCAACGAACCAGCGTGACGAGCAAACTCTGACGGTGAACACCGACCACGACTCGTCTCTGCGTCCCGAATCACGGTCGATCGACGCGGTCATCTTCGACTTCGGTGGGGTTCTGGCCAGCAACGGTCGACCATCGGACGTGGTGCGTCGTTTCCCCCACGACCCGGTCGACGTTGTGATGCGGGTGATGATGGGTCACTACGGAGAGGACACGAATCATCCGTGGCATCGTCTCGAACGCGGCGAAATCACCATGTCGGAGTACCGCACCGCCCTCGCTCCTCTGGTCATCGAGGCCGGTCTGACCCCCGTGGCCTCACCCAGTTTCGAGTCGGGCCAAGCGATTCCGTTCGACTTCATCGCCAACGAACCAGTCATCGCGCTGGTGCACGAATTGCGCGCGGCCGGATTTCGTCTGGGTGTGCTGACGAACAACGTGCGCGAACTCCGTGAGCGATGGTGGCCGATGATGGACTTCGCCAGTGTCTTCCACGACATCGTCGACAGCCACGAGGTTGGCATGCGCAAGCCCAATCCGGCGATCTACCGCTTGGCACTGGCTCGGTTGGGGGTGGAGGCCCATCGAACGGCGTTCCTCGATGATGCGCAGTCGAACGTGTCGGCCGCCATCGACGTCGGTATTCATGCAGTGTTGGTGGAAGAGGACCCCACATCGGCGGTGGCCACCATCAGGCGTCTGAGCGGCCTCGACTGCGGGCGGGCGTAGCGGCCACCGCCCGGGATCGAACCTCGCGGGCTCCAGCCAGCCGTAAGGCGTGCGCCGCGGCCGCGAAGGTGGCGCCGGTGGTGACGACGTCGTCGATTATCAAGACGATCTGCGCCCGCGGCAACGGACGCGAGCGAAACACCGGCCCGTGCAAACGCTCGGAACGTCGTCGACCGGTTTGGGCCGATCCGCGCGAGCGCTCCAACAGTCGACGACACGGCAAGTTCAGCCGCCGAGCCACGTGACGCGCCAACAATTCACTCTGATCGAATCCGCGCCCCGCGGCTCGACGAGACGACGTAGGCGCCCAGGTGACGACGTCGAATCGTGGTGATTCGGGATCGGCCTCGATGTCGGCCACCAACCGAGCGGCGAGGGCGCGGGCGACACGGCGTCGCGAGCGGAACTTGTAATCGGCGATGACCCGGCGGACCGGTCCGTCATAGACCACGACCGCCCGCGGGTTCGGCGAACGAGGAGTGCGTTGCAAGACCTCACACTCAGGACACGAACGCGTCACGGGACCACCACCAGGACAACGAAAGAGACGACGACATTGGCGACAGCGGATCGCGACGAACACGTCGTCATCGAACCACAGGGGTGTGGCGCGAAAGGGCGGTCGATCAGGGAATCAACGGGAAGTCGTGACCGGTCAACCAATGACGGCCGACTTCCCTCATCGGTGCCCACCGAGCGACCAGGTCGGCCTCGGTCCGCTGATCCGTGAGTTGGCCCAGATCGGTGGGACGTACGCCGATGCGCTCCACGATGGGCGCCAGAGCCTTCGGATCGAACGAGAAAACGTTGGCCGCCGACTCGCCCAACATCCGGCGTGTCTCGTGAACCGGGATGTCGTGGAAGGTCGACTTCAACGCTTGGAACGTCGCCGGCCACGTGCCCTCCGGATGTGGGAAGTCCGTGCCCCACAGCATGTTGTCGATTCCGATCTCGTAGCGCATGCCCAACTCGCGTCGCTTCACATTGGCCAAACCGGTGAAGCAGTTTCGGTCCACGATCTCGCTCGGAAGCATCTCCACCTTGCCGGCGAAAGCACCCTTGCCCAGTTTCTCGGCACCCTTTTGGCCCATCCACAGGCGATCCCACGACCACAACAGTTGGGGCAACCACCAACATCCACCCTCGGTGGCACAGAACTTCAACCCGGGAAACCGAGTGAAAACGCCCGACCACAGCATGAACCACATCGGTCGCGCCGGGAACCAGGTCACCTCGGTCACGTAGATACCAAGGTTGTCTCCGTACTGGTCGCGCTCGGCCGAACCCGAGTGCGTCACGATCGGCATGTTGTACTCCTCGCAACGCGCCCAAACCGGGTCATACCGACGATCGTGATACGGGGTCTGGTTGCACCAGCGCGCCGGGATCATGACGGCCCCGAGTCCGTGTTCCTTGGCCCAATCGATCTCGGCCAAAACGTCGTCCAGGTCACCGGTGATGGGAACCAAAGCCACCCCGCAACGACGGTTCGGGCTGGTGGCCACCAACTCGGCCAGCCAACGGTTGTGAGCCTTGGACCCCGCCAAGCCGAGTTCCGGGTCGAGGTCACCCGACAGACCGAGTCCCGCACCAAAGGGCACCGCTGTGCGACTCTCCACCGCATCGGCATCCGGGTACACCACTTCGGCGGCCACGCCATCGGCATCGAGGGTCAGATCGCGGCGGTCGGCATCCCAACCTCCCGCCAACTCCTCGCCGAGTTCGTCGAACCACTTCTGCGCGAACTTGGAATCGCGCACACCCAACTTCGTCGACGCTTCGATGAGCGCCGCTTGCTCAGCAAGGAATTCGTCGAGTCGGGGCCAGTACTTCTTCTCCAAGTACGTGCGGTACTGCTCCGTCGGCAGACCGGCATGGCTGTCGGCGGCGATGATCATGTACGGATCGTTCACGCTCCCGTGATCGACCGTGGATGTCGTCTGGTCCGGGCGGCTTTCGGTGGTGGTCATGGTGTACTCCTGGTGTCGTGAATGGTGGTGGTGGTGGGGGCGTCAGCCCGGCACCTGTCGAAGGTACGAAGGGTTGGCCCGCGAGCGCATGGATTCATAGCGGAGTCTCATCGACTCGTCACCTCGATCGCTGGCCGGCATCATCCAGAAACGGTTGGCGCGAATGCCCTCCACGACGACGCCGGCCACTTCCTCCACCGGTGTGTAGGCGATCTCGCGACCGGCCGCCCTCATCTGCGCCTCCAACTGCTCGACTGTCGTGTACGGCGTCTTACGGGGGCGTTGTTTGGCAAACTCTTGCGTACGTGAGCGCCACGATTCGAACAGCCCCGTGCGCAAGATGTTCGGACCGGGAAACAGCACCGAGACCCCGATCTTGGCATCGATCTCCTGCAACTGGGCGTACAGGCACTCGGACACCGTGACGACGGCCGCTTTCGTCGCCGCGTACTGGGGCGTGCCCGACAAGGGCGACACACCGCCGTTGCCCGACGAGGTGTTCACCACGTGTGCTGGTTCTCCGTGCTCCAGCATCGCGGGGACGAAGGAGTTGATGCCGTGCACGACGCCCATCACATTGACGGCGATAGCCCACTTCCAATCGTTCAGTTCGTGCTCCCACATACGACCTTCAGCACCGGCCCCGATTCCCGCATTGTTGCACACCACGTGAACCGAGCCGTAGGTGTTCAGGGTGAAGTCGCGCAGCGCATCGACCGACTCCTGTTTGGTGACATCGGTGACGAATCCAGCGACTTCCAGTCCTCGTTCACGACACTCGGCAACGGAAGTCTCGAGCAAATCGGCCTGCACGTCGGCCAGAACCACTCTCATACCCTCAGCGGCGAATCGCTCCCCCATGGCCCGGCCCAACCCGCCGCCGCCGCCGGTTACAACGGCGACCCGTTCCCTCAGGTTCTCCATGATTCGACCGTCACACGTCCGCGGTGAATCCGACGAAGGCCGGACATCTTTCCGCGTCCTTGGGTACGTCGCCCTTGAGCAGCGGCGTCGCCACGTCTCCGATACGGGGACCAACCTTGGCCGCGATGGGTGCCAACCTCTTCAAGTCGAACCCGTAAACGTCGGCCGCCGTGGTGCCCAACATCTGCTCGATTTCGGCACGCTCACAACCCGAGAACGCCGCCCGTAACGCCTCCGTGCTGTAGGGGAAACTGGCCTCTTTGTGGGGATAATCACTGCCCCACATGATGCTGTCGACTCCAACCTGGTGACGCGAGGGAACCTCGTGGGCACGCATGAAACTCGAGCCGGTGTAACACTGTCGAGCCCAGTATTCGCTCGGCTGCAGGGGCAACTTGGCCATGACGGGTTCGCCCCAGATGTGCTCTTGCGAGCCCACCGCGTGGCGCATGCGATCGAAGAAGTAGTCGAGTCGCATCAACTCGCCGGGCACCCACTCGGTGCCCTGCTCGGTGAAGACGCATTTCATCTCGGGATGCCTTTCCAGCGCCCCCGACACGATGAGGTGTGGCAACGCACGGTGCGACCACCAGGTGATCTCGAGCAAGAAGATCACGGGGGACTCCACCGCCTCGGTCATGGCCGGACTGGCACTACCGCCGTGGTGATTCACCGGCATCGAAAGCCTCTCGCAGACCTCCCACAAAGGGCCGTAGTAGTCGATGTCGTACAACTCAGGCAGGCCGACCCCGGGCGGTACACCGGGTAGCAGGACTCCGCCACTCAAACCGGCTTTCTTGGCCCATTCGATCTCCCTCACCGACGCACCGATGTCGTAGAGATTGATCTGACAGATGCCGGCCCGGCGCCCCGGTGTGCGACCACAGAAATCGGCGAGCCAACGGTTGTGCGCCTGTAGTCCAGCCCATCGACGGTTGGCGTCCCCCACGTTGACGGCCGGAGGCTGATACGTCAGCGAGCTCTTGGGGTAGAAGGGAGGGATGGTGTTGGGATAGATCACCTCGGCCACGATGCCGTCGTTTTCCATGTCGGCGAGTCGCCGGTCCGAGTCCCAATTGCGACCTCCGTCGGGACCCTTGAGGTCCTCGTACGGAATCTCGTACGTCTCCACCCAGGCATCGAACTCGCGTCGATACTCCTCGGCCAAAAACGGTCGATAGTCGGTGAGGTTTCCCCCCGCGTGGCAGTCGGCTGAGATCACCGTGTACCGCTCATCGACAGTTTGTTCGGACCGCACATTCGTCGACGTCGACCCCATAGCCCTCTCCCTTTCCTGTCGATGACGGGCATCCCACCACCTGGTTTCAGTCTTACCCATCCAACCGCAGATGTGCGAACCATCGGTCGCAGAAAGGACTGCGAAGCGAACAGTCCGGAGGATTTCCCGACTTTTCCCACGACGGGCAAGGTGGCTCATTTCCAATCCGAGGGACGCCGAACTCGGCGGGCTGACGACGCGATGGTGGCCGCCTCGGTCGAGTCCGGCTCGCACCCTCGGTCCTTTCCCAAGGCCGCATTCGGGGGCGCGACGATCAGTCAGCGAATTCTCTCGTCACTCGTGGAGAGGACTCCCCTCCATCAGTGAGCGGTGCGTTCGGCCACCGGTCGGGTGTCGAAACGCGGCAACAGCACCTGCACCAAGGGACCGATACCCACGGCGAACACCATCGTGCCCACTCCCACCGAACCACCCAGCAAGATGCCGGCGACCACCACGACCACCTCGACGATTGTGCGGGCCACGCGCACACTGATCCCTCGTTCAGCCAATCCCATCATCAGCCCGTCCCGCGGACCCGGACCCAGCCCGGCCCCGATGTAGAGAGCCGAACCGAAAGCGACGAGCAGCAAGCCCATGACGAGCATCGCCACCCGCGCCCACAACGGGTCGGGTTCACCCACGAATTCCTCAGCCAGGTTCACCACCAGACCGATCTCCACCGCATTCAGCACGGTGCCCAACCCGGGCCGCTGACGTAGGGGAATCCACAGCAGAAGGAGCAACAACCCGGTAACGATGATGACCGTTCCGATGGAGATGTCGATCCTCTCGGACACGCCCTTGTGGAACACATCCCACGGGGGTAGTCCCAGATGCGAATGCAGGAAAAATGTGATGCCGGTTCCGAAGCAGGCCAACCCGATGATGCATCGGGTCAGTCGCTCGAGGAATCTCATCAGTAACGGTACCGCTCGGGCTTGAAGGGACCCGAAGGATTCACGCCCAGGTACTCAGCCTGCTCGTCGGTGAGCTTGGTGAGTTTCACACCGAGCGCACCGAGGTGCAAGGCCGCCACCTTCTCGTCGAGATGCTTGGGAAGCACGTAAACGCCGAGCGGGTAGTTCGGCAGGTTGTTGAACAGTTCGACCTGAGCGATCACCTGGTTGGAGAACGAACAACTCATCACGAAGCTGGGATGGCCGGTGGCGCAACCGAGGTTCACCAGACGTCCCTCGGCCAGCACGATGATCGAATGGCCATCAGGGAAGGACCACAGATCGGTCCCGGGCTTCAACTCGTCGCGGGTCGCGCCACTGCGGGCGAGACCGGACATGTCGATCTCGGAATCGAAATGTCCGATGTTGCACACGATGGCGTTGTGCTTCATCAGCGCCATGTGGTCGACAGTGATGATGTGATCGTTCCCGGTGGCCGACACGAAGATGTCCACTTGTCCGACGACGTCTTCGATGGTCGTCACCTCGTAGCCCTCCATGGCGGCTTGAAGAGCGTTGATGGGATCCACCTCGGCCACGATCACCCGAGCACCTTGACCGCGGAGGGATTGCGCGGAGCCCTTACCCACGTCTCCGTAGCCGCACACCATGGCGACCTTGCCGGCGATCATGATGTCGGTGGCGCGGCAAATGGCGTCGACCAAAGAGTGGCGGCAGCCGTACAGGTTGTCGAATTTGGATTTCGTGACGGAGTCGTTGACGTTGATGGCGGGGAACAGCAACTCGCCCTTCTCGTGCATCTTGTACAGACGCATCACGCCGGTGGTGGTTTCCTCGGTGACCCCCTTGATTCCGGCCGCCATGCGCGTCCACTTGGTGGGGTCCTGCTTCAGGCCACGCTGCAGCAGTCCGAGCACGATCGCCAGCTCGGCGTTCGATGCAGAGGTGGGATCGGGAACCTCGCCCGACTTCTCGTATTCCACGCCCTTGTGCACCAAAAGGGTGGCGTCACCACCGTCATCGAGGATCATGTTGGGGCCATCACCATCGGGCCACGTCATCATCTGCTCGGTGCACCACCAGTACTCCTCGAGTGTCTCGCCCTTCCAGGCGAAGACCGGAACGCCGGCGGGGTTTTCGAGTGTGCCATTCGGTCCCACGGCCACCGCGGCTGCGGCATGGTCCTGGGTGGAAAAGATGTTGCACGAGGCCCAGCGCACCTCGGCCCCCAACTCGACGAGGGTCTCGATCAGCACCGCGGTCTGGATGGTCATGTGCAGCGAGCCGGAAATCCGCGCGCCCTTCAGAGGTTTGCTCGCGCCGTATTCCTTGCGTAGGGCTCGCAAGCCGGGCATCTCGTGCTCGGCCAGGTGAATCTCCTTGCGACCGAATGGTGCCATCGACAGATCGGCGACGCGAAAGTCCTTGCGCGTGGCCATAGAGGTCGAGACGGTGGACGACATGATTTCTCCTCGGGAGATGGGTGGGGACGGACGAGACGAAGACTCTCCCGGGCCGGGGCCTGCTGGCACCGATCTGTCAGCCCGATCCCCTCAGTCTAAACGCCGACGCCGCCCGGGCGGACGTTTGGGGCCTCAGGACGGGCCGGTCGTGCGCGCGCCGGTCGCGTCGATTTTGGCCATGATTCGCTCGTGCTCGGTGTCAGAGACCACCTCGGACTCGTCCACCAACATGATCGCGATGCCCTCTCGTACGTGGTACCGGCGCTTCAATCGGGCGTTGTACAGCATGTCCTCGTCCTCGAGAACATGAAGCGGTCCCTTGTCGATCGGACAGGCGAGGACGGTGAGAAGTTCCGGATCGAGAGCCATGGTCGTCCCCGATGGTACCAACCTCAGGCCGAGGTGATGGCGGCCAACAGTTCGGCCACCTTGTCGTCGCACGAGTCGCGATCGGGCGCCTCGAGATTCAGACGAAGAAGAGGTTCGGTGTTCGACGGCCGCAGGTTGAACCACCAATCACCGCAGTCGACCGTGAGACCGTCCAGGCGATCCTGCGGGAACGACGAGAGGCTACGCGACACGGCATCGATGACCGCCGCCGGATCATCGACCTGGGTGTTGATCTCACCACTCGATGAGTACCGCTCGTACGGAACCCGCATGACGGACAAGGGCTCTCCCGCTCGACTCATCTCCTCGAGCATCAGCATGGTCGCGATCAGGCCACTGTCGGCACGATAGTTGTCCCGAAAGTAGTAGTGCGCCGAGTGCTCTCCACCGAAAACCGCTCCGGTCTCGGCCATGACCTGTTTGATGAACGAGTGACCGACCTTGGTACGCACCGGGACACCACCATTCTCACGCACGACTTCGGGAACCGAACGACTGCATATGAGGTTGTGAAGAATGGTCGCTCCGGGGTTCTTGCGCAACATGCCCGCCGCGAGAATCGCCGTGGTAGTCGAACCGGACAAACCACGTCCCAGTTCGTCGACGACGAACACCCGATCGGCATCACCGTCGAAAGCCAAACCCACGTCGAAACCACCCGAGGTGACCCGCGCCTGTAGATCGCGCTGATTCACGGACTGCAACGGGTCCGCCGGGTGGTTGGGGAAGGTACCGTCGAGTTCGCCGTACATCACTTCGATCTCGATCCGGGGCAAACGCTCGAACACCGCAGGCACCACGAGTCCACCCATTCCATTGGCCGTGTCGGCCACCACCCGCATCGGTCGCAATGTTGCGGGGTCGATGAAGGACACCACATGATCGACGAACGACGACAACAGATCGCGCTCGGTCGTGCGACCGGCTTTGACCGCTGGGGCGAAGGTTTCCCCGTCGAGAACTCGACGAGCGATGTCCTTGATTTGCGACAGGCCGGTATCAGCGCCGATGGGACGGGCTCCGGCCAGACACAATTTCGCCCCGTTGTACTGCGCGGGATTGTGGGATGCGGTGAAGACGACCCCCGGAGCGTCGAGGCGGCCCGCCGCGAAGTAGATCATGTCGGTGGAGGCGAGTCCGATGTCGATGACGTCGATGCCATGCTCCATCAATCCACGAGCGAACGCCTCGGACAATTCGGGCCCCGACGGACGCATGTCGCGTCCGATGATGGCGACCGAGGCGGAGGTGAACTTGGCGAATCCCACGCCCAGCGCGTGGGCGATGTCGGTGTCGAACTGGTCGGGGACGGTTCCGCGAATGTCATAGGCCTTGACGATCTGGTCGAGTCGAGAACTGGAGGTCATGACGACTTTTCACCCTATCGGGAGCCTTCGACCGGCTCGGTTCAGGTCGTCGACGGGTCGACCATGACCTGCCGGTTTGCCCGTCGGTCGCGACGGAAAATCACGACCGTCACCCCGATGCCGACGGCTGTCAGCCCGTAGGCGAGGCGGTCCACGATGCTGGGTTCGAAGGACATCGAGACCGAGGTCGAGGTGGGAATCACCACCATCATGTTCGGCGCCACCCGGTACGGACCCTCGGCTCCCGCCACGTTCCAGTTGGGAAAGAAACTCACGCGCACCAGAACGGGTACCCCGACCTGGTCGACGTCGAACGACACGGACTGCTGACCAATGTCGACGTTGGACACCGTCACCTCGTCGAGGTCGACAACTTCGATCGCATCGGCGGGCACCACCACGTCCACCTTGCGAGCGTCCGAGCCCGGCTCTCCCTCGCGTCGCACCGCGTCGATGTCGACCACTACCCGCTGCCAATTGGCCGGACCATCGGCCGCCGGCAAGGCGAGCCAATCGGAGCGGTTCTGCAACCAACTGCTACCGAGCTCCAACCAGCGTTCACGCTGATCGCCCGACCGACCCTCGATCACTACAGGCTGGGTGTCGAGCGGCACGACGATCTCGGATTCGGCCACCTCGTACACCTTCCACGGCCCCGAGGTCGCGATCGTGGCGAGCCCGCCGCCGGCGAGCTCCAATTCGTCAGCCTTGGAGATGGCTTCGGGTGTGACGGCCATGTAATAGCGAATTCCAAGTTCTCGCATGTAGGAGACCCCGATGGAGGGGTTGTTGTTCACGTATCGAAGTTCGCGAACCGGGTTCGACGATTGCTTGGACATCGCTCCCGCCGCTAGGAAGTGATACGGCGTCGTGCCGGCGGCCTCGAAAAAGAGCCCCTCACTCGATCCGACGCAACCATCGGTCCAAAAGGGCAGCAACATGAGGGCCATGGTGGTTCCGTACTTGTCGTTGCCTTCGTAGTTCTCCCACAGGGCGCGCCCGCACCCTCGGCTCTCGCCCAGACCCTTCATCGTCTGCACGAGGTCGTGGTACTCGCCATACGACGCACGCCCCTCGTACCCACTGAAGTTCCATCGGGCCCAACCATCGACGAAGCCTTTACTGCCCGCGGGGCCCTCGAAGGGACCCCAGTTGTATTCGGCCCCTTGGCCCTCGTCGGTCACAGAGCCGAAAGGGAGTACCTGGAACCGCCACCCCAACGTGATGAACACCAGGAGCGATCCCACGATCGCAGCGCCCGTGCGCGCGTTGAACATGCGAGATTCGTGGTGCTCCTCGAGGAGTGCGGGAGCCTCACCGTCGCGGCGGAGACGGGCCGTCAATTCCTCCAGGTCGACCAACCGTACGATCGCAGCCACCAGTTCGACCACGCCGATGGCGGCCAGCAGATATCGGCACATGTTGAGCATTGGAAGCAATCGAGGATTCCAAAGCAATCCGATGACCGGGAGGCTGTCGTTGAAGAGATACACGAACGCGGCGAACGCCAGTCCGGTGACACCGAGCCACACCCCGGAAGTGTTCCGCTTGGCGGCCATGGCGGCGAAACCGATGATGGCAAGGGTGAGAATCACGAAATTCCAAAATGGTGGCAGGGCGAAGAACATGCCCCAATACGACGTGAAGGATCCGTTACCCGGCTCGCCCTTGTATTTCATGTCGGTCATGTAGGCGTGGTTCAGGAGAAAGGGCAGGATCCAAAAGGCCGACAACAGGGCCCCGGTGCCGGCGGTGGTGACGAACCAGCGCCACTTCGTGCGATCGATCGAGAGAAACGCCATCAACAGCAAACCCACGGCCACATAAATGGCCACGATCCCGTGGGACAGCACCGCCAGCGCCATGAACACCGCGGCCGCCACCCGGTGCTTGCCGGTCTGCAGGCCACGGGCGAAGTAACCAAAGGCCAACATGGCGAACGACAACGAGATCGAGAACGAGAACTCGCCGGCCATGGTGGACGCCACATTCCCGCCGTAGATGGTGTAACTCTCGTCGAGCAGGTAGACGAGCCCGACGACCGCGAACACCTCGGGGATCGGGTAAGCGAACCGCGCCAAACGCCCGAACGCCCAACAACAAACGGGAAGCGTGACGACGCCGGCGACGGCGACGATTTTGAACGCGACTCCGTACGGCAAGACGACATTGAGCAAGACAATGAAGATCGCCGGCACCACCATGTAAAAGCGATAGACGGGAAGTCCCGAGTACCAGTCCATCGACCAGCCGCTCAGGCGCCAAGGCAGCAAGTTGTCGCGCAGGTAGGCCGGACCCCACACGTGAGCCCCCATGTCCCCACCGGTGGGGGTGGTGTCCTCGAACACCATCGAGGGTTGAACCACCTTGACGGCCACGATCGTGCTGATTCCGACCAACACCACCCGGACCCAGAAAACGATCAGCCGTTGCCGCCCCCAACCGATGAACGGGTTCCATCCCCGAAGCGGGGTCGAATCATTCGGCGGGTCGCTGTCGGCCACGATGTCGACCGACTCTGATTGGTTCGCTTCGGGGCCCACGGGAGCCTCGGGGTTCGTCATATGGAGACAATCTTGCCATGACGGGGCCGGAATCCTCGTACGAGCTCGCCAAAGGGCTCAGGCAACGAGCAGGAGCCCCGTCGCGTTGAACGCAACATGAACCATGATCGACATTCCCAATCGACCGGTGCACATGAAACACACACCTGACACCAGTCCAAACACGAACAAACCCGGAATCTCCACCGGTTGGAGGTGAATCAGCGCGAAGAACAAAGCCGAAATCACCACGGCCAGGACGTCGTCGAGACGCGACTGCAACGCCTGTTGGATCATGCCTCGATAGATGATCTCCTCGACCAAGGGGGCGCCCACCGCCACGACCACTACCAACACGACGAGCCACGTGCCCGCGGCCCGATCCCAGAGATCCTGGGCTCGCTCGGAAAGTTCCTCGGAGCGAAACGTTTCCGACCACACCCGTTGGAGCGGCCAATAGACGGCCGGGATCACCAGAACCTGGCACGCCGCACCGATCGGTAATCCAATGAGGTCGCGGACCCGGAACGTCAGGCGAAAGTCCTCGCCGAAGCGCCCCGTACCGAACCGGCGCGACAACACGACGGCGGTCACGATGAGGCAAACCCACAGCGAGAGCGCCGACAGCGCGGTGATTCCCGTGGGCCAGGTGTCGGACGATTCCCCTCCGTAGCCGCTGACCCCGATGATGATGCCCTGGATGGGGATGGCGACCACGTATGCCGCCAGCCAGAACGCGGCGACGACCCCGAGGGTGAATCGAGTGGAGTTCGTTTCCCGACGGGTTCGCCTCACGTCGGCTCAGCCGGCGAGACGATGAACGAAGGGCAACACCTCGGCACGGCGGCGATCATCCAATGACCAGCCACTCGGGGGTTGGAAACGCTGCCAATGCGTCACGCAGAACTCGTACTCGTTGGGCTGACGCTCATCGGACAGCTGGTCGACCCAAATCGTCGACGAGGGGTAGTGAAAGACCAACGTCACGTGCGGCACTTCCCGACACGCATTTCTCGTGCACGAACGCATGGCCCAAAAGGTACGTGACGAAGGGGCGAGCGGGGTGGATGGGGCAGCGAATGACACATGTCCGAGGCGGGCTCCGCCAACACTGTCGCCCCGGGGTGGTCGTAGCATGAGGCCATGAGCGAGTCGACTCCCCCTCCTCCCCCTCCTCCCCCGTCGCCCGAGGCACCGCGTCGCACCCGTCGCCCGGCGCCCACGGCACACAGGTCGGGCTCCAACAAGTCCGATCACTCCCCCGATGGCCGGACCGGTCGACCCACCATGCCCAAGTGGTCGCCCTGGGTCCTGCTGGGGATCATCCTTCTTCTCATTTTCGGACCGCAGTTGCTTCCCGGACCCGACCGCGAAAAGATCGGCTTCGAGGAATTCATCACGCAGGTCAACGCCGGCATGGTGGACGAGGTCAAGTTGAACAACACCACGCTGGGTATCACCGGGTCGTTCACCGATGGTTCGGAGTTTTCCACCACCGCCCCTCCCGGCTTCCCCAATGAGAACGATCGCGAGTTGTTACGCGTCAAGGGCGTCGACTTCGTCCCGACCACTCCGCAGTCCAACTGGTTCGTCAGCCTCATCCCACTTTTGTTGCCGTTCCTACTCATCATGGGATTCCTCGTCTGGATGAATCGGCGCGCGTCCGGACAGATGGGCAACGTGATGTCGATCGGTCGTAGTCGGGCCAAGGCCTACAACGCGGATCGGCCCTCGACAACCTTCGCCGACGTCGCCGGCTACGACGGTGTCAAGACCGAGATCAAAGAAGTGGTCGATTTCTTGCGAATGCCCGAGCGATTCAAGGAAATCGGTGCTCGCGTCCCCAAGGGACTGCTGTTGGTCGGGCCCCCGGGCACCGGCAAGACCTTGTTCGCGCGGGCGGTGGCCGGCGAGGCCGGTGTGGGCTTCTTGTCGGTCACCGGATCGGATTTCATGGAGATGTTCGTCGGCGTGGGCGCCAGTCGTGTGCGTGATCTGTTCCAGCAGGCTCGCAAGATGGGCCGCGCCATCATCTTCATCGACGAGATCGATTCGATCGGTCGCAAGCGCGGTGCCGGCCTCGGTGGAGGTCACGATGAGCGCGAGCAGACCCTCAACCAGATGCTGGCCGAGATGGACGGATTCGAAACCTCGGAGGGGATCGTGATCCTCGCCGCCACGAACCGTCCCGACATCCTCGACCCCGCCCTGCTCCGTCCGGGTCGTTTCGATCGCCAGATCGTCGTGCCGCTTCCGGAGTTCGAGGAACGCTTGGCGATCCTCAAAGTACACAGCCGCGACAAGCGCATGGGACCCGATGCCGACCTCGAGGTGATGGCCAAAGGCACCCCCGGAATGAGCGGCGCCGACTTGGCCAACCTCGTCAACGAAGCCGCCCTCTTCGCGGTGCGCCGTGGCAGCGCCGAAATCGAAGGAATCGACTTCGAGTCGGCCCGCGATCGCATCATGATGGGTGCACGACGCGATTCGCTGGTGTTGTCAGCGGAGGAAAAGCGCGTGACCGCCTACCACGAAGGAGGACACGCGGTGTTGGCGGCGGTGTTGCCGAACGGCGATGCGCTCCACAAGGTGACCATCCTCCCGCGCGGGATGGCTCTCGGCGTCACTCAGACGCTCCCCGAGGAGCGGCACAGTTTCTCCAAGGACTACATCCTCGATCGCATTTGCATGGCGCTCGGTGGTCGAGTTGCCGAGCAACTGGTCTTCCAGCAACAGACCACTGGTGCCGCCAACGACCTCGAGGTCGTCACCGGTTTGGCGCGCCGCATGGTGCGCGAATGGGGCATGAGCGACAAGGTCGGTCCGATGGCGTGGCACAACAATCAGCAGGTTTTCCTCGGCGAGGATCTGATGACCGGTGGACGCGAGTACAGCGACGACACCGCGCGCATGATGGACGAAGAGATCAACGAGATCCTCACCACCCAGGAAAAGCGGGCCGGGGATCTGCTGAAAGCGCACCGTCGGGGTCTCGATCTGGTGGCCACGGCATTGCTGGACAAAGAGACGATCGACGGTTCCGAGGTTGCCGCGTTGGTTCAACAGGGCTTGGGCGATGCCTCGAGCGCGCCCGTCCACGCCGCCGACTGATCAGATTTTTCGGCACTGCTCCGAGTCGCCCGCTGAAGCGGGATCTCGAACGCGCGCCACGGCGGCCCACAGATCGGTGGCGGTCACTGGTCCGAGAACCGAGTATCGCACCACCCCCTGGTGGTCGCAGACCACCAAGGTCGGTACCGCGTCGATGCGATACTTCTCGTGCACGGCTCGATCCGTCTCGTATTCGATTTCATGAACCGACACCTTGTGACTGCGCAACGCTTCGGCCTTGGCGACCACGTCGGCACACACATGACAAATCCCCGAGGTGAAGACGGCGATCGACCATTCGGCACTCCCGGAAAGCAGATCGCTGGGGTCGATTTGCGTCGGCACATTCCAGGTCTTCTGGGTCGGGGCGTCGACTCGACGCGAACGACGCACGAGTAGAGCCACCGAGGACACCACGAGGGCGATGGAAGCAGCGATGAGGAACTGCACGTCGGTCACTCCGGGAACGCCAACGAGCCACTTCGTCCGCGCAAGGAGGTGTTTCGCTCGAGACGACGTTCGACGACCATCGCACGATCGCCCGCGAGCACCAGTGGTCGACCGAGGGCGAGCGGATCGACCAAGTCGACCGAGACGACGGAGTTCGGACCGAGATCGATCTCGGTCAAATTGGGAACCGGCTCCTCGCCTCCCGGTCCCACCGAATAAACGGTGAAGGTTCCGGATTCACCCGAGGTGTTCAACACGATCAGAGCATCCTCGATGGCGATGGAGGTGCTCGTCGGTACACGCCATCGCTGCGAGGTGTACCCCTCCATCACTCCCAGCACGGCGGTGGTTGCGACGTAATCGGCGGCGGGACGCGTGATCACGCGCTCGACCACCAGGTCCGATCCGGTTTCGCTCGAGATCAGCATGGCGTGAGCACCGGCAGGCAGGCCCTGGATGGTTGCCGTGTCGACGGTGACCACTTCGTGGGCCGGGACCGACAGCGAGGCCGGGGGCAACATAGATTCGACTTGACCCAATCCCAGAATCAACACCGAGGCCTGGGCGACCTCGTCGGTCGGGTTGTAAATCGAATACCGCTCCGAGATTCCAGAGCCCTTCTCACCATCGGCGAACCACCACTGACTGGACGTCGCCGGGGAGCCGAGCGCATTGATGTGTCCCAATCGTCCTCCACCGAGGTAGTGCTGATCTTTGGCCGCCACGAAACGACCGGACTCCGCCACCACCGACACCGCCAACACCTTTTCGTCGCGGAAACCGGCCTCAGCGACATTCACCACCCGAATCGAGCGGGCGGGAATCACGTAGCCCTGAAGATTCGACGGTGTGCGGGGACCACCCTCGGTGGCCACCGACACGTTGACGACGGCGGCCGACAGGTACGGGTTGGTGAGGATCAATCGGAAGTCGGATCCGTCGAAGGTGAAACCGTCGGCGAAATGCCACGTGTCAGACGCCGCGTTGGCGCATGGCGCCACCGCCGTGCCGGCAGGGTGAATGGCTCTTTGCTCGACCGCCACAGACGAGGAGTCCAATTCGACGACCGTCGATGCATACGCCGAGTTCACGAGCGAACGTACGTCGATGATGGTCAGACCGCGCGGATCGACGACCACGGGCGATTCGATGGGCTCCCCGTCGGTGGTCAGGGCGGTCACGGTCCCCCGCACCCCGACTTCGGTGGGGTTCGAAAGAACGATCTCGCCGGAGTAGAGCCCACCGCCACTGTCACCGGCCGCCGACGTGCCACCACAGAACCACGATGTGGTGATCGACGAATCGTCACCGGGAATGACGGGGGTGCCCGCCGAACCCGAGACGGAGAAGATCGGCGCGACGTCGGATCGCGTGCCGTCGTCGGCATAGACGATCGTCCCTGTCACCATCGCGACGAGCACGACAGGAGTGACGCGACGCAGGCTCACGGGCGAGTCTCCATCGCGATGATCGGCGAGTCGTCCACGACCACGGCCGGGGTTCGAGACGATCGTCGCCGTCGCAGGTTCTTCGGCTGACGCCAGCCCAACACGAGGATCACCCACAGCATCGACTGGGCGAGCACCCACAGGATTCTCGAGAAGGGACGGTGGTGGGACAGTTCGAGGACTCCGGGTTCGTCGACAGTCGCCGACATCACCGAACCGAACGAGGCGCCGAGGTCGATCGCTCGACCGTCGAGGACGGCCGACCACCTTTCGTCCAGCGGGACACCGAGATGGAGGGTTCCCGACGGAACCGATTCGGACACGGATTTCCATGGCCGCGCCAGTGATGACACCGGTTTGGCTCCCGACATGTCGACGACCGCCAAGGCTTCATTGCCACCCGATGAGGCGGCTTCGGACCCCGCCGCGGTCAGGATCGACACCGAGGGGATCGCTTGCTGATTTTCGAAGACGATCATGCTGGCCGGAGAGAACTTACGTCGGAAATCGAGTTGAGCACCGAAGGAATCCACCAAGCCGTCCGGAACGGGGAGCGGATCACGCGAGGTCGAAACGACGCGATCCACCACGGGGATCACGACGTAACGCACCCCGAGGGGTGCCATCAAGCGCCCGACACGGTCGGTCGCTCCTGACGCCACCGCCTCGATCAGCGGTTCGAGATAACGATCGACGTCGTCGGGGGTCGGGGTCCACAGATCGTCGGCACCGAGTCGGCCAGATTCGACGACCGAGTAACGCAGACCCACGCCGAGTTCGTGTGATCCACCAGGAACCAGCCGTTCATCGCCGATGATGAGGACCCTGAATCCACCCCGTTCATCGGTGGCCAACAACTCGGTCATTTGCCCGGAGAAGGTGGCCTCAGGTTGTTGCCATCGACCATCGCCGGCCACCGCCAACACCGGAACGAGGCCGACGGGGATACACGCCAACGAGACGAGTGCCACCGGTTGACGAAGACCGAATCGTGCTCCTCGAACGTCGGCCCCGAAAACCACCCACACCATCGACACCCCGAGGGCCACACCGACCGCGGCCGGGGCCAGCAGCACGCCGGGCTCGGGTAGATCGACGGGGAACGAATCACGCTGTCCGAGAACGGCCAACAACGTCGAGCCGGCGATCAACACGGCCGCCCGCACCGCCCACACGAAGCGCCAACCCCTCGACACGAAGGGGGCCACCAGCGCCGGAACGAAGAGGAGGATGATCAAACCGCCGAGGGCGGACGGGCCGATACCGAAGCGCAGGACTTGCCAGACCCCGAGATCGGATCCGGTGCGCGACCCGATGAAAGCCTGCCAGCCGTCCGAGGCCAAGTAGCGAGTCATCCACGGCAGGTTGACCACGACCGCGGCGACCATGGACACCGACACCGACGCGATCCCGAGACCCGCCGCACGCGACGATCCACCCGCCATCAGTGTCGCCAGGATCCAGAGAATCGCGCACACCAAGACGATCAACATCACCGAGGGCGCGAACGCCGCCGTGACACTCAGAAGCAGAGCGAGAGACGAGACGACGCGCACTCTCGTCGCGGTGTCAGGGTGTTCGACGACGTCACCCACCGCCCGACTCGACTCCTCCGCACCTCGCGGCAGACCGAGACCACCGAACAACCGCATCAGGTGCAAAGCCCACGGCAGGACGGCGTAGGCGATCAACGCTTGCAGACGCCCCGCGGCCACCGCGGCGTACGGAAGCGGAACGGCCGCGTACGCGATGGTGCCGATGAGACGGGCCCGCGGCACCGATGCCACGGCACACAAACGCCAGGCACCCAGCCATCCCGCCGCCACGAGTCCGATGATCACCATCGTCTGGGCCAAGGCCGGATGGCCCAACGTGAGTGCACCGCCCAGAGCCAGCAGAATGTTTCCGGTCGGTTGCGCTGTCGTGGCCCCGAGGTCCTTGTCCCACCAGCCGGACATGTACGAGTGAGCGAGATCACGAGGCGAGTCGGACCACGGCAGCATGTCGGCGATCGACGCAACACCTCCGCCGATCAAATCGCGCGAGCCGACGAGCAACGCGGCCCACAGAACGAACCACGCCACGACGGCGATCGGCTCACGCGACCCTGAATTGTCCGACGCACCACGACCGACGGCGAAACCACTCGACCGTCGCCGACCGCGCACGACCCGTCGCCAGCGCACGCTTCCCCGCACCTGCAAATCGGCGATCTCACGGTCGGGAATGCGACGCAGCAGCGCGACACGACGACGACGTCGCAGAATGGACACGATGTCGCGCGGGACCGCCACCAGAGCACGAACCTCGGTGGATGCCCGTCGCACGTGGCCAGTCACAAGAGAAACGATCGCCTCGACCAGAGTGACCACGATCAAAGTGGGGATGACGACCAATGATCGAGCGGCCCCGGTGAGGGACGCGACGGTCGACAACCGGTGACGCGCGTCCATCGCCACGTGCGACAAGTCGTCGCGTCGGTCGCGCAGTCCCCCTCGATGTCGTACCCGTGCCGCCGGAGCCACCACCACGCGTGCTCCCATCAGATGCGCGCGCCAGCAGAAATCGAGATCTTCACCGTGGAACTCGATCGACTCCTCGAAACCACCCATCTCGCGGAAGAGATCCGCTCGAACGAGCAGGCAGGCACTCGGCAGGACGAACACGTCACGGACCGCGTCGTGTTGCTCCTGGTCGATCTCGTGTTCTTCGACCGCACTGTCGAGTTCGCCGAAGCGATCGGCGTCGAACCCGACCATTTGCAACCGACGAACGTCGTCCCACTCGACGAACTTCGGGCCCACGAGACCCGCATTGGAGCGGTACAGCTCCTCCACCATCAAGCGCACCGCGTCGGGTTCGAGCGCCACATCGTCGTGCAGGAACAGAAAGAGACCACCGTCGCCTTGAACCAGCCGAGCCACCGAGTTGGCCGTCGCCCCGAAGCCAGGGTTCGAGCCGACGTGGCGCACGTGGACCGCCATCGAGCGGGCCTCGACCAGGCCGTTGACAAGGGCCAGATCCTCTGGCGCCGAGCCGGTCACCAGCACCAGAGTCTGGAGATTGGGGTAAACCTGGGCCTTCAGGGAGTCGAGGCATTCCCCGAGGGCCTCCGAAGGTGCGTGGACGACGAGCGCTGCCACCACGCCGGGGGCGGCAGGTGCGGAGGCGACGGCATCCTCGCGGTCGTCGTCGGACAAGGGAGGCTCCAACTCGTTCTCCACGGTGGGTCGAAGGCTACCCGTCGACCACGAGGAGCCATGTTCACCCGGCGTGCGGTGCCCGCCGAACCCCTGCTCTGAGCACGAGAGACCGACCCTTTGTGCAGGACCTTCATCATCCCCGTGCCCCGACCCCCTCGCTAGGGTTGAGGTTCTTGAGTGGTGTTGCCGACTCCCCCACCTCGACGAGCGACGCCTCGTCGGGTGTTCCTCTTCCCGAGGGCACCATCGCGGTGGGCATCGGCCTGCTCGTGGCCGGTATCTCCAGTTACGCCTTCTTCAAGATCGGCCAAGAGGCCTTGGGGAAAGAAGACTTCAAACCCATCGTCGCCTTGTGGTTCGCCACCTTCGCCCTGGCTCCTGGTTTCTTCTTGCCCTTGGAACAAGAGATGGGTCGCGCCTTGGCCCACCGTCGGGCCCTCTCGTTGGGCGGCACTCCGGTGGTTCGGCGGATCGTCCCCCTCGGTGTCGCCATCACCATGGCCGTCTCGGGGACCGTGGCCGCACTCGGCCCGCTGGCCACTCGCGAGTTCTTCGAGGGCTACGGACTCGTCACGGTGGCCTTGATCATCGCCTTCATCTCGTACGCCCCCGCCCACTTGGCACGGGGAATCTGTTCGGGTGAAGGTCGTTTTTCGGCCTATGGAATGGTGATCGGGGCCGATGGATTCGTGCGCATCGTCGGCTGCGTCGTCTTGTGGCAACTCGACGTCCACGACGTCGGCGCCTACGCCATGCTCGTGGCCGTGGCGCCCCTCACTGGCGTTCTCATCGTCGGTTCGCGCGGACAGTTGCGCACCTCCCATGGCCCACCGGCGCAGTGGAGCGAGGTGACCTCGAATCTCGGATGGCTCCTGGTCGGGTCGATCATGGGTGCCGGTCTGGTGAATGCGGGCCCGATCGCCATCGACGTGCTCGCCGCCGATTCACAGCGCGACGAGGTCACGCGTTTCGGTAACGGTGTTCTGCTGGCCCGTATTCCGCTGTTCCTCTTCCAGGCGGTGCAGGCCTCCTTGCTTCCACGATTGGCACGGCTGGCCGCTGCCGGCGACCTAGCCGAGTTCCGCGGAGGCTTCCGTCGGTTGATGTTCGTCGTCCTGAGCGTCGGCGCCATCGGTGTCGGCGGATCGTTCGCCATCGGACCCGACGTTCTCGATCTCCTCTACGACGGAGGACTCGATCGCCGAACCCTGACGATGTTGGCCATCGGAAGCGCGATCTACATGGTCGCTCTGGCCACCGCCCAAGCCGTGATCGCCCTGCACGGACACGCGTGGGTCGCCGTCGGTTGGCTGGCCGGCATGATCGCCTTCCTCGTCACCACGTGGTTGTCGGCCCGCGACCTCTTTCTGCGCGTCGAAATCGGTCTGGTCGTGAGTTCATCGGTGGCTCTCGTGGTCTTTTTGGGCTCCTTACGACAATTACTGACTCACGGCGCCACGATCGACGAGGGCTCGGTGCTGGAGGCGTTGTCGGATCGACCCCTCGAGGCGTGACAGCGCCGCCCCGGGCGAGGGATGTTCAGGACGGGATCGCCAGACCGGCGCGGGTGGCCTCGATCACCAGATCGTTCCTCACCATCATCTCGACCAAGGATGCGAAGTCGACCTCGGGAGTCCATCCGAGCTTCTCGCGCGCTTTGGAGGCGTCTCCGATCAACAGGTCGACCTCAGCGGGTCGGAAGAACTTGGGATCCTGTCGGACGTATCTCTTCCAATCATCGATACCCACTTCGGCGAAAGCTCGCTCCACCAACTCCCCGATGGTGTGGGTCTCGCCGGTGGCGATGACGTAATCATCAGGCTCCTCTTGTTGAAGCATCAGCCACATGGCCTTCACATAGTCACCGGCGTAGCCCCAGTCGCGCCGAGCATCGAGGTTGCCCATCACCAACTCGCTTTGCAACCCGAGTTTGATTCGAGCGGCCGCGTTGGTGACCTTCCGGGTGACGAATTCTACGCCGCGTCGGGGCCCCTCATGGTTGAAGAGGATCCCCGAGCAGGCCCACAATCCATAACTCTCGCGGTAATTGACCGTGATGTTGTGACCGAACACCTTTGCGCAACCGTACGGCGAGCGAGGATGGAACGGTGTCCGTTCCGTTTGCGGAGTCTCACGCACCTTGCCGAACATCTCCGACGACGATGCTTGATAAAAGCGGATTTTGTTGTCCGAGGCGCCACCGACCATGCGCACCGCCTCGAGCATGCGCAACACGCCGGTGCCGGTGAGGTTGGCCGTCAATTCGGCCTGGTTCCACGACAGGGCCACGAACGAGATAGCCGCCAGGTTGTACACCTCGTCTGGTTGGGCCACCTCCATGGCCTTCACCAGCGACGGCAGATCGGCCAAGTCACCGGGAACGATTTGGACGTAGGGGAAATGATCGCGCAACAAGTCGGCCCTGGGGTTGTTTTGCCCCTTGACCATGCCGAACACTTGGTACCCCTGGCCATGCAGGAACTCGGCCAGATGTTGGCCATCCTGGCCGGTGACTCCAGTGATGAACGCGCGGGGCATGAGTTCTCCTCGTGAACGACCCGACCGGGCTGACTTGAGTGCATCCTACGGTGCGGGACCTAGCCTCGCCCCTGATGATGCGCGTGGCCTTCGATACCGGACCCTTACACGGCCCCATCACCGGTGTCGGTCGCGCCGTCGAGGCGATGGCCTCGCACAGCACTGTCGATCTGGTCCCCTACGTCTTGAGTTTCCGCGCGGCGTTGCGCGCCGACACCGTTCGTCTCCCGTATCCGGCGGCCCTGGCCCTTCGGGCTTGGGGTCGTTTCGACCGCCCACGTCCCGATCACCGTCTGCGAGACGTCGACGTGATCCACGGAACGAATTACGTGGTCCCCCCGTCGCGCCACCCCCGCCTCGTCTCGGTCTACGACTGCTGGGCCCTCGATCAGCCAGAGGGGGTACACCGTGACATCGGGCTGATGATGAACGTGTTGCGTCGTGCCGTCGGCTCCGGCGCCCACGTGCACGCGTCGTCGCACGCCACGGCCGATCGTCTGCGAGCGCACTTTCCCGATGCACCCATCACGGTCATCCACCTCGGTACACCGAACGCCATGTCGCCGAACAGCGATCGGGGCCGTGACATCACGGGCGGTGACATCACGGGCGGTGACATCACAGGTGGCGTCCCGTACGACGGGAACGTCATCGTCTCCATCGGAACATTGGAGCGACGCAAGAATCTTGCGTTCCTCGTGTCGTTGATGGACGATCTCATCGGTGTCGTTCCGTCGGCCCGGCTGGTGATCGCCGGTGGCGACGGAGACGGTTCTGCCGCCGTGCACGCGGCGGTGAACCGCTTGGGTTCCGCGGCGCGCGAGAGAGTGCACGTGCTCGGACGAGTGGATGACGCCGAGATCGGACGGCTCTACCACCGGGCCAATGTCGTCGCGTATCCCTCACTCGACGAGGGTTTCGGGTTCCCCGTCCTGGAGGCCATGGCGGAGGGCGTTCCCGTCGTGGCCTCGGCGGTCGGATCCATCCCCGAGGTCGCTGGAGACGCCGCGTTGCTGTGCCCGTCGGGTGACCGGGTCACGTGGATCGAATCCCTCGTGACCGCCCTCACCGATGACGTTCGCCGCGCCCGAATGATCGAAAGTGGACGACAGCGAACCGCTCTGTTCGATTGGTCGCGCACCGCACGCGAATTGGAACATCTGTACCGGGACCTCGCCAATGGCGCATGAACCGGCAAGAATGGCTCCGTGATCACAGTTTTGGCCGGCGGCATCGGTGCCGCGCGATTCCTGCGCGGACTCCTGATGACGGTCGATCCGTCCCGGGTGACCGCCGTGGTCAACACGGGCGACGACACGGAGTTGCACGGACTCTCCATTTCGCCCGACATCGACACGGTGACGTACACGGCGGCGGGGGCCATCGACCCGGAGCGGGGATGGGGCCTGGTCGACGAGTCCTGGACCGCCATGGAAAACTTGGCGCGTTACGCCGCCGTTCGACCGGCCGGATCCGCCGCCGCACCCGACTGGTTCAACCTCGGCGACCGCGACCTCGCCACGCACTTCTATCGAACCGCCCGACTGAGGGAGGGTGCCACGCTGAGCGAGGTGACCGACGAGATCGCTCGCGCTTGGGGACTGGCGGTGCGGATCGTCCCGATGACCGACCATCGCGTTCGCACCATGATCGACATCGTCGAGGACGGCGGCGTCACGACCGTGGGCTTCCAGGAATACTTCGTGAAGCGACGCCACGCCGTGCCGGTGACCGGCATTCGATTCGACGGAGCGAACGATGCCAAACCGACATTCATCGAGACCATCACCTCGGCGGAAGCCGTCATCATCGCACCGTCGAATCCCTTGGTGTCGATCGGCCCCATACGGGCCCTCGACGGAGTGGATCATGCCTTGACCGCCCACCGTGAGCGGGTCGTGGCCATCTCTCCGATCGTCGCCGGCGCGGCTCTGAAGGGCCCCGCCGATCGAATGCTCGCCGAACTCGGCTTCGAGGCATCGGTCGTGGGCGTCGCCCGCATGTACGCGCCGGTGTGCGGCACCCTCGTCATCGATGAGCGCGATGCCGCCCGCCGAGCCGAGGTCGAAGCGTGTGGAGTCCGTTGCGTGGTGGCCGACACCGTCATGCGGACTCCCGACGTCACCCGATTACTCGCCGACATCACCTTGACCGCCGCTCACGAGGGAGCCCAACATGTCCGCTGACCCCGCACCAACCAGCGCGTCGATGCGCCTGAGCGCATGGGGAGTCGTTGGCATCGGCGAGATCCGACCCGACGATCAATTGGGAGAGATCATCGCCGACGCGTGTCGCGAGGAGCCCAACGGCCCACTGCGAGACGGCGATGTGCTCGTCGTGACCCAAAAGGTGGTGTCCAAGGCCGAGGGTCGCATGGTTGCCATCGACGCCGACGATCCCCTCTCGCACAAAGCACTCGTCGAGGACGAAGCCGTTCGGGTCGTGCGTCGCCGTGGCGACCTGATCATCACCGAGACCAAGCACGGCTTCGTGTGCGCCAACAGCGGCATCGACCTCTCCAACGTCGAGCGCGGTTGGGCGGCCCTCCTCCCCATCGACAGCGACCGCTCGGCGCGACGGATCCGCGACATCGTGAAGGCGCGATCGGGAGTCTCGGTTGGAGTCATCATTTCGGACACCTTCGGTCGACCATGGCGCAAGGGATTGACCGACGTGGCCATCGGCGTCGCCGGTGTGGCGGCGGTGGTCGATCTTCGAGGCACCCCGGACGCCCTCGGACGCACGATGCAGGTGACCGAGGTGTGCGCGGCCGACGAGATCGCCTCGGCCGCCGAATTGGTGATGGGAAAATCGAGCGGTATCCCGGTGGCCGTGGTGCGTGGCCTCGATCCCTCCTGGTTTCGCGAGTCGTCGATGCGTGAGATCGTGCGACCCCCGCAGGAGGATCTCTTTCGCTGAGGTGCCTCAGTCGTTCGCCGTGACGGTGAGGGCGATGCCCTCGGCCAGCCCGGTCCACGGCACCCAACCGAGGTGCAGTCGGGCTCGCGCCGGTGACAGAGCCATGCGCGCAACCGTGCGGCCGGTCACTTTCTCGGGTACCACCGTTTCGATGCCGATCGTCTGGAGGATCGAACGCAGTCCGGTCTGCTCACCTGACGCCACGTGCAGCAACAAGCCGCCGCCACGCGTGAGTGCACGAAAGATCGCATCGACCGCATCGGCCACGTACAAGACGTCGAGGGTTCGCCGACCGTCACCTCGTACGACTGGCGGCACCCCGTCCCGAAACGCGGTCAGGAACTCGGCCACGATGCCACCCGTGGAGCTCTGTCGTGGGCCATAAATCGTCGAAACAGCGAGAGCGGTGAAATCGAGACCGTGATCGCGTCGATAGAGATCCAGTAACTCCAGCGTCGCCGTGGCGGTCACTCCGAGCGACCCCACGGGGCGCAAGGGACGGTCTTCCTTCACCGGTAATTCGCGCGAGGGCACCTCGCCGTACAACAGATCACCGGGTATGACGACGACGACTTTGCCCACTCTCGTCGCCCGACATGCCTCCAGCACCGACAGCACCAGACTGTACGACCGACCAGCCGCACGGACGTCGTCACCGGGCCCGAGGAAAGCCGCGCAGAGCACCACCACGTCGGGGGAACGACGTCGTACGAGTTCCGTGAATTCTCCGACGGTGGCATCCAGAGTGTCGATCCCCAGTGATCCTTGAACCGAGTTCCCGCGGGCCTCGGACAAGTTGGGCAGGCTTCCGGAGGACAGATCGTCGACCACCGAGACTCGAATGCCTTCGGACAAGAGCCGATCGACCGTGTGCGATCCGAGAAATCCCGCGCCACCCACGACCATCACCGACGTCGGCATCGGGGGCTTCGGAGCGTTCTTCATGAATCACTTCACCGCGTTGGGATCGGGCACGAGCGCATGGGACAAGACGGCACCGTCCTTCACCCGACCTTGGGCGCCCACCACCGTGTGGCTGATGACCGACGAGCGACCGAGGTGACCCATCACGATGGAATCCTTGACCACCGCGCCGGCTTCGATGACCGCCGATCCGAGGATGACGGAGTCCTCGATCACCGCTGCCGAGCCCACCACCGCTCCGCGGGAGACCAAACTGTGCGTGACTCGCGCACTGCCGTCCACACGAGCACCGTCCTCGATCGCGTCGGCTCGCAACGTTCGGCGTACTCCATCGATCATGTCGAGGTTGGCCCGTCGGTAGGGCTCGGGACGACCGGTGTCGATCCAATAGTCATCGGTGGACAGGGCGAACAACCGCCCGTCGACCACAACGCCAGGAAACGTCTCACGCTCGATCGACACCTTGCGTCCCGAGGCAATGCGCCCGAGAACCGATGGTTCGAGAACATAGGTGCCGGCATTGATCGAATTGCTCGCAACGGCGCCCGGCGCCGGCTTCTCGACGAATCGTTCCACCCGTCCACCATCGGCCAAGACCACCACCCCGTAGGCGGAAGGATCCTCGACCGGAGTCAGGTGAATGGTGGCCTCGGCTCCCGAGGATCGATGGAAGGCGATCAAGGTGGAGACGTCCAGATCGGTGAGCACGTCGCCGTTCACGACCACGAACGTGTCGTCGATGCCGGCGTGCTCGGCCGCGAACTTGATGGCCCCGGCCGTATCGAGAGGTTCGGGCTCGACGGCGTAGTGAAGTCGAACCCCGGCGCACTCCCCGCTGGGGAAGGCCTGAATGAAGGGTTCGGGCTTGAATCCGAGTCCAAGCACCACTTCGGTGACACCGCTCGCCGCCAACGTACGCACCAGATTCTCGACCATCGGTCGGTGACCGACCGGCAACATCGGCTTGGGGGTCGTCAGGGTCAAGGGGCGCAGCCGGGTGCCGAACCCGCCCACCAGGACGACCGCGCGCATCAAGGGCTCGTGGTGGTGCCACCGGCAACGGTGGTGCTGGTGCCACCGGCAACGGTGGTGCTCGTGCCACCGGCAACGGTGGTGCTCGTGCCACCGGCAACGGTGGTGCTCGTGCCACCGGCAACGGTGGTGCTCGTGCCACCGGCAACGGTGGTGCTCGTGCCATCGGCAACGGTGGTGGTCACGTTGGCGCCCATATCGACGGCTCCCAATTCCGGCAACGATGCAGCCGACGGCGGCAGTACGGGGTCGGAGCCAGCCGGGGCGAAGACGATCGAGAAAGCCATCGCATCGTTCTTCAGACGAATTTCGTCGAAATTCGTGATGTATGTCGAATAGTCATCGACGTTGTCGTACGAATCGAAGGCGTACACGACCACTTCTCCGTCGACTTCCTTGCCGTCGACGATGCACTTCGTGACGCCTTCTTCATAGACCGCGCCACCTTGATCGGCCGGGAACTCGATCTTGGAGTCGGAAACCTTCACGTCGTACACGTCGAGGAAGACGCCGAGTTTGGCGTTGCGACCGGTGGCCACCGAAGAGTACGGGTGCCAGTGAACGACGCCGTCGTCGTGGCTGTGGATTCCGGTGCGTCGAAAGCCGTCGTTGGCCAATTGACCGGCCGTGTCGAGTTCTTCCTTGTTGCCCTGAAGATCGGGGAGCCACGCGTCGCAGGCGTAGAAGCCGTACGAGGCGTGCCAGTGATCTTCGACGGTCGGAGGAACGTTCTGATTCGGGATCGAGGTTCGCGAATAGACGATGAGAGCCAATCCGACCAAGGAGATACCCACGATGACCGCCGGGAACAGCGTCCCACCCTGGAAACGAACCTTGCGTCCCTTGCCCTTCTGGGCCAAACGAGCGACTTTCTTGGCCGACGATGCCTTACCCACGAGGGAGGGAGGCTACCTGCGGGTGGAGCCGAATACGGGGTCACTCGGCAAAGTGGACGATTTCACCGCGGCGGCCGACGCCGAATTTCGTGCACGAGGTTCGCGTAGCGCTCAGCGACCGAACGCGGGGAGGCCTGGCCCTCCACGAAGGCTCGGGCCCGCTCTCCCATGTCACGTCGGCCGTCGCGATCCGATACCAGCCGATCGATCGCGGCGATGAAGGACTCGGTCTCGTCGGGGGGAACAACGAGACCGCATCGCGCAGCATCGACCATCCGCGGGACCTCCGTCCCGGCGTCGACGGCGGCCACGATGGGGCGACCCGCAGCCATGATCGAAAAGGTCTTCGAGGGAACGCTGACCCGACCCAGACCCCGACGAAGCAGGACGACGTGAATGTCTCCGCTGGCCAACACCTCGGACAGTCGCTCTGACGGTTGGAAATCCCCGAACACCAGATTGCTCAGCCCCGACGCCGAACGCTCCAGATCCGAGCGCGCCGAACCGGAGCCATTGATCACGAAATCGACGTTGGGCCGAGCGCGGGCCGCCGCCACCATCAACTCCAACGATTGAGAAAAGCCGATGTTCCCCGCGTACATCACGACCGGACGATCCGTGAGGCCGAGTTCGCGTCGATAGTCGGTTGCGGTGTCGAGGGGAGTGATGCGCTCCGTGTCGACGAAATTCGGGATCACCACGACCCGAGTCGCTCGCGAGGGGCCGATCTTGGAGGTCACGTTGCCGGCCAAGTCATCGGAGAGCACCGTCACCCGACTCGACAGGAGGTAGGAGACTTTCTCGAGCACGCGAGCGGCTCCGATGACCCACCGATTCGTGATGGCCCCGGTCTCCACCGCCGCGTCGGGGAAGACGTCCTGGATGTTGAAGACCAGTGGCGCGCGTCTGATCCACGCCACCACGCGACCAGCGACTCCCAGCGTGAGAGGTGGCGACATCGCGATCACAGCGTCGACGCGACGGCCTGAGCGCCCAGCGAGCACCCCGGCCACGATCGAGGCGACCGAGAATCCGAGGAAACCGCAGGCCCGTCGGACGAGGTCGCGTTTGTCCCCGTCGGCGCGGGGATGCAAGCGGGCGATCGTTCCCCACGCCGTCGTCGAGGTTCGATCACGCCAGCGCACCGTCGACCACGCCTCGTCGACGCGATGCTCGCGGTACCACGGCAGCGAGGTGACGACGTGCACCTCGTGTCCGAGCACGCCCAACTCCTCGACGATGCGGGATATCACGACCCCTGTGGGCGCGGAGTCCGGATCGAAGTGAGGGCACAACACCAACAGTCTCAATCGATCGCTCACGACACGACGCTCCGGTACGCCTGGGTCAACGCCGCGGCCGAGACGGCCGTGGTGAACCGATTCACTCGCGAGCGCCCCGCCTCGACGAGAGCGGATCGGTGCGAGTCGATGGTGTCGAGCGCTCCCGCCCAGCGGTCGGCGTCCAGTTCGAGCACCAGCCCGGCGTCGCCCACCACCTCGGGAAGGCAGGCGCGATCACTGCAGATGATCGGTGTGCCCAGCGCCATGGCTTCGATGATCGGGGCCCCGAAACCCTCGTATTGACTGGGGAACACCAACGCCGTCGCGGCCCGAATCAGTCCGTCCCGATCGGCCACCGACACCCGACCGAGTCGCGACACCGTCGACGACAACGGCTCCTCGGCGAGGCGACGAGCGACTTCGTCCTCCCCGGAACCTCGCCCTCCGATCAAGACGAGGCGGACACCTTGTCGACTCCAGTGTTTTTCCATGACGTCGAGCAGGAAGGCATGGCCCTTGTGTGGATGAGTCATGGCCGGGAAGACGACGAATGGTCCGTCACCCAATCCGAATCTGGTCCGAAGCTCACTGGCGGGCGTTGCGTCCTGACCCAGATTCGGTTCGACGCCGTGGGGAACGACGTGCACGCGTTCGGCCGCGATGTCGTAGGCGTCGCAGACCGTCGACTTGACGAATTCACTGGGCACGGCGATCGCCGTCGCCCGGCGGGCGGAACGGGGCATCATCGCGCGTAGATAAGCCAACTTTCGCCGACCGAAGTGTTCCGGGAACGCTCGGTACTGCAGATCGTGAATGGTCAACAACGTCGGTGTCCGATGACGTGCGGGAATCGTTCCCCCTCCGTGGTGAACCAGCGAGAAATCGCCGGTGCGACGGAACAACCACGTCGACTCGGCCAGGACTCTTCGCGGACGCGACGTTCCGTCATCTTTGGTCTCGATGCAGTCGAACCTCTCCGACAGTTCCGGATGCGCCACGGCGAATCCCCGGGGGACGAACAAGGTCGGCACGATCTCGCCGGTGATCAAGCCTCGAATCTGACGAACCAGGTACTCCTCGCTTCCACCCACCGCCCCGGGTACGCACCAAGCCAGGTTCACGGCGACACGTAATGAAGCGATCAACGCATGACCTCGCGGTACGCGTCGACCGTGAGTCGCGCGGTCTCCGACCAATGGCGACGGGCCGCCTGACGCAGACCCCACATCGACAACTCGACTCGTCGCCCCATGGCCTCGTCCACGCCACGGGCGATGTCATCGACGTCGAAAGGATCCACCAGCACGGCCGCTCCACCGGCGACCTCCTCGGTCGATGTCCCCGAACTGGTCACCACCGGGGTTCCGTAGGACATGGCCTCCAGTACCGGCATACCGAAGCCCTCGCGTTCACTGGGGTAACAAAAGACCGCTGCCCCGGCGTACAGCGCCGGCAGGTCGACCTCGGGCACGAATCCGATGAATTGCACGCGCGACGACGCGACCACCCCCGAATCCCCCCAACCGACGGAGCCGGCCACGACGAGGGGTAGATCGCACTCCGCGCGCTCGAGGGCCTCGACCAGACGGCCCAGATTCTTGCGGGGCTCCACGGTCCCGACGAACAACAAATACTCCCGTGGCAACCCGTGGGTTACACGCACCGCTGCCTTGTGGGCTTCGTCAACCTCGAGGGCCTCGACCCCCCACGGCACCAAACGCAGTCGCTCGAAGGGGATGCCGGCTCGTTCGGCGTCGAGCATCGAGACCCTGGACGGACACAGGACCAATTCGGCGCGACGACGCACCTCGGCCAAGCTCCGTTCGAACACCCGCACCCCGTGCCTGGTGAAATGATCCGGACGATGACGCCAGGCCACGTCGTGAAGAGTGCTGACCATCGGAGCCTTCGAGGGCGGAGGGACGAATCCGGTGCAGTGCACCACGTCGACGTCTCCCGTGACGCTCTCGACCGACGGCCACCCGAGTCGCAACCACGTCTCGTACAGGAACGGTGCGCGCAGGCTCATGTGTCGCACGGGGACGGAGGGAACGAACGATGGCTTGGGAGGGTTGCGGTGACGACCCGCGACCCCGATCACCTCGACTCCGGGCACGTCGGACAATGCCACCGCGGTCCTCAATGCGGAAGTGGCGGTGCCGCCCGGAACTCGGTGCCAACATTGTTCGAGGGTGTACGCGACTCGGACGGGCGACTGCACCCCCCTATCTTGCCCGCTTCCGGGGTCGGTTGGGCTGACGGTCCCGACCGCTCATCGACGAGCGCGCAACCACCGAACGGGGCCCGGTCTGGCTCTCGTCGTCCAAGCGTCGGGTTCGTCAGCGTCAGCGACCACCACGATCTTCGATGCGGTGTTCTCTTCGGCTCCGACGACGCGATGCTCTCGGCCCCGTCGGCGGGGACCACGTCGTGTGAGAATCGCGGCGCCGCCCGAGGGCCTCGACGATGAGAGCGACCAACAGAGCGCCCCGCCACGGGGATCTTCAGTCGAACGAGATGGATTCGGACCCGTCCACGATGGTCCCCGCCGCCGTCACGCGCCACAGACCCTCACCGCGCGCTTCGTTCGAGGACCACTGATCGTCGGCACCACATCGGAGTTCGACCGGTCGAGCGGGACCTTCATCGCTCGCCTCGATGTCCCACAAGACCGCCGCGTTGGGTCCGTGCCAACGCACAGCCATCGATAATCGGGCACCGAAGGCGACGGCCAGTCCGTGGGCCTCGAACGACGAACCGAGACGCTCTGCGACGATTCCATCGGGACACAATGTCAACCGATCGTCACCCCGCCACGACACCAGCGATTCCTCGACGGCGGTGATCACCTCCCCATCCGATGATGCGGTGTCGACGTCGAGGCGCGGACCACCGAGGACCGTGGGCAATTCGTCACCGAGTTTGCGTCGGACGATTCGTGCGATGTCACCCACGGTGTGCTCGTCCCGCCCCGACAACCAGATCGCCCCGACGCGGACAGCCGCCGCCCGACGCGACGACATTCGTCCGCGACGGGACTGACGAACGATGCGCTCGATGGCCCCGGCCACCTCCTCGGCGGGAGTGGACCGGGCACCCAAACGCTGCGCATGAAAACGATCGATCAACCAGGTCGATAGTTCGTCGGCGTCACGCCACGGCATCTCAGTGTCATCGGCCAAAGCGAGGCCGACCTTGGCCCGATTCACCCGATCAACCAACGGCGTCCCGGAACGGAGATCGGGCAGAACGAGACGCGAAGAGCCCTCGCACATGGTCGACCAGCCCCGAGCGACAGCGTCCACGTCGGCCAAACGCTCCAGATCGACGCCGCGGCCCACCGCGACCCGCACCCGGGCTCGGTGTCCGACCGGCATCACCGTGGGCGCGATCGCCAACTCGAGACCCGGCGCCGGCCACGTTCCCTCGGCGCCACGAGCCGCGATCGGACGCGATACCGAAAGGTCGTTGCGAGTGAACGCCACTGCCACGGGCATCGGTGAGTCGTTCTCGACATCGACCACGACGATGGGCCGAGCGTTTGGCCCACTGGCGCACCAGACCCGATGAACGATGTCGCCACCGGGCACCCGCATGCGAGTGGAGACGATCGGCAATCCGCCGGTATCGGAGCGACGAACCGCCACCTCCCGCTCGGGGTCGTACCACCGATCATCGGCGGCCACGTGCCAACCCAAATCCGGCGAACCGTCCACGAAACTCACGCGGCCACTCGGGGCCACCCGACCGACGGCCGGTCGGCCGAACACCCCGATGGGCAACATCTCGTCAGCCAAGCTCACTTCGCCCCCGTCGCTGCATCAGAAGTGCGAGAGCTTCGGCAGCACCGCGTTCGTTCTGACACACCGACACGACCTGTTCGGTGATCGGCATCTCCACACCATGTCGTCGGGCCAAGTCGAGCACGGCGGGAGAGCTCTTGACGCCCTCGGCGACCATGGTCATCGAGTCGAGAATGTCGTTGATGGACTCCCCCGAGCCGAGACGTCGTCCCACGGTGTTGTTGCGGCTCTGGGTCGACGAGCAGGTAGCGATGAGGTCACCCATCCCGGCCAACCCGGCGAACGTGAGACCTTCACCCCCCATGGCCACCCCGAGTCGCGACATCTCGGCCAATCCTCGGGTCATCAAGGCAGCTCGGGTGTTGTCGCCCAAGCCCATCCCCGCGGCCATGCCCGAGGCGATCGCGATGACGTTCTTGACCACACCAGCCACCTCGCAGCCAATCACGTCGGGGTTCGTGTACACCCGTAGCGTCGGACGCAGGAAAATGTGTTGGAGTTCGTCGGCGACGGCCCTGTCGTTGCTGGCTACGACGGCGGCGGTCGGCTGACCCTGCATCACCTCATGGGCCAAGTTGGGTCCGGTGAGTACTGCAACCGGGTGACCCGGCATCTCGTCGGCCACCACCTCGGTCATGCGCTTCAAAGAAGTGCGCTCCAAACCCTTCGCCAGACTGACGATGGGCACCCCGGCGGAAACGTATCGGAATGCTTGGGTCGCCACCGCGCGGAAACCATGCGAGGGAACCGCCATCACCACCACATCGGCCGCCGACACCGCCAGGCCGAGGTCGGCCGTCACCTCGAGCGAATCGGGCAGTTCGTAGCCGGGCAGGTATTCCCTGTTGGTCCGTTTGCTCGCGATGCTCGCGGCCAGGTCAGGGCGTCGGGCCCACAGCACTGTCTCGGCGTTGGTCGTGGCCAGCGATGCCACCGTCGTCCCCCACGAGCCGGCACCGACGACCGCCACCCTGATCGACTTCGACACCGCCACGCACCCGAGCGTATCGGGCTATCGATCAGGGGTTCTCGAACACGAGACGTCACGACACACCTCCTAGGCTCACGTCGTGGTCGCTCCCGTATCGTTGGTGATTCCGATGCGGGCCTTCGACGACGCCAAAAGTCGGCTGTCCGGGGTTCTCTCGGCCCACGACCGGCGTGAGCTCACCATCGCGTGTGCTCGACGCGTGATCGGATCGATACCGGGCGCCGACGTGTTCGTCGTGTGCGACGATGACGAAGTAGCTGAGTTTGCCAGTGACCTGTCCGCCACGCCCGTTCGAGTGGACGTCGAGGGACTCAACGCGGCTCTCAGCGCAGCGATACCGCGTGTTCTGGTCGATCGCCCCGGGCAGACGGTGATCGTGGCTCACGCCGACCTGCCTTTCGCAGAGCGCTTGGGTGACCTCTGGGGCGAACTCTCCCCGACGTCGAGCGCGTCGTCCGTGGTGATCGTTCCCGACGCCGAGCACGATGGATCGAACGTGGTCATCATCGGGAGCGACCTCGTGGCGCGTTGGTGCTTCCTCTACGGGGTGGGCTCCTTCAGGGCCCATGTCGCCCAAGCTCGCGACCTCGGGGTCGAACCACTCGTCGTCGACGATGCCATGCTGTCGCTGGATCTCGACACGCCTCGCGACCTCGACAACCCGAGTATCGCCGACCAACTCGACCGACTCATCCCGAATCGGAGCCGTCCATGAACGCCACGCCCTCGGCGAACGATCCCGGTCAACCGGCGCCGAACGTCGAGTGGGCCATCACCTCGGTCGATTTGCCGACCCCGACAGTGGCTTTGGCTATCGGTGCGCATCCCGATGACATCGAGTTCGGATGCGGCGCAACTCTGGCCAAATGGGCGGCGGCGGGCTGTCGTATCCATCACTTGGTGCTGACCGACGGCTCGAAGGGAACGTGGAACCCCGACGCCGACATCGCCGCGTTGATCCGATCACGTCGAGTGGAGCAAAGCGAGGCCGCCCGTCGACTGGGCGGTCAGGACGAGGTGACTTTCCTCGATCAGGTGGACGGCGAACTTCGGGAAAGCCTCGAGCTTCGCAGCCGAATTGCCCGACACATTCGCGTCGTTCGCCCCGACGTCGTGTTGGGTCACGACCCGTGGAAGCGACACCGCCTGCACCCCGACCACCGCCACGCCGGCTTTTTGACCTGCGACGCGATCGTGGCGGCGCGCGACCCGCACTTTTTCCGCGATCACGGCTTGACGCACCATCGCCCGGCCAACCTGTTGCTCTGGGAGGCTGAGGTGGCGAACCACGCCGAAGACGTCGACGGCTTCATCGACACCAAAATCGAGGCGCTCCTGGCCCACGCCTCCCAGTTCGAAAGCACCATGAAGGCCGTGGAACCCGCCGATCTGGACAAGTTCGCCGTCCGCATCCGCGCGCGCCTCACCGAACTCGGGCGACGCATCGATCGGCCGGCGGCCGAGATCTTCACCCGTATCTCGGACCTCTGACACCTCGACCGCGTCCGGGGCCACCGGCAAAAGCCTGAGCCACGTCGATCCATTGGCGCGCCGATTCCCCAACGACCACGAGCTGCGACTCATCGGGGCGACGTCGTTGCGTGACGACCAGACAGAAGTCGTACGCCCCGCCGATCACGCGATCTTCGGCATCGCACGAACCCCAAACCCAGAGTTGACCGTTCGGGCCTTCGAGCTCCAACCGAATCGGGCGATCGTCGATCGGAAGTTGATTGATGAGCAGACTGAACGGACGAGCGGAGTACCCGATGTGGGCCACCTGCCTGAGACGGTCGGAGACGATCGGTGGACGAGAGGTGGCTTCACACACATCATGCCCGTGGGCCCAACACTCCATCAAACGCGCGGTGAGGAACGAGGAGAGGGACATCGCCGGTCCGAACCACGGCACGCGCCGATCCGCCGGGGCGACCGCCGCAACCGCTCGGAGTCGTTCGGAGTGTCGCTTCCACTCGCCACGAAGATCTGCCGAGGACAGTGATCGCCCGGCATCGACGGAAGGGTCATGCGGCGCGCCAGCGATGATCCGCTCGCGCTCGACCATGAACGCTTCAGGATCCGACAGCGCCATGGTGGCGCGTTCGTCGAAAAACCGCAGATGGCTGACCTGATCCGCCACCGTCCATCCCTCCGAGGGCGTGGGTTGGGTCCATTCGCTCGGCGTCAGATCGTCGAGAATCCGTCCGAGGGCGGTCTGCTCGGCGGCCAGATCGCCCAGAACGGTCAGATGTTTCATGGGGGACCCTCCGCTCGACCGGTCAGAAAAAGCGAACGAGCGGGGGAATCCCCCGCTCGTTCAGTTCCCACCCGATCACTGATCGGAAAGAATCACTTCTTCTTGGCTGCCTTCTTCTTCTTGGCCGGAGCCTTCTTGGCGGCTGCCTTCTTCTTGGCCGGAGCCTTCTTCTTGGCCGGAGCCTTCTTGGCCGCTGCCTTCTTCTTGGCCGGAGCCTTCTTGGCGGCTGCCTTCTTCTTTGCTGCCTTCTTCTTTGCTGCCATGGGAATTCCCTTTCTGGTTTGTTTTGGAATTGCTCTGAATTGATTTCGAGTCGCTTCAGGCCGGGGCCGTCTGCGCACTTCGCTTCGTTTCTGATCGTTTCTGATCGGATCCTGGGTGGAACCAACCTTCATTCGATTGGATTTTTCGCTTCATTACAAGTATTGCTTTTGTTGCAAATGCAATGAGGCTGCGCGCTCACGCCGAAGACGCCGGTTCGGAACTCGATGGGCGGACCCGTCAATCGTTTCAAACCACTTCTGGTGATTGAAAAGTTTGGCAAATTGAACGCTTTCGATGGTGGATGCCACGAGAGCGACTCTCGCGGCGAATCGCCCAGAACTCGCCCCGGGAATCCACCATGCCGGACTACGTGTGGGCAATAATGGAACCTGGGGTTCTCCCCTCGAGTCCGTTCGCCGAAAAGTTCCCCGTATCCCGAAGCCGGATCGCTGCAGCGCGAGGCAACGACACAACCGATGAGGAGTCTGAGTGGATGAGGTGGTGCGGGGCATGATTCACCAGACGCCGCACGACCGCGCCTCAGTGCGGATCCCCGGAGAACACGACACCCGCGTCGTACTCGACACCTCCGTGTTGATCGCCGATCCGAATTGCCTGGGGGCGTACCCCGAGTGCGCGATCGTCATCCCGCTGACCGTGATCGAGGAGCTCGACGGCCTGAAAAGTCGTCCCGACGACGTCGGCCGCGCGGCCCGCGCGGCCTTGCGATCCCTCGAGGAACTGCGCATGCGCGCCGGTGGCTCGTTGGCTCGGCCAGTCCCCCTGACCAGCGAACCGGCCTCGGCCACGGTCCATATCGAGATCAACGGCATCCAAAAGCATCTGCTGATCGAACACGGCCTCGACGCCACCACGCCCGACAATCGGATCATCGGCGCCGCTCTCGGACAGGCCAGCCATGCTCCGACGCGGATGGTGTCGAACGATGCCGCGCTTCGACTGAAGGCTGCTCACCTAGGGTTGACGGCTCACGAGCACCAACTCGCCGGCCGACACGAAACGTCGCGACCGCTCGGTTGGACCACCATCGACTGCGACGCGTCGCTCATCGACTCGCTCTACGCCGGAATCTCCGTCGATCCCGACGAGGTGACGGCTCGGGGGACGTTGGCGGAAAATTCCTTCGCGGTGCTTCGGGCCGGTTCTCAGTCGGCCCTCGTGCGTTGCGTCGATGGATCCCTGCACCTCATCCCACAAACGTCCTCAGAGGCTTGGGGTCTGCGAGCCCGCTCGAAAGAACAGCGATTCTCATTGGAGTTGTTGCTCGATCCTGACGTGAGCGTTATCGCTCTCGACGGACGTGCGGGCACCGGCAAGACCGTGATGGCAATCGCAGCCGGGCTCGAGCAGGTCGTGGAACAACGTCGATACGAGAAGCTCGCGGTGTACCGGCCCCTCGTTCCGGTCGGCCGAGCCGACGTCGGTTTCCTTCCCGGAGGACTCGACGAGAAACTGGACCCGTGGATGTCGGCGATTCACGACGCGATCGTGGCTCTCACCGATCAGCGCTCGAATCGCGAGGCCTGCACGATGATCGACGAATTGATCGCCCGCAACCAGCTCTCTTTGGAGTCGGTGACCTTCCTGCGGGGGCGGTCACTGCACCGTCAGATCGTGGTCGTCGACGAGGCCCAAAACCTTGAGCCCACCACGTTGAAAACGATCCTCACGCGCATCGGCGAGGGCACCAAGGTGATTTTCACCGGCGACACCAGCCAGATCGATGCTCCGTACCTTGGCGAATCCAACAACGCTTTGGCCGTGTTGATCGGCGCGTTTCGTGGTCAGCACTGCTTTGGGCACATCACCTTGACCGCCTGCGAGCGCAGCGAGGTCGCCTCGCTGGCTGCCGAGTTGCTCTGATCCCCCCTAACTCTCTCTCCCTCTCACTCTCTCCACTCTCTAACTCTCTGTCCCCCCCCCCCCC
>Ga0194119_10000404_pt1 | contig 84400 bp, 76 predicted proteins | sample TA2MahC100mmetaG_FD_148620 | JGI IMG/M metagenome (GOLD analysis project Ga0194119, IMG submission 148620) | Freshwater microbial communities from Lake Tanganyika, Tanzania - TA2015018 Mahale Deep Cast 100m | ecosystem: Environmental > Aquatic > Freshwater > Lake | place: Tanzania: Lake... | reverse complement strand
GCCCCGCTGGTCCTGCCGGATCAGTTGGAGCGCAAGGTGCTGCGGGAACGTCCGGAGCAGCAGGTGTAGCAGGCCCAGCAGGTGCACAAGGTATTCAAGGTGAGACAGGTCCGCGAGGTTTGCAAGGTATTCAAGGTGAGCCCGGAACTGCAGGCGCCGCAGGTGCACGAGGTGAAGTTGGTCCGGCGGGCTTAACAAGGGTCATTCATGGAGACACGTTGGGGCTTACTTTGAATACGAGTTCTGGAGGAACGGGAGTTACAAGTCAATCCGTAGTGACTTTTCAGGCGAACAAGAAATATTTCTTCTCAATTCGGCAATTTGGAGCCATAGCGACTGCACAGAAAACGAGAAACTTTGGAATGGAAGTGTTTACAACAAATGTTTCGGATCTCAAATATTCGGTGCTAGTTACAGAGGCTTATTCTTATCGCTCAGGAGCGTCAGTTCATGAATACATCTTCGAGGCTGTTGGAACCTTTTCTACTGGAAGTAATGCCGGAGACCTTTCCTTCTCCATAATTGATGGCGCTGGAATCACAGGAGCTGCAGCGATGACTTTGACAGGCAACTATCAACTAATAGAGTCCAATCAAATTACGAGAATCGACCAAACGAATCCCGCAACAGCCATCTCTTAAGACGCATAAATCAAAACTCATCGACCTCAAATTGCTATTTTTCACCACGCTGCGACCTAGACTTCACCCAAGTTTTAGAAGTAAGGGGGGCAAGTTGTCACAGGAACCGCATCGTCCCTCAAATGAAGAGAAGGCTCAGGCTGATCTCGAATACTTTGCAAAGTTATACAGCGCTCAAGATGACGCAGGGGAGCCACAGCAGACAAAGATCGATAAATTGCGTGATGGCTTACTAGTAAAGCTTTACAAGAAATACGGCAAAGTCGCATTAAGTCAATCAAAAGTTTTAGATGTGGGATGTGGGTATGGATGGCTCCTTGATTATTTTGACGGGGCAGAGAAATTAGCAGGAGTCGATATAGCCCACCATGCTGTTGAAGTAGCGGCAAAGCGAAAGCCCACTCGATATTTCATACAGGGTAACTTGGAACAACCGATACCGTTCGATGAGACTTTTGATTTGGTGTTAGCTATCAACATCATTGAACACTTAGAAAAACCTGAGGCTGGGGTGCAATCTATTGCCGGGGCATGCCATAAAGGATCGATTGTCTTGGTCCATATGCCGACCATTGCCAACGCCTTAACCAAGTGGGAGTACTCCAAGTTATACGACTCAGATCCCACACATATATATAGGCCTAGTGGCAGGACGGTTCGAAAGATCTTTGAAGCAAATGGCTTTAAAACTCTGCGGGACAGCTACCTACCCCACTATCCAGCATGGGTAACGAAAATCTATCCTTTACATCCGGCCTATCTTGCAGTCTTCGAGAAAAAGTAAGTGACCTAATCAGTAATTAAAGGGGAGCGACATGACAGCAGCACCAACGACTATGCGCGTAGCAGCAGGTCAACATCCAGATAACGATCGCGAGTACCTCGATTTCGCTCGACAACTGGGATGTCCTGGAGTCTCGTTCCAAACGCCGAAGATAAAAGGAACGAAGCGGTGGGAAGCCCAGGACATCATGGAGTTTCTCAAACCAGCACGCGACCTAGGCCTGTATGTCGAGTCAATTGAAAATGTACCCAATCACTTCTTCGACAAGATTATGGTCGGCGTCGAAGGTCGCGAAGAGCAACTCGAGAACATGAAATACACAATCCGATCTCTCGGTGAAGCAAAGGTTCCCATCCTCGGCATGCACTGGATGCCACAGATTGTCTGGCGCACCGACATGGGCCACTACGGACGAGGAGATTCATACGTCTCGGTCTATGACCACTCGATTGTTGAAGACCGCTCCCGTGACAGTGAAATCTGGGTCGCCCGTCGCGACGAGCAGAATCCCGACCTTAAAGACACCTTCACTCGCGGCTCCTTCGTGCCGCTACCGATTAACACTCTCTCTCATGAGCAGATGTGGGCGAATTTCGAGTGGTTTATCAAGGGCATCATCAAAACTTGCGAAGAGTCCAACGTCATCATCTCCTTCCACCCTGATGATCCACCAGCACAGGAACTCCATGGCATCGCACGTATCCTCACGAGCGTCGATAACCTCGAACGCGCGATGAATATCGTCGATAGCCCCAACCTCAAACTCGAACTCTGTCTCGGCACAGTCTCCGAGATGGATGGCGCAAACTCCGTAATGGATGCTGTTAATCGCTTCGCTCCTCGAAACAAGATCGCCTACATCCACTTGCGCGATGTACAAGGAACCTTCCCTAAGTTCCAAGAGTGCTTCCTTGGCGAGGGCAACTACTCCGCGTACGAGGTGATCAAGGCGCTCCATAAACATGGTTTCACCGGGTCTATCCTCGATGACCACACACCAAGCCTCACCGGTGATAGCGCATACGGCCACCGTGGACGTGCGCACGCCATCGGGTACATCCAGGCCCTTATCGAAGTGGTGACGGGCAAGTAAAGTTCACAAGGTGAAAATCGCAGTTGGTGCATTCTCTATCGAGAGCAACAGTTTCGCGCATGGTGTGACATCTCTTGATGATTTCAAGAAGCAGATCTATTTCGTGGGCAGCGCTATCAGTCGAGAGTGTGCAGGCCCCACTGTGGAACTTGCCGGTGCGTGGGATGTCTTCACAAAACATGGCGTCGAGATTGTCCCCACTTTGGTGGCAACTTCCTCGCCACGCCCTCCCGTAACGCGCGATGCGTTCGAGGTAATCAGTAGCGGCATCCTTTCTGCTATCCCGAGTGATGTAGATGGTGTGTATCTCTCCCTACACGGCGCCTCGTATTGCGAACACGATGACGACCCCGAAGGAACGCTCCTTGAGATGGTCCGGGAGAAAATCGGCCCAGAAAAACTCATCAGCATCAGTCTTGATCTCCATGCCTATTACACAAAAAAGATGTTGGCTCACGCCGATATCGCAACCGCGTATCGCACCGCCCCACATATCGACCTATACGAGACAGGTGCCAGGGCTGCGCAACTTCTTGTAGATGCGCTAGCGAAAAAGCAGAAGCCAAAGGTCTATCGCGCTGAGGCGGCGATGATTACCTCCGCAGAGCGCCACGACAACACCAAGGGCCCTTTCAAAGAATTGATTGATCTCTGTCGCAATGCAGAAGCGAAACCTGGAGCGCTCACTGTTTCATTGCTCGCAACTCAACCGTGGCTCGATGTCGAAGAACTCGGCTGGAAAGTTATCGTGACAACTTCGAGTGCTGATGTCGAGGGACAGACCATCGCGGATGAAATTGCGCGCGAAGCATGGAATCGACGCGAGCAGTTCATGGAGACAGTTGCGCTCTCACCCACTCAAGCGCTCCACGAAGCAGTCACAGCAGAGGGGCTCTGCGCTGTCTCAGATCTCGGGGATGCCACCAATGGCGGCAGCCCTGGAGATAGCACCGTCTTACTCCGTGAAGCGCTCCGCTCACGCGACTCCGGAACTTTTATTCTCTCTCTGGCCGATGCAGCTGGAGCAACGTATGCGTACCAAACTGGAGCGGGCAAAGAAATAACCCTCTCACTCTGCGATGGCGCACCAGGGGAGTACAACGAGAGAACCACCATCACGGGCGTAATCGAAAAAGTTGCCAATAAAAAGATTCAATACACTCACCCAGCAGCCGGTGGTTCGTTAGATGACCCCGGCCCGTCGGCCCTCATCAAAATCACCACCAGCCCACTTACAACTTATCTAGTGCTCCATGCCAATCCGGTACGAGTCATCGACCCAGTCATCTACGAGCTGTTCGATCTCGATGTTCGCCAATTCTCAGCGGTTCAAGCGAAGTCGCCGAATGGATTCAAAGTGGGCTTTGCACGAGTGACAAATGAGTATCGGTTAGCAAATACTGAAGGCCCAACCAGCGCAGATTTATTTACCCTGACCTTTAACAAGCGACCAAAACCGCTTTTTCCCTTTGAACGGATGTAGGTGGATGCCAGTAGTTATATATGGAGCGGGTGACCGGGATCGAACCGGCACAGCTAGCTTGGAAGGCTAGAACTCTACCATTGAGCTACACCCGCGTTTTTGGCGCGTTATCGCGATGCGACTTCAGGCCCTAGACTACTGCCTTCATCAACGGGGCGTAGCGTAGTGGCTAGCGCGCCTGGTTTGGGACCAGGAGACCGGAGGTTCGAATCCTCTCGCCCCGACAAGTCAGTAGTAGTGCCACACCCCAAGAGAGTTTGGATCAACCGGAAATAAAAAGGGAGCCCCTTCGTGAAGAGCGCTGTTGAGATTCTTAGCCCTACCCGCGTTCGCCTTACCGTCGATGCTCCATTCTCCGAGCTCGAGCCCCACTTCGCAAAGGCATATAAAGAGATCGCTAACAAAGTTTCAATCCCGGGTTTCCGTAAAGGAAAGATTCCCGCCGCACTGATCGATCAACGCGTAGGCCGCGCGGTTGTTCTCGACGAAGCAATCAACATCGCGCTACCTCAGCTATATGTCGCTGCAGCGCAAGAGCATGATGTGCGAGTACTCGGTCGCCCTGAAGTGGATATCAAAGAGTTGGTCGATAACAAGAAGCTCTCATTCACAGTCGAAGTAGATGTTCGCCCAAAGTTAGAACTCCCTGATCTCTCCGAGATAAAGTTGACTGTCGATCCAGTCGAAATCACCGATGCAGAGATTGATGAGCAAGTTGAGTCGCTTCGGATTCGTTTTGGCACTCTCACTACTGTCGAGAAGAAGGCTGAGAGCGGTGATTTTGTCTCACTCAATCTCATCGCAAAGGTAAACGGTGAGGTAGTCGAAGGTGGAACCGCAAATAACATCTCTTATGAGGTAGGTAGCGACAAGATGCTCCCTGGCCTCGATGATGCCCTCGCAGGCATGGCAGCAGGCGAGACCAAGAGCTTCCAAACAGAACTCTTTGGCGGTGAGCCAGGCTCAGGCGGTGCGGTAGGCGATGTTGAAGTCACCCTCAACGCCGTTAAGAAGCGAGAACTTCCCGCACTCGATGATTCATTCGCAGCGCTAGCAAGTGAGTTCGAGACTCTCGAAGAACTTCGCGCAGATTTCAAGACCCGGCTAGAGCGAGTTAAATCTTTGGAACAAGGCGCACAAGCGCGCGATCTTCTCGTCGAGGAATTACTCGCAAAGGTAGAGATTCCCATCCCTGAGAGCTATGTCCTCGCCGAAACCGAGGAGCACCTTAAAGGTGAGGGGCGAGAGAGCGATGATGCCCGCCGTGCCGAGGTCGACTCCGACCTTCGCAAATCCCTCAAGAACAACTTCCTCCTCGATGCCATCGTCGATCAAGAGAAGGTCGAAGTAAGCGAAGAGGAGCTCAGTGAATTCATCGTCCGCACCTCAATGCGCTATGGCATGGCTCCCGATCAATTCGCCAACGAGGTGGCCAAGGCTGGACAACTCTCCTCACTAGTCGCCGATGTCGCACGGAGTAAAGCGCTCGCCGTGGTCCTTGGGCGCGCAACAATTGTCGACAAGAATGGCAAGAGCGTCGATATCGAAGCGCTCCGTCCCCAGCTAGCCAAATAACTCGCCAAAGAATCTGCCCTCATAATCCTGGTACGTATGCTGAGAGCGAACAAGCGGCGCTTTCCGGAAGTAAAAGCCAGCCCTCGTTGTTAAGGTAATTACATTACTAACGAGAAAGCAGGCAGATCGTGGGACTTATAACCCCAGATAGCCCAGTAGCGCGCGGTGCGCGATCGGGTGGGCAACTCGATGACGAGGTGTATCACCGACTACTCCAAGAGCGAATCATCTTCCTTGGCTCTGTTGTCGAAGATTCCATGGCAAATGCAATCGCAGCCCAATTACTCCTCCTTGCCGCAGAAGATTCTGAAAAAGATATCTACCTCTACATCAACTCACCTGGTGGTTCCATCAGCGCAGGTATGGCGATCTACGACACAATGCAATACATCAAGAACGATGTCGCCACAGTTGCGATGGGTCTTGCCGCATCCATGGGCCAATTCTTGCTCTGTGCAGGCGCTCCAGGAAAGCGATACGCCCTCCCACACGCACGCATCATGATGCACCAACCCTCAGGTGGCATCGGCGGAACTGCAAGCGATATCAAAATTCAGGCAGAGCAAATGGCAGCGACCAAGAAATCGATGGCCGAATTAATCGCCTTCCACACCGGACAAACTATCGACACCATCCAAGAGGATTCTGATCGCGATCGTTGGTTCACCGCAGAACAGGCGAAAGAGTATGGCTTTGTCGATCACGTAGTTCGTTCTGCGCGACAAGTTTCTGGAAGCGGAGGAACGCAGCGATGAGCGAAGTTGTGAAACCTGGCGAATTCACCAACCGTTACGTCCTCCCAGTCATTGAGGAGAAAACCTCATATGGCTTCAAACGGATGGATCCCTACACCAAACTCTTCGAAGAGCGCATCATCTTCCTCGGCACCCCGATTGATGACACCGTCGCAAACGATGTTATGGCCCAGTTGCTCACACTTGAGTCAATGGATCCTGATCGCGACATCATGCTGTACATCAACTCACCTGGTGGTTCGTTCACAGCGCTCACCGCGATTTACGACACGATGCAATTCGTTCGCCCCGACATCATGACCATCTGCCTAGGCCAAGCAGCCTCAGCAGCAGCAGTGATCCTGACCGGCGGCACCAAAGGCAAGCGCTATGCGCTCGAGAATTCACGGATCCTGCTCCATCAACCCTCTAGTGAAGGTGGCGGACAGGGATCAGATATCGAGATCCAAGCGAAAGAAATCATGCGCATGCGCGACCTACTCGTCGATATGTTGGCCAAGCACTCCAATCGCAGCGCCGATCAGATCACCAAAGATATCGACCGCGACAAGATTCTTACTGCGCAAGAGGCAGTCGAATGGGGATTGATCGATCAGGTTCTCTCCACCCGAAAAGCCAACACCGGTAAGTAACTCGAAAGGGAGATCACCATGGCACGCATCGGCGAAAGCAGTGAACTGCTCAAGTGCTCCTTCTGTGGCAAATCACAGAAGCAGGTGAAGAAGTTAATCGCCGGCCCTGGTGTCTACATCTGTGATGAGTGCATCGAACTCTGCAACGAAATCATCGTCGAGGAGCTCTCAACGGCGAGCGCAGTCTCGTTACAAGAGCTACCCAAACCCCATGAGATCTTTGAATTCCTCAATCAATATGTGATTGGCCAAGAGCGCGCGAAGAAGTCGCTCTCGGTTGCGGTTTATAACCACTACAAGCGGATTCAAGGTGGAGAAAATGCCCGTGAGGGCGCTGTTGAGTTAACCAAGAGCAATATTCTCCTTCTCGGCCCAACTGGTTGCGGCAAGACGTTGCTCGCACAGACCCTCGCCCGAATGCTCAACGTTCCTTTTGCGATTGCCGATGCAACCGCGCTCACCGAGGCAGGTTACGTGGGTGAAGATGTTGAGAACATCTTGCTCAAGTTGATTCAAGCAGCAGATTTCGATGTTAAGCGAGCTGAGCGCGGAATCATCTACATCGATGAAATCGATAAAGTTGCACGTAAGAGTGAGAACCCCTCCATCACTCGCGATGTCTCTGGTGAAGGTGTTCAACAGGCGTTGCTCAAGATTATTGAAGGCACCACAGCATCTGTGCCGCCACAAGGCGGGCGTAAGCACCCACATCAAGAGTTCATTCAAATCGATACCACCAACGTGCTCTTCATCGTAGGTGGAGCTTTTGCAGGGCTCGATAAGATCATCGAAACTCGCATGGGCGGTAAAGGCCTTGGCTTCAATGCAACCCTGCAGAGCGCTGCTGAGCGGAATGCAAGTGATATCTTCAGCAACGTTTTGCCGGAAGATCTCTTGAAATTTGGAATGATTCCGGAGTTCGTGGGTCGACTGCCCGTCATCACCAGCGTCGATGCGCTCGATCATGATGCATTGATGCAGATTCTCACCGAGCCGAAGAATGCCCTCACCAAGCAATATCAAAAGCTCTTCGAACTCGATGGGGTGGAGTTGGAATTCACCGCCGATGCCCTTACTGCTGTGGCCGAACAGGCGATCAAGTGCGGCACTGGAGCCCGCGGCCTTCGCGCCATCATGGAAGAGGTTCTGCTCACCGTGATGTTTGATACCCCAAGCCGAAAAGATGTTGCCCGCGTAATAATTACTGCCGAATCGGTAACTGAGCAGGCCCCACCAACTCTCGTGCTTCGAGAAGATGGAGACGCTGAGAAAAGCGCCTAAGATTGCCGGTTATGGCAGCCGACGAGCAGTTACCCACGCATTTCTCGCCTGCCGACCTTGAGGCGCCGCTCTATCAAAGTTGGCTGGATCGTGGCTACTTCACCGCCGATGCCTCATCACAGAAGAGGCCGTTCTGCATAGTCATCCCGCCGCCGAATGTCACAGGAAGCCTGCATATCGGCCACGCGCTCGATCACACTTTGCAAGACACCCTTACTCGTCGTCGCCGAATGCAAGGCTTTGAAGCGCTCTGGTTACCTGGAATGGATCATGCCGGTATTGCAACGCAAAATGTTGTCGAAAAACAATTAGCGCAGCAGAAAAAATCTCGCCATGACTTAGGGCGCGAAGAGTTTGTTAAAAAGGTGTGGGAGTGGAAGTCCGAGTCTGGGGGAGCGATTCTCGGGCAGATGAAACGCTTGGGCGATAGCGTCGATTGGAGTCGCGAGCGATTCACGATGGACGAGGGTCTCTCGCGCGCTGTGTTAACAATATTTAAACGACTTTACGAGAAGGAATTGATTTACCGTGCGGAGCGAATTATCAATTGGTGCACCCGTTGCCTCACCGCATTGAGCGATATCGAAGTGGAACATAGCGATGATGCTGGTGAGTTCGTTCAAGTTCGCTATGGCGATGAGAACCTCAATATCACCGTAGCGACAACTCGACCCGAGACGATGCTTGGCGATGGCGCTGTAGCTGTTCACCCTGATGATGATCGATACAAACATATGATCGGAAAAGAAGTTTTACTTCCACTAGTGAATCGAATGATTCCCATCATCGCCGATGAATTAGTCGAGCCCGATTTCGGAACAGGTGCTGTGAAAGTCACTGCAGCCCATGATCCCAATGACTTCGAGATGGGTCGTCGCCATAACGTTCCCATGATCGTGATTATGAATGAACATGGAATCATGGAAGGCACCGGCACTGAATTCGATGGTATGGATCGCTTTGTTGCCAGAAAAGCAGTAGTAGAGCGTTTGCGGGAGATGGGTCGAATCGTTTCAGAGAAACGCCCATACGTTCACGCTGTTGGTCATTGCTCCCGTTGCGATACGACGGTAGAGCCTCGTCTATCAATGCAGTGGTTCGTCAAAGTTGCGCCTCTCGCAAAGGCGGCAGGGGATGCAGTGCGGAATGGATTAGTGAAAATCGAACCTGAAGAATTGGCCCCTCGATATTTCGAGTGGGTCGACAACATGCATGACTGGTGTATCTCGCGCCAACTCTGGTGGGGACATCGAATCCCAGTCTGGTACGGCCCTAACGATGAAGTTCGTGTAGTGGGACCCGACGAGAGCGCTCCCGAGGGATGGGTTCAAGATCCCGATGTTCTTGATACCTGGTTCTCTTCCGCTCTCTGGCCATTTTCTACTTTAGGTTGGCCAGATAACACTGAAGATCTTAAGAAGTTCTATCCCACAAGTGTGTTGGTAACCGGATACGACATTCTCTTCTTCTGGGTCGCGCGCATGATGATCTTCGGATTATTTGCGATGGATGGCAAGCCACCATTTCATACCATCGCGCTCCATGGTTTAGTCCGTGATAAACATGGCAAGAAGATGAGTAAGTCGCGTGGCAACACCATCGATCCACTGGAATTCATGGATAAATATGGGTCCGATGCACTCAGATTCTCTTTAGCCCGCGGTGCTAATCCGGGGACTGATCAAGCTCTCGCTGAAGAGTGGGTTGCTGGTTCGAGAAACTTTGCCACCAAACTTTGGAATGCATCGCGATTTGCGCTCCTCAATGGCGCCACCACCTCTCGATCACTTCCGGAATCGAAGGAGCTATCCCAGATCGATAATTGGATCATCTCGCGTCTCCACCAGACCATCAAGGAAACAGATGATTTCTTTGAACGCTTCGAGTTCGCTAAAGCCTGTGAAGTTATCTATCACTTCGCTTGGGATGACTTCTGCGATTGGTACCTCGAGCTTGCCAAATCTTCAATCAATCAAGGTGGTACTCAAGCTGAACATGCTCAAGCAGTCATTGGTCATGTTCTCGATAATTTGTTACGCATTCTTCATCCCGTGATGCCATTTATCACCGAAGCGCTGTGGCGGCGTTTGACTGGTGGTGAGAGTCTTGTAATCGCGCAGTGGCCAGAGGCACTCGAGGATCGGATTGATGAAAAGAGCAATGCTGCGATGGAAGAGGTGAAGACCGTGATTACCGAAGTACGCCGATTCCGCAATGATCAAGGGGTCAAATCCTCAAGCCATATTCCAGGTCGATTTATTGGGATTGACCAGAGCGCTATTTCACCTTTCGAGCAAGCGATTCGAAGCGTATTGAAAATCACCGTTCCCGATAGCTCGTTCTCTGCATCTGGCTCGATTTTGGTAGGTGAAATTACCTGCGAATTTGATCTTTCAGGCACGGTTGATGTCGCAGCGGAACGAACTCGGTTGCAGAAAGACCTCGCCACAGCGGAAAAAGATCGCGAGACGGCACGAGTAAAACTTGATAACGGAGATTTCATGGCGAAAGCGCCCGAAAAAGTTGTAGCCACCATCAAGGCGCGCCTTGCAGAGACCGATCAAGAGATTGCGCGTATCACTGATCAATTAAGCAAACTGCCTCGCTGAGAAAAGTGGATTGAGATGGCGATCAGCATCGAATCACGTTTGTCGGAAATTACCGACGAACTCAAACAACGTTGGCCAGAGAGCAAAATTGAAGCAACGCTCGATCGCATCAAGTTGCTCCTTGATTATCTAGGTAATCCGCAAGAAAGCTTCCGTTCAATCCATATTGCAGGAACTAATGGCAAGACTTCGACATCGCGAATGATTGACTCACTCCTGCAAGCCTTCGGCATTCGCACAGGGCGCTATACCAGCCCACATCTCGAGGATGTGCGCGAACGCATATCACTCAATGGTGAAATCATTACTCCAGAATTCTTTGTGTACACCTATGAGGATATAAAGCCGTATATCGAATTGGTCGATTCACGTTCTGAGCATCCACTTTCCTACTTCGAAGTGCTCACGGCGATGGCGTATGCCGCTTTCGCAGATGCTCCCATTGATGTCGCAATCATCGAATGTGGAATGGGTGGGGAGTGGGATGCCACGAACGTCATCGATTCTGATGTATCGGTGATGACTCCGATTGGATTAGACCATCAGGAGTATTTGGGAGAGACAATCGCGCAAATAGCCCGGACAAAAGCCGGAATTTTCCGAGTCGGTAAGCCTTCGGTGCTCGCGCACCAAAACCGAGAGGCAGCAGAGGTGTTGATTCGCGAGAGCGCACGCATTGAATCAATTCCACTGAGGGAGGGTTTAGATTTTGCGCTTGCCCATCGTGATGTTGCAGTGGGCGGACAACTCCTAACCATCCAAGGAATTGGCGGTACCTATGATGAGATTTTCCTTCCTCTTCATGGGCGCCATCAAGCATCAAATGCCACGTTAGCGTTGACAGCGGTAGAGGCGTTTCTGGGGGGCGGAGCAGAACGTTTAGATCTTGATGTAGTGCGCGATGGTTTTGCAAATGCTTCTTCACCTGGGCGCTTAGAAGTGGTTCATCGCAATCCCACTGTGATTATCGATGCCGCCCATAACCCACACGGTGTCGCTGCGTTACGTGAGGCGCTAAGTGAAGAGTTTACTTTCGACAGATTGATTGCAATCGTGGCAATCCTCGGCGATAAAGATGTGACTAATTTTCTCGCTGAATTATCTGGCGTCGTGGATGAAATTATTGTTACGGAGAACTCGTCTGCACGTGCGCTACCAACAGAAAAACTATTTGAGATTGCTCAGGATATTTTTGACGATGGCATGGTCAGCTCGGCAAGTTCAATCAAGCGCGCTATCGAAATGGCGATTGATCGGGCGAGTCACCCAACGCAATCGGTGGGTATCCTCATCACAGGCTCTGTCGTGACTGTGGGACAGGCTCGTTCGTTACTAAAGAAGGGCGAATAAGTATGCGAATACTCGGCTCGACAGTTCTTGTCATGGAGTCGTTAACAATGGGCTTTGCGCTCTTGATTGCCATGGATTCATCCGACACCTGGGAGATGGTGGTGGGCGGCATCCTGGCGCTACTGCTTTTGCTCACGCCCGGCTTGTTGAAGAGAAAATCAGGATGGATTTTAGGGTCAGCGCTCCAAATTCCTTTCATCGGTTTCGGGTCGGTCGTGACGATGATGTACTTCCTTGGTGGGCTTTTCGCACTCCTATGGATCGCCGCGATTATTGTTGGCAGGGCAGGGGAGGCAGCCCGCGCTCGTCTGACCCCTCAGTAAGCCGTTAGGCTGTAGCCATGGAACGGACTCTGGTCTTAATCAAACCCGATGGGGTTCGTCGCAATCTCGTAGGTGAGATCGTTGCTCGAATCGAGCGGAAGGGTTACCTCATTGCAAATATCCGCATGCTTGAGGCTGACCGTGCGCTACTGGAAAAGCACTATGCCGAGCATGTTGGTAAACCCTTCTATGAACCGTTAGTCGAGTTCATGCTCTCTGGTCCAATAGTTGCGCTAATCGCCGAAGGAAATCGTGTCATTGAGGGATTTCGTTCCTTGGCAGGTGCGACCAATCCCACCGTCGCAGCCCCGGGAACAATTCGTGGAGATCTCGCACGAGATCAAGGAACTAAAGTCGTACAAAATATTGTGCACGGTTCAGATTCAATTGAATCAGCAGAACGTGAGATTGCACTTTTCTTCGGAGGTAAGTAATGGCAAAGACGATGTCCTTCATCGGGCGCGACATGGCAATAGATCTGGGAACTGCAAATACCTTGGTTTATGTCCGAGGTCGGGGCATTGTCCTCAACGAACCAAGCGTGGTGGCAATAAATCAAGATACCGGTGGAATTCTTGCTGTCGGACTCGAGGCCAAGAAGATGATCGGCCGTACACCGGGAAATATCGTTGCAATCCGCCCTCTCAAAGATGGTGTGATCTCGGATTTTGATACCACAGAGCGAATGCTTCGATATTTCATCCAAAAGGTTCATAAGCGTCGCCACTTCGCAAAACCACGTTTGGTTGTCTGTGTTCCTTCGGGTATCACTGGTGTAGAGCAACGTGCAGTAAAAGATGCCGGCTATGCAGCTGGTGCGCGCAAGGTGTACATCATCGAAGAGCCGATGGCGGCCGCGATTGGTGCAGGACTTCCTATCCATGAACCAACGGGAAACATGGTTGTTGATATTGGTGGTGGTACCACTGAAATTGCTGTGATTTCATTGGGTGGAATCGTCACTGTGCAATCGATTCGCGTGGGTGGAGATGAACTCGATCAATCCATCATCTCATGGATTAAACGCGAATATTCCCTACTCCTTGGTGAGCGGACGGCAGAGGAAATCAAGATGGCGATTGGTTCGGCCTTTCCCGCTATGGGAGAACCAGATGCCGAGATTCGCGGTCGCGATTTAGTGACAGGTCTTCCGAAAACAATCCTTGTCACCGCCGAGGAGATTCGTAAGGCGGTTGATGAGCCGGTCTCACGAATTGTGGAGGCTGTGAAAACTACTCTTGATAGCTGTCCGCCAGAACTTTCTGGAGACATCATGGATCGTGGAATCGTTCTTACTGGGGGTGGGGCTCTCCTTCATGGACTCGATGAACGTCTCCGCCATGAGACGGGAATTGCAGTTAACATCGCAGAGAATCCTTTAAATGCTGTTGTAATGGGGACCGGTCGTTGTATCGAGGAGTTTGAAGCTCTTGAGAAGGTACTTATCTCTGAGCCTCGCAGATAACAGCCTCAACGTCATCGGCTGAAAGTGGGGTGAAGCGTTGGCAACACCAGATAAATCTCGCTCACGTTTCTTTCTCATTGCCCTTCTAGTAACTTCCTTGATTATCGTTACATTAGATTTGCGGGGAAGTGTTCCTGGTCAAACATTTCGCGGAATTACGAATACGGTGCTTGCGCCATTCCAATCATTCTTCCGATTTTTCTATGACCCAATTAATAACTTCATTTCGGAAGCTTCCAACCTTGGTCGAAGTGCTGACAAGATCAATGAGTTAGAGGAGAGGAATGCAAAGCTCGAGGAAGAACTGAGCAGATTTAAGGTCGCGACACGAGAGCTCGAACAGTTAAAAGATGTCTTGGATTTGGCTGCAGCAGGCCGTTATAAGAGCGTGCCAGCGCGAGTAATTGCAGCGGGATCAGCAGCGGGATTCTCCCGAACTATTGAACTGGATGTTGGCGCTAGAGATGGCGTGGCCACCGATATGACAGTGATCTCGGGCGCTGGCTTGGTTGGACGAGTTATCTCGGCGAGTGAGAGTACCTCTATCGCACTTCTCTTAGATGACGAGACTTTTAAAGCGGGGATTCGCATGGAAGCAAGTGGCATCCTTGGTGTGATTTCAGGGACTGGCAATTCACAATTATCTCTGACGCTCTTTGATTCGTCATCTGAATTGAACGCTGGGGATCGAATGGTCGCTCGAGGAAGTAGTAATAGCCGACCATTCGTGCCAGGGGTTCCCGTGGGAACAATTACTTCAGTCGATCAGAATTCTGGAACGTTGACAAAAACTGCACTTGTAAAGCCATTCGTCAATCTCAATTCGTTGGAGGTAGTTGCTGTTGTCACAGGGAAGGTCAGAGTAAATCCACGAGATTCATTACTTCCGCCAGCGCCAAAACCAACGCCTACACCCACGGTCACCGTCTACATCACTCCAACACCAGAGCCATCCCCAACGAAGAGCAAGAAGGCGAATTAACAATGCGCAAGACTTTATTTTTCTTGCCTATCGCCCTTGTGGCACTTGCCTTACAAAACGCAGTTGTTGCGCGGATTCCCTTCCCATTTGCTGATCCATCGATTTTCCTCATCGTTATTCTTGCATGGGCATTCTTGGAGGATCCGGAGTTTGCAGCGCTACAAGGTTTTATCGCTGGGTTGTTACTTGACTTAAATCCTTTATCGGTAGGGCTGATAGGTCATTGGGCCTTCGTGTTGGCAGCAGTCTGTTATGGAACCTCCGAGGTGGGGGTACAACTTCGTTCAAGTCGCCGCGCACCGTTAACACTGACGGTTACCGTGACGGGCGCCCTGTTGATCTCACTGATGCTCTTTGCCCTCACAAGTTGGTTGATTAGCGCCGAACAAGGACTTTCCTTCTCTCGGACAACACCTGGCGTCTTACTGTGGTCAGCCCTTATTACTCCGCTGTTATCGCCGCTCATTATTCGCATGTCGCGCTTTGCACAAGGAATTGGCGCACGCAATGGGTGATCGATCTCGATACGCCACAATTTTCCTGCAGATTCTCCTCTTCTCTTTGATGGCTGCGCTTCTAGGGCGCCTTTTTTATCTCCAAGTTGCGGCCACCGAAAAATATCAAGATGCCGCCTTAGAAATTCAGAGTCGTAACGTAGTCACACCAGCGACTCGAGGAATGATTCTCGATAGTGGCGGCAAACCGTTGGCGCTCAATCGAGTGGGATTAGTGATCACTGCTGATCGTTCGATTCTTGATAAAGAGCCAGATCGTGGCGTTGCTTCACTGAAGGCAACGGCGAAGGCTCTCAAATTGCCCTATGAAGAGGTTTTCGGAAAGACGCGATTGTGCGGTGAAAAAGTGGATCCTTCTCTAACAGGAGGGGCTCGATGCTGGAATGGTTCGCGGCACCAGCCAATACCAATCTCTGTTGATGCTACTGAGGAGACCGCGCTTGCAATTGTGGAACATGCAGAGCGCTACCCGGGAGTGAGCGCATCCCCACAAGGTTTTCGCTCATACCCCGGAACTGAGGGAGTCAATGGCGCACACCTTCTGGGATACGTAGGTCCAGTGAGCGAGCAGGAATTAGCAGCAAGCGTCGAGCGAAAGTATTACCTCAACGAGTATTTGGGTAAGGCTGGATTGGAAAAGGTATACGACTCTGATCTTCGCGGCGTTCCCGGAGTGAAGACCATTGTCGTGGATCGAAAAGAATCTGCAACTAGCATCCTCAAAGACACTAAAGCGATTCCTGGAAATCATCTTGTCACAAGTATTGATGCGAAGTTACAAGCCGTGGTTGAACGTGAACTGGTCGCAGCAATCACTCGCGCCCGATTTGGTGTGGTGGATAAGAAAGGAGCTCGAAAGGCAGATTCTGGCGCAGCAGTTGTTATGGATGTGAAGACCGGAAGAATCCTCGCGATTGCTTCATATCCAACTTACGATCCAAATATTTGGGAGCGAGGAATAACTGCCGAGCAAGCAAAGGATCTCTTTAGTACAAAAACTGGGGTGCCTGCTTTATCTCGTGCACTTCAAGGAACATTTGCCCCTGCCTCTGCCTTCAAAGTTGTCTCAGTTGCAGCGGCAGCAAAAGCGGGTTATGACCTCAATGGAAAATATGATTGCCCTGCAGATTTCCAAGTGGGTAACCGAACTTTTCGTAATTATGAGAGCAAGGGCGCTGGTCGCATCACATTAGAAGAGGGAATTGCGATCTCGTGTGACACTCTCTGGTATCAAATCGCCTACAACGAATGGTTAAAAGATGGCGGGTTACGACCAAATAAAACACTCAACGACTACTTCTATAAAGCAGCTGCTGGATTCCATCTTGGCAAACGAACGGGAATCGATCTGCCATCTGAATCTGCAGGTCGTTTGGCCAATCGACAATGGCGCACCCAATGGCATGAACGGAATAAGGATTTCTACTGTAACTATGAGAAGCGAGCAAAGAAATCACAACTGACCCCTTATTTGATTGCTATCGCAAAAGAGAATTGCGTTGATGGGGGCAAGATCCGGGCAGGCGATGCAGTGAACTTTGCTATTGGTCAAGGCGATACGACGATGACTCCACTTCAGATGGCGCAAATCTATGCCGCCATTGCAAATGGTGGCACGATGTGGAAGCCCACTGTGGGCAGGGCAATCATCACACCAACAGGCGAGTTGGTTCGAGAGATTGCGCCAGAGAGAGCGGGCAAGCTCCCCGTTTCAAAGAAGACTATGGCCTTTCTCAAGAGCTCATTACGAGCAGTGATCACGTCAGGAACAGCACAATGGCGCTTTGATGGAATGCCCATTGCTGTTAGTGGCAAAACGGGAACAGGTGAGGTGTACGGGAAGAATCCCGATGGCTCTAGCAAAGATACGACATCATGGTTTGCAAGTTATGCTCCATCGGATGCACCACGTTATGCAGTCGTCATGATGATTAGCCAAGGAGGAACGGGCTCTGGCACCTCTGGCCCATCAGTTCGAAGAATCTACGAGGCGCTCTTTGGAGTTCAAGGCCAGAAAGTAATCACTGACCAAGCAATCTTCCCATCGGGGCCACCTACGCAAATACCGCGTCGTCCGAAAGTCGACCAACCATGACACTTGCCAGCGGTATCAGAGGGAAAGGGAAGCGTTCTCGCTTTGAACGAGTTGCCATAGTGGATCGTTTTGATATTCCACTGCTCATAGCGGTAGGAGCGCTTTTGGTCATCGGAATCCTTCTTGTGTACGCGGCTACACGAGATTGGTTTGCCTCTATTGGGGGAGATCCTGAGTATTACTTAAAGCGGCATGCGCTCAACATCGTCATTGGACTCCTCCTTGCCTTTGGAACTACTTTGATTGATTATCGATTGCTCCGCGCCTACACACCAATCGTGTGGGCAGTTGCCGTTTTAGGGTTGATTGCAGTTCTCATTCCAGGAATAGGTGCGACAGTCAATGGTGCGCGTGCATGGATTGCGCTACCAGGAGGCTTGCAGATTCAACCTGCAGAACTTGCCAAAATTGCGATTATCGTTGGCATGGCCATGGTCTTGGCTGAAAAACACGATGGATATGAGGAACCTCAAGCAATCGATGTTCTGCAGGCGCTTGCGGTTGCAGCGATACCTGTCTTGCTCATAGTTCTACAACCAGATTTAGGTACCACTGCGATTATCGGGGCATCTGTAGTCACCATGATTGCTGTCTCCGGGGCGCAGTTACGTTGGAGCGTAGGGCTTTTAGGCTTAGCTGGAATTGGAGCCTTTGCTGCAATCAAATTAGGAGTAGTGGCTGATTATCAATTAAATCGCCTGCAGTCCTTCGTTGATCCAACAGCAGACCCACAGAGCACCGGTTATCAATTACGACAGGCTCGAATCACCATTGGGTCTGGAGGATTATTCGGAAAAGGATTGTTCAATGGACCACAGACAAGTGGACGCTTTGTGCCCGAACAACAAACTGACTTTATCTTCACCGTTGCTGGAGAGGAATTTGGTTTTGTCGGAGGCGCAATCATCGTTTCGCTCTATGCGCTTCTTCTGTGGAGAGCATTTGTTATCGCAAGAAGAGCGAACGATCTTTTTGGCAGACTCGTGAGCTTGGGCGTGACTGCATGGTTTGGCTTCCAGATTTTCGAAAATATCGGCATGACACTCGGACTTGCGCCTATGACGGGAGTGCCCTTGCCACTGCTCTCATATGGCGGTTCAAGCATGTTCGCCACCTTGATTGGGGTAGGACTTTTGCTGAATATTCGCGCTCGGAGCTAGTTATCTGCCATACTTTGGGGGAGCGCAGCCTCGAGATGAACAGATCTCGGTGGCGCGACCAGAGAATTTTTTCGAGAGAACGAGAAGACTGCTAGAAAACAACGAGAATTAGTTCTACCTCGGTAGAACGTGAAATGAGTAACGCATGGCTGCACCAGCGCGTAAGCGCGTCTTAAAGAAAGTCGCTGCGAAAAAAAGTAGCGAGAGCGAAGCATCTACCGACTCCAAGGGGAGCAAGCCGGCTAAGAGCGCGAAAGCCGCCGCTCCTGCTAAAACGTCCAAGAAGAAGAGCGCTCCAGCTGTTGAGAGTGGTTCCACTCAAGAGAGTGCACCAGCAAGCAGCCCATCAAGTAGCAGAGCGAAAAAAGGCGTCATACCGGTACCAATTTTTCAAGCTCCGACTCGGAAAGAATCCACCAAAGAGGCGAGCAAGAAAACGGCTGCCTCGAAGAGTGCGCCAGAGTCAGCGAGTGCGGCAAACCAAAGTGGAGATTCAGGCCAATCAGATGAAGGACGCTCTCGCCATCGCAATCGCAGACGTGGTGGAAGAGGTCGCGGGCGTAATCGCAATCAGGATGTCAATGATCCATCGAGTGGTGATGGCGAAGGTTCTGAAGAAAATGCGAGCACCACTGATGATGGTTTAGTAACCCATCGTCGACGACGTCGTCGGGTAGCAGGATCAGGTGAGGTAGAGGCACAGACCCTCGTTGAAGATGGAGTTGTTACCACCATCAAAGTTCGGGAGCCGAAGCAACGCTCAGAACGTGGCGATGATTCAAGTTCTACTCGAGTTGATAAGCGTGGACGGCGCCGAGACCGAGACCGAGATCGCGATAGAGATCGTGATCATCCGCGCTCCTTCCACGGAAACCGACGGCCTGCAGTCATTACTGAATCGGAATTTCTCGCTCGACGCGAGAATGTCGATCGCGCGATGCTCGTGCGACAAACCGGAGATCGGACGCAGATTGCAGTTCTCGAAGATAAAATCTTGGTAGAGCATTATGTCAATCGTGCATCGAGCACCTCGTATGTTGGCAACGTCTACCTCGGGCGAGTGCAGAACGTTCTGCCCAGCATGGAAGCTGCCTTTGTTGATATTGGAAAAGGGCGCAATGCCGTGCTCTATGCGGGTGAGGTCAACTGGGATGCTGCAGGACTTGCCGATGGCACGCCCCGGAAGATCGAATTCGCGCTCAAGACTGGTCAACCAGTCTTGGTCCAAGTAACGAAGGATCCAATCGGACAAAAAGGTGCGCGTCTGACCAGTCAGATTTCGCTTCCTGGCCGATACCTTGTGTATGTCCCTGCAGGTGCGATGAGCGGAATCAGCCGTCGCCTTCCAGATACTGAGCGCTCGCGCCTTAAATCAATTTTGAAGAATTTAGTGCCTGAAGAGGCGGGCGTGATCGTACGTACTGCTGCTGAAGGTGCTACCGAAGAGGAACTCACTCGCGATGTCGCACGATTACAAGCGCAGTGGGAAGTCATCGAACAAAAGGCAAAGGATCCGAGCGCAAGTGCGCCATCACTTTTGTATGCAGAGCCTGACCTAAATATCCGAGTAGTTCGCGATATCTTCAATGAAGATTTCAACTCGCTTCATGTTCAAGGCGATGATGCGTGGGAAGAGATTAATAACTACTTGGGCTTTGTTGCGCCAGATCTCGTGCAGAAGATCTCTAAATGGCATAAGCCATCAGACATCTTTGCTGAGCATCGAGTCGAAGAGCAGCTGGCAAAGGCTCTCGATCGTAAGGTTTACCTACCCTCAGGTGGTTCGTTAGTCATTGATCGCACCGAAGCCATGGTGGTCATCGATGTAAACACTGGAAAGTTCATTGGTAAGGGTGGAAATCTCGAAGAGACGGTCACCAAGAACAATCTTGAGGCTGCCGAAGAGATTGCACGACAATTACGGTTGCGCGACTTAGGTGGAATTATTGTGGTCGATTTCATCGATATGGTGTTGGAATCAAATCGCGATATGGTCCTTCGTCGACTAACCGAATGTCTTGGTCGCGATCGCACCAAACACCAAGTTGCGGAAGTGACCTCCCTTGGTTTGGTGCAGATGACCCGTAAACGAGTTGGTCAAGGGCTCATCGAAGCCTTCTCCACTACCTGCGAAAGTTGTCATGGTCGGGGCATCCATATTCATGTGGATCCAGTTCCAATGGCCGCGCCAACTCGCCAACAGGATGAAGAACAGGATGAGACTGGAGAAGAGCGAGATCAGGAGGAAGAGCGAGAACAGGAGGAGCACCCAGATCTGCCCATCGTGGATACCCCAGTTCAGAGCCCGGTTTCCAGCGGGAGGCGGGGTCGTCGCCGAGTCAGTAGCGGCGGGGTGATTACCCCTTCAGTTTGACCTGCGGGGGCGCCAATCCGTACCCTTAGCAGACTTAAGAGTGTGACAAGCGGGATAAATCCCGCGAAAAATTGAGGAGAATCGTGTACGCAATCGTTAAGGCTGGCGCACGCCAGGAGCGGGTCTCAGTCGGTGAGGTCCTCGATATTGATCGAGTAGAGGCCTCTGTCGGAGCAACCCTCTCTTTGCCACTGCTCCTAGTCGTCGATGGCGGCAAAATCTCCACACCTGGCGCAGGCTCGACCGTGAGCGTTGAGGTGCTCGATGAAGTGAAGGGTCCAAAGATCGACATCCTTCGCTACAAGAGCAAGACTGGCTATCGTCGCCGTCAAGGTTTTCGCGCGAAGAAGACTCGAATCAAAGTCACTGCAATCAACAGCAGGTAATAACAGGAATAACAGGAATAAGGAGAGTACAGAGATGGCAAGTAAAAAAGGTGTCTCCTCGACCCGTAACGGTCGCGACTCTAATCCACAATTCCTTGGCGTGAAGCGCTTTGCTGGACAGGTAGTTCGCACCGGCGAGATTCTCGTACGTCAACGCGGAACTCACTTTCACCCAGGAGCAAATGTTGGTCGCGGCAAAGATGACACGTTATTTGCGCTCGCCGCTGGATCTGTCTCCTTCGGGACTGCACGTGGTCGTCGCGTCGTGAATGTTCTCCCTCAATAATCAACGGACTTATTTTTAGCGGGTCCGCATTCGGGCCCGCTTTTTTATTTAGGAAGAGGTGAATACATCAGATGTCAGCAATTACCTTCATCGATCAAGCTCGACTCCTTGCCCAGGCAGGAAGTGGCGGTAACGGTTGCGTCTCGGTGCATCGCGAAAAATTCAAACCATTAGGTGGGCCAGATGGTGGCAATGGTGGTCGGGGCGGAGATGTCATCCTCGTTGTCGATCCAAGCGTCACCACACTCCTTGATTTTCATTACAGTCCACATCGCACGGCAACCTCAGGTCGCCATGGTCAAGGTGGACATAAAGATGGTCCACAAGGAGAAGATCTAACGCTGCCGGTTCCTGAAGGAACTGTGCTCCGTGATTCACATGGAAATATCATCGCCGACCTACTCGGAGTAGGTACTCGCTTTGTTGTTGCTCGCGGTGGCGCTGGGGGATTGGGAAATGCAGCGCTGGCATCGTCCAGGCGTCGCGCACCGGGTTTTGCCCTATTGGGCGAACCTGGCGAAAAGATTGAATTAACCCTTGAACTCAAGAGCGTTGCAGATATCGCCTTGGTGGGTTACCCATCTGCCGGTAAGTCTTCGTTAATTGCGGCAATCTCAGCAGCGCGACCCAAGATTGCTGAGTATCCATTTACTACATTGGTCCCAAATCTTGGCGTGGTCGACATTGGTGACCATCGATTTACTGTTGCCGATGTTCCCGGATTGATTCCAGGGGCGAGCGAAGGAAAAGGCCTTGGCCTTGAATTCTTACGCCACGTTGAGCGCTGCTCAGCGCTAGTACATGTTCTTGATTGCGGCACGCTCGAAAGCGATCGAGATCCCATTCATGATTTTGAAGTCATCGAACGGGAACTTGAAGCCTATGGGGGGCTAGACGATCGTCCGCGAATCGTTGCGTTGAACAAGATTGATTTACCTGATGGACGCGCCATGGCTGAGATGGTGAGCGAGAATCTACGAGCTCGAGGTCTCGAGGTCTATCCAATCTCTGCGGCTACCCGAGAAGGGATTACCGAATTACTGTATGCAATGGCCTCCCTCATCAATCGCAAGCCTGAAGAGAGCGTCGAAGCGCCTCGAATTGTCTTGCGTCCAAAGGCTGTCGATGACCTCGGTTTTGCCGTGCGCAAAGAGAAGAATGGTCGCTTTGTTGTTACTGGCGAGAAGCCAGAGCGTTGGGTTCGCCAGACCAATTTCAGTAATGAGGAAGCGGTTGGATATCTGGCAGATCGCCTAGCGCGACTAGGTGTGGAGAAGGAGCTCTTCAAACTTGGCGCTGAGCCTGGATGTGAAGTGATGATTGGCGATGGGGAGGATGCCACCCGCTTTGAGTGGGAGCCCACAATCGAAGCCGGCGTCGAGCACTTCCATACTCGTCGCGGACACGATGTCCGAGTAGAGAGTGTGCAGTTAGGCTTACATAAAAATAGCGCCTCAGAGGATGATTGGAGTGAGGACGATGCGCAGTGAAGTGAGCCGTGCGAAGCGAATCGTCGTCAAAGTTGGTTCTTCATCACTTACAGGTGCTGCAGGGTCTGGTCTTGATAGCGCAGCAGTAGATCGATTAGTAGATGCAGTTGCGAGTGCGAAAGCGCGTGGTCTTGATGTATTAGTGGTCACCTCAGGAGCGATTGCGGCTGGGCTAGCAGCGTTGGGTTTGAAATCTCGCCCTAAAGAACTTGAGCTTCAACAAGCAGCAGCATCGGTAGGTCAAGGGTTATTGATGCACCGCTACACCGAATCATTTGCGCGCCATTCGATTACTGCATCTCAGGTCTTGCTCACTAGCGAAGATATCGTTCGTCGTAGCCATTACCGAAATGCGCAACGTACGCTCGATCGCCTACTTGCGCTCGGAGTCGTTCCAGTAATCAACGAGAATGACACGGTTGGAACTTCGGAGATTCGCTTCGGTGATAACGATCGCTTGGCTGCATTAGTCTCGCACTTAGTGCAGGCAGATCTTCTGGTGTTGCTCTCTGATATTGATGCGCTCTACGACGCGCCGCCATCATCTCCAGATGCTAAGCGAATTCCTGAAGTCTCCGATTTCGCTGCGCTCAATAGCGCAGAGTTTGGTGGCGCTGGAAATTCTGGAGTTGGCAGTGGAGGCATGGCAACGAAAGTTGAGGCTGCTCGAATTGCTACGAGCGCTGGGATTGCAGTGGTACTCACCTCTCTAGCCAATGTTCAAGGTGCAGTAGATGGCGAGGAAGTGGGCACGATTTTCCATGCTGGCTCCCATCGCGCACCTTCACGGGCGCTCTGGATTGCTCATGCATCGATGCCTAAAGGTTCACTCACCCTCGATCCGGGCGCAGCAAAGGCGATTTTGGAACGAGGAACATCGTTGTTGCCCGCAGGTGTTACTTCGGTAACCGGTGATTTTGCTGCTGGAGATGTTGTGGATTTATTAGACAATTCGCAAAAAGTAATTGCTCGCGGTTTGGTGGCATTTGATAGCGATGAGATTCCACAATTACTTGGCAAAAGCACGAAGGAGCTCGCAGCGACCTTTGGCGCCGAATATGAGCGCGAACTTGTCCATCGCGATGATCTAACTCTAATTTAACTCAGATTTACCTCTGCTTTAGCAAGCAACTATCTCCGTAACGCGAGGTCATAGAGAACTTTGGTGACTGGACCTTCATTTTCGCTATCTAAATCATCGCTCAATTTAACGATAACAGTTTTACTCTCTGGGACCACCAGAACATGTTGGCCATGTAAGCCCAACAGCATCAGCGTATTTGGATAGGGATGCCAAATCTGCGCACCGTAGCCCCAATTCCGATCTAGAGTCACAACTGGAGTGGCTAATCTGTTATTCCAGAGCGATGGGATGATTTGAGTTCCCGATGTAACTCCATTATCAAGAATCAATTGACCAACCAATGCATAATCTCGAGCGGCGGCATTGAAACAACAGAAGGCCTTCTCCTGACCATCGAGCCGATCGACATTCCACGTAGCGCCATATTGAGCGCCGATGGGTTGCCAGATCTCTCGAGCGAAGTAATCTGCTACTCGCTCTCCAGTCACCTTCTTAATAATCATTCCCAGTAACATCGTGTCCACGCTTCGATATTCAGCGTCCGAACCTGGTTCAAATGCCATCTTGCGGTTGCTTCCAAGAAACCAGTGCAAATCAGTCGATGCATACATTTGCGCGATTGCTACGCCCCAACCGCTAGGCCCGGATGGGTAATTTTCGGAGACTCCCACGCCAGAGCGCATATCGAGAAGCTGGTTGATTGTTACCTCGTCGAAAGAGCTCTCGTTCTTGAACTCTGGGAAGAAATCAACGAACTTGTCGCTTTCTTTTATCTTTCCATCCTCAATAAGTTGCCCAATCATGATGGAGGTTAAAGTTTTGGAGACCGAATAGGAAGGAAAGAGGAATTTCTCATCAAATCCTTTTTTGTACCACTCGTAACTCATGACACCGTTACGCAGAACGATAAATGCATTAGCTGCGCTCTGATCTAAGAAGTCCTGAAAAGCAATCTCATTTCCCTTGAAGGAAACCTTTTCAGGTAGCGATTCTTGTGCGTTGTTCCATACCCGCGGGTTATCAGATGGTGGAATGTAGTGGGCTGGCATCAATTTCGGTGTGGCATGGGCAGGGGCAAAACCCAACCGGGCTGCGGCTATTGGCTCTGGATAGTGAATCAGCCTCGTGAAGCTAAAGAGAAGTAAGTAGAGCGCAAGAGTAAAGAGGAGCACACGGCGCAACCAGCGGAGAAGGAACATATTAGTAAGCCTATCCGAGCGCTGATTGGTTAGGCTGTCAGCCATGATTGAGCCGCTTTCGAAAGCTGCACGCGCTGCTGGGCTCGTGTTAGCGCATGCGTCGCGTGCTCAAAAAGATAGCGCAATCGAAGCAATTGCTGCCGCGCTCTTGGAGCGACAAGATGAGATTCTCGCCGCTAATAACGAGGATGTTCTCCGTTCGCGTGGTGAAGGAATTTCGGAATCACTTATCGATCGCCTAACGCTTAATCCCGCTCGAATTGCCGGTATCGCAGGTGGTGCGCGGAAGATTAAAGCCCTGCCCGATCCGGTGGGAGTAATCAAAAGAGAGCGAACACTAGAGAACGGTCTCCATTTAAAACAGGTGGCTGTTCCTTTTGGTGTGGTGGGAATGGTCTATGAAGCGCGACCCAATGTCACCGTTGACGCTGCTGTGATTCTTTTGAAATCTGGCAACTGTGCGTTGCTTCGTGGATCATCCAGTGCAGCACAATCAAATGAGATTCTCGTTTCTATTATGCGTGATGCAGTATCAAGCGTTGGATTGCCAGCAGATGTGATTCAACTCGTCTCCTCAGCAAATCGTTCAAGCGTCACAGAGCTGCTACATGCTCGTGGCTTAGTTGATCTTGTCATCCCTCGAGGAAGCGCCGCTCTGATCCGCACTGTCGTCGATGAGGCGAAAGTTCCGACAATCGAGACTGGTGCTGGCGTCTGCCATGTGTATGTTGATAAGGATGGAGATTTAGCTAAAGCGTTACCGATATTAATTAATGCTAAGTGTCAACGTCCAAGCGTATGTAACGCTGCCGAAACGCTTCTTGTTCATAAAGATGTGTCCGACACATTCCTGCCAACAGCACTTGAGGCGCTCGATAGAGAGAAAGTTCGGATTCATGCAGACTCCCAATCTCTGGCAATCGCCCAAAGTCTTGGGATTGATGCCACCCTTGCTCAAGAGGAGAACTGGTCAACCGAATATGGCGTACTCGAGATCAACATTCGAGTAGTGGATGATGTGAATCAGGCCGCAGCACATATTCGCAAATATGGAACCAATCACACCGAAGCTATCATCTCTGAAAATCCAGAGACGATTGAGAATTTCATCAATCAAATGGACGCGGCTGCCATCATGATCAATGCATCAACTCGGTTTACTGATGGCGAGGAGATGGGTTTTGGTGCAGAAATTGGAATCTCGAATCAAAAGACGCACGCGCGCGGCCCGATGGGGCTCGAGGAGATGACTACCACCACCTGGATCGTGACCGGAACGGGCCAGATTCGCAGGTAGGCTTTGCGGTATGGCCAGAATTTCACGCGATGAGGTAGCGCGTATCGCTGCGCTCGCTCGAATCACCCTTCGCGAGGAAGAACTCGGAGACTTAGCGGGGCAGATTGATGTCATCCTCGATGCTGTTGCAGTCGTTCAAGAGGCGGCCGGAGCTGACGTCCCAGCGATGTCGCATCCATTAGAAATCACTAACGTCACACGCCCTGATGTAATTGTGCCAAGTCTTACTCCTGATGAGGCTTTGAGTGGTGCGCCAGCGAGCGAGGAGTCACGCTTTCGAGTTCCGCAGATTTTGGGTGAAGAAGCATGAGCGATCTCATCAAAAAGAGCGCATCAGAGTTAGCTGCACTCATTGCAAGAAAAGAAGTATCTTCGCGTGAGGTGACCCAAGCACATCTTGATCAAATTTCTCAGACTGATTCGTTGATTCACGCGTTCTTGCACGTTGATTCTGAAGGGGCTCTTACGCAAGCGGAGATGGCTGATAAGAATCAAAACTCTACGAAATCTCCGCTACACGGTGTGCCACTTGCGCTCAAAGATGTCCTTGCACAAAAAGGAATTCCTACTACCTGTGGCTCGAAGATTCTCGAGGGGTGGCGACCACCTTATGACGCAACAGTTGTCACCAAGTTGAAAGATGCAGGCGTGGTCATTCTCGGAAAAACGAATATGGACGAATTTGCGATGGGCTCTTCAACGGAGAACTCTGCCTATGGTCCAACTCGCAACCCGTGGGATACCGATCGGATACCCGGGGGATCTGGCGGGGGATCTGCAGCAGCGCTTGCTGCATTCCAAGCGCCACTTGCAATCGGAACGGATACCGGCGGCTCTATTCGCCAACCAGCAGCAGTCACTGGAACGGTGGGCGTGAAACCCACATATGGTGGCGTCTCTCGTTATGGCTTAGTGGCCTTCTCATCCAGTTTGGACCAGGCCGGACCATGCGCCAGAACAGTCCTTGATACTGCACTTTTACACCAGGTGATTGCAGGCCACGATCCCAAAGATGCAACAAGCATTAACGCGCCAGTACCCGATGTCGTTGCAGCGGCGCAACGCGCTGATGTAAAGGGAATGAAAATTGGAGTCGTCAAAGAGCTTAGTGGAGAGGGATACGAAAAAGGTGTTGCCGAGAGATTCGCAGAGTCGTTAGCAATCTTGGAATCTCAAGGTGCAGAGATTATTGAAGTCTCTTGCCCTAACTTCACATTCGCTCTAGGTGCCTATTATCTAATCGCTCCAAGCGAAGCATCATCAAACTTGGCTCGATTTGATGCGATGCGTTATGGCCTTCGAATTGGAGACGATGGCACCAAGAGCGCAGAAGAGGTAATGAGCCTTACTCGAGATGCTGGATTTGGTGATGAAGTCAAGAGACGAATCATCTTAGGAACGTATGCGCTGTCGGCTGGTTATTACGATGCGTTCTACGGAAGTGCTCAAAAAGTCCGTACGCTCATTACTCGTGACTTCGCGGCTGCATATTCGAAAGTGGATGTTCTGGTTTCACCAACTACGCCAACGGTGGCATTTAAGATCGGCGAGAAGAGTAATGATCCAGTTGCGATGTATCTAAGCGATGTCGCGACCATTCCAGTTAACCTCGCGGGAGTTGCCTCGATGAGTCTGCCTGCTGGACTCTCGGACGGTTTACCCGTTGGTTTCCAGATCATCGCGCCGGCAATGAAAGATGATCGACTCTACCTAGTAGGTGGCGCTTTGGAGCGCGAGTTGAGTGCCAAATGGAATGGACCACTTACCCATCAAATTCCAGATTTAGTGCTCCGCTAATGGCTCTTACTTACGAAGAGGTCGTTGCCAAGTACGAACCATCGCTTGGCCTTGAGGTACACGTTGAACTCAACACTCAAACCAAGATGTTCTGTGGATGTGCCACTGAGTTTGGTGCTGCTCCAAATACTCAAACTTGTCCAGTCTGTTTAGGAATGCCGGGTGCGCTCCCAGTCGTGAATGAAAAGGCAATCGAGAGCACGATTCGGATTGGCTTAGCTCTTAACTGCGCAATCACACCAAAGAGTAGGTTTGCGCGAAAGAATTACTTCTACCCAGATATGCCAAAGAATTTCCAAATCTCTCAGTACGACGAACCCATCTGCACCAATGGATACCTCGATGTCGAGGTTGAAACTGATGAGGGGAGTAAGACTTTCCGAATTGAGATTGAACGGGTACATATGGAGGAGGACACCGGGAAATCCCTCCATGTAGGTGGCGCAACTGGCCGTATCCATGGCGCTGAATATTCGCTCTTGGATTACAACCGTGCCGGCATTCCGCTGGTGGAGATTGTGACAAAGGTCGTCTCAGGAACGGGCAAGTATGCCCCTGAAGTTGCGAAGGCATATGTGAAAGAGTTGCGCGATATCTTGCGATCTCTTGGCGTCAGTGATGTGAAGATGGAGCAGGGTTCACTTCGCTGCGATGCAAACGTATCACTAGCTCCGATTGGTTCGGGAAAATTAGGAACGCGGAGTGAAACCAAGAATGTGAACTCGCTCCGCTCAGTAGAACGCGCTGTGCGTGGAGAGATGATTCGCCATGCAGGACTATTAGATAAGGGCGAGCGCGTCATTCAGGAGACCCGCCACTTCCAGGAAGATACAGGCGCTACCCGCTCTGGTCGCTCTAAAGAGCAGGCAGAGGATTACCGTTATTTCCCTGAGCCCGATCTCACCCCCGTGGCACCTGATGCGCCATGGATTGAACAGTTGCGCAGCGATTTACCTGAGAAACCTTCGGTGCGCAGAGCGCGTTTACAAGAGCAGTGGCAAGTTCCCGATAAAGAGATGGCTGCAATGGTCAATGCCGGTGCAGTTGATCTCGTCGAAGAGACGGTCGCCTTGGGCGCCGACCCAACAAAAGCGCGCGGTTGGTGGTTAGGTGAGATTTCGCGTCTTGCCAATGAGGCTGAGGTTGAATTGAATGCGGCAGGGATCTCTCCCAAGGATGTTGCTCGGATAGTTGAATTGATCGGAGCGGGAGAGTTGACGGACAAACTTGCCAGACAAGTTGTCGCTTCCGTTATTGCCGGTGAAGGTGATCCAGATTCGGTGATTGCTATCAAGGGAATAAAAGTTGTATCCGATGAAAGTTCGCTCATTGCTGCCATCGAAAAGGCAATTGCAGCGCAACCAGAGACTGCAGAGAAGGTTCGCAATGGACACTTACCCGCCGCAGGTGCGCTGATTGGCGCTGTGATGAAGGAAACTAAAGGCCAAGCAGATGCCGCGCGTGTGCGCGAACTCCTCCTTGGCCTCTTAGGTCAGGCGTAATTTCTCTTTAGTGGACCGCTGCGCCACCTTCATTTTCGACAACCGACTCTTTCCCGATATTGATAAAGAGCGCTAGAACAATTGCGCCAACGACAAGCAAGGCCGCACTCACCGTAAATGCGACGGTGAATCCATGAGTCAGACCAAAGAGCGGTGACTTGGTTGCATTGGCAGTCATATATGAAGTGGTTGCGGTAGCTGCAACGGTATTGAGCAGCGCAGTGCCTAGTGAGCCACCGACCTGTTGGCTGGTGTTGATCAGAGCGCTCGCGACCCCAGCATCACGATTGCCCACTCCATGAAGTGCGGTAGTGGAGAGCGGGATGAAGACCAGCGCCATGCCACTACTCATAATCAAGAGCGCAGGGAGGACGTGGGTTATGTATGAAGTTTCAGGAGTGATTTGCGTGAGCAATAAGAGGCCAACAGCGGCAGCGAGCAACCCTGGAACCATTAGTGGACGGGGACCAACCTTGGGAAGCAATTGCGATGCCACCCCTGCGAAAACGATGATTCCCGCAGTAAATGGCATGAAGGCGAAGCCAGCTTTGAGTGGGGTGTAACCCAATACCGATTGAAGATAAATGCCGAGAAAGAGGAACATCGAAAAGAGTCCGGCGCCAACGACGAGGGATCCAAGATAGGAACCTCCACGATTACGTTCGCTGATTATGCGAAGGGGCATTAGTGGATTCTTGACCTTCTTCTCGAAAATAAAGAATGCAATGAGCAGAATCGCGGAGGCAGCCAAGAAAGCAATCGTGATATTTGCGGACCAACCTTTCGTTGCTGCTTCATTGAAACCATAGACGAGGGCAAAGAGTCCTGCGCTCGCCGTTAACGTTCCTGGCAAGTCATAGCTATGGTCGCCGCCCGCTTTTGACTCGTGCACATATTTGAAGGCGAGCAATCCCGCGATAAGCGCAATAGGTGTATTTACGCCAAGGCACCAGCGCCATGAGAAGTATTCAGTGAGCGTGCCGCCGAGAATCAGGCCGATTGCAGCTCCACCACCTGAGATTGCACCGTACACACCAAATGCACGAGCGCGTTCTTTGGGATCGGTGAAGGTGACGCTCACAATCGAGAGTGCAGCAGGGGCAAGAAGCGCGCCGAAGACACCTTGTAGACCACGCGAAGCAAAGAGCAGCCCTTGCGTAGATGCGATTCCACCAAGTGCGGATGCCGCAGCAAAACCGAGGAGACCAATAATGAAAATCTTCTTTCGCCCCACGAAATCTGCAATCCGTCCACCAAGCAAAAGCAAGGATCCAAAAGCAAGGGTGTAGGCCGTCACCACCCACTGCTGATTAGTATCCGAGATTCCAAGATCCGCTTTTGCACTTGGAATCGCAATGTTGACGATGGAGGCATCGAGGACCACCATCAACTGGGCGATGGCAATCACAAACAAGGTGCGCCATCTATCGGGGGCAAGGTTCGATACAGAATTATTATTGGTTGTCATTGATTTCTCCGGTTTGGCTTTGAACACGCGAATGCGTAGGTATATAAGGTAACAGCCTGGACATTCGCATTCGTGGAGATATTGCCTTTACTATTCACCTATGACCAAGAACACAGGTGATAGCCCGCTAAATCCCATGAAGCCACGCTCTGGCACAGTTACTGATGGTCTCGAGCGTGCGCCAGCGCGCGGCATGCTTCGCGCAGTTGGCATGGGGGATGATGATTGGGTCAAACCTCAAATAGGCATTGCTTCATCGTGGAATGAAATAACACCGTGCAATCTCTCTCTCGATCGTCTTGCGAAAGCTTCAAAAGAGGGCGTGCATCAAGCAGGGGGATTCCCGCTTCAATTCGCAACTATCTCAGTCTCTGATGGAATCTCGATGGGACATGAAGGGATGCACTTTTCACTCGTCTCTCGAGAGGTAATTGCAGATTCCGTAGAGACCGTTATGCAGGCTGAGCGCCTCGATGGCATGGTGATGTTCGCAGGATGCGATAAATCTCTCCCTGGAATGATGATGGCAGCAGCGCGTCTAGATGTTGCTTCAGTATTCGTCTATGCAGGTTCCACTTTGCCCGGAAATGTGGATGGTAAAGATGTCACCATCATCGATGCATTTGAAGCAGTCGGCGCATGTGCACGTGGTTTGATTTCACAGGATCAAGTGGATCGTATCGAACGTGCAATCTGTCCAGGTGAAGGTGCGTGCGGTGGTATGTACACGGCAAACACGATGGCATCTATAGGTGAAGCCATTGGCCTCTCCCTTCCAGGTTCAGCAGCGCCACCGGCAGTAGATCGACGTCGCGATGATTATGCGAAGAAATCTGGCGTTGCAGTCGTTGAACTCATCAAACAAGGGATTACCGCTCGCGATATCTTGACTAAGCAGGCATTTGAAAATGCCATCACCATTTTGATGGCACTTGGTGGTTCAACTAATGCGGTACTTCATCTGATGGCACTTGCTCATGAGGCAGATGTTGATCTTGAACTAGAGGATTTCCATCGAATCGGATCAAAAGTTCCATTACTTGGAGACCTCAAACCATTTGGTCGTTACGTGATGAGCGATGTCGACAAGGTTGGTGGAGTGCCAGTGGTACTTCGCTCACTCCTTGATGCCAAGTTGCTGCACGGAGATGCATTAACAGTGACGGGTAAGACGATGGCCGAGAATTTGGCGCATATCGCTCCACCTGATCCTGATGGTGAGATCCTTCGTGCAACAAAAAATCCAATGGATACCACCGGTGGCATCACGATCCTGCGTGGATCACTTGCTCCTGAAGGTGCAGTAACGAAGACTGCAGGGATAGGAATTGAGACCTTTGAAGGTCCAGCGAAGGTGTTCGAACGCGAACGCGAAGCAATGGATGCGCTCGAGAATGGTTCGATTCAAGCCGGGGATGTTCTCGTTATTCGTTACGAAGGTCCAAAGGGTGGACCTGGGATGCGGGAGATGTTGATGATTACCGGAGCAATTAAAGGTGCCGGACTGGGTAAGACAACGATGCTATTAACTGATGGCCGCTTCTCCGGTGGATCAACTGGTCTTTGCGTTGGCCATATCGCTCCAGAAGCAGTCGATGGTGGCCCCATCGCATTTGTCCGCAACGGCGACATTATTCGCATCAATACCAAGACTCGTCAGTTAGATCTCCTGGTCTCCGATGGCGAACTTGCCGAGCGGAAGAGGGGGTGGGCCCCGCTCTCCCATCGCTACTCCCGTGGGGTCCTGGCTAAGTACTCCAAGCTCGTAGGTTCAGCCTCCAAGGGCGCAGTCTGCGACTAACCTCACGCCCTCTGTATGGGAATTGGGGGAGTTGGGGTCAAGTAGGGGTTGACGGTTATCGCCCCTTGCCGAGAGAATAAGGCCATGGCAACCGCTGTAATTATTGTGGTTATGGAGCGCGCGATCTAGCGTTAATACGGATCGTGCGCCATCCCTCAGTGGAATCACTGAGGGATTTCGCATTAGTAAGGGGTAAAAGATTATGGCCGAGGAGATGACTGGCGCACAGAGCTTGATCCATTCATTGGAGCGCGCTGGCGTGGATGTCATGTTCGGCATACCTGGCGGTGCAATCCTTCCCGCTTACGATCCAATCTACGACAGCAAGATTCGCCACATTTTGGTTCGCCACGAACAAGGCGCTGGCCATGCCGCTACTGGTTACGCGCAAGCAACCGGACGAGTGGGAACCTGCATTGCAACATCTGGCCCTGGTGCAACCAACCTTGTTACTCCAATCGCCGATGCCCAGATGGATTCAGTTCCGATGGTGGCGATCACTGGACAAGTTCCCTCGAGCGCAATTGGCACCGATGCATTTCAAGAGGCTGATATTCGCGGCATCACCATGCCAATCACCAAACATAATTTTCTCGTTACTCGAGCAATCGATATTCCACGAGCAATTGCGCAGGCTTATCACATCGCTGCCAGCGGTCGACCCGGAACAGTTCTCGTGGATATTGCCAAAGATGCGCTTCAGGAGAAAGTAACTTTTGATTGGCCCAAGAATAGTGATCTTCCTGGTTATCGTGATCACTCTCAACCCGTTCCAGAAGCAATCAAGGATGCGGCAGCGCTCATCGCGCAATCTGTCCGCCCAGTTCTCTACGTTGGTGGCGGAGTTATCAAAGCCAATGGCTATAAAGAATTACGAGCGCTCGCAGAATTAGTTGGCGCACCAGTTGTCACAACGTTGATGGCTCGAGGTGCATTCCCTGACAGTCACAAACTTCATGTAGGTATGCCAGGTATGCACGGCAGCGTCGCTGCAGTGACCTCACTCCAGAAAGCAGACCTGTTAATCACTCTTGGTGCGCGATTTGATGATCGCGTCACCGGAAAACTCTCCACCTTCGCCCCTAACGCGAAGGTGATTCACGCCGACATCGACCCAGCAGAAATCGGTAAGAATCGCCATGCTGATGTTCCGGTTATCGGCGATGTTCGGTTGACGATGGCCCAACTCGTGCCAGCGTTAAAGTCAGAATTTGCTAAGCATCAACCGGATCTCACCGCATGGTGGAAGCAAGTTGATGGCTGGCGAACCACCTATCCAGTTGGTTATGACATGCCAAGTGATGGCTCACTCTCTCCGCAATATGTGATTGAACGTCTAGGAAAGATCTCTGACCCAGAGACCATTTACACCGCCGGTGTTGGTCAACATCAGATGTGGGCATCGCAATTTATAAGTTATGAGAAACCACGGACTTGGCTCAACTCTGGCGGCTTAGGAACTATGGGTTATGCAGTTCCTGCGGCAATGGGCGCCAAGGTAGGTGCGCCTGATACCACAGTATGGGCAATCGATGGCGATGGCTGTTTCCAGATGACAAATCAAGAATTGGTGACATGCGCAATTAACAATATTCCAATCAAGGTCGCACTTATCAATAATGATAGTTTAGGAATGGTTCGTCAGTGGCAAACACTTTTCTATAACCAACGCTATTCAAATACTGACTTGCATTCCAAGCGCGTACCGGACTTTGCAAAACTTGCAGATGCGATGGGCTGTGTTGGATTACGTTGCGAACGACCTGAAGATGTCGACAAGACTATCGAAGCCGCAATGGCAATCAACGATCAACCTGTCGTTGTTGATTTCAATGTATTCCGTGATGCGATGGTCTGGCCGATGGTGGCGGCGGGTACATCCAATGACGACATCATGATCGCGCGTGAATTAGCGCCCGACTGGGATTCACAGGAGCTCTAATGCAGACACATATTCTCTCTGTCCTGGTAGAAAACCAATCAGGAGTACTCGCGCGAGTTTCCTCGCTCTTCTCTCGCCGTGGCTACAACATTGAAGCGCTCTCAGTTGGTCCAACTGAGAACCCAGAGATTTCACGAATAACCATTGCAGTTAACGTCGAAGGACATGCGCTCGATCAAGTCATTCAACAATTAGATAAATTAATTAATGTCATTGACATCATTGAATTGCCTGAGCGCACCTCTCATCAAGTGGAATTGATTCTTGTTCGCATTGGATTAAAAAATGGAGAGAGTGACCGGAAATCGGTCGATGCAGTTCTGGAAAAGTTCGGGGCCCATGTGGTTGAGGCCACTAACTCCTCGGTGACCATCCAGCAAACCGCCAGCCCTGCCCAGACCCAGATGCTGCTCAATGAGCTCGCCCAGTTCGGGATTATGGAATTGACCCAGTCGGGAGTAGTCGCGATGGGGCGTAGTATTCAGCCATAAACCGAGTTTTTAACCCAAACCCAGAAACCAGCAAGATCCTCGATCATAAAGGAGCGTAACCCGTGGCCACTCTCTATCACGATGAAGATGCCGATCTCTCCATCATCCAAAATAAGAAGGTTGCCGTCATTGGTTACGGCTCTCAAGGCCATGCCCATGCGCTTAGCCTGCGCGATAGCGGGGTCGATGTTCGCGTTGGCCTTAAGCCAGGTTCTAAGTCACAGGCGAAGGCTGAATCTGAAGGGCTTCGAGTATTAAGCGTTGCCGATGCTGTCAAGGAAGCAGATGTTGTGATGCTCCTTGCACCAGATCACTTTCAACGAGGCATCTATAAAGAATCTATCGAGCCAAACTTGAAACCAGGTGCTGCGCTCTTCTTTGGTCATGGATTTAATATTCGTTTTGGTTATATCAAGCCGCCATCAAATGTCGATGTCTGCATGGTGGCACCTAAAGGTCCAGGACATCTTGTACGTCGTGAATATGTAGCCGGTCGTGGCGTTCCAGTAATCGTTGCGGTTGAACAAGATGCAACCGGCAATGCATGGCCACTTACCCTCTCCTATGCGAAAGCAATCGGCGGACTTCGCGCCGGCGGAATCCTCACAACGTTTACTGAGGAGTGCGAGACAGATCTCTTTGGTGAGCAAGCAGTTCTCTGTGGTGGCGCCTCACGTCTTGTGCAGATGGGTTACGAAGTTCTCCTCGAGGCTGGTTATCAACCTGAAGTTGCATACTTCGAGTGCTTACATGAGCTCAAGCTAATTGTTGATTTGATGTACGAAGGTGGCATTGCCAAGCAGCGTTGGTCAGTCTCCGATACTGCTGAATATGGCGATTACATCTCTGGACCACGAGTTCTCGATGATCGTGTGAAAGATAATATGCGTGCAGTTCTCAAAGATGTCCAAAATGGTTCATTTGCGGCGCGATTCATCGCAGATCAAGATGCTGGTGCGCCAGAATTCAAGGCGCTTCGTGCCAAGGGCGAGCAACATCCAATCGAGCAGGTCGGTCGTGACCTTCGCGCAATGATGTCGTGGGTCAAGACCAAAGATGACTACACCGAGGGAACCGCTGCGCGCTAATGAGCAAACCAGTCGTTCTTATTGCTGAAGAGTTAAGTCCAGCGACCTTAGAGGCGCTCGGACCTGACTTTGAAGTTCGCAATTGCAATGGTGCTGATCGTGGGGAATTGCTCGCAGAGTTGGCAAAAGGCGTCTCTGCAGTCTTGATTCGCTCAGCAACCAAAATGGATAGCGAGGCAATCGCTGCTGCCAAAGGTTTGAAAGTGATTGCTCGCGCCGGAGTTGGACTTGATAATGTCGATGTTCCCGCAGCCACCGCTGCTGGCGTTATGGTCGTCAATGCCCCAACCTCCAATATTGTTAGCGCTGCGGAACTTGCCATTGCTTTGCTCTTAGCAAGCGCACGTCTCATCTCGCCAGCTCATGCAGCGCTTCGAATCGGCAAGTGGGCACGTTCTAAATACACTGGAGCAGAACTCTTCGAAAAGACCCTTGGCATTGTCGGCTTCGGTCGGATTGGCCAACTCGTCGCCCATCGCATGCAAGCGTTCGGGATGAAGGTGTTGGCATACGACCCTTACCTGCCACCAGCGCGCGCAGCGCAACTTGATGTAAAGCTAGTCGATCTCGATACCTTGCTCGCCGAGAGCGATTTCATCACTATTCACTTGCCAAAAACTAAAGAGACTGCAAATCTCATTGGTACGGAAGCGCTCAAGAAGGTCAAACCAACAGTGCGCATCATCAATGCTGCTCGCGGTGGCGTTCTTGATGAAGAAGCGCTCTACCAAGCGCTAACTACTGGAAAAGTTGCTGGCGCAGGTCTTGATGTTTTTGCGACAGAGCCATGTACCGATTCACCGCTCTTCGCTCTCGATAACGTCGTGGCAACTCCGCACTTGGGCGCCTCAACTGACGAGGCTCAAGAGCGCGCTGGCATCGCAGTGGCAATCTCCGTTCGCAAAGCCCTTGCCGGCGAATTGGTTCCGGATGCGGTTAACGTGAAGGGTGGCGCTATCGCCGAAGATGTCCGTCCAGCTCTTCCTTTAGTGGAGAAGTTAGCCCAAGTTCTCTTTGCAATTGCAGGCGAATCACCAGTCGCTGTCGATGTTGAAGTACGTGGTGAGATTGCTAGTGAAGATTGTTCGGTACTTGCAACGAGTGCTCTTCGTGGAATCCTTAGCGCTTCTGGCGTTAATGATGTCACTTATGTCAACGCGCCATCGCTCTCCCACGAGCGAGGTTTGGCGGCATCGGTAAGCACAACTGGTGACAGTCCTGATCATCGCAATATGGTCTATCTCTCTGGCGCACTTGCTAATGGTGAACGCGTTTCAGTAAGCGGCACTTTGATGGGAATCAAACGCGTCGAGAAGATTGTCGAGATTGGTGGACTTGATGTCGATGTCGCATTCTCAGATCACTTACTTTTCCTTCGCTACACCGATCGTCCTGGCGTTGTTGGGGCTGTAGGTAATGCGCTGGGAGCCCTAGGAATAAATATCGCTGGCATGCAAGTTGCCCGTAACCAGCGTGGAGGAGAAGCACTCATGGTCCTTACAGTCGATTCGGCTATCCCTGCCGATGTACTCGCCAAGGTAGCGAAAGAGACATCTGCTACCGCTCGATTTGTGACGTTGGTGTAACTATGAGCAAAGTACAGAAAATTGCAGTTGTTGGCGGGGATGGAATTGGTCCAGATGTCATCAATGAAGGGCTCAAAGTCCTCGATGTAGTGGCAAAGAAGCATGGCCTGACATTCGAGACTAAGAAGTTTGATTTAGGCGCAGCACACTTTCATAAGACTGGTGAGGTCTTACACGATGCGACGATGGCTGAGATTGCTAAGCATGATGCAATCTTCCTTGGCGCTGTCGGCGACCCAACTGTGCAAAGTGGAGTTCTCGAGCGCGGTTTATTACTCAAGATGCGCTTTGCCTTCGATCAATATGTCAACCTTCGTCCGGCAAAACTTCATCCTGGAGTAACTTCACCGCTAGCGACCAAAGATCCAATTGATTTCCTAGTTGTACGCGAAGGAACCGAAGGTCCTTACTCAGGCGCTGGCGGTTCGTTGGCAGTAACTACGCCACGCGAGGTTGCTACCGAAGTGAGCATCAATACCCGCTCAGGTGTTGAGCGAGTAATTCGTTACGCATTCGAGCTTTGTGTAGCTCGTGGTCGCAAGAAGGTCACGATGGTTCACAAGGACAACATCATGTTGCACTCAGGTGCGCTCTGGAAGCGCACCTTTGATGAAGTGAAGAGGGAATATCCCAACATCAAAACGGATTATTTCCACGTTGATGCTGCAGCGATGTTCTTTGTTACCGACCCTGCACGATTTGATGTCGTGGTTACCGACAACTTGTTCGGCGATATCCTCACCGATATATCTGCAGCAATCACAGGTGGAATTGGACTTGCCTGCTCAGGCAATATCAGCCCCGATCCAAAGTTTCCGTCCATGTTCGAGCCCGTCCATGGCTCTGCGCCGGATATCGCTGGCAAGAACATCGCTGATCCAACGGCGACCATCCTCTCCCTTGCCATGATGCTTGAGCATTTAGGGCATGCGCAGGCTGCTGCTGAAGTCAATGCCGCAGTGGCGAAGGACCTAGCAACTCGCACATCAGGGCGTTCCACTACTGATATCGGTTCTGCCATAGCAGCGCTTATATAAGAAGAGAGCAGGCCATGAAGATTCAACTAAAACCCAGCGCTAATCCAGTGCCTGATGTAGAACGCAGAGAGAGAGTTTCGGCCCCTGGTTTTGGTAAGTACTACACCGACAACATGGTGGTCGCGAACTGGAGTGAAGCCGATGGTTGGAGCGATGCAGAGCTAGTTCCTTATGCGCCAATCACATTAGATCCAGCCACTGCTGTCTTTCATTATGGTCAAGAGATCTTTGAAGGTTTGAAGGCATACCGTCAGGCTGACGGAGGAGTCTCTCTTTTCCGTCCGCAAGAGAATGGCGCCCGTTTTGCAAGAAGCGCTGCGCGGATGGCGCTACCTGAACTTCCTGTTGAAGATTTTGTGGCGACTGTCGAAGCGCTGGTAAAGCAAGATGCGGGCTGGGTCCCCAACAACCCAGGTGAGTCGCTCTACCTACGTCCGTTCATGATTGCCTCCGAAGTTGGTTTGGGTGTACGTCCAAGCAATGCCGCGATGTACTTATTGATTGCAACTCCCGCCGCTGCATATTTCAACGCTGCAAAACCAGTTTCGGTATGGATCTCCACCGAATATGTTCGGGCTGCTCCTGGCGGTACTGGCGAAGCAAAGTGTGGTGGCAACTATGCAGCCTCTCTTGTTGCCCAGAAGGCCGCTGCAAAAGAGGGTTGCGACCAAGTGGTCTGGCTCGATGCAGTGGAGCGCAAATGGGTGGAGGAGATGGGTGGCATGAACCTCTTCTTCGTGAAAGGTTCGGGAGATAAGGCAACTATTTTCACCCCGTCACTGACCGGAACCCTGCTTCCTGGAATCACTCGCTACTCGCTCCTTACCGTTGCGAAAGATCTCGGCTACAACGTTGAAGAGGGAATGATCTCTGTCGATCAGTGGCGTGCAGGCGTGGCTAGCGGTGAGATCACCGAAGTATTTGCCTGTGGCACTGCTGCTGTTATCTCCGGTATTGGCGAGGCAAAGAGCGCACAAGGCAACTTCACCATCGGCGATGGCAAGCCTGGTCCAATCACGATGAAATTGCGCGAGCACCTTTTGGGTATTCAACATGGAACTGTTGCTGATGCGCACGGTTGGATGAAGCGCGTTCTCTAATGGCTACCCAACCTCAGGGCGATGCCTTTCATATCTACGACACCACGTTACGTGATGGTGCGCAGCAAGAGGGCTTAAATCTCTCCGTTCACGACAAGATGACTATTGCCAAACATCTTGATGATCTCGGCGTGGGATTTATCGAAGGTGGCTGGCCTGGGGCTAATCCGCGAGACACGGAGTTTTTTGCCCGCGTTGCTAAAGAAATGAAATTTAAAAATGCACAGTTTGTCGCCTTCGGTGCAACCCGACGCCCAAATGTCAAAGCTGTTGATGATGAACAGGTGCGCGCACTCCTTGATTCGCAAGCGCCGATTATTACCGTTGTTGCGAAATCACACGATCGACACGTCGATCTCGCGCTCAAGACTTCACTTGATGAAAATTTGTCGATGGTCCGCGACACGATTGCCTTGATGGTCAAAGAAGGGCGCCGGGTTTTCCTTGATGCCGAACATTTCTTCGATGGTTATCGTGCAAATAAGGCTTATGCGCTCGAGGTAGTGCGTGTGGCAATCGAGGCGGGAGCCGATGTGGCTGCGCTCTGCGATACCAATGGTGGAATGTTGCCTAGCGAAATCGCCGATGTAGTTGCTGATGCGTTGGCAGTCACTGGTGCGCGCGTGGGAATCCATTGCCACAACGACACTGGCTGCGCCATCGCGAATTCGCTTGCTGCAATCGATGCGGGCGCTACTCACGTACAAGGAACGCTCAATGGATATGGCGAGCGAACTGGTAACGCTGATCTAGTTTCTGTCATTGCAAACCTAGAACTGAAATATAAGAAACCGGTCCTACCTGAAGGACATCTTCATGAAGCATTCCGCATCTCGCACGCGGTAGCCGAGGTCACCAACATCGCACCAAGTCCACGCCAACCATACGTTGGCATCTCCGCCTTCGCGCATAAGGCTGGGTTACATGCTTCGGCAATCAAAGTGGATCCCACGCTCTATCAACATACCGAACCAGAGTATGTCGGCAACGATCGCCGCATGCTTGTCTCCGATATGGCAGGGCGCGCATCGGTGGAGCTAAAGAGTCAAGAGATGGGTATCGATGTCAGTACTGATCGAGAACTTGTTGGCAAGGTCGTAGAGCGCGTCAAGGAGATGGAGATGCGTGGCTACACCTTCGAAGCTGCCGATGCCTCCTTCGAATTACTTTTACGTGAGGCGCAAGCAGGGGAGAGGATTCGGTTCTTTACCGTCCTTGAATGGTCTACCAATGTCGAGTGCCGTCCTGATGCATCGGTAATCTCACGCGCCACGGTGAAGATCAAGGCGCGCGACAAGGAGTTCATCACTGCTGGTGAAGGAAATGGTCCAGTGAACGCGATTGATAATGCGCTCCGCAAAGGGCTAGAGAGTATCTATCCAGAATTGGCCGCTTTAGAATTGACTGATTACAAGGTCCGTATCCTCGAAGGCCGTCAAGGCACGAGCGCAGTGACCCGAGTACTTGTTGAGACAAGTGATGGTGACGGGGAGTGGACCACAGTCGGTGTTCATGAGAACGTCATCGCCGCCTCGGAAATGGCTTTGGAAGAGGCTGTTACGTATGGCTTGCTCCGTAAAGGAATAAAGCCCGAGTAACCTTTAATTTATGTATGCAGATACTCTGATTCGATATGAAGAGCATCTGCGTCTGCAGCGAAATCTCTCTGAACACACTATTCGTGCCTACATCGGAGACCTCACCTCACTCTTCGAGCATTGCGCTCATATGGGAATCACTACCGTCGATAAATTAACCCTTCCAGCAATTCGATCATGGTTAGCATCACTGCAGAGCAAAGGTGGAGCGAGAACCACAATTGCGCGGCGGGCTGTTGCGGTCCGCACATTCACTGCATGGGCAACTAAGAGTGGATTAATGAAAGAGGATATCGGTGAGCGGTTAGCGACTCCGCGCTCGCAGCGGACCTTGCCAACAGTGCTCACCATCGATGAGACTGAAGAGGTATTTAACTCATTAGCCAGCGCAGTCAACGAAGAGGCAGAACCGCATGCAATTCGCAATATCGCGATAGTGGAACTTCTTTACAGCACCGGAATCCGGGTCTCCGAACTCTGTGGGCTCGACTTGGAAGATATTGACCGTTCTCGAAATACTATCCGCGTCTTTGGAAAGGGTCGGAAGGAACGGACCGTTCCGCTTGGTGCTCCAGCGCTTCGAGCCTTGGATGCGTGGATCGAGCAATCTCGTGGTTCGTATCTGAGCAGTTCATCAGGGCTCGCCTGCTTTGTTGGTGCGCGCGGAGGGCGAATCGATCCGCGAACTGTTCGAGAAGTGGTCTACACCGCGCTGCAAGCGTTGCCGAACTCTCCTCGGGTGGGCCCACACGGCTTGCGCCATAGCGCCGCCACTCATCTTTTAGAACGCGGCGCGGATCTGCGAACTGTTCAGGAGATATTGGGCCATGCATCGCTAGCGACAACTCAGATTTATACCCATGTCTCTGAAGAGCGATTAAAGGCTGCATATAAACAAGCACATCCCCGCGCGTGAAGAACGATTAATCAAAGCGCGGAAGTAGAACAGCTTTACCCAGATGTTTCATCGGATTGGAATATTTATTTCCAATCCGCTCACCCCAATGAAGGCATGGCCTAGCGCAATGGAATATTGGTGCTACTCGCGCAAAGTTCTCTCCTTGCGCTACTAGATGCCCGACGGTGAAATCAGTGCTTGCAGGTAAATAAGTAGTCCGTCGCAAAACCAATTGATCCAAGTGCGTGAGTACGACAATCGGGATTTTATTTACATTGCCGATGTAAGAGATGACGCCATCTTGGGGTGCGCGAATCTCTTCACCAAATGTTGCGATGAAATCCACTCCCATATGCGCTCCTTTAGGAGTCTTAACCCCACCTCGCTTAGCGCTCTTACTTTCCGGGTGGTAACTCGTTATCACTGGGCGCGCTCCAGGAAGAGGGGAGATCCAACTTTGGGCTGCAGGGATATCGCGTGCGGTGGTAGGCAGAGCCAGGCCTGAGAGAAAGGCAGTAGCAGAGAATGCGGCAATCGCCGCCCATTTGGAGGCGGAGGAGGGAAGAAGGGTGAGATTCATGGCGCCGATAATGGTGAGCCTCTTACCCCATCGAGGCTGAGTGGGGTCGCTTCTGGGGATATCGGAGCCCTGTGGGTCAGGTAGGCTTGGCGCCAGCACCGAGTAAAACCGGTGACTTCACGCAAATCGAGCCCCTTCACTACCTCGGTCCGCGCGCGAAAGCGAAGCGGTCCATATCGAAGGGCGCCGGCTCGACTTGCTAGGGGTAAGAATCAAATCGATTCCTACCAACAACCGAGTGCGCACGGTCTTACCGTGTGCGGAATTAGGAGCGCGCAACCATGGCGGTTGTCACCATGCGAGAACTCCTCGACAGCGGCGTCCATTTCGGACATCAAACCCGTCGATGGAATCCCAAGATGAAGCGTTACATCTTCACCGAACGTAACGGCATCTACATCATCGATATCCAGCAATCATTGGGTCTTATCGATCAGGCATATTCCTTTGTGAAAGATACTGTCGCCCGTGGCGGACATATCCTCTTCGTTGGAACGAAGAAGCAAGCGCAAGAGCCGATCATCGAACAGGCTAAGCGCGTCGGCATGCCTTATGTGACTGAGCGTTGGCTCGGCGGCATGCTCACCAACTTCAACACCGTTGCTAAGCGCATTGATCGTCTCAAAGAGCTCGAAGCCCTCGAGACAAATCAAGATCAAATTCGAACGAAGAAAGAACTTCTCATCTTCCGCCGCGAAAAAGATAAGTTGAAGAAGAACCTTGATGGTATTCGCAATATGACCAAGCTTCCGTCGGCAGTCTGGGTTGTTGACACCAAGAAAGAGCACCTCGCTGTTCAGGAGGCGCACAAGCTCGGTATTCCGGTGATTGCGATCCTTGATACCAACTGCGATCCAGATGAGGTCGAATACAAGATTCCAGGCAATGACGATGCAATCCGCTCGGTCGCACTCCTTACCCGTGTTATTGCTGATGCAGTTGTCGCTGGCATGCAAGCACGTCAGGCAAATAACAAGCCAGAGCCTGCTGCAGCAGCTGTTGCTGATGTCGCAGCTCAACTTGAAGCAGCAGCACCTTCTGCCCCAACAACAGCAGAGACACCAGCCAATTAGTCGAAATCAACAAAAGAGAGCGTAGATACATGTCCTTTACAGCAGAAGATGTGAAGCGCCTGCGCGAACAGACCGCCGCAGGTATGTTGGATTGCAAAAAGGCCCTCGATGAGGCTGGTGGCGATTTCAACAAAGCAGTAGAAATCATCCGCGTTAAAGGTCTCAAAGGCGTCACGAAGCGCGAAGGGCGAGCTACCTCCAACGGTCTTGTCACCGCGAAGGTCGATGGTGATTCAGGTGTCATCCTCGAGCTCAACTGTGAGACCGACTTTGTTGCTAAAGGGGAGCGCTTTCAAGCGCTCGCCGATGAATTGGTGAGCAAACTTGCTACATCCAATGTCTCCGACACTGAAGGCTTTTTGGCATCAGATTTCGATGGCGGGAAAACTGTGCAAGCGCATATCGACGAAGCGAACGCCACACTCGGTGAGCGGATCGCACTTCGTCGCGTCGGCGTTCTCAAAGGTTCGCCTGTTGTTGCTTACCTACATAAGACCAGCCCTGACTTGCCACCTCAGGTTGGAGTCCTGCTCCAACTCAGCAAGGCAGCAGGGGATATCGGGAAAGATGTCGCACAACATATCGCTGCATTTGCACCCCAATATGTCACTCGTGAGGAAGTTCCAGCAGATGTGATCGAGAATGAGCGACGTATCGCTGAAGAGACTGCGCGTAACGAAGGTAAGCCAGAGGCTGCTTTGGCCAAGATCGTCGAAGGTCGAGTGACCGGTTTCGTCAAGGAGGTAAGCCTGGTCGAACAGGCATTTGCCAAGGATCAGAAGAAATCGGTAGCCCAAGTCCTCACCGAGGCTGGGACATCAGCGACAGCCTTCTTCCGTTTCCGCGTCGGACAGTAAGACAATAGTGACCATGACCTACTCGAGAGTCCTCCTTAAACTCTCGGGTGAGGTCTTTGGTGGTGGCACTGGTATCGGTGTCGATCCCGATGTTGTTCAAGGAATAGCACAACAGATTGCTGATGTTGCCCGCTCGGGAACTGAAATTGCGATTGTTGTTGGTGGTGGAAATTACTTCCGCGGTGCGGAATTGCAACAGCGCGGCATGGATCGCGCGCGAGCCGACTACATGGGAATGCTTGGCACCGTGATGAACTGTCTTGCGCTCCAAGATTTCTTGGAGAAGGAGGGCGTCCCTACCCGCGTACAAACTGCAATTCATATGGGTCAAGTAGCCGAGCCTTACATACCACTTCGCGCGATCAGACATCTCAATAAGGGTCGAGTCGTTATCTTCGGTGCAGGTGCGGGAATGCCTTTCTTCACAACAGATACCGTTGCCGCACAGCGCGCTCTAGAAATTAAAGCCGAAGCGCTCTTGCTCGCAAAGAGTGGTGTCGATGGGGTTTACTCAGCTGATCCACAAAAAGATAAGAGCGCGACTAAGTACGAGAAGATCTCATTTGATGAAGTCTTGAGCAAATCGCTCGCGGTTGCAGATGCGGCTGCCTTTAGCCTTTGCCGTGAAAATGCGCTTCCCATCATCGTCTTTGATTTGATGAAAACTGGAAATATCGCCCGAGCCGTTCGAGGCGAATCAAACGGAACGCTCGTCTCCTAAGGAGTTATGAAATGTCAGAGCTAGTTAACGGAATCCTTAAGGATTCCGATTCCAAGATGGACAAGGCTGTTGAGGTCGCGCGCGATGATTTTGGTGCGATCCGCACGGGGCGAGCACATCCTTCGATGTTCGCCAAGATCATGGTCGACTACTACGGCACACTCACTCCACTTTCACAACTTGCTTCGGTGAAAGTACCTGAGGCGCGCATCGCTGTAGTTACTCCCTATGACAAAGGCGCGATGGCTATCATCGAGAAGGCAATTCGCGATTCTGATCTTGGAGTAAATCCAGCATCAGATGGCGGTGTCATTCGCGTGAATTTCCCACAATTAACTGAAGATCGACGAAAAGAATTTATCAAAGTAGCGCGCAGTAAAGCGGAAGAATCACGAGTCTCAGTCCGGAACATCCGTCGCCACGCCAAAGAAGCGTTGGAAAAGTTAGAGAAAGATGGCAAGGTGGGAAAAGACGATGTCGCACGCGCTGAAAAGGAGTTAGATAAACACACCAGCGCGCACGTGGCGAAAATCGATGACTTGCTCAAACATAAGGAGACCGAACTTCTCGAAGTTTGAGAGTTCGCGCCGTCGGGATGTCTGACCTCCACTCGATAAACGAGGCAATCAACAAGTGGGCTGGGCGAAAACTCTTGCCATCTATTGGTGTGGGTATCGTCATTCTCGGCCTTGTCATAGGTTCGCTTAGCTTCTTTGATCGCATCCTCTTCGTGCTCTTAGCACTTGCCTTCGTCTATCGAGGAATTTGGGAGATGGATCGAGCGCTCTCGCGGGCAAATATCGATATCTGCAATTCGCTCTACCTCACTTCGACGGTAATTTTTCTCGCTGCCTGGTTTGAAGGTATTGCCGGTATTGCGGTGGCGACGGCGCTGACGGTTCCCTTTACATTAGTTGCGATATTGACCCGTGGCCCTAAGGACTTCGTGAAGAGCGCTTTCGCGAGCATCTTCACTCTTGCCTACATCCCATTTCTCGCATCGTTCTTACTTGTCATGGCGAAAGAGGAGGATGGACTCCGTCGGATCATGACCTTAGTGGTCCTTGTGGCATGTAACGACACCTTTGGTTACATCTTCGGAGTGCTCCTTGGTAAGCACAAGATCGCACCAACTATCAGCCCCAAGAAAAGTTGGGAAGGTCTTATCGGATCGGTGATATTCACTGCAATCGGTGGCTCGTTAATGTTAAGTACCTACTTCGACCAAGCGTGGTGGGTTGGCGCGCTGGTGGGGCTAGGAACTGTCGTCACCGCTACCTCTGGAGACTTCATTGAGAGCGCCATTAAACGCGATTTAGATTTGAAGGATATGGGCGCGCTCCTTCCGGGCCATGGTGGAGTTCTCGATCGCCTGGACTCTGTCCTTCTTACCTCACCATTCATCTGGGCGCTATTGAATCTGGTTGGGTGATTGGTGATGGATAAGCCACTCATTATTGATGTTGCTCCGCTGACTAAAAAGGCGCCCAAGCATTTTGCTGATCTCACCCCTGAAGAGCGAATTTCTGCCGTAAAAGAACTTGGTGAGCAAGGATTTCGAGCGAAGCAATTAGCCAATCATTATTTTGCGCGCCATAGCGATGATCCGACAGAGTGGAGCGACATTTCACCTGCGATTGCAAGGAAACTCTCAGATGCCCTCTTTCCACAACTTTTAACGTTGGTACGCACAATTGAGTGTGATGGTGGTGCAACTCGGAAAGATCTCTGGAAGATGCATGATGGGGTGTTGGTGGAGAGCGTGTTGATGCGTTACCCCGACCGGGCAACCCTCTGCATCTCTTCTCAAGCAGGATGTGGAATGAATTGTCCCTTCTGTGCTACCGGGCAAGCAGGTTTGACTCGGAACTTGAGTGCAGGGGAGATCACGGCACAGGTATTTGAAGCGACCAAAGCTCTTGAAGCGGGAAAGATGGGGGAGCCAACCAGGCTTTCAAATATCGTCTTTATGGGCATGGGTGAGCCGATGGCCAATTACAACGCAGTGATGCGCTCCATTCGAAATATCACCTCACCGGCTCCTGACGGGTTTGGTATCGGAGCGCGCTCGGTGACTCTCTCAACTGTGGGATTGGTAACGGGAATCGAAAAGTTAATTCAAGAGAAGATTCCGGTGACTTTGGCAGTCTCATTGCATACACCCGATGATGAGTTGCGCGACACCTTGGTTCCTATCAACACGAGGTGGAAGGTACGTGAAGTTCTCGCGGCTGCCGATGAATATGCACGTACCACTGGGCGCCGCTATTCCATCGAATACGCTTTGATTCGCGATGTAAATGATCAAGCATGGCGAGCAGATTTACTCGGACGGATGCTTAAGAATAAGAATGCGCATGTCAATCTCATCCCACTCAATCCCACTCCAGGATCGAAGTGGACTGCCTCCCGACGAGAGGATGAGAACGCCTTCGTTGCGAAGTTGGAGAGCTATGGCGTTCCTGTGACGGTTCGCGATACCCGAGGACGAGAAATCGAGGGAGCCTGCGGGCAATTGGCCGCTAGTGAGAGCGGTAAGAGTTAGACCCTGATAAATGAGTTAAGAGTCTTGGCTATGAGCGATGGCCGGCGAGTAAGTTCCTCTTCGCGATCTGCTAAGTCTGTAGCAAGAACACTTCCGTTCACGCCTAACCACCGAAGTGGCTCTCGCTCCCAGAGGGGATTGCGCCAATTGACATGGGGTAGTGAAGTAATCGGATGTTCGCGTTCGAGAATTAAATGAGCAAGAGTTTTGCCGGCTAGATGAGAGAGAGTGACACCATCACCGGAGTACCCTCCGGCGCGAGCGATTCCACTGGCTCTATCCCAGTTTATGTAAGGGTGCCAATCACGTGGAATGGAAACGGCGCCACCCCAACGGTGCGTGAATTTGGTTCGCTTCAGCGCTGGAAACCACTCACGAACTAATTCGATAATCTCTTGATGCACTCGATATTCCATCTCGTGCTGGGCACGTAATCGTGATCCAAAGAGATAGCGTGCACCGCGTCCACCCACAGCAAGTCGATTATCAATCGTTCGTTGCCCATAGTTCACTAGATGCAGAGCTTCAGAGAATGTCTCGCGATGCGCCAATCCAATCTCACTCCAGATTTCATCCGTTAAAGGTTCAGTGGCAACCATCAGAGAATAAATTGGGGCATGCGAACGTGGATTCTGCGAGAAGACTTCAGTTGCTTTGATGATCGATGTGGCGCGCACGGTTGCGTTACTGGTTGTCACTCGATTTGGCTCGATAGTGAGCGCGCGAGTTTTTTCATAAATGATTACGCCAAGTTTTTCTACATACTCGGCAAGAGCGCGCACCAACCGTCCAGGATGAATCACTGCGCAATCAGGGGTGTAAAGCCCACCAAGTGCGCCCTTCATCCCGATTCGACCGAGGAGTGCGCCTTTCGATAAATATGTTTCATGGAGTGAACTTGAAGCGTGGATCCGTTTAAGTTGCGCCTTATTTCGCGCCACGGTGATGGTGCCACTTTTTACAAAGCCAACCTCTGGCGCATGGCTCTGCGCAAAAGTGCCGATCGCATCGATTGACTCAATCAAGTGCGGACGAACCTCATCATAACCGTGAGTTGTTGGATAGAGCGCTGAGCACCAACCACCGTTACGTCCACTTGCACCAAATCCAATTCGCTCACCCTCAAGGATCACGATTCGCAAAGTAGAATCAAGTGATTTTAAATAGTAAGCGCTCCATAATCCGGTAAAGCCTCCACCAATAATCGCGACATCAGCATCTATCTCTTCGCTCAGGGCTGGTCGTTCTTTTGGGTTATAGAAAAGGGTGTCATCCCAGAGATTCATGTCCGTCCTTCAGGCCATCTCTTCACATAATCGGGGAGTGGATGTGGGTGGGTCATCCTCGGATCGGGGATAGGTTGGCCATATCGATGTTCTATCGGAATGTTTCCTGCCCAGACTGGCCACGAGAGATCAGACTCATCATCAGCAGGAAATTTGGAAGAAATCTTCACGCTCGCCTCTTCCATGGGAAGGGAGAGAATTGTTGTTTGTCGAATCTCATCCGCATTAAGTGGTCGCAGCGATGCACGCCGTTCGGGAAGGAGGTGATCGATGAGTGCATCAAAGGCGCGAATCTTCTCATCGTCTTCGAGCTCTTGCGCCACACCGAGTATCAGCGCACTTCGATAGTTCATCGATGATTCAAAAGCAGAACGTGCCAGCACAAGTGCATCGATGTGAGTCACTGAAACGGCACATGGCGCACCGCTAGCAAGTGTCTTGAATAGACGTGAAGCTTTAGAACCATGAAGGAGTAGGTTCTCGCCATCTCGAGCAATCGCTACTGGTATGACAAATGGGTGTCCATCCTGGAGAAAGCCCACATGACCTACGAGGGCAGCATCAAGGATTTGATGGAGCACTGCGCGATCTTTTACCTCTTTATGTGGCACCCGATGCAGCGTTGTCCGTTTGGTATTACCAAGAGGTGAATCAGAGTGCGCCACTAGAAAATCAACTCACATGCTTCGGTGAGTACTGAGCGAAGGATTCCCTCGATCTCATCGAAATGTGATTGATTGGCAATCAGCGGAGGCGCCAACTGGATCACCGGGTCGCCACGATCATCGGTTCGGCAGTACAACCCGGAGTCGTAGAGCTTCTTGGAGAGGAATCCGCGAAGAAGTTTCTCACTCTCATCTGCGTTGAAAGTCTCACGCGTAGAGCGATCTTTAACCATTTCGATTCCATAGAAGAAGCCAGCGCCGCGAACATCGCCAACAATCGGTAAGTCGTAGAGTTTCTCGAGAGTGGCGTAGAAGTTACCCTCGTTCTCGCGGACGTGTTCGTTAATCTTCTCTTTTTCGAATATATCTAAATTAGCCAGCGCCACTGCAGCACCAACGGGATGGCCACCAAAGGTAAAGCCATGGAGGAATGCGTTGTTATCTTTTAAGAAGGGTTCGTAGAGACGATCGCTGGCAATCATGGCGGCCATGGGGAAGTAGCCAGAGGTCATTCCTTTGCCACAAGTGATGATGTCTGGGGTTATTCCAAATAACCGCGAAGCAAAGTAATCACCGATACGACCAAAACCAGTGATGGTCTCATCGCAGACCATCATCACATCGTACTTATCGCAGATCTCCCGAACTCGTTCGAGGTAACCAGGAGGTGGTGGGAAACATCCACCAGAATTTTGTACCGGTTCCACAAAGACTGCAGCGACGGTGTCAGCTCCTTCGAAGTTGATCATCTCTTCGATGCGATTTGCAGCCCACTGTCCAAATTCCATGTAATCATCGCGATGGTTGAGTGGGGCTCGATAGAAATTGGTATTAGGCACCTTATGGTGGCCGGCAATCAACGGTTCAAAATATTGTTTAGCGGCCGGGATGCCGGTGATAGAGAGCGCCCCTTGGGTCGTGCCATGGTAGGCAATCGAGCGAGAGATAACCTTATGTTTGAGGGGTTTACCTGTCATCTTGTAATACTGCTTGATGAGTTTGATAGCGCTCTCTACGGATTCGCCTCCTGTTGCCGAAAAGAAGACATGGTTCAATCCAGAGGGTGTAAAGGATGTTAACCGCTCTGCTAATTCGATTGCTGGCGGGTTTGCATATCCCCAAAGTGGAAAGTAAGAGAGTTGGCGCATCTGCTTTGCCGCTGCTTCAACTAACTCTTCTCGACCATGCCCTACCTGAACGGTAAAGAGCCCAGCCAGCCCATCGAAAATCTTTCGATCGCGGTCATCCCAGACATACACGCCTTCGCCGCGGGTGATTACGGGTATCGCGCCACCTTGCTCGTAATTTCCCATACGTGCGAAGGAGAGCCAGAGATTCTGCTTTGCTCGCTCTGACCAATTTTCGTGATGTTCATCGTCATGATACAGAACAACGTCTGCCTCACTTGTAGTTGCCATTTTTATGTTCCCCAGTTGTATAACTGCTTCTGCAGTTTGAGATAAACGAAGCTTTCCGTGCTTCGCACCGTAGGTATCGCTCTGATTCTTTGTAGGAGTTCAAGAAGGTGTTCATCGTCATCGCAGATTGCCTCAACAAGAATGTCGAAGTTGCCTGCAGTGACGACTACGTAATCAACTTCTCGGTACTTGCCGAGTTGATCGGCAACTGCAGTGATATCGCCCTCAACTCGAACACCAACCATCGCCATGCGAAATGACCCGACGGTGAGCGGATCGGTCACAGCAACGATTTGAATCACACCAGAATCGATCAATTTCTGAACTCGCTGCCGGACGGCAGCTTCAGAGAGCCCCACGGCAGAGCCGATTGCCGCATAGGGTTTTCGACCATCGCCTTGGAGCTGCTCGATGATCGCCTTGGAAGCCTCATCGAGATGAACCGAACGGTTTTTCTGGCGCATGGGAGCCACCCTCTCATGGGGTGGAGCCTTCTGCAACTGAATCCGCAGTTTTTTGGCCGATTCGATACGAAATTCGAAGTTGTGGGAGGAAAATTCACGCTATATCGCAGATTTGCCTTCGGATAGGCGCTTTTCCCTCCGCTAGCCCGCCTGGAAGGCGGCGCGTACGCTCAGGCCATGAAAACCCTCACCAATTTCATCAATGGCAAGAGCGTTCCCTCCACATCGGGCAAGACTCAAGATGTGATCAATCCGGCAACAGGCGAAGTTTTCGCAAAAGCGGCAGTTTCCAATAGCGCAGATGTCGATGCCGCTATGAACGCTGCCGCAACTGCATTTGAAATTTGGCGCGATTCCACACCCGCTGAGCGGCAACGCGCGATAAATAAGATTGCTGATGCAATTGAGGCTCGCTCTGAAGAATTGATTCGCGTTGAATCGGAGAATACTGGAAAGCCTATTGCAATCACTCGACAAGAAGAGATTGGTCCGATGTTGGATCAAATTCGATTCTTCGCAGGAGCAGCGCGTAATTTAGAGGGGCGCTCCGCCGCTGAATACATCAAAGGCCACACCTCATTTATTCGCCGCGAGCCAATTGGAGTTTGTGCACAAGTTACGCCATGGAATTACCCGATGATGATGGCGGTATGGAAGTGGGCCCCTGCAATTGCTGCAGGAAACACAGTAGTGCTCAAGCCAAGCGATACCACTCCTGTCTCGACGCTCTGGATGGCGGAATTGATGCAGGAGTTTCTGCCCGAAGGTGTTATCAATGTGATTACCGGCGATCGCGATACTGGACGCCTTCTTGTCGATCATGAGATTCCACAATTTGTCTCCATTACTGGTTCGGTTCGAGCGGGTATGGAAGTTGCCAAAGAGGCGGCGAAAGATTTGAAGAAGGTACATCTTGAATTGGGTGGGAAAGCACCTGTAGTCATCTTTGATGATGCAAATTTAGAAGCTGCATGTGAATGGATTGCTGTGGCGGGATATTTCAATGCAGGTCAAGATTGCACAGCAGCTACTCGCGTGATTGTCGAAGCAAGCGCATACGAGGATGTGGTCGCGCTCCTTACCGAGCAAGCGAAGAACAACATCAAAGTGGGAGCGCCAGATGAAGATGTGCTCGTTGGCCCGGTCAACAACGCCAATCAACTCGCGCGAGTTAAAGGGTTCCTCGAGCGCACCCCAGCCCACGCTCGGGTGACTACAGGCGGAACTCAAGTGGCCCGCCCGGGGTACTTCTGGACCCCCACAGTCGTTGCCGACCTAAGACAAGATGACGAGATGATCCAAACGGAGATTTTTGCCCCAGTCATCACCATTCAGAAGTTCACCGACGAGAGTGAAGCGGTCAGAATGGCCAATGGCGTGAAGTATGGCCTGGCCTCGAGCGTTTGGACCAAAGACCATGGTCGGGCGATGCGGATGGCCAAGGCCTTCGACTTCGGCTGCGTCTGGATCAACACCCACATCCCGATGGTTGCTGAGATGCCTCATGGCGGCTTCAAGCACTCTGGGTATGGGAAGGATTTATCGAGTTACGGGTTCGAGGATTACACCCGCATCAAGCATGTAATGACTAATCTACAGGCATAGCAGCAGCGACCGACTATCCCAGGGGAGTAAGAAATGAGTGAGCAACTTTCGACAGAGACACGAGCATTGATTCGAGCGCAACTTACTCGACGTAGATTTCTTGCAGGCGCAGGTGCAGTCGGTGCAACTGCAGTTCTTGCTGCATGTAGTAGCTCCGGAGAAGAGACCGGTAGCGCTAGTGAAAGCGCTGCTGCTGAATCTTCAGGTACGGTGCGCTGGGCGAACTGGCCAGAGTACCTCGATTACGACGATGAGGCGCAAAAGTATCCGACGTTACAAACTTTCATCGCCGCTTCAGGCATCAATGTCGTTTATAAAGAAGAGGTCAATGACAACGATGAGTTCTATGGCAAGGTGCAGGTCAAACTTGAGCAGGGTAAAGATATTGGTTGGGACATTGTCACGTTGACTGACTGGATGGCTGGTCGTTGGATTCGCCTCGGCTACACCCAAGCATTTGATGAGGGCGCAATCCCAAATAAAGAGAATATTCTTCCAGGTCTTGCCAACGTGGGTTTTGATCCAGGACGGAAGAGTTCACTTACCTGGCAATCGGGCTTTGCCGGTTTCGGTTGGAATAAAGAGGTGATTCCTGGCGGCATCAAGAGTTTGGATCAACTCTTCGACAAGAAATATAAGGGAAGAATTGAAGTGTTGAGCGAGATGCGCGACACGATGGGAATCATCCTTCAGTATCAAGGAGTAGACATCTCACAGCCATTCACTGAAGATCAATTCATGACCGCGGTTGAATTCCTCGAGAAGCAAGTGGCTGATGGAATTATCCGACAGGTCAAGGGCAATGATTATCTCGATGACATGGAGAGCGGTGACGCGGTAGCAGTAATCGGTTGGTCTGGCGATATCTTCGCGCTCGCCAACGATAACGATGGCAAATTTGAATTCGCGATACCTGACTCGGGTGGAACTCTCTGGTCAGATAACGTGATGATTCCATCAACATCAACCAATAAGAAGAATGCTCAATCGGTTATTAATAACTATTACGATCCCGCGGTCGCTGCTCAAGTTGCAGCCTGGGTAAATTACATCTGCCCAGTTCAAGGTGCACGTGAAGAGATGGAGAAGATTGATGCAGCGCTTGTGAACAATCCATTCATCTTCCCTGATGATGCAACTTTGGCAAAGGTAAAGGTCTTCCGCCCTCTCTCACCTGAAGAAGAGACAACCTTCAGCGAAGCGTTTGCTGCTGCATCAGGTAATTAGTAATGGTGGATCTCACCTCATCGGCAGTTGGGGATCTGCAACTTCGAAATATTACGAAGAGGTTTGCTGATTTTGTCGCTGTTGATGATCTGACACTCACCATTCCAAAGGGCTCTTTTTTTGCTCTCCTTGGCCCCTCTGGTTGTGGCAAGACAACGACGTTACGGATGATCGCTGGTCTTGAAGAGCCAACTTCAGGATCTATCCACATCGGCGATACTGACATCACGCACACCAAGCCGTACCAACGTCCAGTCAACACGGTCTTCCAAAATTATGCGCTCTTTCCTCACCTCACAATTTTCGAGAATGTCGCATTCGGTTTGCGCCGCAGAGGCATGAAAGATGTTGATGAGGCAGTAACGAAAGTACTTGCGCTCGTGGAGTTGGGACACCTTAAAGATCGAAAGCCCGGGCAATTATCAGGGGGTCAGCAGCAACGAATTGCGGTCGCGCGCGCCATTGTCAATCGCCCTGCGCTGCTCTTGCTCGATGAACCGCTGGGCGCGTTGGATCTTAAACTCCGACGACAGATGCAGATTGAGTTGAAGTGGATTCAAACCGAAGTGGGTATCACCTTCGTCCATGTTACCCACGATCAAGAAGAAGCCATGACGATGGCTGACACCATTGCCGTTATGAATAAGGGAAAAATTGAACAGATGGGCTCTCCTGTAGAGCTCTATGAGAATCCCAAGACGGTATTCGTTGCCAATTTTCTCGGACAGTCAAATCTTATTGAGGCTACTGTGCAAACAAATAGTGGCGCTGAGACTTCAGTGGATATTCATGGATCTCGAATTCTTCTTCCAAGTTCGCGTAATACGTCGTCGAAGAGCAAAGTCTTGGTGGGAGTTCGACCAGAAAAAATCAATATTCAAACAGAGGGAAGTAGCGCTGGAAAGAATTCGCTCTCTGGTGGGGTAGTGACTGATATTTCCTTCGTGGGCGTGAGTACTCAATATCAAGTAGAGATGCCATGGAAGCAAGAGATCATGGTCTTTGAACAGAATGATGGCGGTGCGCCGAATAGTCGTAAAGGCGACCAGGTAACCCTTTCTTGGGAGCCGCACTTTACCTTTGCGCTCGATAGCGAGAGTTAAATGGCAATCGCTCACGTTTCACCCGGCACCAGCACCCATGTGAATCCTGAGCGAACTGGTAGACGAATTCCTTATCTTCTAATGTTGCCAGGGCTGCTCTGGCTCTTTATCTTCTTCATCTACCCGTTGATCAATCTTGCTGAAACCTCCACGAAGACAAGGGCTGCATCACAAGAGACTGGCGCCTTCATTCAAACTTATCGTTTTGCCAACTACTTGGATGCCTTCATCGAGTATCAAGATCAGTTTCTCCGATCATTTACCTATGCTTTTATGGCAACCTTGCTCGCTCTTGTCATCTCATACCCGCTCGCTTACGCGATTGCTTTCAAATCGGGGCGATACAAGAACATCTTGCTTATCTTGGTTATTGCGCCCTTCTTCACCTCCTTCCTCCTTCGAACAATCGCATGGAAGCAGATACTTGGCGCTGAAGGTCCGGTTGTCTCGGCGCTCCGCGCCCTTCATCTGATCGGGCCAGATACGACAATCACAGCTTCATCATTTGCTGTCGTGATGGGCCTTACCTATAACTTCCTCCCATTCATGACCCTGCCGATTTATGCCAGCCTGGATCGGATTGACCCAAGGTTGATGGAGGCGTCAGGAGATTTATATGCCAATGGGCTCACTACTTTCCGCAAGGTGACAGTCCCACTTTCTATGCCGGGAGTTGTTGCAGGAACTCTGCTTACATTTATCCCAGCAGCTGGCGATTACATTAATGCTGCGATCTTGGGTAATCCGACGACGAAAATGATTGGCAATGTTATTGACTCTCGGTTCTTCAGAATCGTCGACTATCCCACAGCCGCGGCGCTCTCATTTACCTTGATGGCGGCAATTCTCTTCTTAGTGATTATTTATATCCGTCGCTCTGGAACAGATGAGTTGGTGTAGTAGCGATGAGTAGATGGTTTTCTCGAAATCTCATTCGCATCTATGCCGTTCTTGCTCTTATCTATCTCTTTATCCCAGTCGGATACACGATGGCATTCTCTTTTAATGATGCAGGTAAGCGAAATATCAATTGGCAGGGATTCACACTCGATAATTGGAAGAACCCTTGTGGCGCACCGGATATTTGCGTTGCACTCGGCAATTCTCTGAAGATTGGCTTCCTCTCAACACTTGTAGCAACAATTCTTGGCACCATGATTGCTTTCGCCCTTGGGCGTTACAAATTCCGGGGGCGGAGTTCAACCAATTTGCTGATCTTCTTGCCGATGGCCACCCCGGAAATTGTCATGGGAGCCTCGTTGCTCGCGATGTTCGTCAATCTCAACGTGAACACTGGATTTTGGACAACTGTGATTGCGCACATCATGTTCTGTATTTCATTCGTAGTGGTCACGGTAAAAGCACGAGTAGCGAGCCTTGATCCAAAACTTGAAGAGGCAGCGCGCGATCTCTATGCCAACGAATATCAAACCTTCAGACGAGTGACTTTTCCGCTCGTGCTTCCGGGTATCGCAGCTGCGGCACTTCTTGCATTCTCCTTGTCATTTGATGATTTCATCATCACAAATTTCAATTCTGGGACAATTACGACCTTCCCTAAATTTGTCTGGATTTCATCAATCCGAGGCGTACCTGCACAGGCCAATGTCATAGGTACCGCGATGTTCCTCATCGCACTTTTCATCGTTATTGCTGGACAATTAATTGGAAGTGCAAAAGCGAAGAGAAAGAGTTAGACTCGTTCCAGGCCATTACACGGTACCTACTGAAACTGGTGGGGGTAATGGGGTAGGACTCCGGAGGACCCGGGCCCGCTGTAATTAGAAGTTAAGGGGTGAATCCGGCTCTTGCCGGATATTTCGATGGCCACCATCGACCCACGAATCGTTCGCCACCTCAAAGATGCTCAGCCAGATCTCTATTGGCTGGATGCCGACCCGCTTGAACCGAGTGCGCACTCAGCCCTCGTTGGAGAAATTGAAGCGGACTTAGCAATTGTTGGCGCTGGCTACACCGGATTGTGGACTGCCCTCCTTGCAAAGGAGAAACACCCCGATTGGCGCGTAGTAATTATCGAGATGCGCGAGACGGGAGCAGGGGCCTCTGGTCGCAATGGCGGATTCTGCAATTACTCACTGACCCATGGATGGACCAATGGCAAACGACGATTTGCCGATGAGATGGAAGTAATCTCTCGCTTAGGGCGCGAGAATCTTGAGGCAATTGAAGAGACTATAAACAAGTACAACATCCAATGTAATTGGGAGTGGACTGGTGAACTTCGAGTTGCTATCGAACCATGGCAGTTAGAGGGAATGCGCGAGGAGGCTGAGGAGCGCAATCGCATCGGAGATGATGTCGAGTTCCTCGATAAGGAAGCGATCCAAGCGCGAGTGCACTCACCGATCTATGAAGGTGGATTATTCGATCATGATGGAACCGCTCTCGTTGATCCTGCCCGGCTGGTCTGGGGGCTCGAAAAAGCCTGCCTCTCTCTCGGCGTTGAAATCTTTGAGAACTCTCAAGTGCAGTGGTTAGAAAATCTCGATGATGGAGTGATTCTGCATACCGCATATGGTTTTGCAAAGGCGCAACGAGTTGCGTTAGCGACAAACGTATTCCCAACTTTGCAGAAGAATTTACGTAAATTTGTTGTTCCGGTTTATGACTATCAGATCGTTACTGAACCTCTCACGCCTGAGCAATTAAAGAGCATTGGTTGGAGTGAGCGCGAAGGGATCTCTGATTCGGGCCATCAATTCCATTATTACCGCTTAACAGATGATAATTGCATCGTCTGGGGCGGTTGGGATGCGATCTATAACTTCCGAGGACGAGTTGCCCGTGAGTATGAATTCCGCCCTGAGACTTATGTGAAATTGGTCGATCACTTCCTAAAGACCTTCCCACAATTGGAGGGAATTAAATTTACTCATGCCTGGGGTGGTGCGATTGATACCTGCACGAGATTCTCACCATTTTGGAGCCAGTCAAAAGATGAGAGAGTGGTGAGCGTTCTTGGGTATACCGGCTTGGGAGTGGCTGCTACCCGCTTTGGCGCGCAGGTGATGCTTGATCTACTTGATGGTGAAGATAATGAGCGGACTCGTTTGACCATGGTGCGAAGTAAGCCACTAGCCTTTCCGCCGGAGCCATTTCGATTCTTCTTTATCCAAATCACGCGCTGGTCTATCAATCGAGCCGATGAGAATGGTGGCAAACGTAACCTCTGGCTACGCACCCTCGATCGCCTTGGCTTGGGCTTTGATTCTTAAGTACCCTTAGGTATGGCAAATCACGGCAACCTCTATGGTCCGGATTTCACCTTCCTTGGAATTCCTCGTTGCGATCTCGCCGAGCCTTCAAGTTACGAAGGCCTTGATGTGGTGATTGTTGGCGCTCCTATAGATAGCGGCACATCACATCGTTCAGGTGCAAAATTTGGGCCGCAAGCAATTCGAATGGGTGATTACCTTCCTCATGATGGTGAACGTCCACATTTAGCGCTTCGCATCGATGCACTTAAAGAATTAAAGATTGCTGATGCTGGTGACCTCATGATGCCGCCAGGAAATCTTGAAGAATCGCTCGCTGTTCTTCGCGCTGCAACCGAGACGATCTCTCGTGTCGGGGCAATTCCGGTAGTTCTTGGTGGCGATCACTCCATTGCATCAGCTGATGTCGCCGGCATTGCTGCCCATCGCGGCAAGGGGAAGATTTCCATGATCCACTTTGATGCCCATGCAGATACTGGCGATTTGCAGATGGGTGCGTTGGTGGGACACGGCACTCCTATGCGACGATTAATTGAGAATGGCGATGTGCGTGGTGATCGATTCTTGCAATTGGGATTACGCGGGTATTGGCCTGATAATGCAACGCTCAATTGGATGCGTGATCAAAGGATGCGCTCTTACGAGATGACAGAGCTCCATCATAGAGGTCTTGAAGCGGTCCTCGACGAATCCTTCGCAACCCTGACTCAGGATTGCGATGGCGTCTTCCTCTCTGTCGATATCGACGTCGTTGATCCAGGAATGGCGCCTGGTACCGGCACTCCAGAGCCAGGTGGTATGACAAGCAGAGAATTACTCGAAGCGGTTCGCCGCATCTGCCTTGAACTGCCAGTTGTGGGTATAGATATCGTCGAAGTCGCGCCGCCATTTGATTCTGCCGACATCACTGCAATTCTTGCCAATCGAGTGGTGCTCGAAGCGCTCAGCGCTATCGCAAAAAGAAAGAGTGGTCAGCCCTATTCACCAACTCAGAATCTGCTCGATCGTTAACTGTTTATAGAGAAGCGAGCGCTTCTTCAACTATTCCTAGAGCCTCGCGCAGGAGATGTTCTGGCATCACCAGTGGTGGTAGGAATCGGATCACATTGCTGTAAGTGCCAGCTGTAAGTAGTAATACACCTTTACTCTGGCAATACTTCACAATCGCCTGCATCGCAGCTGGGTTAGGTTCTGTAGTTCCAGGAAGGACAAGTTCAATGGCTTGCATTGCGCCACGACCCCGCACTTCACCAATTACTGGATATTTTTTCGCCATCGCGTGAAGCTCGGCGACCATAATTGCACCGATCGCACGGGCTTTTCCGACAAGATTTTCCTTCTCAATAGTCTCAATAGCTCCTAGAGCAGCGGCACATGAAATTGGTGAACCACCAAAAGTTCCACCTAATCCACTCAAGTGGACGCTATCCATGATCTCTGCCCGTCCAGTAAGGCCAGCAAGCGGTAGCCCACCAGCAATTCCTTTAGCAGTAGTGATGAGATCGGGAATTACCGCTTCGTCATCACATCCGAACATGTCCCCAGTGCGCGCAAAGCCAGTCTGTACTTCATCGGCAACAAAGAGCGCACCAATTTCTTTTGCAAAGTTTGCAAGACCGGGAAGGAATCCTTTAGGTGGAACGATAAAACCACCCTCACCTTGAATAGGCTCAATGACAATTGCGGCAACGTTCTGTAAACCTACTTCCTTTTCGATTTTATGTGTGATGAGATCTAGCGCTTCGCTGGTAATTTTCTTATGGTCGCCAAGCCAACGGAATGGGTAGGCCATCGGCATTCGATAAATCTCAGGTGCGAAGGGGCCAAAGCCCTCTTTATATGGCATGTTCTTGGCAGTCATTCCCATCGTGAGATTTGTCCGCCCGTGGTAGCCATGTTCGAAGACGATGACTGCACTTCGTTTAGTGAAGATACGCGCAACTTTGATGGCATTTTCGACTGCTTCAGCCCCAGAATTAAATAGCGCTGATTTCTTTCGATGCGAACCTGGAGTGAGACGATTTAGGGCTTCACAGACTTCGACATACCCTTGATAGGGAGCGACCATGAAACAGGTGTGAGTGAAAGAATTGACTTGTTCTACTACTCGATCAATAACGCGATCAGCTGAGTTTCCGACATTTACTACCGCAATACCAGCGCCCATATCAATAATCGAGTTGCCATCAACATCGACAATGACACCACCGCCAGCCTCTTTTACGAATACGGGGATTGCCATACCTAAGGAGGCACTGACTGCTTCACTCCGTCGGGCGATGAGTTCTTGAGATTTCGGCCCGGGAATAGCGGTTTTGACTACACGTTGCTGCGGAATCGGTGCCCGTGACATATTCCTAGCGTACTGAACTGATGGAAAGTCCGCTATTTGCCCCGCTATTACCTTACTCTGCAAGTAACGACCGCTGTTTTTCAATAAAACGATTGTATGTTCGTTCTCCATAAACAATCTCTGCTGGAGATGGATGATGCACACTTCCCGAGACCATAAGCGCATGGGTACTTGTAGCAATATCGCCAGTAAGCATTGCATCTGCCAAAATCGCTGAACCTCTACAGGTGATCTCCAGATCATTGACTATCCGCAGTGATTGACCCATGGTGCGCAGGCGAGTGGCTAACCAGTGGGGGTCATTGCCTGCCTTTCCACTCAAGATAATTTCCGCGGCGGGAGAGTTGCTTAACTTCTGACTCAACTCGAGAACTTGTCGTTCCGCAAAGCAGATGCCCTCCATTGTCGCACGCGCGAAGGCGCTGGCTCCATCTGAGATTGAAATATCAGAGAAGCTTCCTCGGATGTCATTTCGCCAGAGTGGTGCGCGCTCACCGGCGATGTAAGGAAGATATATAGGTACTCGATCACTCTGATCAGAGGCGCCACGAATTACTAGATTGCTCTCACTAATCCCAAAAAGTTTTGCAGCCCACGATATTGAGCCACCGCTCATCTGTGTTGGACCAAAGAGGACTGGGTAGGGAGCGCTACCGCGTGGAATCACGTATAGAGGTTGATCCTCAGCTGGCTCAGTTGCACTTGATGTACCAACAATCGCCGAAGTTCCGGTAATTATGAAGGAGGCAGGTTGCGCAAACGCGCCAAGAGCGAGCATGCCACACATTGCATCTGACCAACCAACGCTGACTGAGATACCTTCGGGAATCCCAAACCTTGTAGCAGCCGCACTGGTAGTTATACCTCGTGAAGTGAAACCATCGCGAAGCTCGGGAACTACCTGCGAACTCCACTGAATGAACTCAAGAACGGGTAGAGCGTTGCTCTTCGTTCGGACATTGCATAATCCTTTAGTTGACCAGGGATCTGAGATTGCGCTACCTGTGAGATGAAAACCGAGGAAATCCTTTGGTTGTAATAGCCACCGTGTCTTTGCCGCCGAATCAGGACGATTGCGCCGTAACCAGAAAGCCTTAGCAGCGGTAGCCGATGGCGACCACGGTAGGGAAGTCCCGACAATCTCACGTGGATCTCCAAAACGATCTTCTAACTCACGCGCTTCGGCTATTGCGCGATTATCTTGCCAAATCATTACAGGTGCAGTGGGCAGACCTTCTTCATCGATTGCCACCAGTGACGGGGTATGACCCGATAATCCAATTCCTTTTATCTGCGAAATCCATGAGCGATTTCTCTTATCAAGGTCAATCAATTGCGCGAGTGCAGAGAGATACTCCCGTGCATCTTGTTCGACAACCTCACCCTCGCGGTGGAGTGAAATCGCCACCTGGTATTTATCGAGAATCTCGCCTGTTGCGTTGATAAAAATCCCCTTGAGGGAGGAGGTCCCAAGATCCAATCCCAGGATGACATCACGCGTGGCCATGGATTTATCCTAAGGTGATAATTCAGGGGCCAACTGGGAAGATAAGCCCATGGCCGCCGCCCCTCGCTCTGTCGTAATTTTGGGCTCGACCGGTTCAATTGGCACCCAAGCGTTGGCGTTAATCGCGCGCAATCGCGCCCAGTTCACGGTGAGTGCGCTGGCCGCTGGCGGTGAAAACCCTCCGCTTCTCATCGAGCAAGCAAAAAGATTTGATGTGGCGATTGTCGGAGTGGCGAAGGGAGATCGAAAAGTCCTTCAGGATGCCCTACCTGGAGTCGAGATAATTATTTCAGAGAACGCTGCTGAAGAGATTGCTGCGATTCCCACAGATGTAACCCTGAATGCGATGACCGGTTCGATTGGTTTGAAACCAACACTGGCTGCATTGAAGATTGGCAATAACGTTGCATTAGCCAATAAAGAATCACTGGTAGCAGGAGGGCCACTCGTAGTTGCCGCTGCCAAGCCTGGACAGTTGATTGCCGTAGATTCTGAACATTCTGCGCTCGCGCAAGCGATGCGCTCTGGGGCTCGATCGGAAATAGCGCGAGTCATACTCACGGCAAGTGGTGGACCATTCAGGGTACGCGAGGATCTTTCCAGTGTAAGTGTTGATGAAGCGCTCAATCATCCAACGTGGAACATGGGGCCAGTTGTAACAATCAACTCAGCAACTTTGGTAAATAAAGGACTTGAAATTATCGAGGCCCATTTCCTCTTTGATATTCCTTATTCGAAGATTGATGCTGTTATCCATCCGCAATCGATTGTGCACTCCATGGTGGAGTTCACCGATGGCTCGGTCATTGCACAGGCGAGCCCACCGGATATGACATTGCCGATTTCACTTGCTCTCAATTGGCCAGAACGACTGGCAGGTGCGATTACACCACTGCAATGGGGCACGAGCCAAAGATGGGAATTTGCACCGGTAGATACTCTCCGATTTCCAGCGATTGATCTCGCGCGTCGATGTGGAGAGGTTGGCGGCGGCGCTCCAGCGGCCTTTAATGCAGCCAATGAAGAGGCTGTTGCAGCTTTCATCAGCAAGGAAATTTCATTTACCGATATCGTCGAGATTGTGGATGGAGTCTTGAGCCAAATAGGTGGCGAGGTGAGCGCAGAGTTGCGAGATGTCCATGATGTCAGCGCAGTTGAAGAGAATGCGCGAAGAGTGGCGCGCAATATGGTGATCAGGCGAGGAAGGCATTAGATACGAAGATGATTAAGCTATGAATACTTTTAGCGGAGCTGGATTAGCCGGAATAGCCGGGCTAGCCGGACTAGCCGGACTAATAGGCATTCTCGCCTTTGTCGTGGCAATGCTCCTGTCAATCATGATCCACGAGTGGGGCCACTACATCACTGCTCGAAAATTTGGAATGAAAGTCACCGAATTCTTCCTCGGCTTTGGCCCTCGTATCTGGTCAATTCGCCGAGGTGAAACCGAATTTGGTATCAAAGCGATTCCTGCAGGCGGTTACTGTCGAATTACCGGAATGACTCCGGTTGAACCACTCGACGATGGCGATCGAGAGCGAGCCTTTTACAAATCTTCAGTGTCGCGACGCTTGATAGTGCTAGGCGCTGGTTCTTTTCTTCATTTCCTACTCGCCTTCTTTATTTTGATTCTCTTCTTCGCCGCAGTTGGCGTCCCAGAACAATCAACGCGCTTAGCTGAAGTTCTTCCCTGCGTGAAGAAGAACGCCTTAAGTGGTCAGGGATGTACAAGCGCAGATCCGCAATCTCCAGCAGCGAAAGCTGGTTTACGTGTAGGCGATGAGATAACGGCTGTAAACGGAGAGGAGATCACCTCATGGGAGCGGGTAGGGGAGTTGATCCGCAGTAGCGCCAACTCACCACTGACCTTCACCCTTCTTCGCGATGGCGAGGAGATTGAGGTCTCTGTAACTCCTACACCAGTTGTCAGTGCCGGAAAGAGCGTTGGCATAGTTGGCGTTATTAGCGAACGTGAACTGGCGCGCTATTCCATACCCTCTGCAGTAGCCGAATCTGGGCGCGAAGTGGGAAATTTAGTGAGTGGAAGTGCGCGAGCCCTAGTCGCGCTGCCGAGCAAAATTCCTGCGCTCTTTAGTTCGGCATTTGCTGGGCAGGAGCGAGATCCTGAGGGTCTTGTTGGAGTCGTTGGTGTGGCACGGGTAAGTGGAGAAGCTGCATCGAGTGATAACGGTTCCCTTGCAGAGAAAATTGGTTTTTTCCTTCTCATCATTGCCAGCCTCAATGTATTTGTGGGGATCTTTAATCTCATTCCACTTCTTCCGCTCGATGGTGGTCACATGGCAGTGGCGCTCTTTGATGGCTATCGCCACAATCGCGCGAAGCGACGAGGGCTACCCCCACCCCCACCATTTGACGTCACGAAATTGATGCCAATCACCTTGGCGGTGATAGCGGTGCTCGCTTCACTCTCACTCCTTTTATTATTTGCCGACATCGTCAACCCGCTTCGCCTCAATCAATAGGCAGATTCCAGCCAAGTACGGCAAGATAGCATCATGGTTGATTTGGGAATGCCCGCACCGCTGCCAGCTCCGCTGGCGCCTCGGCGCAAGACTCGCCAAATTAAGTTGGGATCAGTTCTTGTAGGTGGAGGCGCCCCGGTAAGCGTCCAATCGATGGCAACCACCCTCACTGCAGATGTCAACTCCACCTTGCAGCAAATCGCAGAGCTGACCGCATCGGGATGCCAGATTGTTCGCGTCGCCGTTCCGAGCCAAGACGATGCTGATGCGCTCGCCGCAATCGCTAAGAAGTCTCAGATTCCCGTCGTTGCTGATATTCATTTCCAACCCAAGTACATCTTCGCAGCGATTGATGCTGGCTGCGCCGGCGTTCGAGTCAATCCAGGGAATATCAAACAATTTGATGACAAAGTTAAAGAAGTTGCAAAAGCGGCAGGCGATGCAAGAATACCAATTCGAATTGGCGTAAATGCGGGCTCACTTGATCCGCGCTTGCTGAAGAAGTATGGAAAGGCCACTCCTGAAGCGCTTGTGGAATCTGCACTCTGGGAGTGCTCATTATTTGAAGAGCACGGCTTTACTGACATCAAGATCTCGGTCAAACATCATGACCCAGTGACAATGGTTGAGGCCTATCGCCTCCTTGCCGATAGGTGTGATTACCCGCTCCATCTTGGCGTCACAGAGGCAGGACCACTTTTCCAAGGAACCATCAAATCTGCAGTTGCATTTGGAATCTTGCTCTCAGAGGGAATCGGCGACACCATTCGCGTCTCACTCTCAGCACCTCCTGTTGAAGAGGTAAAGGTGGGAATTTCGATTTTAGAATCCCTAAATCTGCGGCAACGCAAACTTGAGATTGTCTCCTGTCCATCATGCGGTAGGGCTCAAGTTGATGTCTACACACTTGCCGAGCGAGTGCAGGCAGGTTTAGAGGGGATGACTGTGCCACTTCGCGTTGCCGTCATGGGGTGTGTAGTCAATGGACCGGGCGAAGCACGTGAAGCAGATTTAGGCGTTGCCTCGGGCAATGGCAAAGGGCAGATCTTCGTCAAAGGCGAAGTAATTAAGACAGTTCCTGAAGCGCAAATTGTTGAGGTGCTGATCGAAGAGGCGATGCGACTTGCTGACGAGATGGAGAGTTCCGGGGCGCCAGTAGTCGAAGTTCGATAAACGTGCTTCAGATTCTCAACTCGTCACATATTCCACCGGATGTGCTCGACTTTCTTAACAGAAAACCTGAAGCACACTCCTTTCTTGCATCTCGCCTGCACGCTCTACACGAACGCTCTCGCAGCGAAGCGCTTATTTATCGGAGCCAATTTGGCGTTGAAGGGGTCACCTATATTGGCGCCAATCTCCTACCCAGCTTTGCCTCTCGAGGTGGAGCATTTGCAACCGCTGATTACCTCAAATCTCGAGCGCTGCCCTTCTCATCAATAGTCGGGGAGGGCGAGAGTGTTTTCGCGCTCTGGGAGTTGATCAAATTTCTTCTGCCACGAGCTCGACTAATTCGTGAGCATCAACCGCTTCTCTCCATCTCCTCTGAACCACTAATTCCGTCAGATCCAAAAGTTCGTCTCGCCACGCGCGATGATCTCGAATTGGTAATTTCGGCAGGGATCGAAATGTTTATCGGCGAGGTAGGTGAACCGCCAAATCTCACAGACTTTAGGGCGCGAGCAATCGAATTGATTGATGAGGGACGGACCTTTATTCGCCGGGAAGGTGATGAGATTCTCTTTAAAGCCGATATCGGTGCAATCGGCGCCGGCGCTCTGCAGATTCATGGCGTCTGGGTTCCGGTCGCATACCGGGGGCGTGGATTTGGTTCTCATGGAATGGCGAGTGTTATTCGCCTCTCGAATAAATTCGCTCCACGCGCCTGTTTGTACGTCAATGATTTCAACCTCGCCGCGCGCGTGAGTTATAAAAAGGTGGGTTTTGTCGAAGTGGGAGAGTTCGCCTCAATATTTCTCTGAAGTAGGCTTTCGCCATGCTTCGGATGTCACAGCTCTTCCTCCGCACCCTTCGCGATGATCCTGCCGACGCTGAAGTGGCTAGCCATAAATTGCTGGTACGTGCGGGATATATCCGGCGAATTGCAGCAGGGATTTACTCCTGGCTTCCATTGGGTTACATCACATTGCGAAACATCGAGCGAATTGTCCGCGAGGAGATGGATAGGGCGGGATTCCAAGAGGTGCACTTTCCTGCGCTCCTACCCAAAGAACCATATGAAGCAACGAACCGGTGGAGCGAGTATGGTCCGGATCTCTTCCGACTGCAGGATCGCCGTGGTGGAGATTATCTTCTTGGGCCAACGCATGAAGAGATGTTCACGCTCATGGTGAAGGGGGAGTATTCCTCCTATAAAGACCTTCCTTTAACGATCTATCAGATTCAAACCAAGTACCGCGATGAGACCCGACCACGAAGCGGCATTATCCGCGGTCGAGAATTTGTGATGAAAGATTCTTACTCTTTTGATATCGATGATGCAGGACTGCAAAAGTCTTATGACGATCATCGTGACGCTTACATCAAAACTTTTAATCGCCTTGGATTGAAATACTCCATCGTCTCGGCGATGTCTGGAGCAATGGGAGGCTCAGCCTCCGAAGAGTTCCTCGCTCCTTGCGATACTGGCGAGGATACCTATGTGCTCTGTAACTCATGCGGTTTTGCAGCAAATGTAGAGGCGATGTCCACGAAGGTGTTGCCACAAAAATTCGATACACCACCTGCAATTGAAGTGCTCGATACGCCAAACACTCCAACCATCGAATCGCTGGTCGAAGTGATGAATTCAAAGTATCAAGCAAATATCACCGCAGCTGATACCTTGAAGAATATTCTTTTGATTGCAGATGATCAGGCGATTTGTGTGCTTGTCCCAGGAGATAGAGAAGTCGATCTCAAACGCCTTCAAGCAAATCTCCCTGGAATTCAAGAACTTCGCTTATTTGACGATGAGGATTTCAGTAAGCGAAAAGAGCTCGTCAAAGGATATGTCGGCCCACAAGATGCAAAACGCTTTGGAATCACCCTCTATGCCGATCCACGGATTCAAGCTGGATCACATTGGATAACTGGCGCTAATCAGGCGAATAAGCATGCACGCTTTGTCACCGAAGGTCGAGACTTCACTATTGATCACTATGTTGAAGCTGCTGAAGTACGTGCAGGGGATTTATGTCCTCGATGTGACACTCCTGTGGTGATTGATCGTGCAATCGAGATCGGACATATCTTCCAACTAGGTCGCAAATATGCGCAAAGCCTCGACCTAACAGTGTTGGATAAAGATGGGAAACCGGTAGTTGTCACTATGGGCTCTTACGGAATTGGAATATCTCGAGCCGTTGCGGCAATCGCGGAGCAAACTCATGACGAAATCGGTTTGAAGTGGCCGCGCGAAGTCGCGCCAGCCGATGTCCATATTGTGGCAACTGGCAAGGATGATGAACCATTTACAAAAGCTCTCGAAATCGGAAGTGAACTAGAGCGCGCAGGGCTGCGTACTCTTGTCGATGATCGGCGAGATCCCAGCGCTGGCGTCAAATTTAAAGATGCCGAGTTGATTGGCATCCCGGTAATCGTTGTTGTTGGCAAAGGTTTGGTAAACGGAGTAATCGAAGTACGTAATCGTTGGACAAATACGAAGAATGAAATTTCACTATCGAGCGCAATTACAGAGATTCAAGCGGTAGTTAAATCGCTCTAGAGTGCGGTAGGCTTCTCCCATAACTTCATAGGGAGAGAGTGAAATGACCTCAGTCGAAAGTGCGATCAAAGAGGCGATTGCCCCCATTGTTTTACAGGCAAATCTCTTCCTGGAAGCGTTGCAAATAACCACCGCTGGCAAACATCGAGTGATTCGCGTGCTCGTGGATTCTTTAAATCCCCAAACCCCACTCTCTCTTGATGAAGTAACTGCGGTTACTAAACCAATTTCTGCCATTTTGGACACGGTTGCGCTACTAGGTGACAAGGCTTTCACTCTGGAAGTCTCCTCGCCCGGAGTGGATTTCCCGCTCACACTGCCTCGACATTGGGCCAAGAATCACGGTCGCTTAGTTGCGCTGGTTAAGAAATCTGGAGAGAAAGTAACGGGTCGAATTGGTAATTCAGACGAGGAAGCTGTTGAGATTGAGTCCAAGAAAGGCGATCTCACTCGATTGCCTTATGCGGATATCACTCGCGCCCAGATTGAGATCGAATTTAAATGACAGTCGATATTCCATCACTGACTATCCTTGCTCAAGCAAACGGTTTGGCGCTCGAGGATCTCATCAAGAATATTGAGTCGGCAATAGATGAGCGCTACAGCGAATTACAAGAGGCAGAGCCAGGGGTTCGCTCTCGAATGAATCGCACTAGTGGTGAGGTTTCTCTCTTCAAGGTTGTCGATGAACAGGAAGTTCCTGTCATCGGACCACCCGAGTTCCCTCGAATTGCAACTGGGGTCATTAGAAAGACTCTCAAAGGCAAACTCCGCGAGGTGAAAGATGCTGAGATAGTTCAAGAGTTCTCCACCAATATCGGCGACTTGGTATCGGGAGTAGTTCAGCAGGGGCGCGACAGCAAAGTGATTCTCGTGAATATCGGACCGGTTGAAGGCAAAATTCCATTACAAGAACAGGTACCGACTGAAACTTTTGTTCATGGCGATCGGATTAAGGCGCTGATTGTGGATGTCCGTCAAGGGAACAAGGGGCCAGAGATTGTTCTTTCACGAACCCATCCCAACCTCATTAAGAAACTTTTTGCCCTGGAAGTTCCTGAGTTAGTAAATGGCGTTGTTGAAATCATGGGCATTGCACGCGAGGCAGGTGCGCGTACCAAAATGGCAGTGCGAGCACACCGCGCTGGAGTCAATCCGAAAGGTTCATGTATCGGACCCATGGGAGCGCGCGTTCAAGCTGTGATGAATGAATTGCATGGAGAGAAGATTGATATCGTTAATTGGTCAGAAGATCCCGCCACCTTCATTGCTGCTGCACTAGCGCCTTCCCGAGTGACCAGTTGTGAAGTGGTCGACCCAGAGCGTAAGCAGGCCAAAGTTGTCGTCCCAGACTTTCAACTCTCTCTGGCTATCGGAAAAGATGGCCAAAATGCGCGTTTGGCCGCTCGATTAACGGGCTGGCGGATTGATATCCATCCCGATGAGGTAGGCTAGAGACCATGAAAACCATCTCATCTGCGCTCTACTCGAGCGCTGTTGTAGTTCGACTGAAATGAGAAGGCAATAGCGGCGACGCGCGTTTAATACGCGCCTAGCCACAAACTAGAGGGAGAAGTGTGGCTAAGGTCCGCGTGTATGAGCTCGCTAAAGAGCTCGGTTTAGAGAGCAAAGCTCTTCTTACTAAATTGCAAGAGATGGGCGAGTTTGTTAAATCTGCCTCTTCGACCCTTGAGCCACCGGTCGTTCGTCGAGTTCGCGATCTTTACCCCAATGTGACCCCGGCTCCTGATAGCGCTAGCGAAGCGCCAGCAAGGAAGAGTGCAGCGAAGAAAAGCGCGAAGAAGGCAAGTGCATCAAAGAGTGATAAGGGCGATGGCGCGCCAAGCGCAGATGAAATCTCAGCGTTATTAGCCGAATTAGGTCCATTAGTTCCGCCACATTTACAGGATCTTGCGCAGAGTGCGGCGGCAGCTCCTGTCGATACTCCGAGACCTGCACCAACAGTTCCGCCAGTACAACCCCCGCGTCCAAGTGCGCCGCCGAGTAATGCGCCAACAAATTTTCCAACTAACCCACCGACAAGCATTCCCAAGCCTGCACAAGCCCGCCCAGGAAATAATCCATTTGGATCTCCTGGTGGTCCGCGACCAGCGGCGCCGCGACCAAGTCGCGGCGGAAATAATCCCTTTATGCCATCTGATGGTGGCCGTCCAGGTGGTCCACGACCAGCAGGCCCTCGTGCACCTATTCGCCCTGGACAACCAGGAGCGCGTCCTGGATTTGGACAACGACCTGGTTCAGTTCCCAGTGGCCGACCTTTCCCGCCCCGTGATGGAGCTCCACGCCCCGGTGGCGCAGGTGGTGGCAATTACGGCGGTGCTCCGCAGCGAAGTGGAACGAGTTTTGGTGGCCCACGCCCCGGTGGCACAGGTGACACAGGTGGCCCAGGTGGCCCAGGTTCACGAGGTGGCGGTCCTGGACAAACACGCGGCGCATTTGGTCGCGGTGGAAAAGGTGGCAAGACCAATCGCCAACAGAAATCACGAAAGACTCGTCGTGAAGAGATCGATAATTTACGCGCACCTACTCTTGGCGGCGCTGTCATTCCACGTGGTGATGGCACAACAGTAATTCGGATGCGTCGCGGCGCAACGTTGATGGACTTTGCTGAGAAGATCAATGCCGACGCAGCATCGCTCGTCTCTGCGCTATTCCATCTTGGTGAGATGGTTACAGCCACACAATCGGTTGATGATGACACATTTGCCATTCTCGGATCTGAACTGGGGTATGACATTCAAATCGTCAGTCCAGAAGATGAAGATCGTGAGTTGCTAGAGGATTTCGATATTGACCTTGATGCTGAATTATCTGGAATTGATGAAGAGCAACTTACTTCACGACCACCTGTAGTCACGGTAATGGGACATGTCGATCACGGAAAGACTCTTCTCCTTGATGCGCTTCGTAAGAGTGAAGTGGCAAAAGGCGAAGCAGGTGGAATCACGCAGCATATTGGCGCCTATCAAATCCATCGTGAGCACGATGGTCTCGAACGCGCTATTACCTTTATTGATACCCCGGGCCACGAAGCATTCACCGCAATGCGTGCTCGAGGTGCGAAAGTCACTGATATCGCAGTGCTTGTCGTCGCTGCAGACGATGGGGTGATGCCACAGACGATTGAAGCGCTCAACCATGCGCAAGCAGCGAATGTCCCTATTGTCGTGGCAGTAAATAAGATTGATAAAGAGGGTGCTAATCCACAGAAGATTAGGCAGCAACTTACTGAGTACAACCTCATCACAGAGGAGTACGGCGGCACCACTTTGTTCGTCGATGTTTCAGCGAAGACTGGCAAGGGACTGACGGAACTTGTCGATTCGATCTTGCTCACCGCTGATGCAGCAATTGATCTTCGTGCGCTCGCCGCAGGTGAAGCGCGTGGAGTGGCAATTGAAGCCCATCTTGATAAAGGGCGTGGCGCAGTGGCAACTGTGTTAGTTCAACGAGGAACTCTTCACGTAGGAGATGCAATCGTTGCTGGTGGCGCGTTTGGTCGAGTTCGTGCAATGCTCGATGAGCATGGTGAGAGCGTCGATGCCGCTGGCCCCTCACGTCCAGTTCAAGTGCTCGGATTCACTTCAGTGCCAGATGCTGGTGATGCATTTCTCGTTGCTGACGAAGATCGCACAGCTCGCCAAATCGCTGAAAAGCGACAGGCAGTCGAGCGTCATGCAGCGCTTGCTAAGGCGCGAAAGAAAGTCTCCCTCGAAGACTTCCTTGAGCAATCTAAGGTCACGACGCTTAACCTCATCATCAAGGGAGATGTCGCTGGTTCAGTAGAAGCGCTCGAAGATGCGCTGGTCCAACTTGATGTTGGCGCTGAGGTAGATCTACGTGTCATCCATCGTGGCGTGGGTGCGATCACAAAGAGTGATATCACCTTGGCATCAGCATCTTCAGCGGTAGTTATTGGATTTAACGTCAAACCTGAGCCGCAAACTGCGATATTCGCTGATCGTGAAGGGGTCGAAGTTCGCTTCTACTCAGTGATTTACGAGGCAATCGAAGAGGTAGAGAAGGCGTTGAAGGGCCTACTCAAGCCAGAGTTCGAAGAGGTCGTTCTGGGCTCTGCCGAAGTCCGCGAGGTCTTCAAGTCGAGCAAATTCGGAAATATTGCTGGCTCAATGGTCAAAGATGGACTTATCCGACGTAATGCAAAGGCACGAGTCCTCCGTGAGGGAACAGTTCATGGCAACAATCTGACCATCGCCTCGTTGAAGCGCTTCAAAGATGATGCTACTGAAGTGAAAGAGGGCTTCGAGTGCGGTATCGGATTGGGTTCCTACAACGACATCAAGAGCGGTGACATCATCGAGGTTTACGAGATGCGCGAGAAGAAGCGTGCCTAATGGTCAGAGCCACTCGTTCATTTCGTACTCGTAAGGTTGCAGATCGAATCAAAGAGATTGTCGCTGCCGCCTGCGAAGGCAAGATCAAAGACCCTAGATTGGGTTTTGTAACGATAACTGATGTACGTGTCACTGGAGATCTGCAGAACGCCTCAATTTTCTACACTGTCTTGGGTGATGAAAAAGAGCGGAAGAATTCGGCTGCAGCACTTGAAAGCGCCAAGGGAGTAATTCGTTCCTCATTGGGGCGTGAACTGGGCTTGCGAGTGGTACCGACAATCGAATTTCATCTTGATGCACTTCCTGAGAGCGCGGCAACGCTAGAGAATTTATTGGCTAAGAGCGCTGCGCGTGATTTAGAGCTGGACGCTCAACGAACCGGCGCAGATTATGCAGGCGAGAGCGATCCTTATCGCAAGCCCAAGCAATAAAAGTTGCTGACATGAAGTCTGGTTTTTTAGTTATAGACAAGGAATCTGACTTCACCAGCCATGATGTTGTAGCGATTGCACGTAAATCACTTGGCGAACGGCGCGTTGGCCACGCCGGCACGTTAGACCCCTTCGCTACTGGTGTTTTGGTACTCGGTGTGGGCAATGGAACTCGATTACTGCAGTACATCACCGATGGACGAAAAAGTTACGAAGCGATTATTCGTCTCGGGGCGAGAACAACCACAGATGATCTAACCGGTGAAGTCATCAGCTCCAACCCATCTGAACTTAAGGAAATATCTGACGAGATGATTAGTCAGGCGCTGGCAAAGCAAGTGGGGGAGATCTATCAGCGCCCGAGTACCTATTCGGCAATCAAGGTCGACGGTAAACGTGCTTATGAATTGGCGCGTGCAGGAAAAGAAGTGAAATTGCAAGAGCGTCGAGTATCGGTATTCTCCATCGAGATAAAAGAGATAGTGCGTGCACCAGAATTAATCGATGTGACAATTGGCGTGGAGTGTTCTGCTGGCACGTACATTCGCTCGATTGCTAGAGATTTAGGTGATGCGCTCTCAGTCGGGGGGCATTTGATTTCGTTGCGCCGCACCCACGTCTCACCTTTTTCCTTAACAGATGCGATTTCTATAGAAGAGCTCCGGCATAGCCCCCAATTACTATCTATCGACTCGGCGATCTCCCGACTCTTTCTCCGACGCGACCTCAGCGAGCAAGAAGTGGCAAGTGTCAGCCATGGACGCTCCATCGATTTGCACAGTGAAAAAGATGGCAAGAGCGCTGGCTTCACCCCAGATGGCAGGTTCATTGCTTTGCTGGCAGAAAAAGGTGGGCGAGCCCAACCAATTTTGGTGATAAGTAGAATTGAGCCATGAACGGATCGAGCAAATCAGTCGTTGCGATTGGCATCTTCGATGGCGTCCACCGAGGGCATCAAAAGATACTCGGCAGAGCTCGGGAAATCGCACACTCTCTCTCGCTTCCTGTCACCGCACTCACCTTTCATCCACATCCCACTGCAATTCTTGCTCCTGAGAAACAACCTGCGTTACTCCTTAATATTCATAGTCGAGTGGAGTTGTTGGAGAAGCACGGAGCGGAAGATGTTGAGGTGCTCACATTCAGCAAGGAATTTGCTGCGCTCTCTCCCAATGCTTTTATTGAGGAGATACTTTTAGATGTACTCAATGCCGCTCATGTTGTGGTCGGCGAGAATTTCTCGTTTGGCGCTCGAGCCAGCGGAACTATCACCGATATTAAAAAGTATGTTGATGCAGAGGCGGTTCCGTTGCTTGCCGATGAACATGGCCCCATCTCATCTACGCGGATTCGTGGCCATGTCGCAAGAGCAGAGATGGAATTAGCGCACTCGCTACTTGGACGACCGCATTTCGTGCAAGGTGAAGTTATCCATGGTGAGAAGCGTGGTCGTGAAATCGGTTATCCCACGGCGAACTTGGAACAGTTGACGGGAATGGCGATACCACCTGATGGAATTTATGCTGGTTATCTCTATGTTGAGCGCGATCGGTTGCCAGCAGCTATTTCGATTGGCACCAATCCCACCTTCCCTCCTACCTTCCCAGGTGAGCGCCCTCGCCAAGTAGAGGCTTACGCCCTTGATCGCGATGATTTAGATTTGTATGGCCAGCGGGCATCCATTGAATTTCTCTCCTTTCTTCGCCCCACAATCGCCTTTCCCGCCCTCGAACCGCTTCTGGTTCAAATGGCAGCCGATTGCGCTCAGGCCAAGGAGTTGATCGCGCGGGCAGCGGGCCCATTGGGTTGATTGGGCTGATTGGGAGCCCGCTGGTAGCCTAGGCAGTCGGACAGGTAGGGATTGCGCCCGAGATACGGGCCCCCCAATCTGGCGTAAGTAAAAGACGACGACACTCAATCAGGACGAAAGTGAGAACGAGAACATGGCGTTAGCTCCGGCAAAGAAGAAGGAGATCATCTCCACCTACGGCAACTCTGCCGTGGATACCGGCAGCCCTGAATCGCAGATTGCGATGCTCTCACAACGAATCAATGACCTCACAGAGCATTTGAAGAGTAATGCCAACGACCACCATGGTCGCCGTGGCCTTTTGCTTTTGGTTGGACGCCGTCGCCGCTTACTCCAGTATCTGGAGAAGGTTGATATCGAGCGCTATCGCTCGATTGTTGATCGACTCAGCCTGCGCCGATAACAAACACACACAAGCGCGAGAACTCACGCTCTATAGGTTGGGGTCCTCGGTAGTGGCTCTCGGATATTTATGCCGACAGCTTCGATCGATGATCTCCATCGCAGATAGCCAACGCTCGCGAGATATGGAGACGACCCATGTCGGGTCACGACACACAAGTACATTCATCAGAAGCAGTCATTGACAATGGAAAGTTCGGAAAGCGAATCATTCGATTCGAGACAGGACGCATTGCTCGACAAGCAGCAGGTTCAGCAGTGGTCACTCTCGATGAGGACACAATGCTGCTCTCTGCAACCACAGCATCCAAGAATCCAAAGGATCAATTCGATTTCTTCCCCTTAACGGTTGATGTTGAAGAGCGCATGTATGCAGTTGGGCGCATTCCTGGTTCATTCTTCCGACGCGAAGGTCGTCCAAGTGAGGATGCGATCCTTACCTGCCGACTCATCGATCGTCCGCTACGTCCATCATTCGTCAAAGGACTTCGTAATGAAGTTCAGATCGTAGTTACCGTTCTTTCGCTCAATCCAGCTCATCTATATGACGTAGTGGCAATCAACGCATCGTCGATGTCCACTCAATTAGCAGGATTGCCATTCTCTGGCCCAATCGGTGGCGTACGAATCGCACTTATCGACGGTCAATGGGTTGCATTCCCGACCCACTCTGAATTAGAGCGTGCCGTATTCGATATGGTCGTCGCAGGACGGATTGCTGGCAACGATGTTGCCATCATGATGGTCGAAGCGGAGGCAACTACACACACAATTGATCTCATCAAAGGTGGCGCTCAAGCGCCAACCGAAGAGATTGTCGGTGCGGGTCTTGATGCCGCAAAGCCATTCATTAAAACTCTCTGCGAAGCTCAGCTCGAACTTGCCAAAGTTGCTGCGAAGCCAACTGCAGAATTCCCGGTCTTCCTCGAGTACCAGAGCGACGCTGCTGAGGCAGTTGCTGCGAAGGTAAAAGACACGACAGCCAAGGCGCTGACTATCGTCTCCAAAGCTGATCGCGAAGCAAAGCTCGAAGAGATTGAAAGTGGATTACTTGAAGCGCTTGCTACTGAATTCGAAGGACGCGAAAAGGAAGTGAAATCTGCTTTCCGCTCTCTCCAAAAGAAATTGGTACGTGAGCGAGTTCTTCGCGAGAAGGTTCGTATCGATGGTCGCGGTCCGCGTGATATCCGTCCAATCACCGCTGAAGTCGAGGTTGTGCCACGGGTCCATGGTTCTGCCCTCTTTGAGCGTGGCGAAACCCAGATCATGGGAATCACCACTTTGAATATGTTGAAGATGGAACAGCAGCTCGACACTCTCAATCCAGAGACAACTAAGCGTTACATGCATAATTACAACTTCCCTCCTTATTCAACGGGAGAGACTGGACGAGTAGGTTCGCCAAAGCGTCGCGAGATTGGCCATGGTGCACTCGCTGAGCGCGCACTCCTGCCAGTTCTTCCAACTCGCGAAGAGTTCCCTTATGCGATCCGCCAGGTTTCGGAAGCATTCGGCTCCAATGGTTCTACCTCCATGGGCTCGGTTTGTGCATCCACTTTGGCGCTACTCAACGCTGGCGTGCCACTTAAGGCTCCAGTTGCCGGTATCGCAATGGGTCTAATCTCGGATGACGTCGATGGCAAGACCGAGTATGTCGCTATCACCGATATCTTGGGCGCAGAAGATGCCTTTGGAGATATGGATTTCAAAGTTGCAGGAACAAAGGAATTTGTCACCGCATTGCAATTGGATACCAAACTCGATGGCATTCCTGCATCAGTTCTTGCTGGTGCGTTGCTGCAAGCAAAGGAAGCGCGATTGACCATCCTTGGAATCATGAATAGCGCGATTGATACCCCCGATGAGATGAGCTTGCTCGCTCCACGAATCATTACCGTGAAGATCAATCCCGATCAGATTGGTGCAGTGATTGGACCTAAGGGCAAAGTAATCAACGAGATTCAGGACCAGACTGGCGCTGAGATTTCGATCGAAGATGATGGCACCATTTATATCGGTTCTACCGAAGGTGCTGCAGCTGAGGCGGCTAAGGCGCGCGTGATGGCGATTGCTAATCCACACGTTCCCTCTGTCGGCGAGAAATACAACGGAACTGTTGTGAAGATCGCTAACTTCGGAGCCTTCATCACTCTCTACCCAGGTAAAGATGGCTTGCTCCATGTTTCGCAGATTCGCAAGATGCACGGTGGCAAGCGCATCGAGAACATCGAGGATGTCATGAAGGTGGGCGACCAGATTGAGGTCGTCATCGGTGAGATCGATGAGAAGGGCAAGCTCTCTCTAGAGCCTGTCTTAGCTGATAAGCCAGAGTAAATAGCGAGATGACGCTTTCGCGGACAACTCTTCCGTCTGGTCTTCGGATCGTGACGGAAGAGGTATCCACCGTTCGTAGCGTCGCGTTCGGTATTTGGGCCAATGTTGGTTCACGTGATGAGAGCCCGAGCGTTGCTGGAGCCTCACATTTCCTCGAACATCTCCTCTTCAAGGGAACCAATACTCGATCCGCGTTAGATATTTCAGCCGCAGTCGATGCTGTTGGCGGCGAAATGAATGCATTCACGGGCAAGGAGTACACCTGTTTTTATGCTCGAGTAATCGATAGCGACTTCTCAATCGCAACTGAAGTTATCTGCGACATGATTCGTGATTCTGTGATTCGAAGCGAGGATGTCGATTCCGAGCGAACTGTAGTCCTCGAAGAAATTGCGATGCGTGATGATGATCCCAGTGATTTAGTACATGATTTATTTGCTGAGACACTTTATGGAGATAGCCCAATTGGTCGTCCAATTTTAGGGACCGTTGATTCCATTACGAATATGTCCCGCAAATCGGTCCACTCTTATTACAAGAAAAAGTATCTTCCTGAGAATCTTGTCATTGCGGTTGCCGGAAATGTCCAGCACGAACGAGTCGTAGAGCGCGTTACTGCGCTCCTTGGAGATTTCCTCGACTCCACCGCGAAACCCGCAGCGCTCCGACCAATAGCAAAAGTACGTGCGCGCGGCATGGGTGAGATTGGGTTGATTTTTCGAAAGAGTGAACAGGCAAATATTCTCCTCGGTTTTCCATCCCTAGATCGGAATGATGAACGTCGGTTCGCGCTCTCTGTGCTGACCTCTGCTCTTGGTGGGGGAATGTCCTCGCGCCTGTTTCAAGAGGTTCGTGAAAAGCGGGGTCTTGCCTACTCGGTTTACGCCTCGATCCAACAATTTGCAGGAGGTGGAATCCTCTCGCTCTATGCCGGATGCAACCCAGAGAAAGCCAACGAGGTCACCACGATATTCCGAGATGTGCTCGGTGATGTCATTGCTTCTGGCCTCTCAAACGAGGAGCTTGAGCGGGCAAAGGGTCAGGTTGCTGGCTCACTAGTCTTGGGACAAGAGGACACCGGCTCGCGCATGGTCCGAATCGGCAAGAGCGAGTTGGTTTATGGTGAAATTAAGAGTATGGACGAGATTCTTTCAGCTGTACGAGCTGTAGATCACAAGGCTATTAGCCAATTGGCTGCAGAAATTTTTACCGCGCAGCCGACCCTTGCAATCGTTGGTCCGTACAAGAAGAGTGCACAGTTCGCAGCGGCGGTGGCGAAATGACAGAAGTAATAAGAGTGGGAGTTCTCGGAGCGCGCGGCAAGATGGGAAGCACAGTTGTCACTGCAGTCAACAACGCTGCAGGAATGGAAGTAGTCGCTGCTCTTGATCTTGGAGATTCACTCGAAGCACTCGTTGCCAATAAAGCAGATGTAATCGTGGATTTCACTACTCCGGATGCTGTGATGGGGAATTTAGAATTCGTTATCAACAACGGTATCCATGCAGTAGTGGGCACAACAGGTTTTGACGATACTCGAATTGCAACTCTCAAATCCCTGCTATCGAAGAAGCCTTCGGTGGGAGTGCTCATTGCTCCAAACTTTGGGCTGGGTGCAATCTTGATGATGGAGTTTGCAAAGAAAGCCGCTCCACTCTTTGAATCAGTAGAGATAGTTGAATTACACCATCCGAATAAAGTCGATGCGCCAAGTGGAACTGCAAAACGGACTGCCGAACTCATAGCGCAATCTCGACGCGAAGCTAACAGCGCGCCGATGCCAGACGCCACGAAAGAGAGCTTTGCTGGTGCGCGCGGTGCCAATGTTGGTGGCGTGCCGATTCATTCGGTTCGCGCACGTGGATTCGTCGCACATCAAGAGGTGATCTTCGGGGGAGTAGGGGAGACCCTGACCATTCGCCACGATTCACTTGACCGTCAGAGTTTCATGCCGGGAGTGCTTTTAGGCATCTCTAGAGTAGTTAACGTTCCGGGATTAACTTTTGGGCTGGAGAATTTCCTTGACCTTGAGGGAGAAAGTGGGAGGTAAGTGCAGATGATTACGATGTACAGCGCAGACTGGTGTGGTGATTGCCGTCGATCAAAACGATTACTCAATGAATTGAATGTGCCTTACACAATCATCGATGTTGATGCAGTTGAGAGTGCAGCCGAGAAGGTCATCGAAATCAATGGAGGAATGCGCTCGATTCCAGTCATAGTCTTCGATGATGGCACCCACTTAACCGAACCGAGCGATGCGACACTAAAAGCGAAGTTACAGTCGTTGGGTCTCGTCAAATAATTTTTTACAACTGATGGAGTAACGCAGAGGTTAGCGTTGCAGCAATTAACATCACGAGAAAATTCGCTCGTAGGTAAAGTGCTACTGCTGCTACAGCAACTCCTGCTATTCGCTGATCTACGACAAGTTCAGTCTTGGAAGCAAATGTCTGCACCGCCACTAATCCTGCTAAGAGGGCGGTAGGGATCAGGTCTGCAATTTTGGCGATTCGCGGATTGGTAAGAACTGACTGGGGAATCGATTGGCCAATGTATTTGAAAGCGAATGCCAACGCGCTCGCTCCGATAACAGCGCTCCACATCAGGTACGCACCCGCCAACCAGCAATAATCGGAATGAGGACACAGGCAATAATTGGTAAACCAGGTGAGAGAAATGGTGTGAGCAATAGGGCAAGGCAAATTGCAGCGAGCGCAACGAGTCGAGAGATGTTGCTTTTTAGTCGTGGCCAGAGTAAACCGAGAAAGGCAGCGGGGATAGTTGCATCAAGTCCCCACTGCGCAGGATCGCCGAGTGAATTGGCGCCGAGCGCGCCGAGCAAAGTAGCAAGATTCCAGAAGAGATAGATACCGCCACCAGTTAACCAAAATCCTTTACGTGCATCGCTGGCACTCTTTTCTTCATGAGCCAAAGCAACCGCTGTTGATTCATCAATCGTGATTTGTGAGGCAAGCAACCGTTTGAAGCCACGAACCTGAAGAAGGGGGGCCATGCGTGCGCCATAGAAACCATTACGTAGCGCCAATAGTGCGCTCGCGGCGATTGCGCTCATTGCGCTTCCACCTGCACCGAGAACTCCAGCAACTGCAAATTGCGATGCGCCGCTAAAGAGCAGAAGTGAGAGCGCGCAGGTTTGCGCAATCGATAATCCGGCGGCAACGCTTGCTACCCCGAAGGCTGCTCCATAGGTACCAACAGCAATCGAGATGCTGAGTGAGTCACGAATCACCGCGCGGGACATATGCGTATCTTGCCCTATCTCAGGGTAGGGTCTGACGCGTGGCAAATGAAGAACGAGAGATGGAACCGGTATTTCTCGACGATGTAACCGTTGAGTTAGTGAAATCCAGTGCGAGCGATGCCGACGTCATCTGGGCTGCTCGGGTATCCACTTCAGGTGAGACCTCGCTCGATGAAATTGGAAAAGATCCTGAGCGCTCGGTGGGGCTAATCAACTTTCTCGCGCGTGAGCGCCACGGCACCCCCTTCGAGCACACCTCCATGACCTTCTTCGTCTCCGCGCCAATATTCGTCTTTAGAGAATTTATGCGACATCGAATCGCCTCGTATAACGAGGAGAGCGGTCGTTACCGAGAGCTACGTCCGATTTTCTATATTCCGGCACGAAATCGTCCATTAGTTCAAGAAGGTAAACCTGGGGCATACACATATGTAGATGGAAGCGATGAGCAACATGCATTAACGGTTGCATCGATGAAGAGTGCCTACCTTGCTGCTTATGCGGAGTACAAAAAGATGCTAGATGCGGGTGTTGCGCGTGAGGTCGCACGAGCAGTTCTACCTGTGGGTCTCTTCTCATCGATGTATGTCACGATGAATGCTCGAGCGTTGATGAATTTCCTCTCTCTTCGAACCTCCCGCGAGGGCTCGCATTTCCCGAGTTACCCTCAGCGCGAGATTGAAATGGTCGCCGAGAAGATGGAAGCAGACTTTGCGCGCCTGATGCCCTTGACCCATGCAGCCTTTGAAAAATCAGGGCGCGTGGCTCCGTAGGTAGTCAGCGCGGTAGCCTTGCCACTATGCAGATTGCACCCCCCTTTGGTCGGCTTATCACCGCGATGGTCACTCCTTTTAATAAGGAGCTCGAGATTGACTGGGCAGGGGTTGAGGCGATTGCTGCTCATTTACTCTCAACTGGACATGATGGCATCGTGGTCAATGGCACCACCGGTGAAGCGCCCACAACAAGTGATGAAGAAAAAGTTGAGATTATCAAGGTAGTTAAAAAAGTTGTTGGTCCGAAGATTCATGTCATTGCCGGCGCGGGAAATAATGAAACCTCGCATAGCGTCATTCAAGGTCAGCAAGCGCAAAGCGCTGGCGCAGATGGGTTATTGGTAGTCACTCCGTATTACAACAAGCCACCACAAAGCGGTATCGCCGCCCACTTCAGAGCAATCGCTGATGCCACAGATCTTCCGGTGATGATGTATGACATTCCACACCGTACTGGAATTCCTATTGAGAGCGACACGATTGTCTCCCTATTTGAGCATCCGCGAATTGTTGCGCTCAAAGATGCAAAAGGAAATGTTGCTGAAACCTCCTGGGTAATCAAGCGATCTGGGATTCCAGTGTATTCCGGTGATGACATCCTCAATCTTCCGTTGTTCTCGGTCGGCGCAGTTGGATGTGTATCGGTCTGCGGCCACACCGTGGGCGCTCGACTTCGCGAGATGATCGATGCATGGTTTGCAGGCAAGAGCGAACGAGCGCTTGAGCTTCATCAGGAACTGCTTCCCGTTTATACCGGCACCTTCCGTACCCAAGGTGCGATCCTTACCAAAGCCGCTTTGACGTTGATGGGCTTACCGGGTGGACAGGTTCGCCTTCCACTTATTGATGCAACCACAGAACAGATTGCGCAGTTACGTCGCGATCTGACTGATGGGCGCGTAAAGCTCATATGAGAGAGAGAAATTCTTAATGACACACGCCCATCCTGAATATTCGCTGCCGCCTGAGTTGCCCAAAGATGGCTTACG
>Ga0194119_10000403_pt1 | contig 84426 bp, 75 predicted proteins | sample TA2MahC100mmetaG_FD_148620 | JGI IMG/M metagenome (GOLD analysis project Ga0194119, IMG submission 148620) | Freshwater microbial communities from Lake Tanganyika, Tanzania - TA2015018 Mahale Deep Cast 100m | ecosystem: Environmental > Aquatic > Freshwater > Lake | place: Tanzania: Lake... | reverse complement strand
TGGTGACGCCGCGCGAGGAAGAGCCGCAGATCAACGTGACGATGGCCAACGTCTTCATCCCCTTCCCGGGGGCCTCGGCGCGCGACGTCGAGAACCTGGCGGCGCGGCCGGCCGAGCAGGTGCTCTCGCGCATCGCCGGCATCGAGCACGTGTACTCCGTCTCGCGCCCCGGCATGGCCGTCATCACCGTGCAGTACGTCGTCGGCGAAGACCCGATCCAGGCCCTGGTGCGGCTCTACGACACCATCAACTCGCACCGCGACTGGGTCTCGCCCAACCTCGGCATCGGCGAGCCCATCGTCAAGCCGAAGGGCATCGACGACGTGCCCATCGTCACGCTGACCTTCTGGACGAAAGACGCCGGGCGCGCCGCCTTCGAGATGCAGCAGGTGGCGCGCGCCGTCGAGATCGAGATGAAGCGCATCCCCGGCACGCGCGACGTCGTCACGCTGGGCGGCCCCGGCCACGTCATTCGCGTGGCGATGGACGCCGAGCGCATGGCCTCGCACGGCGTCACGGCGCAGGACCTCAAGGCCGCGCTGCAGCTCTCGAATGCCCTGCAGCCCTCCGGCAACCTCGTCACCGGCAACCGCGAGATCCTCGTCGAGACCGGCACCTACCTCGAGACCGCCGCCGACGTGAAGCGCCTGGTGGTCGGCGTTTCCAACGGCCGCCCGGTGTTCATGTCCGACGTCGCCGCGATCTCCGACGGCGCCGACCAGCCCTCGAAGTACGTCTGGCACGGCAGCAAGGAGGGGGACAAGGCGGCCGGCCAGGACGCCGCTCGTGAATATCCCGCCGTGACGCTGTCGATCTCGAAGAAGCCCGGCGTCAACGCCGCCGACGTCGCCGAGAGCGTCATCAGGCGCGCCGAAGCCCTCAAGGGCGCGGTCATCCCCGAAGGCGTCGAGTTCACCGTCACGCGCAACTACGGCGCCACCGCCACCGACAAGGCGCAGAAGCTGATCGGCAAGCTGGTCTTCGCCACCGCTGCCGTGGTGCTGCTGGTGCTCTTCGCCCTGGGCCGCCGCGAGGCCGTCATCGTCGGCGTGGCGGTGACGCTGACTTTGGCCGCGACGCTGTTCGCCTCCTGGGCCTGGGGCTTCACGCTGAACCGCGTATCGCTCTTCGCCCTGATCTTCTCCATCGGCATCCTGGTCGACGACGCCATCGTCGTCGTCGAGAACATCCACCGCTGGCAGCAACTCGAGCCGGACAAGCACCTGTGGGAGATCATCCCCAAGGCGGTCGACGAAGTCGGCGGCCCGACCATTCTCGCCACGTTCACGGTGATTGCCGCGCTGCTGCCGATGGCCTTCGTCTCGGGCCTGATGGGCCCCTACATGAGCCCTATCCCCATCAACGCCTCGATGGGCATGTTCCTCTCGCTCGCCATCGCGTTTGTTGTGACGCCGTGGCTGGCGCTGAAGTTGTTGAAGGAAGGAAAGCACACCTCTTTCAACACAGAGCACACAGAGAGCACAGAGGGCACAGAGAAAGACAGGAAATTCTCTGTGTTCTCTGTGTCCTCCGTGCCCTCTGTGTTGAATGCGGTTTTCCGGCGGCTGATGCTGCGACTGCTGGACGAGCAGACCGGCAAGGCCGCCCGCCGCAAGCTTTGGATCGGCATCCTCGCCGCCATCGCCGTCTCGGTCTCGCTGGCCCTGGTGCAGCTCGTCGTGCTGAAGATGCTGCCCTTCGACAACAAGAGCGAGTTCCAGGTCGTGCTCGACATGCCGGCCGGCACGCCGCTCGAGAACACCGCCCGCGTGCTGCGCGAGATCGGCGCCGAGATCGCCAAGGTGGAAGAGGTCGCCGACTACCAGGCCTACGCCGGCGCGGCCAGCCCGATCAACTTCAACGGCCTGGTGCGCCAGTACTACCTGCGCGCCTCCAGCGAGCTGGGCGACATCCAGGTGAACCTGGTCGACAAGAAGCACCGCAGCCGCCAGAGCCACGAGATCGCCGTCTCCGTGCGCGACAAGATCGCCGAGATCGCGAAGAAGCACGGCGGCAACGCCAAGGTGGTCGAAGTGCCGCCGGGCCCGCCGGTGCTCGCGCCCATCGTCGCCGAGATCTACGGCCCCGACTACGCCGGCCAGGTCGCCGTCGCCAAGGAAGTGCGCAAGGCCTTCGAGGGCACGGCCGACATCGTCGGCGTCGACGACTCCGTGCAGTCCGACGCGCAGAAGTTCGTGCTGCGCGTTTCCCAAAGCAAGGCCGCACTGCTGGGCGTGGCGCAGAAGGACATCGTCGAGGTGGTGCGCATGGGCCTGGCCGGCGAGGACGTTACGCCCGCCCACTCGCAGGACGCCAAGTACGAGATTCCGGTGCGCGTCACCCTCGCGCCGGAGAAGCAGAACTCGCTCGATGCGCTGCTCAAGCTCACGGTGCGTGCGCGCGACGGCAGGATGGTGCCGGTGTCCGAACTGGTCGAAGTGCGCCAGGCCCTGCGCGAGAAGGCCATCTACCACAAGGACCTGCTGCCGGTGGTGTATGTCCTCGGCGACATGGGCGGCAAGCTCGATTCGCCGCTGTATGGCATGTTTGCCATACAGCGGCATCTGGCGACGACCATTCCCCCGGCCCCCTTCCCGGGGAAGGGGGTGACCGAAGAGCCGCCCGTGCCGGGCGGCCTGTCACACTATTTCATCCGCCAGCCAAAGGATCCCTACGCCGGCTATTCGCTGAAGTGGGACGGCGAATGGAAGGTGACGTATGAAACCTTCCGCGACATGGGCGCCGCCTACGCCGTCGGCCTGATCCTCATCTACCTGCTGGTGGTGGCGCAGTTCAAGAGCTACCTCGTGCCGCTGATCATCATGGCGCCGATCCCGCTTACCATCATCGGCGTCATGCCCGGCCACGCGCTGCTCGGCAGCCAGTTCACCGCCACCTCGATGATCGGCATGATCGCCCTGGCCGGCATCATCGTGAGGAACTCCATCCTGCTGGTGGACTTCATCAACGAGCAGGTCGCCGGCGGCATGGACTTCGCCGAGGCGGTGATCCAGGCCGGCATCATCCGCGCCAAGCCCATCGCGCTGACCGGCCTCGCCGCCATGATCGGCGCCATCTTCATCCTCGACGACCCGATCTTCAACGGCCTCGCCATCAGCCTGATCTTCGGCATCTTCGTCTCGACCCTGCTCACCCTGGTGGTGATCCCGGTGCTCTACTACGCCGCGATGAAGCACCGCATCGCCGCGCCGTCCCGCACCGACTGACTTTTCCCTCCTCCCCTCTCCCGCTTGCGGGAGAGGGGAGGTGATTTCAGGCAGTGGCCAGTTCGTTTGCGCGCTTGCGCGGCTTCTTCACGGCGATGCGCGGCTCCAGCCCGGCGGCGGTGGCCATGTCCATCAGGGTGCCGAGGGAGAAGAGGTCGATTTTGCCTCGCATCAGGTCGGACATGCGCGGCTGGGTGATGCCGAGCAGCCGCGCCGCCTCGGCCTGGGTGCGGCCGCCCAGCTTCGCCCACGCCTGCAGCGCCATGAGCAGGTCGGCGCGCGCGCGCAGGCTGGCCGCCTTCTGCGGCGTTTCCTCGACGGCGTCCCAGACGCTGGCGAATCGTTTTTTCCGGCTCATGGCTGTGTCCTCATCAATTCCCTGAAGCGCCTGCGTGCCAGCTCGATGTCCCTGTCGCTCGTCTGCTCCGTCTTCTTCTGGAAGCAATGCAGCACGTACACCGCGTCGGCCAGCTTCGCCAGGTAGATCACCCGGAAGGCGCCGGACTCGTCGCGTATCCGGATTTCCCGGACGCCCGGCCCGACGCTGCGCATCGGCTTCCAGTCGTCGGGCTCGCCGCCGCGCTGCACCTTGTCCAGCTGGAACCCGGCCTCGCGGCGGGCCGGCACGGGAAAGGTCCGCAGTGCGTCGAGGGCGTCGCCCAGGAACTCGATCGGCTTGGTTGTCATGGCGAATATACAAGAACTTGTAATAATTGAAAAGGCGCACCGCCGTACCGTGGAGGCTGACTTTCCTCGATGCTAGAGGGAGGCGGGGTCATGGGGCGAGCCACCTCAGTGCTCAGGAAAAGTCAGTCCCTGCGGTACGGCGCCGAGCCCGGCTAGAATGTCGGCAAACAACCCGGAGAGACGACCATGAAAAGACTGCTTCCGCTCGTGCTGCTCCTGGCCCTGCCGGCCGCTGCCGAGGACACCCGCCAGCTGGCGAAGCTGACGCCGCAGGCGCAGGAGGTGCTGCGCCAGGAGATGTTCGACAACCTCGTCGCGTTGAACGAGATCCTCTCGCTGGTGGCGGAGAACAAGCTCAAGGAGGCCGGCGAGGTGGCCGAATCGAAGCTCGGCAAGCGCGCGATGGGCAAGCACGCGCGCCTGCCCTTCGAGGCGCGGCCCGGGCCGCAGATGCCGCCCGAGATGCACGACCTCGGCCGCAACGGCCACTTCGCCGCGAGCGAGTTCGCCGCGGCGGCCGCCGGCGGCAACCGCGCGCGCGCCCTGGCGCTGCTGCCGAACCTGACGGCGAACTGCGTCGCCTGCCACGCCAGCTACCGCACGCGCTAGCGCCCGCACCGCCGCCATGCTGCGCCAGTTCCTCGTCTTCATCCACCTCGCCGGCGTCGTCGTCTGGGTCGGCGGCATGTTCTTCGCGCACTTCTGCCTGCGCCCGGCCGCGCTCAGGCTGCTCGAGCCGCCGCAGCGCCTGCCGCTGTGGGCGGCCACGCTCGGCGCCTTCCTGCGCTACACGGCGGTGGCGGTCGCGCTGATCCTGCTGAGCGGCTTCGCCATCCTCTTCGAGGTCGGGTTGAGGCAGGCGCCGATGGGATGGCACGTCATGATGGGCACCGGCCTCGTCATGGCCGGCATCTTCGCCTGGGTCTACGGCGTGCTTTACCCGCGCCTGCGGCGGCACAGCGCGGCCGGCGCCTGGCCCGAGGCCGGCGCCGCGCTCAACGCCATCCGCCGCCTGGTGACGACGAACCTCGTGCTGGCGCTCGTCACCGTCGCCGCGGCGCTGTTCCTGCGCTGACCGGCATTGACCCCCGGGGGCAGGCCGATTATCCTTCCCCGCCCCCACCGAGAGGACACAACGATGAACCCGCCGCCGCCCCTTGCCAGCCGGGAGCAGTATCGCGCGCGCCGCTTCGGCAAGGTCTGGACGGAGGACCTGCCCGACGTCTTTGCCGACGTCGCCCCGTATTACGACCGCGGCAACAACGTCGCCAGCCTCGGGCTGATCGGCCGCTTCATGGACAGCTTCATGTCGATCGTCGAGCTCAACCCGGGCGAGCGGACGCTGGACGTCTGCGCCGGCACCAACGCGGTCGGCATCGCCCTGCTCAGGCGCGAGCCGACGCTCCAGGCGCATGCCATCGACCGCAGCGCGCCGATGCAGGAGGTCGGACGCCGGCGCGCCGAGGCGCTGGGTTTCAGCATCGACAGCACCATCGGCGACGTGCATCGACTGCCGTTTCCCGACAGCCATTTCGACGTCGTCACGCTGCAGTTCGCCTCGCGCCACCTGCGCGTGCGCGAGGTCTTCGACGAGATCCACCGCGTGCTCAAGCCGGGCGGGCGCTTCTACCACAGCGACATGCTGCGGCCGGCCAATCCGGTCGTGAAGCACCTGTATTACGCCTACCTGCGCTTCACCCTCTGGTTCACCGCCTTCCTCTTCCGCAGCGGCGACGCGGCGCAGCGCTGCAGGCGCTATTTCATCGAGGCGCTGCACCATTTCTATTCGGCCGCGGAAATGTCCGCCGTGCTGCGCGAGCACGGCTTCGCCGACGTTTCCGCCAGGACCGTGCTGTTCGGCATGGTCGGCTTCCACCGCGCGGTCAAGCCCCCGGCAGACTGAACCGGATACTCAGGGCAACTGAGAAAGCCGGGCCCGCGGCGCTTCGCCCGGAACGGTGCGCCCGGTCATGGCGGGCGCTGGCCAAAGTGGTGCGCGGCTGTGCGAAACTATGCTTCGCGATCCAACGGAGGAGACAACGACATGAACATCGGATTCATCGGCCTCGGCCTCATGGGCCGCCCCATGGCCATCAACGTCGCCCGCGGCGGCCACACCCTGCACATCTGGGCGCGCCGTGCCGCCTCGCTCGAGCCCTTCGCCCAGTTCGGCGCGCATGCCCACATCAGCCCGGCCGAGGTGGCGAAGCACGCCGACATCGTCGTCACCATGGTGGCGGATGCGCCCGACGTCGAGGAGGTGACGCTGGGCGAGAACGGCGTCGCCGAAGGTGCCAGGAAGGGTCTGCTGGTGGTCGACATGAGCACCATCGCGCCGGCCGCGGCGCAGCGCATCGGCATGAAGCTGGCCGATCGCGGCCTGGAGTTCCTCGATGCGCCGGTCTCCGGCGGCGAGGTCGGCGCCATCAACGCCACGCTCTCGATCATGGTCGGCGGAAAGAGCGCGGCCTTCGAGAAGATGAAGCCGGTCTTCGAACTGATGGGCAAGAACATCGTGCACGTCGGCGACTCCGGCGCCGGCCAGGTCGCCAAGGCCTGCAACCAGATCGTCACCGGCATGGGCGTGGCGGCGGTGGCCGAGGCCTTCAACTTCGCGCGGAAGAGCGGCGCCGACGTGGCCAGGGTGCGCGAGGCGCTGATGGGCGGCTTCGCCTACAGCAAGATTCTGGAGAACCACGGCCAGCGCATGATCGACCGCAACTTCAAGCCCGGCTTCAAGGCCTGGATGCACCAGAAGGACCTGCGCATCGTCATGCAGGAGGCGCACCGCCTCGGCCTCATGCTGCCGGGCGCGGCGGCCACGGCGCAGATGTTCAACGCCATGGTCGGCTCGGGCCTCGGCGAGGACGACTCGATCGCCATGCTGAAGCTGCTCGAGCGCATGTCCGGCGGCGAGCGGTGAGGCGTCTTTCCCCCTCTCCCCGCTTGCGGGGAGAGGGCCGGGTTGAGTGGAGGGTGGAATGAAACTCGGCTTCATCGGCCTTGGCGTCATGGGGCGCCCGATGGCCCTGCATTTGCTGAAGGCCGGGCATGCGCTGAGCGTCTACGCCCGGCGCGCCGAGGCGGCGCAGCCGCTGGTCGACGCGGGTGCTGCGACCTGCGCCTCGCCGGCCGAAGTGGCGGCCTACAGCGAAGTGGTGTTCACCATGGTCACCACCGGCGCCGACGTCGAAACGGTGGCGCTCGGCGAGGGCGGCATCCTCCACGGCGCGAAGCCGGGCACGGTGCTGGTCGACATGGGCACCATCCCGCCCGGCACGGCGCGGCGCATCGCCGCGGCGCTCGCCGCGAAAGGCATCGAGGCGATCGACGCGCCGGTCTCCGGCGGTGAGGTCGGCGCGCAGAATGCGACGCTGGCGATCATGGCCGGCGGCAAGCCCGAGGTGCTGGAACGCGTGCGCCCGCTGCTGGAGAAGCTCGGCAAGACCATCGTGCACATCGGCCCCTCGGGCGCCGGCCAGGTGGCGAAGGCCTGCAATCAGATGATCATGGTGGCCTGCATCGAGGCGGCGGCGGAGGCGATGCTGCTGGCGCAACGCGCCGGCGCCGACCCGGAGAAGGTGCGCCAGGCGCTCGCCGGCGGCTCGGCCGGCAGCCGCGTGCTGGAAGTGTTCGGCGCGAGGATGACGGCGCGCGACTTCAGGGCCGGCGTGGAAGCGCGCCTGCACCACAAGGACTTCGGCATCCTGCTCGACGAGGCGGTGGCGCTCGGCGCGCCGCTGCCCATCGCGGCGCAGGTCTGGCAACAGTTGAACGCCCTCATGGCGCTGGGCTGGGGCCGCGAGGATACATCGAGCCTTCTGCGGGTGCTGGAGGGCGAGTCGCGCCCGAGCACTTGAGTCCCCTCGCCCCGCTCGCGGGAGAGGGTTGGGAGAGGGGCGTTTTTGGAACCTGCCATGAGCACATCCGAAATCCACTTCATCGTCGAAGACGCGCCGGAAGGCGGCTACATCGCCAGATCGGTCGGCGAGGGTCTCTTCACGGAAGCGGACGACATTCCCGGCCTGCGAGCCCGCGTTCGCGATGCTGTGCGTTGTCATTTCGACGATGGGAATGTGCCGGGTCTTATACACCTGCACTTTATGCGGGAAGAAGTAATCGCTTTATGAGGTTTCCAACCGCTCGTTTGGTTGAGCTTGTCTGAAGGGATAAGGGGACTACCGTCATCTCGGCCTAATACTCCGGGCTGCCTCCGACTTACCATTGCTACGCCGTCCTGTGGAGACTGACTTTTGCCGAAGGCTGCACGTTGCCGTTGAAGCCGGGGCGATTCACTACGACTTCGTTCTGCTGTTCGACGTGAAGGATGGCAACCCCAACGGCGACCCCGATGCGGGCAACCTGCCGCGCCTGGATGCCGAGACCGGCCACGGGCTGGTGACTGACGTGTGCCTCAAGCGCAAGGTGCGCAATTACGTAGGCCTGACCAACGGCGAGAAGCCTCCTTACGAGATTTACGTCAAGGAAAAAGCGGCGCTCAACAAGCAGCACGAGCGAGCCTATGAGGGCATAGGCAAGGCTGATCTGCTCAAGGGCGACGACAAGAAACGCAAGGGAGGCGATGCCGTCGAGGAGGCACGCCAATGGATGTGCAAGAACTTCTTCGACGTTCGAACCTTCGGTGCGGTCATGTCCCTTGGAGTGAACTGCGGCCAGGTGCGCGGTCCGGTACAGCTTACCTTTGCCCGTTCCGTCTCGCCCGTTGTAGCCCTGGAACACTCGATCACCCGCATGGCGGTGGCGACCGAGGCCGAGGCGGAAAAGCAGGAGGGCGACAACCGCACCATGGGCCGCAAATTCACCGTTCCCTACGGCCTATATCGCGCTCACGGCTTTGTCTCCGCCCATTTGGCAAAGCAGACAGGTTTCGGTGAAGACGATCTCAAGTTGCTGTGGGAGTCCCTGATCAACATGTTCGACCACGATTGTTCGGCGGCGCGCGGTGAGATGTCGACTCGGGGCCTGTATGTCTTCCGCCATAAAGGAGAACTGGGCGATGCACCTGCCCATAGCCTTTTCGATCTCGTCCAGGTGAAGCAGAACGATCCAGGAGAGGCGACACGGGGATTCGGAGATTTCTCGGTGACTGCCCCGCCTGCCGGCCCGTTGGCAGACTTCCCGCGCGTGACGCTTGAGCGGAAAGTCGGATGAGAGGCATGCTTCCATGGTGCTTTCCTTTATGTAGTCCATGGACTACAATTGAATCGTGAAGCAGATCGTCACCACGGAAGTGTTCGACGACTGGTTCGCGGCCTTGCGGGATGCGCGGGGGAAAGCCCGCATCCAGGCGCGCATCGACCGGGCGCAACTGGGCAACTTCGGCGATTGCGAGCCGGTGGGCGAAGGGGTGTCGGAAATGCGCATCCATCATGGCCCCGGTTACCGCGTTTACTTCGTGCAGCGCGGTCTTGAGGTGGTGATCCTGCTGGCGGGAGGCGACAAGTCCTCTCAGACGAAGGACATCAAGCTGGCGCTGGAAATGGCGCGCAGTGTCTAGGAGTCGACGATGGGAAAGATCAAGCTGCGGCCATGGGATTCCGCCGAGCACCTGAAGACGGATGAGGATATGGCTTTTTATCTTGAGGCCTGTCTTGAGGAAGGCGATCCGGCCTTGATCGCTCACGCCCTCGGCGTGATTGCACGCGCGCGCGGCATGACGCAACTGGCGCGCGATACCGGCCTTTCCCGCGAGAGCTTGTACACGGCACTTTCAGCCGATGGCAATCCTGAATTCGCCACGGTGATGAAAGTGCTCAAGGCACTCCGTATCCGGCTGCATGCCGAGCTGACGCATGGGTGATGGAGCCGGAAGACCCCATTCCGCTCTCCGCTCTTGAACACTGGACCTATTGTCCGCGCCAGTGCTGCCTGATCCACGCCGAGCAGGCATTCGCCGAAAACATGCATACCCTGCGCGGACAGGCAGTTCACGCGCGCACCGACGAGCCGGGCGTCGAGGCTGGCATTGAAGGTCGTCGCATAGCCCGTGCCGAGCCTCTCTGGTGCGACCGGCTTGGCCTGGTGGGCAAGTCGGACGTGGTGGAGTTCCTGCCCGACGGTACACCCTATCCAGTGGAATACAAGCACGGCCGCAAGCGCGAGAAGCGGCATGACGACATCCAGCTTGCCGCCCAGGCGTTGTGCCTGGAAGAAATGACCGGCAAACCGGTGCCATTCGGCGCCATCTACCACGCCAGTTCCCGAAGGCGAAGAGAGGTGGCGATCACGGGGGATCTGCGTCAGGCGGTGGAAACCTGTGCCGCCGAAGTGCGGGCCGCCCTGTGGGGACTGACTTTGCCGCCGCCCCTGAACGACAAGCGCTGCCGCGAGTGTTCGCTCGCCGAGATTTGCCAGCCTGCGCTATTGGCTGAGCGGGAACGCCGGGACCGGCTCGCAAAAACCCTGTTCGAACCCAACGGGGAGGGCGCCTGATCATGCGCACGCTGCTCAACACCCTGTACGTCACCACGCCGCATGCCTATCTGCATCTGGACAACGACACGGTGCGCATCGAGGTGGAGCGGGAGACGAAGCTGCGGGTGCCGCTGCACCATCTCGGCGGGATTGTCGTCTTCGGTAATGTTCTGGTTTCGCCGGCGCTGATGCACAGGCTGGCGGATCAAGGGCAGAGCCTGGTGCTGCTGGACGGCAATGGCCGTTTCAAGGCGCGCCTGGAGGGGCCGGTGTCGGGCAACGTTCTGCTGCGCTGTGCCCAACACGAGAAGGCGGGCGATGGCGCGTTCGCGCTGAGTGTGGCGCGGGCCTGCGTCGCGGGCAAGCTGCGCAACTGCCGGCAGGTGTTGTTGCGTGGAGCCCGGGAAACGAAAATCGAATCGGAGGTGGCGACCCTGTCGCGGGGTGCAGACGATCTCGCGGCTTCCTTGCGAGTGCTGCCGGCCGCAGAGGATTTGGACACGGTTCGCGGCATCGAGGGCGAGGCGGCCCGGCAATATTTCGGGTGCTTCAATAAACTCGTGCGTTCCGACGCACGGGAGGTTTTTTCTCTCGATGGACGCACCCGCCGTCCGCCCCGGGATCGGATGAATGCGCTGCTGTCATTTCTCTATTCCATGCTGATGAACGATTGCCGCTCGGCCGTGGAGTCGGTAGGAATGGACTCGCAATTGGGCTTCCTGCATGCCTTGCGGCCAGGGCGGGCTGCGCTGGCGCTGGACTTGATGGAAGAATTCCGCCACCAGGCCGACCGTCTTGCCCTGACCCTCGTCAATCGCGGCCAGGTGCGTGCGGACGATTTCATGCTGCATGAAGGTGGCGGCGTAACGCTGGCCGAGCAGGGGCGAAAAGCCATCGTGGTGGCCTGGCAGGAGAGAAAGCAGGAAGAGATTTCCCATCCTCTGCTGGAGGAGCCGGTTGCGCTTGGCTTGCTGCCGCAGTTGCAGGCGCGCTTGCTCGCCCGCACGCTGCGCGGCGACATGGATGAATATCTTCCCTTCCTGCTGAGGTGATCCATGCTGGTCATCGTTTGCTACGACGTCAATACCGAAACCCGCGCGGGGCGCCGCCGCCTTCGGCGTGTGGCGCGTGCGTGCGAGGGTGTCGGCCAGCGTGTGCAGAAATCGGTGTTCGAGTGCCAGATCGACTTGGCCAAGATGGAAGAACTGGAGCGGCGCCTGCTGGCGGAGATCAACCTTGAGGAAGACAACCTTCGTCTCTACCGGATGCCGGATACGCGCGGCTGCGAGGTGCGGCAGCATGGAATTTTCCGGGCGACGGACTTCGAAGGGCCGCTGGTGGTGTAGTGTGTTGCTTGGCGCGGACATGAAGCGATGGCGATTCGTGCTAGAGGTTCGCGCTTGGAGTAAGAACTTGAATATTCAGGCCGGCGAAAGCTGATCGGAGAATCGATGGGGTCGCGGGAAATTGTTCGAGCGTTGGTTCGCGCAAAGCGGGCCGAAAGTTCCGCGAAGCCCGCCTGTTACGCGCGAACGGACGCGCCCCCCGAATTCGGGGGGCGAGGATTGAAACCACTGTACCTGCACGTCCAGCCGTTCGCCGCCTCGACGCGCCCCCCGAATTCGGGGGGCGAGGATTGAAACTCAATTGGGTACGCTGAGCGATGTAATCGCCTAGACGCGCACTCTGCCTGTACAAATCGCCGTCCTGCGCTGACCGACTTTTCTGCGCCGCTACCGCGAAAATGGTAGAGTCCGGCCGCATCCGGATTGACGGGAACGCCCATGCAAAATCACTGGAACGAAGGGGACGCCTCGCGCTGCGCCACCGACCTGGCGCTGCGGGTCTACAGCTCGCGCCTGATCGGCCGCGACAAGTCGCTGGTGCTGCACGGCGGCGGCAACACCTCGGTGAAGACCGAGGAGGCGGACCGCTTCGGCGAGACGCGCCGGGTGCTCTGGGTCAAGGGCAGCGGCTGGGACCTGGAGACCATCGAGGAGGCGGGCTTCTGCCCGCTGCTGCTCGACCATCTGCTGAAGCTGGCGCAGCTGCCGGCGCTGCCCGACCCGGCGATGGTCGAGGAGCTGGCCACGCACCAGACGCGGGCGGCGGCGCCGGCCGCCTCGGTCGAGGCCATCCTGCACGCCCTCCTGCCCTTCAAGTTCGTCGACCACAGCCATGCCGACGCGGTGGTGGCGGTCACCAACACCGCCGACGGCGAAGCGCGCATCCGCGAGATCTACGGCGAGGACGTGGTGGTGATCCCCTACACGATGCCTGGCTTCGACCTGGCGCGCGCCGTGGCGCAGCGCTTCCCGCTGGAGGCGACGCCGCGCACCATGGGCATGGTGCTGATGAACCACGGCATCTTCAGCTTCGGCGCGACGGCGCGCGAGTCCTACGAGCGGATGGTCAATCTGGTGGGGCGCGCCGAGCGCTACCTGGAGAACCATGGTGTCAAGCCGCCGACGGAGGCGCCGTCGGAAGGCGCGCCGCCGCGCCTGGCGCTGGCCGAGCTGCGCCGCGAACTCGCCCGCGAAGCGGGCTTCCCGATGCTGCTGGCGAGCCGGCGCAGCGGCAAGACGCTGGCCTTCGCGCGCCATCCCGATCTCTCGCGCATCGCCCGCTACGGCCCGGCCACGCCCGATCACGTGCTGCGCACCAAGCGGCTGCCGCTGATCGGCCGCGACGTCGCCGCCTATGCCGAGGCCTATCGCCATTGCTTCGAGGAGATGTCGAAGCAGGCGCGCGAGCCGAAGACCATGCTCGACCCGGCGCCGCGCGTGGTGCTTGACCCGGAACTGGGCCTATGCTGCGCCGGACGCACGGCGCGCGACGCCGCCATCGTCGGCGACATCTTTGAGCGCACCATCGACATCATCCTCGCCGGCGAGACGCTGGGCGGCTACCGCGCGTTGCCGGCGCAGGACATCTTCGACGTCGAGTACTGGGACCTGGAGCAGGCCAAGCTGAAGAAGTCGGGCAAGCCGGCGCCCTTCGCCGGCGAGGTGGCGCTGGTCACCGGCGCCGCCTCGGGCATCGGCAAGGCTTGCGTCGAGGCGCTGCTCGCGCGCGGCGCGGCGGTGGTGGGCCTGGATCTCGATCCGGCCATCGAGTCGCTCCACGCTCGCCCGGATTTCCTCGGCCTGCGCTGCAACGTCGCCGACGGCGCCGAGGTGACGTCGGCGCTGGCGCGCTCGGTGGACGCCTACGGCGGCCTCGACATGCTGATCCTCAACGCCGGCGTGTTTCCGGGCGGGCGGCGCATCGAGGAACTGGAAGACGCCGAGTGGCGCAAAGTGATGGCGGTGAACCTCGACGCGAATCTGGCGCTGCTGCGCGAGTGCCACCCGCTGCTGCGTCTCGCGCCGCGCTATGGCCGGGTGGTGTTCATCGGCTCGAAGAACGTCCCGGCGCCGGGGCCGGGCGCGGCGGCCTATTCGGCCTCCAAGGCGGCGCTGACGCAACTGATGCGCGTGGCGGCGCTGGAGTGGGGCGGCGAGGGCATCCGCGTGAACGCCCTGCATCCGGACGCGGTGTTCGACACCGGGCTGTGGACCGACGAGGTGCTCGCCGCGCGCGCCGCGCACTACGGCCTCTCGGTCGAGGACTACAAGCGCAAGAACGTGCTGAAGACCGAAGTGACTTCGCGCGATGTCGCCGAGCTGGCGGCGGAGATGTGCGGCCCGCTGTTCGCCAAGACCACCGCCGCCCAGGTGCCGGTGGACGGCGGCAACGACCGGGTTATTTGACCCCTCACTCCTACCCGGTTGCTCTCCCCGCTGGCGGGGAGAGGAGGCGAGAAGGCACGCCGCTGCCTATTTGAACCAAGTCCGGATGTCGCCGGGCGGCAGCACGCCGCGCTCGGTGACGATGCCTGTTATCAGGCGCGCCGGCGTGACGTCGAAGGCGGGGTTGGCGACCGCGGTCGCTTCAGGCGCAATCGCCACCGCGGCCGGCGTGCCGTGGCGGTCGAGGCCGACGACGTGGCGCACCTCCTCGCCGGCGCGCGCCTCGATGGGAATGTCCTCGCCGCCCGGACAGGCCATGTCGATGGTCGAGGTGGGCGCGGCGACGTAGAAGGGCACGCCGCAGTCGGCGGCGGCCAGCGCCTTGAGGTAGGTGCCGACCTTGTTGGCGGTGTCGCCGTTGGCGGCGATGCGGTCGGCGCCGACGATGACCAGGTCGACCTTGCCCTGGCGCAGCAGCAGGCCGGCGGCGTTGTCGGCGATCAGGGTGTGGGGAATATGTGCCTCGTGCAATTCCCAGGCGGTGAGCAGGCCCTGGTTGCGCGGTCTCGTCTCGGAGACGTAGACGTGCACCGGCAGGCCGGCCTCGCGTGCCGCATACACCGGCGCGAGCGCCGTGCCCCAGGCCGCGGTGGCGAGCCAGCCGGCGTTGCAGTGGGTCATCAGGCTTGCCGGGCGATGCGCGATGCGCTCGATCAGCGCCAGGCCGTGCGCGCCGATGGCGCGGTTGGCGGCGGCGTCCGCCGCCGCGATGGCGCGCGCCTCGGCCCAGGCGGCGGCGCGGCGCTGCGCCACGGGCAGCGGTCGCAGATGCCGCTGCATGCGCGTCAGCGCCCAGTGCAGGTTCACCGCCGTCGGCCGCGTCGCGGCGAGGGTGTCGCAGGCATGCTGCAGGGACTCGTCGCCGGCGCCTTCCTTCAGCGCCAGCGCCACGCCGTAGGCGGCGGCGACGCCGATCAGCGGCGCGCCGCGCACGAGCATGGCACGGATGGCGTGGGCGGCGTCGGCGAGCGACTTGAGATGCCGCGTCACGTACTGGTGCGGCAGCAGCGACTGGTCGAGGATGACGACGGCGTCGCCTTCCTCGCGGATCGTGAATAGCCGGTCTGAAACCATGGCGCTGCATTGTAACCGGCAACCGGGAACCGGCAACTGACAACTGCTCTCATGGCACAATTCGGTCATGCCGAATTTTCCCGGACCGATCGACTCCCGCCTGCCCTGGGTCGGCACGACCATCTTCACCGTCATGTCGCGGATGGCGGCGAGCCACGGCGCCATCAACCTGTCGCAGGGCTTTCCCGATTTCTCGGCGCCGCCGGCGCTGTTCGACCTGGTGGCCAAGCACATGCATGCCGGCGCCAACCAGTACGCCCTGATGGCCGGCGCGCTCCCGCTGCGCGAGGCCATCGCCGGGAAGGTCGCCGCCCTCTACGGACCGGCTTTCGACGTCGAGCAGGAAATCACCGTTACCGCCGGCGCGACGCAGGCCATCTTCACCGCCGTGGCGGCGCTGGTGCGGCCGGGCGACGAGGTGATCGTCTTCGAGCCGGTGTACGACTCCTACGTGCCGTCGATCGAGTTGAACGGCGGCCGCGCCGTGCCGTGCCGGCTGACTTTTCCGGACTACCGGCCGGACTGGAGCGAGGTGCGCGCGCGCATCGGGCCGAAGACGCGCATGATCGTCATCAACACGCCGCACAACCCGAGCGGCGCGGTGTGGTCGGCCGAGGACATGCGCGCCCTGGAGGCGCTGGTGCGCGGCACCGGCATCGTCATCGTCTCCGACGAGGTGTACGAGCACATCGTCTTCGACGGGCAGCGCCACGAGAGCGTGGTGCGCTACCCGGGCCTGGCGGAAAGGAGCTTCGTCGTCTCGTCGTTCGGCAAGACCTGCCACGTCACCGGCTGGAAGATCGCCTACTGCCTGGCGCCGCGCGAGCTGATGGCGGAATTCCGCAAGGCGCACCAGTTCGTCGTCTTCTGCGTGAACCACCCGATGCAGCTGGCGCTGGCGGAATTCATGCGGGAGAAGGAACGCTATCTCGGCCTGGCCGACTTCTACCAGGCCAAGCGCGATTTCTTCCGCAAGCAGCTGGCGGGCTCGCGCTTCGAACCGCTGCCTTGCCCGGGCACCTACTTCCAGTCGGTGCGCTACGACGCGATTTCCGACGAGCCGGACCGCGACTTCGTCGAGCGCCTGACGAAGGAACACGGCGTGGCGGCGATTCCCTTCTCCGCCTTCTACCGCGACGGGCGCGACGACAGGGTGATCCGCTTCTGCTTCGCCAAGGGCGAGGACACGCTGGCTGCGGCTGGCGAGCGCTTGCGGGCCGTCTGACCATGCGCCACCGTGCTGCTGCCCTCGGTTTTTGTTGCCTGGCCCTGCACGGCATGGCGGCGAGGGCCGCCCATCCGCTGCTGACAGAGGACACCGGCACGCAGGGCGAGGGTAATTATCAGCTGGAGCTCATGGTCGACAAGACGCGCGACCGGCCGGCGGGCGTCAGCGTGCGCGAGCTGCAGACGGCGGCGGTGCTCAGCTACGGCTTGCGCGAGAACATGGACCTGCAGTTCGGCCTGCCCCATGTGCGCCTGCACGTGCATGATGCCGCGGGGCGGCACGAGAGCAGCGGGCTGCTCGATGCCTCGCTCGACCTGAAATGGCGCTTTTTCGAGCGCGACGCGCTCAGCCTCGCCGTGAAGCCCGGCATCACCCTGCCGACGGGCGACGAGGACCGTGGCTTCGGCAGCGGGCGCGTCACCTGGGGCTCGCTGCTGGTGCTCAGCTACGCGCCCGGCCCCTGGACCCTGCATTCCCACCTTGGCTACCGTCGCAACAACAACAGCGTGGGCGAGCGGCAGGATCTCTGGCATCTCTCCGTCGCGGCGACTTATCAGGCTGCGGAGCAGTTCCGGCTGGTGGCCGACCTGAGCGCCGACACCGATCCGGCGCGCGGCAGCCGCGGCACGCAGCGCTATCGCATCCTCGGCTTCATCTGGTCGCCCATGCCATCGCTCGACATCGATGCCGGACTCAAGCATGGCCACGGCGAGGCGGCAACCGACCGCGCCGTGCTGTTCGGGCTGACTTTTCGCTGGTAACCGGCTTCCTCCTCAGGCGGCGGCGGATCCGTTCCGGACGAGAGTGAAGCGGAAGGTCGCCCCTTCGCCCTTGACAGACTCGGCCCACACGCGGCCGCCGTGCCGCTCGACGATATTCTTGACGATGGCCAGGCCGATGCCGGTCCCGGGGAACTCGGCGTCGGTGTGCATGCGCTGGAAGACGCCGAAGAGGCGCTGGGCGTATTCCATGCTGAAGCCGGCGCCGTTGTCGCGCACGTAATAGGCGGTTTCCCCCTCCTGCTCCTGCGCGCCGATCTCGATCCTCGGCGCCTCCTGCTTCGACGAATACTTGAGGGCGTTGCCGATCAGGTTGGCGAACACCTGCCGCAGCGCGGTCTCGTCGCCGAAGGCCGGCGGCAGTGGGCCGAGCACGATGCGCGCCGCGGGGTAGTCGCCGGCCTGCTCGTCCAGGCAGGCCTGGGCCAGGCCGTGCATGTCCACCTGCGCCATTTTCATCTCGGCGCGCGACACGCGCGAGAATTCCAGGATGTCGTCGATGAGTTGCCCCATCCTGTTGGCGGCGCGGACGACGCGGTTCAGGAAATCGCGTTCTTCGGCCGTCCATCTGTCGCGGCTGTCTTCGAGCAGCAGATGGGCGTAGCCGTTGATGGCCCGCAGCGGTGCGCGCAGGTCGTGCGAGACGGAATAGGAGAAGGACTCCAGCTCGCGGTTGGCCCGCGCCAGCGCCGCAGTGCGCGCCTCCACCAGTTCCTCCAGGTGGTGGCGGTGGCGGTCCAGTTCGGCGTCGAGGCGCTTCCGCTCCGTGATGTCGCTCTTCACCGCCAGGTAATGGGTGATGCGCCCGTCCGCCTGGCGCACCGGCGAAATGACGGCCCATTCGACATAGGCCTCGCCGTTCTTGCGCTGGTTGACGAATTCCCCCTGCCAGGTGCGGCCGGCGGTCAGCGCCTCCCACAGCGCGGCGTGGGTCGCCGCGGGCGTTTTGCCCGACAGCAGGATGTGCGGGTTCTGGCCGAGCGCCTCCTCGCGCGAATAGCCGCTGACGCGGGTGAAGGCCTCGTTGGCGTACTCGATGCGCGCGTCGAGATCGGTGATGAGGATGCTCTCCGGGCTTTGCTCCACGGCCAGCCAGAGCATGCGCAGCTGTTCCTCCGCCTGCCTGAGATGCTGCAGCGCCTGCGCCTTTTCCGCCTCCTGGCGATGCTGGGCGAGGGCGATGCGCAGCTCGCGGCGCTTGTAGGCCAGGCGCGACGCGGCGGTGGCGGCGAGCAGGGTCAGGGAAACCACTAGCAGGATCCAGACGCCGTCCCTCCTGGCCTGGGCATAGAGTTCTTCCTTGTCCAGCTTGGCTACCAGATACCAGCCGGTTTCCCCGATGACCTTGACCACGCCCACCACTGGCACGCCGCGGTAGTCGACGCCCTCCACGGCGCTGTCCGCCGCCGCGCGGCCGGTTGCCACCTGCACCGCCAGCAGGTCGCTGCCCGCGACCGGCACGCTCATCCGGAGTGCGGTGTCGGTGAGATGGCGCAGTTCGTTGAGGTACAGGATGCGCTCGCCGTCTTTCCTGAACAGCAGTGTCTCGCCGCTGGCGCTGGGTGTCGGCCAGGACTGGACGAGAGGAAAGAGAAGATTCGCCGGGTCGGCATCCAGCGTAATCGCCAGGCGGGGACGTTGCGGGGTTTCCGGGAGGGGGATGACGAATTCGAGGTGCACTTCCCCAGGTTCCTGCGCCGCGATCCGGTACAGGTCGGTGTCGAGAATGCGGTGTTCCGCGATCGCCCGGCGCACGGTGTCGCGCAGGATAGGGGACTCCACGTGTTCGCCGGCTCCCGCCGTGAGAATCGCTCCGCCCGTTTCGTCGAGCAGCATGCCCCTCCCGTAGCCGTAGGCGCGGCGGTAGGAGTTGAGGCGCTTCAGCAGCCTGTCCCGGGCGGCGGCATCGCCCTTTTCGCGCCAGCGCCAGGCATCTTCCGCCAGGCTGTCGTCGTTGAGCAGGGTGTGCGCGTCGGCGCGGCGTTCGGCGAGCCAGGCGCCGATCTGCCGGACCTTGAGGTCGGCGATGGCCTGCAGCCGTTCGGTCTCGCTGTTGCGGTAGCCGGCGGCGATGTAGGCGGCGCTGCCGATGCCGGCGAGAACGATGACGGCCGCCAGCAGGGCAAACACCAGGACCAGCGGCCACATGCGCGGGTCGACGTCCAGCGCCTTGTATTCCTCGACCGTGCGCGGCTTGTGGCGATCGGCTACGAGATAGATCAGAAATGCCGTGCCGAGCACGAAGACGAGCCCCTTCCAGAGGCTGAGGTCGAAGAAGACGGTTTTGTCCGGCACGGTGGCCAGCAGCAGCTCGTCTGAGACGAGAATCCAGGCGATGCCGAAGAGGGCGTAGGCGCCGGCGATCTTCTGGGCCGGCCGGAGATGGCGAATCGTCATGACGTTGTTCTTGAGATTCGACTGGGCCGGACGCGCGGAGCGCCAAGCTGAGCAATCATACGCTCTCCGCGTCGGGCCCGCGATCCCCCTTCTGGAAAACGCGCTCCCACAGTTCGCTGACGCAAGCGATTTCCTGCGCCACGGTATCGCGCGGCACGCGCGCATAGGCGGCGTCGTTCAGGCGCAGGCCGTGCTGCAGCTTGCGGTAGGTCCGGTAGGCCTCGCGCACGCGCTCGGCGAGCGCGTGCGGGACGAGGCCGAGGCCTGAAGCGATCTTCAGCAGGGCAAGGTTGCCGAGGTTGGCGGTGAGCTCGGCGTGGTCGTGCGCATGCCCCAGCACGAGGTACTGCACGATGAACTCGACGTCGATGAGGCCGCCGCGGTCGTGCTTGAGGTCGAAGAGGTCGCTCTTGTTGGCATGCGCGTCGGCCATGCGCTGGCGCATCGCCAGCACCTCGCCGCGCAGGGCGTCGAGATCGCGCGGCTGGCGCAGCACCGCGACGCGGATCGCCTCGAAGGCCTGGCCGACGGCGGCGTCCCCGGCGGAAAAACGCGCCCGCGTCAGCGCCTGGTGCTCCCACACCCAGGCGGATTCCGTCTGGTACTGGCGGAAGGCCTCGACCGAGCTCACCAGCAGGCCGGATTCGCCGTTCGGACGCAGGCGCAGGTCGGTCTGGAACAGGATGCCGGCCGGCGTCGCGCTGGAGATCCAGGTGTTCAGGCGTGTCGCCAGGCGCGCGTAGAGCTCCGGCGCGTCCGGGTGCTCGTCCTCATAGAGGAAGATGATGTCGAGGTCGGAGGCGTAGCCGAGCTCCTTGCCGCCCAGCTTGCCGTAGGCGATGACGGCGAATTTCGGCTCCTCGCGGTGGCGCTTCAACAGCTTGCGCCAGGTCAGGCGCAGCGAGAGGTCGAGCATGATGTCGGCCAGCTCGGAGAGATGGTCGGCCTGCTTCTCCACGGTGAGCAGGCCGGCGAGGTCCTGCGCCAGCAGGCGGAACACCTGGGCGTGATGGGCTTCGCGCATGATGTCCATCTGCCGCTCGGTGTCGGTCTCGTGCTCGTCGAGCTCCTGCGCCAGCTGGGCGCGGAAGGCGGCCCAGTCGGGCACGGCTTCGAGCAGGCGCGCGTCGAGCAGCTCGTCGAGCAGCACCGGGTGGCGCGTCAGGTACGTCGCCGCCCAGCTCGAGGCCCCCGCCAGCTGCGCCACCTTGTGCAGCGCCTGCGGGTACTGCTGCAGCAGGGCGAGGTAGGCGGCGCGGCGGCTGATGGCTTCGAGCAGGTCGAGGCCGCGCGCCAGCGTGGCGTCGGGGTTGGGCGTCTGCGCCGCCGCCTCGATCAGGCGCGGCACGAGGGCGTCGAAGCGCTCGCGGATGCCCGGCGGCATCTGCTGGTAGCGGTTGCCGCCGCGGATGCCGGCGAGGCGCCGCGCGCCGGATTTGGCCTCGCCGTAACCGAGGCGGCCGAGTTCTTCCGCCGCCTCGGCGCCGTTCTCGCAGCCCTGCCAGACGGCGGCGAGGTCGTGGCCCTTGCGGTTGGGGTCGGCGAAGACCGCCTCGAAGTGGCGGCTGACGTTGGCGCGGTGGTCGTCGAGCTCCTCGAGCAGGGCGGCGTAGGAGGCCGCGCCCATGCCGCGCGCGATCAGTTCGCGATCCTCTTCCCGCGCCGGCAGCATGTGCGTCTGCGCATCGTCGAGGTACTGCAGGCGGTGTTCCAGCTTGCGCAGGAAGCGGTAGGCGGCGGCCAGCTCGCGCACCGCGCCGTCACCGAGAATGCCGCGCTCGGCGAGCAGCGCCAGCACGAGCAGGGTGGGGCGGATCTGCAGCGCCTTGTCGCGCCCGCCGCGGATGAGCTGGAACACCTGGGCGATGAACTCGATCTCGCGGATGCCGCCGGGGCCGAGCTTGATGTTGTCGGCCATGTCCTTGCGCGCCACCTCGCGGCGGATCTGCGCGTGCAGCTCGCGCATGGCGTTGATGGCGCCGAAGTCGAGGTACTTGCGGTAGATGAAGGGTCGCGCCAGGGCGGCGAGGTCCCCGCCGCGCGCGCCGCGCAGCGGCCGCGCCTTGATCCAGGCGTAGCGCTCCCACTCGCGCCCCTGGGTGATGAAGTAGTTCTCCAGCATGTCGAAGCTCGCCACCAGCGGGCCGGAGTCGCCGTTCGGGCGCAGGCGTATGTCGACGCGGAAGACCTGGCCGTCGCCGGTGATCTCGGCCAGCGCGCCGATCAACTGGCGGCCGAGCCGCGTGAAGAACTCGAAATTCGACAGGCGCGCGCCCGCGCCGTCGGTCTCGCCGTCCTCGGCATAGACGAAGATGAGGTCGATGTCCGAGGAGACGTTGAGCCCGCGCCCGCCCAGCTTGCCCATGCCGATGACGATCAGTTCCTGGGCGCCGCCCTCCGGTCCGCGCGGCGTGCCGTGGCGCGCGGCGAGCTGCGCCGTGAGCACGTCCGCGGCGTGGCCGACGGCGACGTCGGCCAGGGTGGTCATGGCCTCGGTCACTTCGGCGAGGTCGGCCAGCCCGGCCAGGTCGCGCGCGGCGATGCGCGCCATGACGCGGGCGCGCAGGCAGCGCAGGCCGGGGCGCAGCGTGGCCTCCTCGGCCGCCTCGGCGGCGAGGAACTCGCGCATGGCACGGGCGTCGAAGGGCTGCTGCAGCATCGCGTGCAACTCCTCGCCGATTTCCGGCCGGCTGTCGACCAGGCGCGCCAGGAAGCGGGAGAGGGGCAGCACGCGCCCGAGCAGGGCGGCGTTGTCGTTCGGGGAGGTCATTTAAGCGTTATACGAGTAGAATTCACTATCGCCGATGGGCGTCAGCCGCGATTGTAACCAAGGCGGCGCGATGCCCGGACCATTGATGCAAGAAAACTCGACCACGACCTCAGCACCGGCACGCCCGGGCAACCTGCGACGGCTGGCTCGCCTGGCGCGCTTGGCCTGGCTGCCCGCCTGGCTGCGCCGTACCCTCGTCTGGCTGTTCTGGCTCGGCTACTTCGGCTTCGCCCTGCTCGTGCTGGCGCTGCGCTACTCGGTGCTGCCGAACATCGAGAGCTACCGCGAGGACATCGCGCGCGGCATTTCCCGCGCGGTCGGCCTGCCGGTGACCATCCGGCGCATCGACACCCACTGGAACGGCCTGCGCCCGCATCTCTCGCTGCGCGGCTTCAGCATCCACGATGCCGCCGGCCGGCCGGGACTGACTTTCGAGACGGTCGAGACCGACCTCTCCTGGTCCTCGCTCTGGCACCGCCAGCTCGTGCTGCACCGGCTCGAGGTCGATGCGCCGACGCTGAGCATCCGCCGCGGCAGGAACGGCCGCATCTTCATCGCCGGCATCCAGGTCAACACCGAGGCGAGCGGCAGCGATTTCGCCGACTGGCTGCTGGCGCAGAAGCGGGTCGTCGTGCGCAACGCCACCATCCGCTGGGAGGACGAGAAGCGCGGCGCGCCGCCGCTCGAGCTGCGCCAGCTCAACTTTACCCTGCAGAACGACGGCCGCCGCCATCGCTTCGGCCTGACCGCCCTGCCGCCGCAGGCGCTGGCGGCGCGACTCGACGTGCGCGGCGACCTGCGCGGCGCCGACCTCGACCGGCTGGAGGCCTGGACGGGCAAGCTGTATGCCGAGCTCGACTATGCCGATCTCGCCGGCTGGCGCGCCTGGGTCGATTACCCGGTCGAACTGCCGCGCGGCTCGGGCGGCATGCGCCTGTGGCTCGGCTTCGCCGACATGCAGATGGAGTCGATGACGGCGGACATCGCCCTGCGCGACGTGCAGCTGCGTCTGGCGCGCGGCCGCCCCATGCTCGACCTGGCCTCCCTCAACGGCCGCGTCTCCGGCAGCCGCCACCCCGGCGGATTCGAGTTCGCCACGCGCAAGCTGACGCTCGCCACGCGGGACGGCATCGCCCTTTCGCCCACTGACCTCGCCCTGCGCTGGACGGCGACCGAAGGCAACCGGCCGGCGCGCGGCGAGCTCGCCGCCAACGGCCTCGACCTCGGCGCGCTGCGGCGGCTGGTCGGCTTCCTGCCGCTCGACGAGGCCTCGCAGAAGCATCTCGACGACTACGCCCTGGCCGGCCGCCTCTACGACCTGAAGGCGGGCTGGCGCGGCGATCCCGGCGCGATCTCCGCCTACAGCCTGCGCACCCGCTTCGAGGACCTGGAGCGGCATGCCGCCGCCTACATTCCGGGGTTTTCCGGCCTGACGGGGACCATCGAGGGCAACGAGAAGGGCGGCACCTTCACCCTGCAGAGCCGCAACGTGACGCTGGACCTGCCCATGGTGTTCACGTCGCGCAAGGAATTCGAGCAGCTTGCGGCGAAGATCGACTGGAAGATGGCCGGCGGGCAGGTCGAGCTGCAGTTGAACAACGTCTCCTTCAGCAACCAGGATGCCGACGGCAGCTTCAGCGGCCGCTATGCCACCCGTGCGGAAGGGCCCGGCGAGATCGACCTGAGCGGCCGCCTCACCCGCGCCGACGGCGCGGCGGTGTGGCGCTACATGCCGCTGGTGGTGAACCGCGACGTGCGCAACTGGCTGCGCGAGGCCATCACCGGCGGCAGGGCCGACAACGCCAACCTGCAGCTCAAGGGCGATCTCAAGCACTTCCCCTTCGCCGACGGCAAGGACGGCATCTTCCGCGTCGACGCGAAGATGGCCGGCACGCAGCTGCGCTTTTCGCCGGACTGGCCGGGCATCGACAACATCACGGGCGACCTGCTCTTCGAAGGCAAGCGCATGCTGATCCGCGCCGACAAGGGCAATATCTTCGACGTCGCCATCTCGGGCGTCAGCGCCGAGATCGCCGACCTCGAGGCGCCGGAGGAAATCCTCGTCGTCAAGGGGCGCGCCACCGGCGCCACGGCGGGCTTCCTGCGCTACATCGAAAGCAGCCCGGTGTCGGAGAACATCGACCGCTTCACCGAAGGCATGCGCGCGACGGGCAGCGGCACGCTCGCGCTCAAGCTGACCATCCCGCTGCGCAAGGTGTCCAACACCCTGACCGAGGGCGAGTACCACTTCGTGAGGAACGAACTGACGCTCGATCCCGACCTGCCGCCGCTGACCGAGGCGAGCGGCCGCCTGCAGTTCACCGGCAGCAGCGTCAGCATGAAGGACGCGAGCGCGCAGCTTTTCGGTTCGCCGCTCGTCATCAACGCCGCCACGCGCGGCGACGGCGCGGTGGCGATCAATGCGCAGGGCAGCCTCAGCATCGCCAGCGTGCGCAGGACGCACGACCACCGCCTGCTCGAGCACCTCTCCGGCAGCACGGCCTGGCGCGCCGGCGTGCTGGTGAAGAACCGCACGACGACCGCCAGGTTCGAATCGAACCTGCTGGGCATCGCTTCGAGCCTGCCGCCGCCCTTCAACAAGACCTCGACCGAGACGCTGCCGCTGCGCTTCGAGCGCAGCAGCGGGCCCGCCGGCGGCGGCGCGCGCGCCGAGGTGCGCCTGCACCTCGGCGGCGTGCTGGCCGCGCAGTTCCTGCGCCGGGAGGAGCGCGGCGGCATGGCGGTCGAGCGCGGCGCCATCGGCATCGGCATGGGCGAGCCGCCCGCCCTGCCCGAGCGGGGCACGCTGGTCGCGGCCAACGTGCCGTCGTTCAACGCGGACTTCTGGCGCAGCCAGTTTCCCGCCCACGGCGGCGACGGCGGCGATCCCTTCCATGTCACTGCGCTCAACCTGCGCGTGGGCGAGCTGATCGCCTTTTCGCGGCCCTTCCACGAGGTGACGCTGAAGGCGGCGCTGGCCGACGATGCCTGGCAGGGCCAGGTGGCGAGCCAGGACGCCACCGGAGAATTCGCCTGGAAGAAGGGCGGCAAGGGGCGCCTGTCGGCGCGCCTGAAGCAGTTCAGCCTCAACGACACGCGGCCGGGTTACGCCCTCATCGAGGAAGAGCCGCTGCGCGAGCTGCCCGGCCTCGACATCGTCGCCGACAGCTTCACGCTGCGCGGCAGGAAGCTGGGCAGGCTGGAACTGATGGCGACCAACGAGGCGAATGCCTGGCGGATGGACAAGCTCGCCATAGGCAGCCCGGACGGCACGCTGCAGTCCGACGGCCTCTGGCGCGAGCAGGGCACGCAGCTCAATTTCAAGCTCGACGTCGCCGACATCGGCCGGATGCTGGAGCGCCTCGGCTACCCCCACGCCGTCAGGCGCGGCACGGCGAAGCTGGAGGGCAAGGTCTCCTGGGCCGGCACGCCGACGCAGATCGACCACGCCACGCTGGACGGCGCGCTGAAGGCCGAGGCGGCGAACGGCCAGTTCAACAGGCTTGATCCCGGCGCCGGCCGCCTGCTCGGCATCCTCAGCCTGCAATCCCTGCCGCGGCGCATCACGCTGGATTTCCGCGACATCTTCACCGAGGGCTTCGCCTTCGACTCGATCTCCGGCAGCGCCAGGGTGGCGCGCGGCGTTCTCAGCACCCAGGATCTGCAGATCCTGGGGCCGTCGGCCAGCATCTACATCAAGGGCGAGGCGAGCATCCCCGGCGAGACGCAGAACCTGCGCGTGCGCGTCGAGCCGGCGCTGTCGGAAACGCTGGCGGTCGGCGCCATGATCGCCAACCCGGCGGTGGGCGCCGCCGCCTGGTTGGCGCAGAAGATCCTCAAGGATCCCCTGGGCAAGATGTTCGCCTTCGAATACGCCATCAGCGGCGGCTGGGCCGATCCCAAGGTGGAGAAGATCCAGCAGCAGACGGCGGCGAAGAAGGAGGAATCGGTGCAATGAGTACGGTTCGCATCGCGGCGGTGCAGATGGTGTCGGGACCGGACGTCGCGCGGAACCTGCGCGATGCCGAGCGCCTGGTGGCCGAGGCGGCGGATCGCGGTGCGCGCCTGGTCGCGCTGCCCGAGTATTTCCCGCTCATCTCCGGCAACGAGACGGACAAGGTGCGCGCGCGGGAGAAGGAAGGCGCGGGGCCGCTGCAGGACTTCCTGCGCGAGACGGCGGCGCGGCACCGGGTCTGGCTGGTCGGCGGCTCGATCCCGCTCGAGGCCTCGGTGCCGGAGAAGGTGCGCAACAGTTGCCTCGTCTTCGACGACACCGGGCGGCGCGTGGCGCGCTACGACAAGATTCATCTGTTCGGCTTCCGGCGCGGCGCCGAGCGCTACGACGAAAGTCAGTCGATAGAGGCCGGCGACGACATCGTCGCCTTCGATTCCCCCTTCGGCCGGGTCGGCCTGTCGATCTGCTACGACCTGCGCTTCCCCGAGCTCTACCGTGCCATGGGGCCGGTGGACCTGCTGGTGGTGCCGGCGGCCTTCACCCACACCACCGGCCAGGCGCACTGGGAGCTGCTGCTGCGCGCGCGGGCGGTGGAAAACCTCTGCTACGTGCTGGCCGCGGCGCAGGGCGGCACGCACCCGAGCGGGCGGCGCACCTGGGGCGACAGCATGGCGGTCGACCCCTGGGGTGCGGTGCTCGAACGTCTGGCCGAGGGGCCGGGGGTGGTGGCGGCGGACATCGATGCCGCGCGCATCGCGGAACTGCGCGCCAGCCTGCCGGCTCTGCAACACCGGGTTTTCTGACATGGACACGACGCTCACCTCCCCGCTCGCCACCGCCGAATCCCGCCTGCTGGCCCCCTTCGATCTTTCCGCGCGCCGGCTCGAGTCAGTGTTCGGCGAGCTCTGCCGCCACCGGCTCGACGACGCCGACCTCTACTTCCAGTACAGCCGTTCCGAGGCCTGGAGCCTGGAGGAGGGCATCGTCAAGTCGGGCAGCTTCAACATCGAGAGCGGCGTCGGCGTGCGCGCCATCGCCGGCGAGAAGACCGCCTTCGCCTATTCCGACGAGATCTCCCTGCCGGCGCTGATGTCGGCGGCGCGGGCGACGCGCGCCATCGCCGCGCAGGGCACGCAGCAGCGCGTGCCGCTGCTCTCCGGCCGCGCCATGCCGGCGCTGTATGGCGCAGCCGACCCGATCGCCTCGCTGCCCGACACGGAGAAGGTGAAGCTGCTCGAGCGGCTGGAAGGCTTCGCCCGCGCCGAGGATGCCCGCGTCGTCGAGGTGATGGCGCACATCGCCGGCGTCTACGAGGTGGTGCTCATTGCCCGTGCCGACGGGCGCCTCGCCGCCGACGTGCGGCCGCTGGTGCGCGTCTCGGTGACGGTGATCATGCAGGAGCAGGGGCGGCGCGAGCAGGGCTCCTCGGGCGGCGGCGGCCGCTTCGACTACGCCTACTTCAGCGACGCCGTGCTGCGCGACTACGCGCACAAGGCGGTGCACCAGGCGCGCGTGAACCTCGGCGCGCGGCCCGCCCCGGCCGGCGAGATGACCGTGGTGCTGGGCAGCGGCTGGCCGGGCATCCTGCTGCACGAGGCGATCGGCCACGGGCTCGAAGGCGACTTCAACCGCAAGGGCAGTTCGGCCTTCGCCGGACGCATCGGCGAGCGCGTCGCCGCGCCCGGCGTGACGGTGGTGGACGACGGCACGCTGCCCGACCGGCGCGGCTCACTGTCCATCGACGACGAGGGCAACCCGACGCAGCGCACCGTGCTGATCGAGGACGGCATCCTCGTCGGCTACCTGCAGGATTCGCTCAACGCACGCCTGATGGGCGTGGCGCCCACCGGCAACGGCCGGCGCGAGTCCTTCGCCCACCTGCCCCTGCCGCGCATGACCAACACCTGCATGGTGAACGGCAGCCGCGACCCGCGGGAGATCATCGCCTCGGTGAAGAAGGGGCTCTACGCCGCAAACTTCGGCGGCGGTCAGGTGGACATCACCAGCGGCAAGTTCGTCTTCTCCGCCGCCGAGGCCTACCTCATCGAGAACGGCAGGATCACCCAGCCGGTGAAGGGTGCCACCCTCATCGGCAACGGGCCCGATGCCCTCACCCGCGTCTCCATGATCGGCAACGACCTGGCGCTCGACCCCGGCGTCGGCACCTGCGGCAAGGAAGGGCAGAGCGTCCCCGTCGGGGTGGGACAGCCTACGTTGCGCATCGACGGACTGACGGTCGGCGGCACCGGATAACCGGCATGCCATTTCGATATTCGTCAACATTGCGCGGGCAGTCGGCGGCTAGCATACAGCCTTCGCGGACCGGGACCCGTCCGCCAGGAGGAGGGACCCAATGAACCGACTGCTTGTCATGCTTGCCGTGGCCGTGCTGGCCTTCGGCTTCGACGCCGCCGGCAATTCCGCTCAGGCGCAGATCGCCAACATCAACGAAGCCATCAACAAGGCCGGCCGCCAGCGCATGCTCTCCCAGCGCATGGCCAAGTTCTACCAGGCGATCAACTGGGGCGTGGCGCCGGCCAACGGCGCGGCGGAAATGGACAAGGCGCGCAAGGAATTCGTCGCCGGGCTGCAGGAACTGGAGGGCGCCCCCAGCAACACGCCGGCCATCAAGGACGAGTTGGCCCTCGGGCGACAGCAGTGGATCTTTTTCGAGAACGCCCTGTTCAACCGGGCCGGCGAGAAGAAGGCCGCCGCGCTCAACGTCGCCACCACCAGCGAGCGCATCCTCGAGGTCATGAACAACGCCACCGGGATGTACGAACAACTGCAGACCAGGCAGTAGCCGCGTCGGCGCGGGGCTGCAAAGGGCGGCCGCATGACAGGCCTTTTGCGTTAAAATGCAAGGCCTTAGTCACACGCAGCGGCCGCACATGAACGCCCCGAGCAAGTCGAGCAAGCCGAACATCGCTTCCGTCAGCCCCGGCCCCAAGGGCGGGCTGGCCTATCCGCGCGCCGTCACCGACGACGTGCGCATCCGCCACATCCACGAGGTGGCGCCGCCCTCGCACCTGCTGCGCGAGTTTCCGCCGACGCCGCAGGCGGTGGACACCACCTTTGCCGCGCGCCAGGCCATCCACCGCATCCTGCACGGCGCCGACGACCGCCTGCTGGTGGTGATCGGTCCCTGCTCGGTGCATGACTTCGACGCCGCCATCGAGTACGCCTCGCGCCTCAGGACCGAGGCCGAGCGCCTCGCCGCCGACCTGCTGGTGGTGATGCGCGTGTATTTCGAAAAGCCGCGCACCACCGTGGGCTGGAAGGGCCTCATCAACGACCCGCGCCTCGACGGCAGCTTCAAGATCAACGAAGGCCTGCGCATCGCGCGCCACCTGCTGGTCGACGTGAACGAGATGGGCCTGCCCGCCGCCACCGAGTTCCTCGACATGATCACGCCGCAGTACATCGCGGATCTGGTGAGCTGGGGCGCCATCGGCGCGCGCACCACCGAGAGCCAGGTGCACCGCGAGCTCGCCTCGGGCCTGTCCTGCCCGGTCGGCTTCAAGAACGGCACCGACGGCAACATCAGGATCGCGGTCGACGCCATCCGCACTTCGCAGCATCCGCACCACTTCCTCTCGGTGACCAAGGCCGGCCACTCGGCCATCGTGTCGACCAATGGCAACGAGGACTGCCACGTCATCCTGCGCGGCGGCAGGGAGCCGAACTTCGATGCGGCCAGCGTGGACAAGGCGTGCAAGGAACTCGGCGCCGCCGGGCTCGCCGCGCGCGTCATGATCGATTTCTCGCACGGCAACAGCCGCAAGGACTACAAGCGCCAGATGGAGGCGGCGCGCGAAGTCGCCGCGCAGCTCGCCGGCGGGGAGGATCGCGTCTTCGGCGTCATGGTGGAATCGCACCTCAAGGAAGGCCGCCAGGATCTCGTGCCGGGCAAGCCGCTCGAGTACGGCAGGAGCATCACCGACGCCTGCCTCGGCTGGGAGGACTCGGTCACGGTGCTTGACTTGCTTGCCCAGGCGGTGCGCGACCGCCGCCTCGCCCTGCTCGACCGCGAGTAGGCGCAGGTTGTCGTTCCCGCCGTCATCCTCGGACTTGATCCGGGGAAAGCGGGAACCTGTCGACTTGCGCCATGGATCCCCGCTTTCGCGGGGGATGACTGAATCAGCGCGCCCGGTCCTTCTGCCAGAGCACGTCGCCGCGCCCGGCCAGGCGGTTGAGCGTGCGGCCGAGCACGAAGAGCAGGTCCGAGAGGCGGTTCACGTATTTCCGGCCGGTTTCGCCGATGTCTTCGCTGGCGGCGACGGTGACCAGTTGCCGCTCGGCGCGCCGGCACACCGCGCGGGCGAGGTGGGCCAGCGCCGCCGCGCGCGTGCCGCCGGGCAGCAGGAATTCCTTCAGCGGCTCGAGTTCCGCGTTCCAGCGGTCGATCGCCGCCTCGAGCTCGCCGACGCTTTTCCCGTTCAACAGCGCCGAGCCGGGGATGGCCATCTCGCCGCCGAGATCGAACAGGTCGTGCTGGATGCCGGTGAGGAGATGCCGGATATCGTCTGGCAGTTCCTCGGTGAGGAGCAGGCCGATGACCGAGTTCAGTTCGTCGAGCTCGCCCAGCGCGGCGATGCGTGCGGAGTCCTTGGACACGCGCGAGCCGTCGGCCAGGCCGGTGGTGCCGGCGTCGCCGGTGCGCGTGTAGATCTTCGAGAGGCGGTGTCCCATGGCGATTCCCCGTGGCGGATCGCCCGGATTATCCCAGATCGCCCGCCGTGCCGCAGGGACTGACTTTTTATCCGACGAGCACCGGCATGCCGAACAGCGGCCAGAGGCTGACCATGGCCAGGCCGAGCACGACGAGCAGGATGATGCTCATCGCCAGGCCGTGCCGGAAGAACTCGCCCGGCGTGAACTGCTTCGACTCGTAGGCGATGGCGTTGGGCGCCGCGCCGATCAGCAGCACGAAGGGCATGCCGGCGGTGACCAGCGAGGCGTAGAAGATCACGTCCGGCGCCACGCCTAGGTAGCGCGCGATCACCAGCGACACCGGCAGCGCGATGGCGATGGCGGCGACGTTCATGATGAAGTTGGTCATCGCCAGCACGAAGGCGGCGATGCCCATGACGAACACCCACCAGTGCGCGTCCTTGAGCAGCCCCAGCCACTGCACCGCCATCCACTCTGCCGCTCCGGTCTTCCACAGGCAGAAGCCGATGCTCATGGCGCCGGAGAAGAGCAGCACGATGTTCCAGGGCATCTCCTCGAGATCCTTCACCGTCAGCACGCCGAAAATGAAGAACAGCAGCGTCGAAGTGAGCATCAGCGCCGCCCGGTCAACGCCCTTCAGCGCCGGAACCGCGGACTGCAGGGCCATCAGCAGGATGACCAGCGCCACGCAGGCGAGGACGAACTTCTCCTTGCCCGACATCGGGCCGAGCGCGGCGGAGAGCTTGCCCACCTTCTGGCGCAGGCCGGGAATCGTCGCCTTCGAGGGCTTGAAGACGACGGAGAGGTAGAGCCAGATGAGGAACACCATGCCCCAGCCGATGAGGCCCAGATAGAGGGGGAAGTCGAAGAAATCGACCTGCCGGCCGGTGAATTCGGTGAACATGGAGGCGGCGGCGGGCGCGCGCGCCGAACCGAGCAGGGTGATCACGCTGCCGGCGCCGGCGGCCCAGGCCATGCCCATGAACAGGCTCTTGCCGAAGCGCGACGGGCCGTCGCCTTCCTTGTAGAGGGCGAGGATGGCGAGCAGCACCGGGAACACGGTGGCCGCCGCCGCCGTATGGGCCATGACGTGGGCGAGCAGCGCGGTGACGACCATGCTGCCGAGCAGGATGGTCCGCGTGTTCTCGCCGACGACGGCCAGCATCTTGTAGGCGATGCGCTTCGTCAGGCCCGTCTTGGTGAAGGCCATGCCGATCACCAGCGAGCCGAAGATGAACATCACCGACGGATCCATGAAGTCGCGGAAGGCCTCCTTGGCCGGCCGGATCAGGAACAGCGCCTGGAACACGCCGATGGCGATGGCGGTCACCCCGATCGGGATCACCTCGAACACCCACCAGATGCCGGCCATGAGGAACAGGCCGATGGCGGCCTTGCCTTGCGGCGAAAGGACGAATTCCTTGCCGGAAGGGTCGATGGCGACGCCCCAGGGCGGCGAGAAATAAACGAGCAGGAAGATCGCGAAGCCGCCGACGAGTGCGGTCCAGCGCTTCCAGTCGAACGGTGCGGCGGCGGTGGCGAGGGCGGCGTCGCCTGCGGTCTCGTTGCTCATCGGGCGATCCCTTCGTCGAGCACGGCGTTGGCGACCTCGGTCAGCAGGTCGACGATGCGCACGACGCCGATGACGCGGCCTGCCTCGGCGACCGGCACGAGGTTGAAATCGGCAACCGCGATGCGGTAGAGCGCCAGTGTCAGCGGGTCGTCGGGCGCCAGCGGCGCGGCGACCGGCAGCATGTGGTCGCCGACACGCTGCGCCGCGGCCCTGCGGCAGCTTTCGTCGCTGTCCTCCTGCCACAGCAGCGCGAGCGAGGCGAGGTCGGCGCTTGCGCCTTCGTAGTGCGTGGGGTGGGCCGCGAGGTAGTCGGGCAGCAGCGCGCGCAGCAGCTGGTGCAGCGTGATGCGGCCGACGGGCTGGCCGGTGCGGTTGAGCACCAGCACGCTGCGGAACTGCTCGGCGGCGGCGTATTTCTCCTTCAGCATCGCGAAGACGTCGCGCAGCGTCTGGTCGACATGGACGTGCGGAAAGCTGGCAAGCGGCGTCATGAGGTCGCGCGCGGTTCCGGAAAGGGACATGGAGATCTCCTCGATGGAAAGGTCAGTCGTGCAGGAGCGTGGCGCCTCGCGGCGGCGGCTTGAGCGGGTCGTCTTCGCCGGCGTATTCGCTGCGCTCGTAGATGCGCGTGAGCGCCTGCTCGGCGGTGGGAAAGAAGCGTTTCTCGCCGATCTTGTCCCACAGGCCGGTGGCCTGCATGACGTCGATGACCTGCTTCTTCAGGCCGGAGAACAGCACGACGATGCCGTTTTCGTTGAGGCGCTCGACCAGGTGGTGGATCACCTCCTCGCCGGAGGCGTCGAGGTCGTTGATGCCGTCGCCGACGATCAGCACGTAGGGCGCATCCGGGTTCTCCGCCACGGCGTTGAGCACGGCGTCCTCGAAGTAGGAGACGTTGGCGAAGTAGAGGCGGCCGTCGAAGCGCACGGCGGTGACCACCTTCGAGGCGGGCAGGCTGTTGACCCTGGCGTCGCGCAGCGTGCCGTCGGCCATGCGGCCGAGGATGGCCACGCGCGGCTTCATGGTGCCGTAGAGGTGCAGCACGATGGCGAGCACGGCGCCGATCATGATGCCCTTGTCGAGGTGGGGCGCGGCGAGCAAGGTGGCGACGAAGGTGACGAGGGCGACGATGCCGTCGGCGCGGCTCGCCTTCCAGGTGTGCCTGAGCGCGCCCGGCGTGATCAGGCTGGTGACGGCAAGCAGGATGATCACCGCCAGCACCGCCTTCGGCAGGTGGTAGAGCCAGGGCGTCAGGAACAGCAGCGTGACGCCGACGAAGAGGCCGTTGAAGACCATGGCGAAGCCGGTCTTCGCTCCCGCCTGCAGGTTGATGGCCGAGCCGGTGAAGGAGCCGCAGGCCGGGTAGGACTGGAAGAAGGCGCCGCCGATGTTGGCGAGGCCCTGGCCGATGAGCTCCTGGTTCGGGTCGATCTTGTCCTTGGTCTTGGCCGCCATCGCCTTGGCCATCGAGATGGACTCCATGAAGGCCACCAGCGCGACGATCAGAGCGGCCGAGAGCAGGGCGAGGATGGCGTCGAGGTTGAGCGCGGGCAGGCGGAAGGAGGGCAGCCCGGAGGGGATCTTGCCGACGACGTCGCCGCCGCCCATCAGCGCCATGCTGCCCTTCTCGATCTTCTTGATGTGCCACTGGCGGCCGTCGCTCTCGACGCCGGCCGGCACCTGGCCGGCTATGTAGAGCGGCGCGGACTCGTTCTCGGGGGCCCGGGCGCGCTCGAAATGGACCCGGCGCAACTGCTTCATGCGCTCGCCGTTCTGTCTCTCGGCGCCCGCCAGTTCGATGCGCATCAGGTCGATCTGGTGGTCGAGGTTGACGGTGGATTGCTCGGCGTGCGCCTTCTCGGCCTGGCGCAACTGCACCGATTTCGCCGTGATCGCCTTGTTGAGCAGGTCGATCTGCGCATCGGTCTGGACGTAGGCGGCGGCCAGCGCCTGGACGTCGGCATCGGCGATCTCCTCCGGCGCGCCCCTGGTCTTGTGCTCGAAGCCGACGGCATAGCTGACCAGGGCGGTGATGACCACGGCGATGAGGACGCTCGGCTTGGCGAGCGGCTCGATCTTCTTCAGGCCGAGCATCAGGGCGAGGGCGAAGACGGACATCGCCAGCGTCGGCAGGTGGGTCAGCGGCAGGTAGGCCAGCATCTCCCAGATGTCCTTGAGGAAGGAATCCGAGCGGCCCTTCGGGATGCCGAGCAGCATGTCGAGCTGGGAGAGCGCGATGATGATGGCCGCGGCGTTCATGAAGCCGAGGATCACCGGATGCGAGACGAAATTGACGATGGTGCCGAGCTTGAGCACGCCGAGGCCGAACTGGATGATGCCCACCATCAGGGCGAGCAGCAGGGCGAGGCCGATGAATTCCTCGCTGAAGGGCACCGCGAAGGGCGTGATGGCGGCGGCGGTCATCAGCGAGACGATGGCCACCGGCCCGGTGGCGAGCTGGCGCGAGGAGCCCCACAGGGCGCCGAGGAAGGCCGGCACCAGGGCCACGTAGAGGCCGTAATAAACCGGCAGTCCGGAGAGCTGCGCGTAGGCCATCGCCTTGGGCACCAGCACCAGCGCGCCGGTGATGCCGGCGATCAGGTCGCCGCGCAGGATGACGGCATTGACCGGGAACCAGGCCAGGAAGGGGAACAGGCGCAGCAGCAGCTTGTTGGCGAACATGGATCGTTTCGGGAGCGACGCGGCTCGCGCCGTGCACGAGCAAAGCGTAATTCTATCCCCGGCCGTCTCGTCGCTGGGTAGAACGGGGTTATGCGCGCATTACGGAGGTCTATGTTTGTTGGCGCACCGGCGCCAGGCCGCGCACCGCAGCGGCCAGCCCCTCGCGGCGGGTGGGCAGGTGGCCGCCCTCGGCCAGTTGCGCGAGCACGCCGTGCTTCTCCAGCATGTCCATGACCTGCGGCGGCTCGCCGGTGAGGAAGACCGCGCGCCCGCTGCCCTGGGCGCGCTGGATCATGTCCTCGATGCTGCGCGTGGTGGTGTAGTCGATGCTGGGCACGTCCGAGAGGTCGAGCACGAGGGCATCGTACTGGTCGAAGGCGGCCAGCCGCCGCACCATGTCCTTGGCGGCGCCGAAGCTCATCGGCCCACCCATGTGGTAGAGCAGGACCCGGCCGCCCGCCGCGGCCAGCAGCTCCCGCTCCTCGGGGGAAAGGGGCGCCTCCTCGTGCGGCTCGGTGATGGCGGTGATGCTGGCCAGCTGCATGTCGGTGATGCGTTTCATGAGCACCAGGCTGGCCATGATCATGCCCACCGCCACGGCGGTGATCAGGTCCACGAAAACGGTGAGGAAGAACACCGTCAGCATCATCGCCGATCCGGCGATCGAGATGAGGCGCATGCGCTTCAGGTAGTCCCAGTCGATGATGTCGGTGCCGACCTTGACGAGAATGCCGGCCAGCACGGCGTGGGGGACATACCTGGCGAGCGCGCCCGCGCCGAGGGCCACGGCCAGCAGGCCGACGGCGTGCGTCATGCCGGAGATCGGCGTCAGCCCGCCCGCGCGCACGTTCACCACGGTGCGCATGGTGGCGCCGGCGCCGGGCAGGCCGCCGAACAGGCCGGAAACGGCGTTGCCGATGCCCTGGCCAACCAGCTCGCGGTCGGACTCGTGGTAGGTGCGCGTGATGTTGTCGGCCACCAGCGAGGTGAGCAGGGAATCGATGGAACCCAGCACGGCCAGCATCAGGGCCGATTTGATCATGTCGGCGGCCAGCGCCAGGTCGATGTCGGGAAAGACGACCGACGGCAGGCCGCCGGGGATGTCGCCGAGGATGCTGGCCTGGCCGAGGAAGTGGAGTGTCCTGCCGTCGACTTCGCGCGAGACGATGACGCCGCCGGAAACCACATAGAGGCCGAGGCTGCCCGCCAGCAGCGCCAGCAGCGGCGCCGGCAGGATGCGGTTCAGCCGCTTCGGCCAGAGGTAGACCAGCAGCAGCGTGAAGCCGCCGAGGAGGGCGGCGCCGGGCACGACGTTGGCGAAGACCTGCGGCAGGGCGCGCGACGCCTCCAGGGGGCCGGCGGCGACGGGCTGGCCGAGCAGCGGCGCCAGCTGAAGCAGGATGATGATGACGCCGATGCCGGTCATGAAGCCGGAGATCACCGGCGCCGGCACGAGGTTGATGTACTTGCCCAGCCTGAGCAGGCCGAAGAGGATCTGGAAGCCGCCGCCCAGCATCACCACCGTGAAGGCGAGCACCGCCCCCTTGCCGGGGTCGTCCGGGAAGAGCGACGTGTATTGCATGAAGATGGCGGCCATGACGACCGTCATCGGTCCGGTGGGGCCCGAGACCTGCGCCGGCGTGCCGCCGAACAGCGCCGCGAAGAAGCCGACGCAGATGGCGCCGTAGAGGCCCGCCACCGGCCCGGCGCCGGAGGCGACGCCGAAGGCCAGCGACAGCGGCAGCGCCACCACAGCCGCCGTGATGCCGCCGAAGAGGTCGCCGCGCAGGTTGTCGAAGCGCAAACCGTGGATCAGACCGGACAGCTTGAGGGCAGTTAGGCGCATGCGGTTTTTCCCTGGTCAGTGCGATTCGTCGTCGGTGAGCCGCTCGAGCCGGCGCGAGCGCCAGTCGAGCACCGCGGTGCGCGCGAACATCCGCCCGGCAAGGGCGGGATATTCACGGCCGACGACCTCGGCGGCGAAGCGCGAGAGGAAGCGGCTCTTCAGCTCGGCGCGGGCGCGGTCGACGCCGATCTCGTCGTAGGGCACCGAGGCGAGCAGCAGAAAGCCGTCGTCGGGCACGCGGCCGGCCCGCATGTTCGCCTCGATGATGCCGGCGGCCATGCGGATCGGCTCGTCGAGATTGGGGCTGTAGGGGCCGATGATCAGCGCGACGTTGGGCGTGTGCAGGAAATCGAAGCCGCGGCCGAGGCAGATCATCCACTCGCGGTGCTCGATGTCGAGCGCGCGCTCGCGCCGCGCGATCTGGGCGCGCACCGTGTCGATGCGCACGAGGTTGCCCTGCAGCAGGGGCAGCAGGTCGGCGCGCATCTGCGCCGGCATGTCGGGCAGCAGCGCGGCGAGTTCGCCCTCCAGCGCCGCGCGGCCCCCGGCGTCCAGCGTCGACAGGTCGAGCCGGCGGCCGTCGCTGCCGTGCACGATCAGCGCGTCCTCGTCGGTCTCGAGTCCGCAGACGAGCGGGTACACGGTGCCGTGGGCGGCGCCGAAGATGTGCTCGACCTGGCGGCGGATCTGCAGGGTGTGGGCGATGGCGGCCTCCGTGTCGTAGCGGAAGCCGGCGCAGCCGCGCTGCGGGTCGCCCTTCGAGAAATGGTAGGTGATGAGGAACAGCACGCGGCGGCCGGTATGCACCATTCGCGAAACAAAGCTGGCGAGCACCTCGCCGAGGTGCGGCCAGCCGAGGTCGAACATGCCGCCGAGGTTGCGGAAGGGCATCAGGATGCCGACCGGCGTGTTGGTGACCACCGGGATGTTCACGCGCCCGTCCATGCACTTGAGCACGGCGATGGCGGTCGGGTGCTCGGCGAGGTAGCGCTCGCGCGCCAGCCAGGCCTCCGGGTTGCGGTAGTCGGCGCCGTGGCGGTCGGCGAGGTCGAACAGCCAGTCGATGCGTTCCTGGATCGGTTTGCCGTGTATGGTCATGGCCGGCGGGGATCTTCGATTCGAATGGTGTCCGACAGTACCACGGGTTGATCCGACCGTCACGACGGCTGACGGGTATCCGCCGCCGTGCCGCCGGCGCTGACTTCTGCCGGCGCCGGCGGTCGGAGGAGGAAGGGAAGACGGCCGCTCAGCGCGGCTTGATGCTGTACTTGCCGTCGGCGAAGGTCACGTCGGCGTCGAGGAAGTAGGCGGTGATGCCGCTGCTGCCGCCGAGCATCTTGACGGTGTCGTAGGCCTCGCCGGAGCGGGCGCCGGTCGAGCAGGTGAACACGATCGGCTTGTCCTTCGGCAGTTCGCCGAGCTTCTTCTCGATGTCGCCGACCGGGATGTTGAGGGCGCCGGGGAAGGTGCCCTTCTTCACTTCCTTCTCGTCGCGCACGTCGATGACGACGATCTGCGAGGGATTTTCCTTGAGGATGCGCTCGAAGGAGGCGACGGTGATGCTGCCCTTTTCCTTGCCTTGCTCGATGGCGATGTCGGCGGCCGGGGCGAGCGGGGCGAACGCCAGCGCGGCGGCGCATAGAACGGTTTTCAGAAACGTGCGGGTCATGTTCCGATCTCCATAGGTTTCGGGAATGGCGTAGGCCGCCATTCCCGAGTGCGGTTTATTTCTTGCCTTCGGCGGCGGCCTTCCAGGCCGGATGGCCGGCGGCATAGGTGCGGACCTTCTTGTAGCCGAGGGCCATCGCCTTCTTCGCCGACTTGTCGGACAGATCGCAGGCGAAGCCCTGGCAGAAGAAGATGATCTCCTTCTGCTTGTCCTGCGGCAGCTTGCCGACTTCCTTGTCGAAGCTGCTGTCGGAAATGTTGATGGCGCCGGGGATGGTGCCCTCGTTCTGGACGCGGCGGGCGGGCCGCGAGTCGATCAGCACGATGTCGGCCTTCTCGGCGATGATCTTCTGCATGAAGGCCGTGCTGACGGACAGGGGTTCGCCCTTGGCCTCCCAGTCGGGGATGCCGCCCTCATAGACCTTGATGTTGGTGTAGCCGAGCTTCTCGGCCTTCAGCGCCGATTTCGCCGACAGGTCGCAGGTCGGCCCCTGGCAGTAGAAGATGATCTCGGCCTTCTTGTCGGCGGGCAGCATGCTGGGCGCCAGCTTGTCGAAGTTCGTGTCGGGTATGTTGATGGCGCCAGAGATGTGGCCGATGTCGTAGCGGCGCGCGGCGGGACGCGAGTCGACGACGAGTGCGGCCTTTTCGTCGCGCGGCAGCGCGGCGTGCTTCTTCACGTAGGCGTAATCGACGACGTTCCTGTAGCGGACCAGGCCCTCCGCCGATTCGGCGGACTGGGCGCCGGCCGGTGTCGACGGCGACTGGGCGCAGCCGGCGGCCAGTGCGACGGCAGTGGCGAGGGCAAACAGCTTGAGCTTGCTGATCATGGTGGTCTCCTCGTAGTGGTTGTCAAAGCACGGTGAATTTCTCGGTCGATTCGTTGTAGCGCACGAAGGCGTACCAGAGGGCCAGCAGCGCGCCGCCGACGAGCAGCGTCCAGCCCCAGCCGGGCAGCAGGTCCGGCCAGTAGGCCTGGTAGCCGACGGCGGTGATCTCGAAGGTCTCGACGTTCTCCTCGTCGATGGAAGTGAGGCCGGCCTTCTTCAGCAGGGCGCTGGCGGTCGAGCCCATCCAGGCGAAGAAGAACATCGCCACCCACAGCTTGACGTGGCCCTCGCCCATGCGCCAGAGCGAGCCGGAGGCGCAGCCGCCGGCAAACACCATGCCGATGCCGAAGACGAGGCCGCCGAGAAGCGAGCCGATCCAGAAGGTCGGCGGGATGGCGATGTAGGGATCGATCACCTTTTTCTGGAAGAGGAAGGCGGCGACGGGGATGCCGATGGCCAGCGCCAGGATCAGCGCCTTGGTCATGTCGCCCTCGGCGGTCATGAACGGCTCGCGGAAGGCGCGCGCGAAGCACAGGCGCGAGCGGTGCATGACGAAGCCGATGCAGAAGCCGAGCAGCACGATGACGGCGCGCGAGACCAGCACCGTGTCGGGCGAGCCGTACCAGCCGGCGGTCCACACGAGCACGCCGACGACGATGGCCAGGCCGATGAAGGGATAGGCCTTGAGCAGGGCGGGCGGCGTCTCCAGCGTCGGCGGCGCCTGCGTGCCCCACTCGATGTGGTCGAGCGTCCACAGCAGCAGCTTGAGGCCGATCACGGCGCCGGCGAGCAGCCCCGCCCACATCATCCAGCCGGCCGGCGAGGAATGCAGCACCGGGTTGAAGAAGCCGCCGGTGGTGCAACCGCCGGCGAGCGAGGCGCCGATGCCCATCAGCGTGCCGCCCAGCGCGGCCCAGACGAGTTCGAGCTTCGGCGGGCGGTTGACGAGGAACTGCCGCGACATCAGCGCCGCGCTGAAGGCGCCCAGCAGCAGCATGATGTTCATCAGCGACATGCGGTGGGTGAGGAAGCCTTCCTCCACCTTGGGCACGCCGATGAGCGGGGCGAGGCCGATCAGGTGGTTGAAGGCATCGCCCCAGTGGCGCACGCCGCCGAAGACGCCCCAGAACAGGCCGTTGATCATCAGGGCGACGATCACCAGCATCAGCAGGATGGCGCCGACGTAGGGCGACCATTCCTCGACGAAGAGCCTGTCGTAGTCGGCCTTGAAGCCGGCCAGCCAGCCGCTTCCTTCACTCATTGGATCCCCTTCCCCCCGTCCCCCTTCCGGGGAAGGGGGTGACGGTCGTTCGCCGCTCACGCGGCTCCATGTTGTTGACTGCGCCGCCCTGGCGGGCCGCGCGGGCGATCAGCTGCAGCTGGCCGGGCTCTCGCCGTCCTTGGCGCCGCGCATGAGGAAGACCTTGACGTCCTCGAACAGCTCCTGGTCGGGCACGTCGGCGAATTTCTCGGCGGCCTTGTTGCCCGACTTGATGCTGGCGCGGTACTGCTTGCTGACGTATTGCCTGACGGTCTCCTTGCCCTTGCCGTGCTTGTCGGCCTGCATGTAGGCCGCCCATTCGGCCTTGGTCCTGCTGCTCGGATTGATCTGGCCGACGGGCGAGGCGACGTGGCAGGAGGTGCACACGCTGCGGTAGTAGACGCGGCCGCGTTTCCAGTCGGCATCGTAGGCTTGGGCGGCGGAGGCGAACAGCGCGGTGGCGGCCAGCAGCGGCAATGCGGTCTTGAGTTTCATGATGCTCCCTTTCCAAAAGAGATTTGATCGAAACATAGCATCGGCGTCATGCGGCGTGGATCAATGCGATGCATTCGGCGATGCACAAAATTAATCACAATATCGTTACTTAATTATCTACAAATATTCTATTCTTTCATTGAGAAGGGTCAACACGGATCGATTTACAAACGCCTAGACTCCTCTCCACCTATCGCCAGGGAGAATGATCATGTTACGTACTTCGATTGGCGTTGCGATGGCCGGCTGGCTCGCGCTGTTCGCATCCGCCTCCGCCTTGGCCAGCGACCCGCCGCCGGTCAAGCTGAACACCACGGCCGACCACACCAAGTTCAAGGAACTGAACGGCCCGTTCAAGTCCGGTCCCGAGGTCACCAAGGCCTGTCTCTCCTGCCACACCGAAGCCGCCCGTCAGGTGCATCGCACCAAGCACTGGACCTGGGAGTTCATGAATCCCGAGAACAAGCAGCGGCTCGGCAAGAAGAACGTGCTCAACAACTTCTGCATCTCGATCCCCTCGAACTACGCTGCCTGCACCGCCTGCCACGTCGGCTACGGCTGGAAGGACGCCAGCTTCGACTTCGCCAGGGAAGAGAACGTCGACTGCCTGGTCTGCCACGACACGACCGGCCTCTACCAGAAGCCGCCCGGCCTCGCCGGCAACCCGGTGGTGGGCGCGCCGATCGAGCTGCCGCCCGGCTCGGGCAAGATGATCAAGCCGGTCGACCTCGCCAAGGTCGCGCAGAAGATCGGCAAGACCAGCCGCGACACCTGCGGCGCCTGCCACTTCCGCGGCGGCGGCGGCGACGGCGTCAAGCACGGCGACATGGACACCTCGCTGGCGGCGCCGACGGCGGACGTGGACGTGCACATGGATGCCGAGGGACTCGACTTCACCTGCGGCACCTGCCACAAGGCCTCCAGCCACGACGTGCCGGGCAGCCGCTACACGCCGACGGCGCTCGACAAGGGCGGCGCGCACATCCGCGGCAAGGACGAGAAGAAGCGCAATCCGGCCACCTGCGTCGCCTGCCACGGCAACGCGCCGCACAAGGAGGCGAAGGAATCGGCCCGCCTCAACCACCACGCCAACAAGGTGGCCTGCCAGACCTGCCACATCCCGACCTTCGCGCGCGGCGGCGTGCCGACCAAGATGGTGTGGGACTGGTCCACCGCCGGCAAGCTGAAGGACGGCAAGCAGTTCACCGTCAAGGACAAGAAGGGCCACGACATCTACGCCTCGCACAAGGGCGACTTCGTGATCGGCGAGAACGTCAAGCCGGAATACCGCTGGTTCAACGGCGAGATCACCTACACGCTGCTCGGCGACAAGATCGTGAAGGGCCAGGGTAACGGTGGGCCGACGCAGATCAACCGCATCGGCGGCAGCCCGACCGACGGCAAGTCGCTCATCTGGCCGATGAAGATCATGCGCGGCAAGCAGCCCTACGATCCGGTGCACAACACGCTGGTGACGCCGCACACGGCCGGCAACGACGACACCGGCTTCTGGAAGAACCTGAACTGGGAAAAGGCCATCGAGACCGGCATGCGCACCTCCGGCGCGCCCTTCTCCGGCAAGGTCGACTTCGTCGAGACCGAGATGTACTGGCCGACCACCCACATGGTGGCGCCGAAGGACAAGGCCGTCGGCTGCGCCGAGTGCCACATGAAGAATGGCCGCCTGGAAGGCATCGAGGGCGTCTACCTGCCCGGCCGCGACGCCCATCCGCTGGTCGACAAGGCCGGCTGGATCATGGCGTTGCTCACCCTGCTCGGCGTGATCGGCCATGGCATCGTGCGCATCGTCGCCGCCCGCAAAGGCTGAGGAGAACGAAAATGGCTGAACGCATCTACATCTTCAAGAGATTCGAGCGCTTCTGGCACTGGTCGCAGGCCGCGCTGATCATGTTCCTCCTGCTCACCGGCTTCGAGATCCACGGCGCCTATCGCGTCTTCGGCTTCGAGCAGGCGGTGGGTTTCCACACCCTCGCCGCCTGGACGCTGGTCGGCCTGTGGGTTTTCGCCATCTTCTGGCACCTCACCACGGGTGAGTGGAAGCAGTACATCCCGACCACGGAGAAGGTGGTGGCGATGCTGAAGTACTACCTCTCGGGCATCTTCACGCACGCGCCGCACCCGTTCCGCCAGACTACGCTCCGGAAGCACAACCCGCTGCAGCGCCTGGCCTACCTCGGCGTGCTGCTCTTCATCAGCCCGCTGATCTGGATCACCGGCTGGCTCTACCTCTTCTACGACCGGTGGGCCGCCTGGGGCCTGGGCGGCCTCGACCTCGGCCTCGTCGCCACCGGCCATACCATCGGCGCCTTCCTCATGCTCATTTTCTTCATCGCCCACATCTACCTGGCGACCGCCGGCCACACGCCGACCGCGCACCTCAAGGCGATGATCACCGGCTGGGAAGAGGTCGACTAGGCTTCGCCGTCCCGCAACGATCAGACCCCGCCGCATGGCGGGGCTTTTTTTCGCCGTGTTGGCGGGACCGACTGTTACCTAAGGGATGTTCAGGCACGGGCCAGCCAGGCCTGATCCTCCGCCAGCAGCCGGTGCGCCCGCAGGCGTTCGGCATCGTCGAGAAATACCGTATCCCGGAAGTGGCTCTCGATGACCGGCGCGGATCCATTCCCGGTCGCGCGGTTCGCCGCGGGCGTATTTCGAGACCGCCGCGTCGTTCGGGTCGAGAAAGCCGGCGACGATGCCGCCGGCAAGCGGCTGGAAATTTCTACTTCTGATCGGTACTGAAACGGGGTTAGCCTCATTCAGTTCCATGCCCAGGACCAGGGCGTGTTCTGGAACAGCGCGTCTTCCCAATCGGCCAGGCTGGCCATGCGCTGCGCCAGCCGCGCCGGCGGCAGCGCCAGCAATGCCGTCCAGCGCCTGACGTATTGCGGGCTGCAGCTGCGGTTCCTGCGCCACAGTTCGACGACGCTTTGCGCACGCTCGATCTTGCCGCGTGCCGCCCTCGGGTCGGCGGCCAGCGCCACCGCCAGGCGCAAATGCCGCTCGCGCTGCGCATGCAGGCGCGCCTGGTGCGCCATGCGCGCCGCCAGCCGGGCCGCGTCGGGCGCCGCGCCGGCGGCCAGCCGCGGCGCCAGGCCGAGGGCGCGCAGGATGCGATCGAGCACGTCCATCTGCACGTGCGGCGCCTTGCCCCGTTCGACGTGCGAAAGCGTGGTCCTGGAGACGGTCGCCGCCCTGGCCAGCTGCTGCTGGCTGAGGTTCAGCTCGCGCCGGCGCGCGCGAACGAGCGATGACAGGTCGGCGATCACGGGATTATCATGTTCAATATAATGAACCATTGATCATCATAATGAACATCATGATCGGCGTCAATTTCGCCGTCAGGCGATGCGGCCGATCTTCGGGCGCTCGCGGGCGACCCGTTTCATCCCTGCCTACCTCACGAAGGACAGCGCCAGGCCGAGCAGCGCGCAGGCGCCGATGACTTTCATGATGTCGACCTTGTACTTCCACAGGGCGAGGAAGGCGGCGACGGCGACGACGACCGACAGCCAGTCGAACGGCCCGGCGAAGGGCGCGGCCTCGCTGGCCTGCGGCCAGAAGGTGTGCCAGGCGAAGAAGACGGCGAGGTTGACGATCACGCCGACCACGGCGGCGGAGATGGCGGTGAGCGGCGCGGTGAACTTGAGCTCGCCGCGCGTGGCTTCCACCACGGGGGCGCCGGCGATGATGAACCAGAAGCTCGGCAGGAAAGTGAAAAAGGTGGCGACGCTGGCGCCGGCGAGGCCGGCGGCGACGGGATCGGCGAGCACCTGCTTGGTCACGCCGCCGATGTAGCCGACCCAGGTCACCACCATGATCAGCGGCCCCGGCGTGGTTTCGCCCAGCGCCAGGCCGTCCATCATCTGCGGGCCGGTGAGCCAGCCGAAGTGCTCGACCGCCGCCTGGTAGACGTAGGGCAGCACGGCGTAGGCGCCGCCGATCGTGAGGAAGGCGGCGGCGGTGAAGAATTCGCCCATGTCGAGCAGCGTGCCGCTGCCCCGCAGCGCCAGCAGCGGCGCCGCGCCGAGGGTGACGAACGCCAGCGTGGTCACGACCAGCCGGGTCCAGGTGAACCGGGCGTGGGCCGGCGGCGGGGTATCGTCGTCGATCAGCGCCGGGCCGTACTGCTTGTGCGAGGCGCCGTGGCCGCCGCCGCCCTTGAACTTGCTCGCGAGCTTGCCGCCCATTGCGTTACCCAATGCGCCGAGGATGCCGGCGGCCAGCACGATCCAGGGAAAGTCGATCTTGAAGAAGAAGATGCCGACGAAGGCCAGCGCGCAGATGCCGAGCAGGACTTCATTCTTGATCGCCCGCGAGCCGATGCGCCAGGCGGCGAACAGCACCACGGCGACCACGGCCGGCTTGATGGCGTAGAAGACGCCGGCCACCTGCGGCACGTCGCCGTAGGCGAGGTAGATGCCGGCGAGCAGCGACAGCAGCGCGAAGGCCGGCAGGAAGAACAGCACGCCGGCCATGACCGCGCCCCTGACACCGTGCATCAGCCAGCTGATGTAGATGGCGAGCTGGATGGCTTCCGGCCCCGGCAGCAGCATGCAGTAATTGAGCGCGTGCAGGTAGCGGTGCTCGGAGATCCAGCGGCGGCGCTCGACCAGCTCCTGGTGCATCATGGCGATCTGTCCGGCGGGGCCGCCGAAGCTGATGAAGCCGAGCTTGAGCCAGTACTTGAAGGCCTCGCCCAGCGTGGGCGCGGGCGGCGGCGCGGCGGGAATGTCGTCACTCATTGGGGTTCTCCTGTCGATAGTTGTTGTAGAGGCCGTCGAAGACGCGGCTCGCCTCGGCCAGCAGTTTGTCGTCGTCGGATGAAACGGCGCGGAGCCCCGTCAGCACCGCCTCGATGCCCGCCGCCTCGGCCACCGGCACGCCGCCGACGTCGAGAAAATGCACGATGGTGGCGATGCGGGCGAGGGCGGCGTCGGCCTCGAGGCCGAAGCTCGCCAGCAGCACCTCGAACGTCACGCGGCCGTCGACGTGGGTGAACGCCGCGCCGTCGAAGTCGAAGCCGAGCGCCTTCTTCGGGCAGCGCTTCGGGTCGTCGAGCCAGAGGAACTTCGCCTTGCGGTCGATGAAGCGGCGGATCAGCCAGGCCGAGGCCATGCGGTCCACCCACGGGTGTTTGCGCGTCGCCCAGTTGCGCCCCTGAAAGTCAGCCGCCGCGAGACGGCGCACCCGGCCGGCGATGCTGGCCGGCTCGCCGCCGGCGGCGGCTTCGCGCGCCCGCAGCGTTGCTTCCGCCTGGCGCCGGGCTTCGCCCGGGAAATAATCCGTCGCGGCGATGGCCTCGAACTCGCGGCGCAGGTTCTTCAGCGCCTTCAGCGCCGCCACCTCGCGCTTCGGCATCCTGCCGAGGGCATCGAGCAGGGCGCGGTAGTCGGCGCTGCGGTCGAACCCCTTGCGGAAGGCGGCCTCCTGCGCGGCGTCGCGGCTCGCCAGCCGCAGCAGGTGGGCGCTGCCGCCGGCCGCCTCGGTGTCGGCTGCGAGCCGCGCCAGGGCGTGCTCCGTCTTCGCCTGGTCCGGCAGCAGGTAGGCGCCGTCGCGCAGGGTGGCGCAGCCGTGCGCCTTGAGCGCGCGCCACAGGCGCATGCGCGCCGTGGCGTTCTTCGTCGGCAGGGTGGTGACGAGCAGCAGCCAGTCGGCCGGGGTTTGCTTGATCATGTAAATAACTCTACAATAAAGTAATACTTATAACAATAACTTCGTCATTCCCGCGAAAGCGGGAATCCATGGGAGGCACTCAATCGTGGATTCCCGCTTTCGCGGGAATGACGGATCTTTGCGGGAATGACGGACTTATGAACGACCGCCGCCTCATCTATGCCGCCGCTTTTCTGCGCGCGCTGGCCACCGGCATGGCCGGCGTGCTGCTGGGACTGACTTTGGCGCGGCTCGGCTTCTCCGCCGCCGCCATCGGCGCCGTGCTCTCGGCCGGACTCGCCAGCGCGACGCTGGCGCTGGTGATCGTGACCTGGGCCGGCGACCGCCTCGGCCGGCGCCGCTGCCTGCTCGGGCTGTCCCTGCTCGGTGCGATCGGCGGCCTCGGCGCGGCATGGGTGAGCGCGCCGTGGGCGATGGCGGCGGCGGCCTTCGTCGGCATCCTCAACGGCATGGGCCGCGACCGCGGCGCGGCGCTGGTGCTGGAGCAGGCTATCCTGCCGGCGACCACCGACGACGCCGGCCGCACCGGCGCCTTCGCCCGCTACAACCTGCTCACCGACATCGGCCACGCGCTCGGCGCGCTGCTGGCGGCGGCGCCGACCCTGCTCGCCGAACTGGGCGTCGACGAGACGCAGGCCTTCCGCGCCATGTTCCTGCTCTACGCGGCGCTGCTCGCCGCCGGCGCGCCGCTGGCCCTCGCGCTGTCATCGGCGGCGGAGACCGGCGCCGCCGGCCCGCGCCGGCCGGTGTCGCCAGAGAGCAGAAAGATTGTCTGGAAGATCTCGGCGCTGTTCGCCATCGACAGCATCGCCGGCGGCTTCCTCGGCTCGGCGCTGCTGTCCTATTATTTCTTCGAGCGCTTCGCCGTCTCCGCCGCGTGGATCGGCGGCCTGTTCTTCGCCGCGCGCGTGCTGAATGCCCTTTCGCACCTCGGCGCGGCGTGGCTGGCGGCGCGGATAGGACTGGTGAATACCATGGTGTTCACCCACATCCCGTCGAGCCTCCTGCTCGCCTCGGTCGCCTTCGCGCCGAATTTCCCCGTGGCGGCGCTGCTGTTCCTGCTGCGCGAAGGACTGGTCGAGATGGACGTGCCGACGCGGCAGTCCTACGTCATGGCGGTGGTGCAGCCGGAGGAACGCACCTATGCATCCGGGGTCACGCACCTCGTGCGCCTCGGCGGCTGGGCGGTGGCGCCCACTTTCGCCGGCTGGCTGATGCAGGCCGCCTCGCTCGCCGCGCCGCTGTTCATCGGCGCCGGCATGAAGATCGCCTACGATCTATTGCTCTGGCGCGCCTTCCGCGGCCTCAAGCCGCCGGAGGAACGTGATCAGCCGAGGTAGAGAAAGACGGCGGCGACGAAGACGAAGAATTCGACGAGCGTCGCCCAGACGATGAGCCGCGTCACGCGCCGCTCGCGCGGCTTCATGCCCAGCCAGACGCGTTCGCGCCAGCGGCGGTAGCCGGGCAGTCGGCCCCAGCGCGCCAACCCCATGAAATGGCGGCGGATCGATTGCCCCCACGGCGTCAGGCTGCGGTCGACCTGGGCGAGCTCGGCATCGTCGGCGGGCGGGCGGTAGGTTTCGCGGATGCGCAGCCTGGACCCCGCGCGATGCGGCTCGACCGCGACCTCGGTGGTCTGCTTCAGCCCCGTGTCGTAGCGGAGGACGTAGCCGCGCAGTCCCGCCGCGTCGAAAGTCAGTCGCTGCGACACGGCACATCCGTTCATCTCGTTGAGCGCTTCGAGCGCGAAACCTTGCGGCGCTTTTTCGAAGCGGCGGATCTCGAGGTAGGGATTCAGGCGCAGCAGGCGCTCGACGTCGCGCAGATATTCGGCGACGTCCTGCGCTGGCTGCGGCAGGTCGATGTCGACCCAGGCGGCGTTGTCTGTCGGTGGTTCAGCGGGCAATCAGCAAAGGGGCGGTCAGGCCGCGGGCGAGTTTCTCGAGGTCCATGCGGCTGCGGTAGCCCAGCGTGCCTTTCGGCCGCGGCGGGCCGATGACGACGAGGTCGGGCTGCACTTCGCGCGCTACGGCGAGCAGGCATTCCGCCGGCTCGCCAAAGCGCACCAGGCTGTTGCAGGTCAACCCGCGCGCCATGCAGTGCGCGGCGAGGGCGTCGACTTCCATGGTCGCCTCGGCGTCGAGCTGGCGCTCGACATGCACGGCGAAGGCGTCGCGCGTCCAGGCGTTGTTGAGCCAGTCGTCGCCCTGCATGCCGGCCCAGAAATCCGGAACGACGAAGAGGTGCACAATGCGCGTCCTGCTGGCGACGGCGCAGGCGAAGGCCGCCGCCTCCGCCCGCTTTGCCCCGTCCGTCCCGTGATGCGCCAGCAGCAGGGTTTCCGGAATAAAGCTCACTTGCCGACGACGATCAGGATGCCGATGGCGATGGCCAGCGCCAACACCAGCGCGCCGACGTCTTCCATGCGGTCGCTGACGAAAATCGAGAGCTGGGTGCCGCGGTCGAACTTCTTCTCTTCTTCAGCCATGACTTGCTCCTTTCTACGCCCCTCTCCCGCGTGCGGAAGAGGGGTCGGGGGAGAGGGTTAGACGAATTCCTTGACGAACAGCAGCACCACGATCAGCGAACCGATCGCCTTGATGGTGCCGACCACCGAGCCGATGATGAGCGGCTTGCCGCCGGCCTGCTTGATCGAGGCCACGGTGATCTGCATGCCCAGGCCGGTGAGGCCGATGGCGAAGAGCCAGGCAATCCAGTCGCGGAAGGCGCGGATGATCTTCGAGTCGTGCCAGGCCGCCTTGTTGGCGTTGCCGATGGCGTCCTTCACCGCCTTGTCGTCCTTGGCTGCCTTGGCCACGCCCTTCAGCACGTGATCCTGCTCGCGCGAGGTGAGCTTCCGGTTGGCGATGAGGTCCTGCAGCGCCTTCGTCTCCTCGGGCTTGGTTACTTTCGGCAGCATCGCCTGAAGGGCGGCGAGATCCTTCTCCTTGAGCAGCTTGTCCTCCTTCACCTGCTCGTGGGCGAAGTACTTGCCCTGGTAGTGGCCGGAAGGGGCGAACACGCCCATCGTGGACAGCAGGAACATGAAGAGGAAGCCGATGACGAACACCGGGAACTTCGCCACCAGCACCTTGCCCAGATCCACCTTCTGCGCGCCGACCTCGCGCTTGACGTACCAGGCCGCCAGCCACACCACGATGAGGGGCAGGAACAGCACGCGCGTGATGTTGAAGATCTCGGCGACCTTCAGCGTCTCGATGCCGTGCGGGTCGAAGGCCAGCGCCGCGCCCGCCACCTGCGCCGAGTTGAGGATGCCGGTGCCGGCCCAGGCGCCGAACTGCACCGGTCCCATGCCGAGCAGCTGGCCGATGGTGGGGAAGGTGAACATGCACAGCACGCCCCAGAGCAGGATGGTGCCGAGCGTGAAGGCGATGTCCACCGCCTTGGCGTTTACCACCGGGGAAGCGGCCACCGCCGCCGAGACGCCGCAGACGCCGACGCCGGAGGGAGAGCACCCCGTCATCGAGTTGCTGGCGCCCATGCGCGGGCCCCAGAGCAGCACCAGCCAGACCGAGCCGAGCACGAAGAAGCCGATCATCACCACCGACAGGGCGCCGAGCTGGGCCAGCTCGGCCGCCGAGTAGAGCGTGCCGAGCAGCACCACGCCGGTCTTGAGGAAGAGGCGCGCCGTTCTCACGCCGTTGTTCGCCCAGGCGGGAATGCGGAACACGTTCACGATGATCATGCCGAGGACGATGCCGAGGATGATGTAGTTGAGGTTCATGATGCGGGCGAAGTCCCAGCCCAGCGTCGGCTGCGCCGCCTTGCCCCAGTTGGCGAACATCGGATCGAGGATCCAGCGCACGGCGCAGGCGATGCCGACGATGAAGGCCATGCCCGGCACCACGCCGGCGTAGTAGTCGAGGTGCCCCTCCTTCTTCGGGATCACCAGCACCAGCACGCCGACGGCGGCGAAGAGGCCGCCGAGGATGTAGGCGAGCTGCGCCTGCTCGGCCTTGGTGCCGTCGAACTTCGAGGGTTTCATCGGCTTCGCCTCGGGTGCCGGCTTGCCCTCCGCCGCGGCCTTCTCGGCGGCGGCCTTGGCATCGGCGGCGTGCTTCTCGACTGCCTGCTTGTGCTCCTTGTAGGCGCCGGGATGCAACCAGCCCTGCATGCCGTCGAGGCTGCCGGCATTGTTCAGCCAGCCCCACATCAGCATGAGGATGCCGATGATCAGCAGGGCAGGGGATTTGTGGCTGTAGATCATGTCTCCTCCTCTTTCTTGTCGTTGGATGTTTTTTGTTATTGGCCGCTATTTCTACAACCAGACACGCCCGCCCGCAAACTCATCGCTTCGATGCCGTGATAGAAATATTCAATGGACTAATCAATCCGGTCGTTCGCCGGCCGGCCGCACCACGGTGACGCTGCAGGCGGCCTCCGCCACGACGCGCGCCGAGACGCTGCCGAGGTAGCGGCGCAGGGCGGAGTGGCCGCGCGCGCCGACGATGATCCGATCGGCATGGTGCGCGGCAGCATAGTCGAGCAGGGCGCCGGCGGGGTCGGTGCTCTCCGCGACATGGATGCGCAGCTTCTCCGCCGGCAGGCCGAGCGGGTGCGCCCAGTGTCGCAGCGCGATGAGCGCGGCGGTCTGCTGGCCGTGCGCCAGTTCGGGCGCGGTCTCCTCGCCGAAGGGCGGCGGCGGGCACGCGGCGACGAGCGTCACGCGCAGGCCGGGCTCTGCGGCCAACGCCCTGCGCAGGGCGGCGCGCATGGCCTCCGCCAGCGCCTCGCGGCGGTCGGCCAGGTCCACCGCCACCAGCACGTGCGGCGCGCGCGAGAGCTGCCGCGCGGGCGAGGGCGCCGCCGCGGGCGGTGCGCCGAACGCCCGCAGCCAGCGGCGCAGCGCCACGAGCGGACCGCGGCGACGCAGCCTCGCGGCGCGCTCGGTCAGCGGCACCTGCTGCGGATGGGCGAGGTCGTGCGCCAACTGGGCCGCCGTGGCATGGCGTGCCTCCGGCCGCACTTCCAGGCAGCGCAGGATGATCTCCTGCAGCCAGGGCGGCAGGCCCTGCGCGTGGGCGCGCGGCGGCAGCGGGTCGAGCCAGAGCCGCCGCCGCATGGCGCCGCGCGTCGTCGGCGCGCCGAACGGCAGCCGGCCCGTGGCCAGCCGGTAGGCGATGACGCCGAGGGCGAAGAGGTCGCTGCGCGGGTCGGAGCGGATGCCCGCCAGTTGCTCGGGCGAAATGGCGGCGCCGGTGCCGGCGGGCAGGTCGAATTCCTCCTCGACGAGATCGGGCAGTTCGCCATGGCGCGCCAGGCCGTAGTCGACCAGCACGGCCGTGCCGTCGGCGCGGAACAGCACGTTTTCGGGCTTCAGATCGAGGTGGATGACGTTCTGCCGGTGCAGGTCGTGCACCGCCGCGGCGACGGTGCCGGTCAGGCGGGCGACCTCGCCGGGCGCGAGCGGGGCGTGCGCCGCAACGTCGGCGAGCCGGCCGCCGTCGATGCGCTCCATCACCAGCCAGGGCGCGCCGTCCTCGTCGCCGCTGGCGACCAGGCGCGGCGCGTGCGGCCCGACGAGGCGCGCCAGGATCATCTGCTCCACCTCGAAGCCGACCAGGCAGCCGGGGTGGCTGCCGAAGCCGAGCCGCGGCACCTTGAGGATGAGCGGGAAAGGCGCCGCGCCGGCGGCGGGCTCGACATCGTAGAGCAGCGCCATGCCGCCTTCGTGCAGCAGGCTGCGCACGCGGAATCCGCCCACCGCCGTACCCGCCTCCAGCATGCCTTCGCCCAGCATCATTCCCCCACGATCAGTCGCCAGGCGAGCTTTTCCGGCAGCCCGGCATCGAGGATCTTGCGCGCCGCCTGGTCGACATCGTAGGGCACGCGGAAATGCGTCAGCGTGCCGGCATCGTGGTCGTGCAGGGCGTAGCAGGCGGCGGGGTTGCCGTCGCGCGGCTGGCCGACGGCGCCGGCGATGACCAGCCAGCGGCGGAAGTCGGACAGCGGCAAGGGCACGCCGGGCATCGGTTCGAACAGGCGCGGCGTCCCCGCCGGCGTCGTGAAGTACAGCAGCGGGTGGTGCACGTGGCCGACGAACACCAGGCGCGCCGGCGTTGCCGCGAAGGCGCGCGCGGCCTCCTCGGTGCCGACGACGTAGATCCAGTCCTGCGGACGCTCGGCGCTGGCGTGCGCATAAAGCCGGTCTGCCTCGCCGACCGTCAGCGGCAGGCCGGCGATGAATGCCCGCTCGGCCTCGCCGAGCCGCTCGCGCGTCCAGTAGATGGCGTCGCGCGCGATGAAATGCATCTCCGGCAGCACGCCGCCGAGGCAGGCCTCGTCGTGGTTGCCGCGCACGGCGAGGGCGCCTTCCTGCACCAGGCCGGCGACGATCTCCAGGCAGGCGCCGGGGTCGGCGCCGTAGCCGAGCAGGTCGCCGAGAAAGGCAAAGCGATCCACGCCTTCGCGCCGGGCGTGGGCCAGGCAGGCTTCGAGCGCCTCGAGGTTGCTGTGGATGTCGGCGAGGAGGGCGGTGCGCATGAGTGCGCCATCATGCCGCCCTCGCGCCAAAAAAAACAAGCCGGCGTGGTCAGCGCCGGCTCAAGTCCGCCCAAGGAGGGGGGGGTATGGGCGGGTGAGGAGGAAACCCTTCAGCAGGCCAGATGGCCCGCCAGTTCGGCCTGCCGGCTGCGATGAATGCGGGTCGAGGCCACGGAAAACTGGAACAGGTCGAGGGTCGACAACTGGGGGTAGGCGGCGCGCGCCGCGCGGAACACCAGCCACTCCACCGGCAGTCCCCGCGCCGGCATGTCGTAGCAGGGCGCGACGCGGCGGCAGGCCTCGTCGAAGAGGGCGCGCAGCTTGTGGTTCTTGCGTCGTTCGTGGTTCATGTGCCGGTCCTTTCGTGTCGCGTTTGCCTGATTAAACGGCAAATTCCCAAGGAACTGTATAGGGCGAACGATGAATTGCATGTAGGAATCGGTCCTACACGGCGATCTCTTCGGGCCGGGGCAGGTGGTTTGAGCCGGCCGGGTTGCGCTCGCGAAAGACGCGCACCGAGGCGCGCAGCCGGATATTATGGCGGCGTTCGATGGTCGTGGCATTCATGGCCGGCGCTCCGCTGCGGTACTCTTGGTCAACGGCCCAATGGACAAAAACTTGATGGCACATTCCCCTTCCCCGGCCCGGTTTCTCCAATCCCTGTTCGAGGCGGCGGTCGCCGCCGCCGACCCGGCGGCCTGCGTGCCGCGCCACCTGCCGCCTGCGCCGCCGGGGCGCACCTTGGTGGTCGGCGCCGGCAAGGCCGCCGCCGCCATGGCGCGGGCGGTCGAAGACCATTGGCCGGGCGAACTGTCCGGCCTGGTGGTGACGCGCTACGGCCATGGCCTGCCCTGCGAGCGCATCGAGGTGGTCGAGGCGGCCCACCCGGTGCCCGACGAGGCCGGCCGCGCCGCCGCCGGGCGCATCCTCGCCGCCGTGCGGGGACTGACTTCCGACGACCTCGTGCTGGTGCTGGTCTCCGGCGGCGGCTCGGCCCTGCTGGCCCTGCCCTTCGAGGGCGTCACGCTGGCCGACAAGCAGCAGGTGAACCGCGCCCTGCTGAAGAGCGGCGCCGGCATCGACGAGATGAACTGCGTGAGGAAGCACCTCTCCGCCATCAAGGGCGGGCGGCTCGCCGCAGCGGCCTATCCGGCGCGCATGCTGACCCTGGTGATCTCCGACGTGCCGGGCGACGACCCGGCCGTGGTGGCTTCGGGTCCCACCGTGGCCGATCCCACCACCTGCGCCGATGCGCTGGCGATCCTGGCGAAGTACCGCATCGCCGTGCCGCCGACGGTGGAGGCCCTGCTCCGGTCGTGCCTCAGCGAGACGCCGAAGCCGGACGACCTGCGTTTGGTACACTGCGAGACGCGCGTCATCGCCACGGCGCAGGCCTCGCTCGAAGCGGCGGCGCAGGCCGCGCGCGTCGCCGGGGTCGAACCGCTCGTCCTCGGCGACGCCATCGAGGGCGAGGCGCGCGAAGTGGCGAAAGTCATGGCCGGCCTGGCCAAGTCCTGCGCACTGCACGGCGTGCCGGCGCGGCCGCCCTGCGTGCTGCTCTCCGGCGGCGAGACGACGGTGACGGTGCGGGGGCAGGGGCGCGGCGGGCGCAACGCCGAGTTCCTGCTGGCGCTGGCGGTGGCGCTCGACGGCGCGCCGGGCATCCATGCCCTGGCCGCCGACACCGACGGCATCGACGGCACCGAGGACAATGCCGGTGCGATCCTGGCCGACGACAGCCTGGCGCGCGCCCGCGCCGCGGGCATCGACGCCAAGGCGCGCCTGGCCGACAACGACGGCTACGGCTTTTTCGCCGCGCTCGGCGATCTCGTCCTCACCGGGCCGACGCGCACCAACGTCAACGACTTCCGCGCCATCTACGTCGCGGGGAGTTCGCGTTAACCCGCATGGCCGCGCCGGGGCGCGGCGGCTACCATAGCCGGCTGGAGGAACCATGGGCTCACCCGAAGAACACCGCCAGTTGAGCGAGGCCGAGATCGCGCGGCTCGTCGCCGGCCTGCGCCGCATCCTGGCGACTGACTCTTTGCTGGTCGAACGCGAGGACCTCGTCCCCTACGAGTGCGACGGCCTCACCGCCTACCGCCAGCTGCCGCTCTTGGTGGCGCTGCCGACCACCGAGGAGCAGGTCGTCGCCGTGCTGAAGCTGTGCCACGAACTGCGCGTGCCGCTGGTGGCGCGCGGCGCCGGCACCGGGCTCTCCGGCGGCGCCACGCCGGTCAAGCACGGCGTCGTGCTGTCGCTGGCGAAGTTCATGCGCATCCTCGACATCGACCCGGTGGCGCGCACGGCGCGCGTGCAGCCGGGCGTGCGCAACCTCGCCATCTCGGAAGCGGTGGCGCCCTGCAACCTCTACTACGCGCCCGATCCCTCCAGCCAGATCGCCTGCACCATTGGCGGCAACGTCGCCGAGAACGCCGGCGGCGTGCACTGCCTGAAGTACGGCCTCACCGTGCACAACGTGATGCGCCTGCGCGTGGCGCTGATCGACGGCACGGTGGTGGAGATCGGCTCGGAGGGACTGGATGCGCCCGGCTACGACCTGCTGGCGCTGATGATCGGCTCGGAGGGCATGCTCGGCGTCGTGCTCGAGGCGACGGTGAAGCTGACGCCGAAGCCGCAGCTCGCCCAGGTGGTCATGGCTTCCTTCGACGACGTGGTGAAGGCCGGCAACGCGGTGGCCGACATCATCGCCGCCGGCATCATCCCGGCCGGGCTGGAAATGATGGACAAGCCGGCCACGGCCGCCGTCGAGGACTACGTGCACGCCGGCTACGACCTGAATGCGGAAGCCATCCTGCTGTCCGAGTCCGACGGCACGCCGGAGGAGGTGGCCGAGGAGATCGCCGCCATGTGCGCCGTGCTGGAGAAGAGCGGCGCCACCGAGATCCGCGTCTCGCGCGACGAGGCCGAGCGGCTCAAGTTCTGGGCCGGGCGCAAGGCGGCGTTTCCGGCGGTGGGCCGCATCACGCCCGATTATCTCTGCATGGACGGCACTATTCCGAGGAAGCATCTCGCCCGCGTGCTGACGCGCATTGCCGAGCTGTCGCAGAAATACAATCTCCGCTGTGCCAACGTCTTCCACGCCGGCGACGGCAACCTGCACCCGCTCATCATGTTCGACGCCAACCGCGAGGGCGAGGTCGAGCGCGCCACCGGCTACGGCGGCAAGATCCTCGAACTCTCCGTGGAAGTCGGCGGCACCATCACCGGCGAGCACGGCGTCGGCATCGAGAAGGTGAACCAGATGTGCGTGCAGTTCTCGAAAGAGGAGTTGGCCGCCTTTCACGGCGTCAAGGCGGCCTTCGACGAACACACCCTGCTCAACCCGGGCAAGGCCGTGCCGACGCCGCGCCGCTGCTCCGAATACCGATTGACCGGTTCTGCGAAATGACTGACCTGACCGAACAGCTGCGCGAGCGCGTGCTCGCCGCGGCGGCGGACAAGGCGCCGCTCTGCATCCGCGGCGGCGGCACGAAGGATTTCTACGGCAATGCGCCGGCGGGCGCGCGGCTCGGCACCACGAATCACGCCGGCATCGTCGCCTACGAGCCGACCGAGCTGGTCGTCACCGTGCGCGCCGGCACGCGGCTGGCGGAACTCGAAGCGGCGCTCGACGAGCAGGGCCAGATGCTCGCCTTCGAGCCGCCGCATTTCTCGCTCCCCTCTCCCGCGAGCGGGAGAGGGACAGGGGGAGAGGGTGCCACCGTCGGCGGTTGTGTTGCTTCGGGGCTTTCCGGCCCGCGTCGCGCCACGGCCGGTTCGGTGCGCGACTTCGTCCTCGGCGTGAAGCTGCTCGACGGGAAAGGCGAAATCCTCAACTTCGGCGGCCAGGTGATGAAGAACGTCGCCGGCTACGACGTCTCGCGCCTCATGGCCGGCGCGCTGGGCACGCTGGGCCTGCTGCTGGAGGTTTCGCTGAAAGTGCTGCCGAAGCCGCCGGCGGAAACCACGCTGCGACTCGATCTGCCGCAGGACAAGGCCATCGAGACGATGAACCGCTGGGGCGGCCAGCCGCTGCCGATTTCCGCCACCTGCTGGAGCGATGGGCACCTGACGGTGCGCCTGTCCGGCGCGCGCGCCGCGGTGGCGGCGGCGCGCGGGAAGATCGGCGGCGAGAGCGTCGCCGATGCGGAAACCTTCTGGCGCGGCGTGCGCGAGCAGCAGACGGATTTCTTCTCCGGAGCAGGAACGCTGTGGCGCCTCTCGCTGCCGGCGAAGACGCCGCCGCTCTCATTGCCGGGCGCGCCGCTGATCGAGTGGGGCGGCGCTTTGCGCTGGCTGACTTTCGACGGCCCGGCCGACACCGTGCGCGCGGCGGTGTCGCAGGCCGGCGGCCACGCCACGCTGTTCCGCGGCGGAAATGAATCCGTCGGCGCCTTCCAGCCGCTGCCGCTGCCGCTGATGGCGATCCACAAGAACCTCAAGCGCAGCTTCGACCCGCAGGGCCTGTTCAATCCCGGCCGCCTGTATCCGGAGCTCTGATGCAGACGAACCTCGCCGATTTCATCCGCGGCACGCCGGACGGCGACACGGCCGACGCCATCCTGCGGAAGTGCGTGCACTGCGGCTTCTGCACCGCCACCTGCCCGACCTACCAGCTGCTCGGCGACGAGCTCGACGGCCCGCGCGGCCGCATCTACCTCATCAAGCAGTTTCTCGAGGGCGCCGCGGTCACGGAGAAAACCCAGCGCCACCTCGACCGCTGCCTCACCTGCCGCTCCTGCGAGACGACCTGCCCCTCGGGGGTGGAGTACCACCGCCTGGTCGATATCGGCCGCGCCGTGGTCGCCGAGCGCGTGGCGCGTCCGGCCGGGACGCGCTTCCTGCGCTTCGCCCTGCGCGAATTCCTGCCGCGCGGCTGGCTGTTCGGGCCGGCCTACAAGCTCGGACAGTTCTTCCGCCCGCTGCTGCCGCCTTCGCTCAAGGCCAAGGTGCTGCCGCGGCAAAAGTCAGTCGCCACGACACGGCGCAACCACCCGCGCAAGATGCTCATGCTGGCCGGCTGCGTGCAGCCCGCCATGTCGCCGAACATCAATGCGGCGACGGCGCGCGTGCTCGACCGCTTGGGCATTGCGACGATCGAAGCCGAGGGTGCGGGCTGCTGCGGCGCCGTGCGCCTGCACCTCGACGACCACGAGGGCGCGCGCGACGACGCCCGGCGCAACATCGACGCCTGGTGGCCGCACATCGAGCGCGGGGCGGAAGCGGTCATCGTCACCGCCTCGGGCTGCGGCGCCCACGTGCGCGAGTACGCCCACCTGCTCGGGCACGACCGGGCCTACGCGGCGAAGGCGGCGCGCGTGACCCTGATCGCACGCGACATCGGCGAGGTGATCGCAGCGGAAAGAACGGGCCTCGCGGCCCTGCTGGAAAAGTCAGTCCCCATGGAACGGCGCAAGATCGCCTTCCACTCGCCGTGCACATTGCAGCATGGCCTCAAGGTGCGGGGCGCCGTGGAGGAAATCCTCCAGGCAGCAGGCTTCGAGCTGACGCCGGTGGCCGACGGCCACCTCTGCTGCGGCTCGGCCGGCACCTACTCCGTGCTGCAGCCGGAACTCTCGCTCAGGCTGCGCGACAACAAGCTCGCATGCCTCTCGGCCGGCGCTCCGGCGGCCATTGCCAGTGCCAACATCGGCTGTATCGCCCATCTGGGCGAAAGTGCGGCCGTGCCGGTGCGTCACTGGATCGAGCTGCTCGACGAGGCGATGTAGGAGGGCCTACCGGCCGTGCCGCTTCTCGAAGCAGCAGGAATACTGCTTGGTCACCTCGCCGGCGCCGTTCACGCTTTCCAGGAAGACGTCGAAACCCCATAGGCGGGCGACATGGCGCAGCATCTCGTCGGCGCTGTCGCCGAGCGGGCGGTCGCGGTGCATGAAGTGGCGCAAGGTGAGGCTGCGATCGCCGCGCGTGCGCACCGACCAGACCTGGATGTCCGGGTCGTGGTTGGATAGGTTGTACTGCTCGGCGAGCGCCTGGCGCAGATGGCGGTAGCCGTCCTCGTCGTGGATGGCGGAGACGAGCAGCTCCGATTCGTTCTCGTCGTCGGTGACGGCGAACATGCGCAGCTCGCGCATCAGGCGCGGCGAGAGGTATTGGGCGATGAAGCTCTCGTCCTTGAAGTTGCGCATGGCGAAGTCGAGCACTTCGCGCCAGTCGCGCCCGGCGATGTCGGGAAACCAGGCGCGATCCTCGTCGTCGGGCGTCTCGGCGATGCGGCGCAGCTCATTCATCATGCCATAGCCGATGGCGTAGGGATTGATGCCGTAATACCAGGGCTTGGTGAACGGCGGCTGCAGCACGACGTTGGTGTGCGACTGCAGGAATTCGATCATGAAGCCGTCGGAGAGCTTGCGCTGGTCGTGGAGGTCGTTCAACAGGGTGTAGTGCCAGAAGCAGGCCCAGCCCTCGTTCATCACCTTGGTCTGGCGCTGCGGGTAGAAATACTGGCCGATCTTGCGTACGATGCGCACCACCTCGCGCTGCCAGGGCTCCAGCAGCGGCGCGTACTTCTCGATGAAGTAGAGCAGGTTCTCCTCCGGTTCGGGCGGAAAGCGCTCGGCCTCGGCCGGCTCGGGTTCGGCCGGGCGCTGCGGCAGGGTGCGCCACAGCTCGTTCACCTGCGACTGCAGATAGGCCTCGCGCTCGCTCTGGCGTGCACGCTCCTTGGCCAGCGAGAGCTTCTGCGGGCGCTTGTAGCGGTCGACGCCGACGTTCATCAGCGCATGGCAGGAATCGAGCACGTCCTCGACGGCATCGACGCCGTGGCGGCGCTCGCAATCGGCGAGGTATTCCTTGGCGAAGACCAGGTAGTCGATGATGGTGGTGGCATCGGTCCACTGGCGGAACAGATGGTTGCCCTTGAAGAAGGAGTTGTGGCCGTAGGCGGCGTGGGCGATCACCAGCGCCTGCATGGTCAGCGTGTTCTCCTCCATCAGATAGGCGATGCAGGGATTCGAGTTGATGACGATCTCGTAGGCGAGGCCCATTTCGCCGCGCTTGTAGCGCTTCTCGGTGGCGATGAAGTGCTTGCCGTAGCTCCAGTGGTGGTAGCCGGTGGGCATGCCGGCGCTGGCATAGGCGTCCATCATCTGCTCGGAGGTGATGATCTCGAGCTGCACCGGATAGGTGTCGAGGCCGAACCCCTTGGCCGTGCGGTCGATGGCGCGCTCGTAGCGTTCCAGCGCCTCGAAGGTCCACTCCGAGCCGGTCGGCAGTTTCTTGCCGCCGCGCGCGGGCTTGGCCTTGGCCTCCGCGGCCGAACCGGGTTCAGTAGGCGAAGGCATTGGTTTTCTTGAACAGCTCGCGGAAGACGGGGTAGATCTCCTCCACGCCGCGGATGCGCTGCATGGCGAAGCGGTGCTTGTGCTGTTCTGCCACTCTCTCGTACTCCTGCCACAGGTTCTGCGGCTCTGCCTCGGCGATCTCGACGTAGGCGTAGTACTGCATCAGCGGCACGATCTCGTTGGCGAGCAGATGGCGGCACTGCGGCGAGTCGTCGTGCCAATTGTCGCCGTCGGAGGCCTGGGCGGCATAGAGATTCCACTCCGCCACGGGATAGCGGCGCGCGATGATCTCCTGCATGAGTTTCAAGGCCGTGGACACCACCGTGCCGCCGGTCTCGCGCGACTTGAAGAAAGTCTCCTCGTCCACCTCCTCGGCCTGGGTGTGATGGCGGATGAAGACCGCTTCCACCGTGTCGTAGTTGCGCGTGAGGAACAGATAGAGCAGGGTGAAGAAGCGCTTGGCGATGTCCTTCTTCGCCTCGTCCATCGAGCCGGAGACGTCCATCAGGCAGAACATCACGGCCCGCGCCGAGGGTTGCGGCATGCGCACGCGGTTGCGGTAGCGCAGGTCGAAGGGATCGAGGTAGGGAATGCGGTAGATGCGGCTGCGCAAGGCATGGATCTGCTCCTCCAGCTCGCGGATGCGCAACATGTCCGGCACCGGCTCGGACTCCAGCCGTTCCTTCTCTTCCAGCAATTGGCGCAACTCGGCCACCAGCGGCGAGCCGAGCGCGATGCGCCGGCCGATGGCGCCACGCAGCGAGCGCACGACATGGATGTTGGTCGGCGTGCCTTCCACGCTGTAGCCGGCGCGCGTGGTCTTGTAGTCCTGCGTGTTGGCGAGCTGCGTCTTGACCAGATTGGGCAGGGCCAGGTCTTCGAAGAAATAGTCGAGAAACTCCTCGCGCGAGAGCTCGAAGACGAAGTCGTCCTCGCCTTCGCCGTCGTTCGAGGCGCCGCCGCCGCTGCCGCCGGCGCCCGAGCGCGGCCGCGGAATGCGGTCGCCGCGGCGGTATTCCTCGTTGCCGGGGTGCACGGACTCCCACACGCCGCCGTGGCCCTGGCGGAACACCGGCTCGGAGATGTCGCGCGCCGGAATCGACACCTTTTCGCCGGAATCGATCTGCTTGATTGAGCGGCGCTTGATGGCGCGGTCGACGGCCTCCTTGATCTGGCCGCGAAAGCGGCGCATGAAGCGCTCGCGATTGACGGCCGACTTGTGCCGGCCGGCGATGCGGCGGTCGATCAGGTAGGCCATGCCTGCCTCCGCGTCGCGCTCAGGACGATTTCCGCACGCGCAAGTACCACTCGCAGAGCAGGCGCACCTGCTTTTGCGTGTAGCCCTTGGTGGTCATGCGATTGACGAAATCCTCGTGTTTCTTGCTCTCCTCGGCCGAGGCCTTGGCGTTGAAGGAGATCACCGGCAGCAGCTCCTCGGTGTTGGAGAACATCTTCTTCTCGATCACCTGGCGCATTTTCTCGAAGCTGGTCCATGCCGGGTTCTTGCCGTGGTTCTGCGCGCGCGAACGCAGGACGAAGTTGACGATCTCGTTCCTGAAGTCCTTCGGGTTGGAGATGCCGGCAGGCTTCTCGATCTTCTCCAGCTCCTCGTTGAGCGCCTTGCGGTCGAACACCTCGCCGGTGTCGGGATCGCGGAACTCCTGGTCCTGGATCCAGTAGTCGGCGTAGATGACGTAGCGGTCGAAGATGTTCTGGCCGTATTCGGAATACGACTCGAGATACGCCGTCTGGATCTCCTTGCCGATGAACTCGGCGTACTTCGGCGACAAGTACTCCTTGATGTGGGCCAGGTAGCGCTGCTCCACCTCGGGCGGGAACTGCTCCTTCTCGACCTGCTGCTCGAGGGTGTAGAGCAGATGCACCGGGTTGGCGGCGACTTCCGAATGGTCGAAGTTGAACACCTTCGACAGGATCTTGAAGGCCCAGCGCGTCGAGATGCCACTCATGCCCTCGTCGGGGCCGGCGAAGTCGCGGTACTCCTGATAGGACTTGGCCTTCGGGTCGGTGTCTTTCAGGTTCTCGCCGTCGTAGACCTGCATCTTGGAATAGATGCCGGAGTTCTCCGGCTCGACCAGACGCGAGAGCACGGCGAACTGCGACATCATCTTCAGCGTGCCCGGCGCGCACGGCGCCTGAGACAGGGCGGAGTTGGTCAGCAGCTTTTCGTAGATGCCGATTTCCTCCGAGATGCGCAGGCAGTAGGGCACCTTGACGATGTAGATGCGGTCGAGGAAGGCCTCGTTGTTGCGGTTGTTCTTGAAGGCGCGCCATTCCGACTCGTTGGAGTGCGCCAGGATGATGCCGTCGAAAGGAATCGCGCCGAAGCCCTCGGTGCCCTTGTAGTTGCCCTCCTGCGTGGCGGTGAGCAGGGGGTGCAGCACCTTGATCGGCGCCTTGAACATCTCTACGAACTCGAGCAGGCCGCGGTTGGCGAGGCACAGGCCGCCCGAGTAGCTGTAGGCGTCGGGATCGTTCTGCGCGTACTGTTCCAGCTTGCGGATGTCGATCTTGCCGGTGAGCGAGGAGATGTCCTGGTTGTTCTCGTCGCCCGGTTCGGTCTTGGCGACGCCGATCTGGCGCAGTACCGAGGGGAAGCGCTTGACCACGCGGAATTTGGAGATATCGCCGTTGTATTCGTGCAGGCGCTTGACCGCCCAGGGCGAGAGCAGACCCGTCAGATAGCGGCGCGGGATGGCGTATTTTTCCTCGAGGATGGCGGCGTCTTCCTCGGGCGAGAACAGGCCGAGCGGCGTTTCATTGACCGGCGACCCTTTCAGCGCGTAGAAGGGTACGCGTTCGAACAACTGCTTGAGGCGCTCGGCAATGGACGACTTGCCGCCGCCGACCGGCCCGAGCAGGTAGAGAATCTGCTTCTTCTCCTCCAGGCCCTGGGCGGCGTGGCGGAAATACGAGACGACGTTTTCGATCGCCTCCTCGAGGCCGTAAAACTCGCGGAACGAGGGATAAACCCTGATAACCTTGTTGGCAAAGATGCGCGACAGGCGCGGATTCTGCCGCGTGTCGATCATCTCCGGTTCGCCGATCGCGGCGAGCATGCGCTCGGCGGCGGTGGCATACGCGGTGTCGTCCTTGCGGCAGATTTCCAGGTATTCCTGGAGGGAATATTCCTCCTCGCGAATGCGTTCGTAGCGGGAGGCGACTTCGGCGACGATATCCATGTCTCTCTCCTTTTCCGGCCGCCCGTTTGCACGGCGACATGCGTTGTAGGAAGTTGTCCGACAGGTTTCGCTGGCCTGTTAACGACATTAACGTACAACTTTGGCTTTGGTTTAGAGATGCGGAAAAGAGGGTGAAGTTCCGCTCTATTGCTGGATGTGTAGAATTCACGGAACTCACCGGGGGGCGAGCCATGAAGTTGAATCGACAGGCGAAAAACTACGATGCGCTGCACAACACCTTCGGTTGGGAGGTGCCGTCGCGCTACAACATGGCGCGCGAGTGCTGCGGCCGCTGGGCCGGGGACCGTTCGCGCTTCGCCCTCTATTACGAGGACGAGGCGGGGCACAAGGAGGCGTGGACCTTCTGGGACATCCAGATGGCGGCCAACCGCCTCTCCAACGTGCTGCACGCCCTCGGGGTCATGCGCCGCGACCGCGTCGCCATCATGCTGCCGCAGCGGCCGGAGACCGGCGTCGCCCATGTCGCCTGCTACCAGATGGACGTCATCGCGCTGCCGCTCTCCCACCTCTTCGGCCCGGACGCGCTGGAGTACCGGCTGGCCGATTCCGGCGCCTGCGTTGCCATCGTCGACGAATCCACCCTGCCCAAGCTGTGGGCGGTGAAGGACCGTCTGCCGAATCTGCGCCACGTCATCGGCGTCGGCGCGGCGAAGGAGGCCGGCGTGCACGAGTGGGAGAGGCTGCTCGCGCGCGCCTCGCGCCGCTTCGCCTGCGTCGACACCGCGGCCGACGATCCGGCGCTGATCATCTACACCAGCGGCACGACGGGAAACCCGAAGGGCGCGCTGATGGCGCAGCGCACGCTGCTCGGAAACCTGTCCGGCTACGTCTGCTCGCACGACTTCTTTCCGCAGCCGGGCGACCTGTTCTGGTCGCCGGCCGACTGGGCGTGGACCGGCGGTCTCTTCGACGTGCTGCTGCCGACCTGGGCCTTCGGCCAGCCGCTGCTTGGCTACCGCGGCCGCTTCGATCCGGAGAAGGCCTTCTGGCTGATGGAGAAGTACGGCGTGAGGAACGCCTTCCTCTTCCCCACCGCGCTGAAGATGATGATGAAGGCGGTGCCTACACCTGCGGCGCGCTACGACCTCAGCCTGCGCAGCATCATGAGCGCCGGCGAATCGGTGGGCGAGACGGTCTTCGCCTGGGCGCGCGACAAGCTCGGCCTGACCATCAACGAGATGTTCGGCCAGACCGAGGTGAACTACATCGTCGGCAACTGCGCGGCGGCGTATCCGGCCAAGCCCGGCGCCATGGGGCGGCCCTATCCCGGCCACCGCGTGGCGGTGGTGGACGATGAAGGTCGCGAGCTGCCGCCGGGCGAGGTGGGCGAGGTCTGCGTGCAACGCTCCTGCAACGGCGAGCGCGATCCGGTGTTCCTCATCGAATACTGGAACAACCCGAAAGCGACGCAGGAGAAATACATCGGCGCGGGCGAGACGGCCTGGGCGCGCACCGGCGACCTGGCGAAGGCGGACGAGGAGGGCTACCTCTGGTACCAGGGCCGCGCCGACGACATGTTCAAGAGCGCCGGCTACCGCATCGGCCCGGCCGAGATCGAGAACTGCCTGGTCAAGCACGCGGCGGTGGCCAACGCCGCGGTGATCGGCGCGCCCGACGAGACGCGCGGCACCATCGTCAAGGCCTTCATCGTGCTGCAGCCGGGCGCGCAGCCGGGCGCCGCGCTGGAGGCCGAGCTCGCTGCTCACGTGCGGCAATACCTCGCGCCCTACGAGTACCCCAAGGCCATCGAGTTCATCGACGCCCTGCCCATGACCACCACCGGCAAGGTGCAGCGGCGCGTGCTGCGCCAGCGGGAAGAAGAGAAGCTCCAGAAATGACCCCCCTCTCCCCGCTTGCGGGGAGAGGGGTCAGGCGTTCCTGACCAGCATCGTCCCCGTCGCCTCGGCCACCACCTCGCCGTGCTGGTTGGTGCACGTCGCCTTCATGGCGACGATGCCGCCGTCGTGCTTCGGCTTCGGCGTCAATTCCGTCACTTCCCACACGGTCGTCAGCGTGTCGCCGGCGCGCACCGGCTTGAGGAAGGTGCAGGCGTGCTCGAGGTAGGCGACGGCCGTGCCGTGGAAGACCATGCCGTAGGAGGCGGCGATGAGCGAGCTGGTGAGGTAGCCGTGGGCGATGCGGCCGCCGTGGCGCGAAGCCTTGGCGAAGGGCTCGTCGACGTGCAGCCGGTTGAAGTCGCCGAACAGGCCGGCGCCCATGACGATGTGGGTCTCGGTCATGGTCATCGCGCTCTCGAAGCGCTCGCCGACGCGGACCTGGTTGAAGCCTCTGGCTGGATAGAGCATGCGCGACTCCGTGTGAGATGGGCAATCATAGCGCCTGGGGCGGTGTTTGCATGCTAAAGTCGCCCTCAGCGCATACGAACACGATCGATTCCGACCCCGTGGCCTTTACCGTAGAAACCTGCACCGCCCAGCACATCGGCGACCGCAAGGAGCAGCAGGACCGCGTCAGCCTGTTTCCGCACCCGACGCGGCGCGGCCTGATGATGGCCGTGCTGGCCGACGGCATGGGCGGCCACACCGGCGGCGCCATGGCGGCCGAGCAGGTGGTGTTCAAGGCCAGGCACCTCTTCGAGGTGTTCGCGCCGGCCGACGAGTCGCCGCAGCAGTTGCTTGGCGCGATCATCGAGGAGGCGCACATCGCCATCAAGCTGACGCGCTTCACCAGCGAGCAGGATCCGCACAGCACGGCCTGCGCGCTGCTCTTCCAGCCCGGCCGCATCGACTGGGCGCATTGCGGGGACTCGCGCATCTACCACTTCCGCAACGACCAGCTGGTCACGCGCAGCTCGGACCACTCCTACGTGAACGAGATGCTGAAGAAGGGCTATCTGACGCCGGAGCAGGCCGAGCACCATCCGCAGAAGAACGTCCTGCTCGGCTGCCTCGGCGCGGAGCGCGAGCCGACCATCGACTACGGCGAGGCGGTGCCGCCGCAGGCGGGCGATATCTACCTGCTCTGCTCCGACGGCCTGTGGGCCTATTTCACGGATGCCGAACTGGGCGGCGTGCTCGCCGCCCATGCGCCGCGCGCCGCGGCGGAGATCCTCATCCAGCGCGCGCGCGACCGCGCCCAGGGGCGCGGCGACAACTGCTCGCTGGCGATCGTCAAGCTGGTGGAGAAGAAGGAAGAGAAGAAGCCGGCGCCCGGCCCCTTGCCGCGTCCGCCGCAGCGCTGATCCGCTCCGGCTCAGCCGAGCCAGCGCCGCCGCCAGAAGATCGCGCCCATCGCCACGGCAATCGTCGCCATCATGCCGAGGGCGACGAGAAAACCCTCGGGCTCCTCCAGCATCGGCATGGTGCGGAAGTTCATGCCGAAGATGCCGGCGATGAGCGCCGCCGGCATGAACAGCGTGGTGATCACGGTGAGGATGCGCACCTCCATGTTGACGCGGTTGGAAATGCTCGACAGGTAGATGTCGAGCATGCCGGCGATGAGGTCGCGGATGCCCTCCAGCGATTCGATGACGTGCACGGCGTGGTCGTAGACGTCGCGCAGGTAGGGCTGCGTCTCCGCCTTGAAGAAGCGCTGGTCGGCGCGCGTCAGGCCGTTGATGACCTCGCGCAGCGGCCAGACGGCGCGGCGCATGACGAGCGTCTCGCGCTTGATCTCGTGGATTTCCCGCAGCAGGGCGGGCGTGGCCTGCTGCAGCAGCCTGTCCTCGAGGCCTTCGGTGCGTTCGGTGAGCTGCTCCAGCACGGAGAAATAGCGGTCGACCACCGTGTCGAGCAGCGAGTAGGCGAGGTAGTCTGCGCCGAGCTTGCGGATCGGGCCCTTGTCGCCGCGCAGCCGTTCGCGCACCGGATCGAAGGTGCCGGTCGGCCGTTCCTGGAAGGTGAGCACGAAGTCGGTGCCGAGCACGATGCTCACCTGGTCCGAGCCGATGCTGCCGCTCGCCGCGTCGTACTCGAAGAAGCGGGCGACGATGTAGAGGTAGTCGCCGTAATCGTCCACCTTCGGCCGCTGGTCGGTATTGAGGATGTCCTCCAGCACGAGGGGATGCAGGTTGAAGCGTCGCCCGATCTCGGCCATCACCTCCGGCTCGTGCAGGCCATGCACGTTGAGCCAGAGCGTACCCGGCCCGCGCACGTGCCCGCGCGAGGCGGCGAGCGAGGCGAAACGGGTCTCTTTCAGGACGGAGGCGTCGTATTCGAACAGCGCGATGTCCGGCTGGGTCGTGCGCCGCTCGCCGAGGTGGACGAGGGTACCCGGGGCGAGGCCGACCTTTTGAGAGCGCAGCTTGCGAGGCTTCTTCATGTTTCAACCCTCAACGGATTATTGCAACCAACACAGGGTGAATCGATTTAAGTATTATTGCCGTTTATCGCCAAGAGCAGGATTTCTGATGCGCCTTGGCTCCTTCCAACAAGCATAAAGCAAGGGGTGTGACATGTCTCTGGTCATAGGCGTACCGAAGGAGACGGCCGTGGGCGAAAAGCGGGTCGCGACCGTGCCCGAGGTGGTCGAAAAACTCATCAAGCTCGGGTTCTCCGTCGCCGTGCAGTCCGGCGCCGGCGAGGCCGCCAACTGCGGCGACGACGCCTACCGCGCCGCCGGCGCCGAGGTGGTCAATGACGCCGCCGCGCTGTGGTCGAAGGCCGACATCGTCTTCAAGGTGCGCGCCCCCTCGGCCGAGGAAGTCGGCCTGCTGCGCGAGGGCGGGACGCTGATCTCCTTCATCTGGCCGGCGCAGAACCCGGAGCTGATGCAGCAGCTCGCCGCCCGCAAGGCGACCGTGCTGGCCATCGATTCGCTGCCGCGCACGCTCTCCCGCGCGCAGAAGATGGACGCACTGACCTCCCAGGCCGGCGTCGCCGGCTACCGCGCCGTGATCGAGGCCGCCAACGCCTTCGGCCGCTTCTTCAACGGCCAGATCACCGCCGCCGGCAAGGTGCCGCCGGCCAAGGTCTTCATCGCCGGCGCTGGCGTGGCGGGACTCGCGGCGATCGGCACCGCCGCCGGCCTCGGCGCCATCGTGCGTGCCAACGACACCCGCGCCGAAGTGGCCGACCAGGTCGTCTCGCTCGGCGGCGAATTCGTCAAGGTCGATTACGAGGAGGAAGGCTCCGGCGGCGGCGGCTACGCCAAGGTGATGAGCGAGGGCTTCCAGGCGGCGCAGCGCGCCATGTACGCGCAGCAGGCGAAGGAAGTCGACATCATCATCACCACCGCCCTGATTCCCGGCAAGCCGGCGCCCCGGCTGATCACCGCCGAGATGGTGCAATCGATGCGCCCGGGCAGCGTCATCGTCGACATGGCCGCCGAGCAGGGCGGCAACTGCGAGTTGACCGTGCCGGGCGAGGCGGTGGTCAGGCACGGCGTCACCATCATCGGCTACACCGACCTGGTCGGCCGCCTCTCCAAGCAGTCCTCGACGCTCTACGCCACCAACCTCTTCCGCCTCACCGAGGAGTTGTGCAAGACCAAGGACGGCAACATCGACGTCAATATGGAAGACGAGGCCATCCGCGGCCTCACGGTCATCAAGGACGGCGCGATCACCTGGCCGCCGCCGGCGCCGAAGCAGGCGGCCGCGGCACCTGCCGCCGCCAAGCCAGTGGCCGCCGCACCCGCCGCCAAGGGCCACGGCCACGGTGCGAGCGAACCGATGGCCGGCAGCACGCTGGCGATCATCTCCGTAGTGGCCGCCGGGTTGTTCTGGCTGATCGGCGCCTACGCGCCGGCCTCCTTTCTCGGCCACTTCACGGTGTTCGTGCTGGCCTGCTTCGTCGGCTACATGGTGATCTGGAACGTGACGCCCTCGCTGCACACGCCGCTGATGAGCGTGACCAACGCCATCTCCAGCATCATCGCCATCGGCGCGCTGGTGCAGATCGCGCCGCCCATCGAGGCGGGCGCCGCCGGCAGGCCGGACGAGCTGATCCGCTGGATGGCGGTGGTGGGCATCGGGCTCACCTGCATCAACATGTTCGGCGGCTTCGCCGTGACCCGCCGCATGCTGGCGATGTTCCGCAAGTAAGGAGCGACGAGAAATGACTTCGAGCCTCACCACCGTCGCTTACCTCGGCGCGACCATCCTCTTCATCCTCAGCCTGGGCGGCCTCTCCAATCCGGAGACTTCGCGGCGCGGCAATCTCTACGGCATTGTCGGCATGACCATCGCCGTGCTCGCCACCGTGCTCGGACCGCGCGTTACCGCCGCCGGCATTCCCTGGATCGTCGCCGCCATGGTGGCGGGCGGGGCCATCGGCCTCTACGCCGCGCGCGCCGTGCAGATGACGCAGATGCCCGAACTGGTGGCCATCATGCACAGCCTGGTCGGCCTTGCCGCCTGCCTGGTCGGCTTCGCCAGCTACGTCGACACCTCGATCGCCTTCACCGGCGCCGAGAAGACCATCCACGAAATCGAGATCTACGTCGGCATCCTCATCGGCGCGGTGACCTTCTCAGGCTCGGTGATCGCCTTCGGCAAGCTCTCCGGCAAGATCGGCGGCAAGCCGATGCTGCTGCCGGGCCGCCACTGGCTCAACCTCATCGGCCTGCTGGTGGTGATCTGGTACGGCCGCCAGTTCGTCATGGCGCCGTCCATCGAGGCCGGCATGCCGCCGCTGATCGTCATGACGGTGATCGCGCTCCTCTTCGGCATCCACATGGTGATGGCCATCGGCGGTGCCGACATGCCGGTGGTGGTGTCGATGCTGAACAGCTACTCCGGCTGGGCGGCGGCGGCCACCGGCTTCATGCTCTCGAATGATCTTCTGATCGTGGTTGGCGCGCTGGTGGGCTCCTCCGGCGCCATCCTTTCCTACATCATGTGCCGCGCCATGAACCGCAACTTCATCAGCGTCATCGCCGGCGGCTTCGGTACGGGCGGCGGCGCGCCGGCGGCGGCGAGTGGTGCGCAGCCGGCGGGAGAAGTCAGTCCGGTCAGCGCGGCGGAGACGGCGGAACTGCTGCGCGAATCGAAAAATGTCATCATCGTGCCGGGCTACGGCATGGCGGTGGCGCAGGCCCAGCACACGGTGTTCGAGATCACGAAACACCTGCGCGAGAAGGGTGTCAACGTGCGCTTCGGCATTCACCCGGTGGCCGGCCGCATGCCCGGGCACATGAACGTGCTGCTGGCGGAAGCCAAGGTGCCCTACGACATCGTGCTCGAGATGGACGAGATCAACGAGGACTTCCCCGACACCGACGTCGCCATGGTGATCGGCGCCAACGACATCGTGAACCCGGCGGCGCAGGACGATCCGACGAGCCCCATCGCCGGCATGCCGGTGCTGGAAGTGTGGAAGGCGAAGACTTCCATCGTCATGAAGCGCTCGATGGCCTCGGGCTACGCCGGCGTGGACAACCCGCTCTTCTACAAGGACAACAACCGCATGCTCTTCGGCGACGCCAAGAAGATGCTCGACGAGGTGCTGGTGGCGCTGAAGGCGTGATCGGTTTTCCCCCTCTCCCCATTGGGGAGAGGGCAGGGGAGAGGGGCAAAGAGGCCGGGACACCCCGGCCTTGTTGTTTCAGGCCTGAAGGAACAGAACGGGCTGATGGACACCCTCGGCCGCATGCGCCTCCTCGGCTTCAGGAAATGGTACGAGCGCCAGCTCGTCGAGGGCCACCTTTACCTGACGAGCTGCTTCCTCGGCATCATCGCCATCGCCTCCTCGCTCGAACTGTACGGCGCGCGCGAAGGGCCGCTCGGCCTGGTCGTCGCGCTCGGCGTCGGCCTCGGCGGCGTCTGGGCGACGCTGTTCTGCTGGGAGCGCTACAAGCGCATCATGCTGGTGGCCGAGCACATCGGCGCCCATGCCCATTGCCCCGAATGCAATGCCTACGCGAGGTTCAGCGTGGTCGACGCCGGCAAGGCCCTGCATCAGGAACCGGCCAACATCGAGGACCCGAAGGAGGTCTGGCTCAAGGCGCGCTGCCGCAAGTGCGGCTGCGAGTGGACCATATAGGAAAAGTCAGCCGCGGCGGGACGGCGCTCTTAGCGCCGCGCCAGAGCGCGCAGGACGACGATCGAAAAGGCGATCAGGAGCGCCCACTTCGCCGCGGCGCTGAGGGCGGACAAGGCGTAGAGTGGAGCCAGGTCAAAGCGGGGCGCTGCGGTCAACCACAGGTGCAAGGCGTTTTCCGCGGCATCGAAAATCGCCGCCGCGGGCAGCAGCCACGCCGCAGCCGCGCGCGCGGCCGGCGTGCTGTGGGCGAACAGTGGTGAGCGGCGTGCGAACAGCCAGCCGAAGGCGGCATACAGCATGAGCAGCAGGAAGTCCCAGGGCAGGTGCGCGCGATAGCGGGCCAGGTCTTGCGGCGACCAGAAGTGCATCACTGCGCCGAAGGCTCGCGGCGTAAGGGCGAACTGCAGTTGCAGGACGCCCGGCTCGAGCGGCGCCAGGTAAAGCACTATGGCGCCGAACAGCGCTAGTGCCGAAGCGCCGAGGCCCCAGGCAGCCCGCATTGCGACGGATCTCAGCGCGAGGCCAAGACGATTTGCTCCTGCACGCCCAGCCCGTCGATGCCCAGTCGCAGTCTGTCTCCCGCCTTGAGGTAGCGCGGCGGCTTCATGCCGAGGCCGACGCCGGGCGGGGTGCCGGTGACGATGACGTCGCCGGGCAGCAGCGTCATGAAGCGGCTGATGTAGGCGACCAGCTCGGCGCAGCCGAACACCATGTTGGCGGTGGTGCCGTCCTGCACGCGCCGGCCGTTGAGCTCCAGCCAGAGGTGCAGGTCCTGCGGGTCGGGGATTTCGTCGCTGGTGACCAGCCACGGTCCCAGCGGGCCGAAGGTGTCGCAGCCCTTGCCCTTGTCCCACTGCGTGCCGCGCTCGAGCTGGTACTCGCGCTCGGAGACGTCGTTGGCGACGCAGTAGCCGGCGACGTGATCGAGCGCGCGCTCGACGGGCACGTGGCGCGCCAGCGAGCCGATGACGATGGCGAGTTCGACTTCCCAGTCGGTCTTCGTCGAGCCGGGCGGCAGCAGCAGCGGGTCGCTCGGGCCGCCGATGCAGGTGGTGGCCTTCATGAAGAGGATCGGCTCGGCCGGGATCGGCATGCCGGCTTCCTTCGCGTGGTCGCGGTAGTTGAGGCCGACGCCGACGATCTTCGAGATGCCGGTGAAGGGCACGCCGAGGCGCGGGCTGCCCTTGACGGGCGGCAGCGATTCGGGCGCCAGGCTGCGCAGGCTGTTGAGGCCCTGCGGCGAGAGCGTCGCCTGGTCGATGGCGGCGATGGCGACCGAGAGGTCGCGCAGCTTGCCCTCGTCGTCGATGAGGCCGGGTTTCTCCTGGCCGTTCCTTCCGTAGCGCACCAGTATCATTGTTTTCTCCCCCGTGTGGTTACCAGTATGTTTCCACGCTGATCTGCCCCGGCTCCTTGCGCCTGTGCTTGCGCAGGCCGCGCGCGGCGAGCGCGGCGGTGGCGTCCTCGACCATGGCCGGGTTGCCGCAGAGCATGACGTGGGCGAGCGCGGCATCGAGCTGCAGGTGCGCGCGCGCCTCGAGCCGGCCGTCGGCGACGGCCTGCGGGATGCGGCCGGCGAGCGCGTAGTCGGTCTCCTCGCGGCTGATCACCGGGACGTAGGCGAAGCGCTTCGGCTCGGCTTCGAGCACACGGGCGATGGCGCGACGGTAGCTGAGCTCCGCCGCCGTGCGCGCGGCATGCACCAGCACGACGCGCTGGAAGCGCTGCCAGGGCTCGGCGGTCTTCAGGATGGAGAGAAAGGGCCCGATGCCGGTGCCGGTCGCCAGCAGCCAGAGGTGGATCGCCGGCGGCACTTCGTCGAGGACGAGGAAGCCGTTCGGTTTCGGCGCCACCAGCACGGCGTCGCCGGCCTTGAGCTGGGACAGGCGCGGCGAGAGCGGGCCCTCGGGCACGGTGGAAAAATAGAACTCGAGCACGGGCTCGCCCGGCGCGCTGACGATGGAGTAGGGCCGGCCGACGATTTCGCCGTTGATCTCGAGGCCGAGCTTGGTGAACTGGCCGGCGCGGAAGGGCTCGATGGTCGCTGCCACGCGCAGCGAATGCAGGCGGTCGCTCCAGTCGATGCGCTCGACGACGCTGCCCTCGATCCACTGCGCCATGCAGCTGTCTCCATTTGTCCCCTCGCCCCGCTTGCGGGGAGAGGGCTAGGGAGAGGGGCGAGCGGCGGCCACCCTCTCCCCAACCCTCTCCCCGCCAGCGGGAGAGGGAGTGACCTGTTACTTCTCCGGCTCCGTCTTCGGCAGCCCGCCCAGCAACGCCGGCACCGGGCGCTTCGAACGATGGTGCGAACGCTTCGGCTCCGGCGGCGCCGCGTCCTGGGCGCTGACTCTCGATTCGTAGGGCTTGCTCGGGTCGAAGTCGAGCTTGGGCAGCTTCGGCTTGGCCGGCTCGATGCGGCGCGGCTCGCGCCGCTCCTCGTCGCGACGGGGGCGCTTCTCGCGCGGCTCGCGCGATTCGCGGCGGGAGGATTCTCTCGACTCTTTCTCGCGGCGCGGCTCATCTTTCCTGCCGCCGCGTCCGCGGCGGCCCTTGCCGATCTCGCCGTAGAACTCCGGTTCTGGCTCGAAGCCCTCGATCACCACCTGCTCGATCTGGCGCTTGATGAGCTTCTCGATCTCGGCCAGCTTGCCGCGCTCCTCGGCGCAGACGAGCGAGGTGGCGTCGCCCTCCTTGCCGGCGCGCCCCGTTCGGCCGATGCGGTGCACGTAGTCTTCCGGCACGTGCGGCAGCTCGTAGTTGATGACGTGCGGCAGGTCGTCGATGTCGAGCCCGCGCGCGGCGACGTCGGTGGCCACCAGCACGCGCACCGTGCCGTTCTTGAAGGCCTCCAGCGCCTCGGTGCGCTGCTGCTGGCTCTTGTCGCCGTGGATGGCGGTGGCGTCGATGCCCTGGCGCTCGAGGTAGTGGGCGAGGCGGCTGGCGCCGAACTTGGTGCCGACGAAGACCAGCACCTGGCTGACGTTGCTGGTCTTCAGCAGGTGGGCGAGGAGCTGGCGCTTGTCGTCGGCCGCCACCGGGTGGATGCGATGTGTCACCGTTTCGGTGAGCGCGTTCCTGCGCGCCACCTCGATCAGCACCGGCGCGCGCAGCATGGAGTCGGCGAGCTTCTTGATCTCCTCGGAGAAGGTGGCGGAGAAGAGCAGGCTCTGGCGCTCCTTCGGCAGCAGGGCGAGGATGCGCTTGATGTCGGGGATGAAGCCCATGTCGAGCATGCGGTCGGCCTCGTCGAGCACCAGCACCTCGACGAAGTTGAAGCCGACGGTCTTCTGCTCGACGTGGTCGAGCAGCCGCCCCGGCGTGGCGACGACGATCTCGACGCCCTTGCGCAGGGCTTCGATCTGCGGCTTGATGTCCACACCGCCATAGACGACGAGGTCGCGCAGCGGAACGTGCTTGCCGTAGGTCTGCACGCTCTCATGCACCTGCATGGCCAGCTCGCGCGTCGGCGTGAGGATCAGCGCGCGCACCGGGTGGCGCGCCGGCGAGGGGCTGTTGCTGGCGTGGCGCGCCAGGCGCTGCAGCAGCGGCAGGACGAAGCCGGCGGTCTTGCCGGTGCCGGTCTGGGCGCCGCCCATGACGTCCTTGCCTTCGAGCACGACGGGGATGGCCTGGGCCTGGATGGGGGTGGGCTCGCTGTAGCCGGCGTCACGCACCGCCTTGAGCAGTTCGGGCATGAGCCCGAGTTCATCGAATGTCATCGTGCCTCCGCCGGGCCGCCCCAAGGAGGCAGCCAGTCAACAACCGGAAGCCGCGTTAGCGGCTGAACTTTTGTCACCCCCTTCCTCGGGAAGGGGGCTGGGGGGTAGGTCATATCAATGCTCCTGGATCGGCCTGCGCCTTTCGGCGTACCGGTTCAGGACACGAGAATTGCTTTGGGATCTGGGTCGGAATCGACCGGACGGGTTTGCGAGCGCTAACCGGCGGAACGGCAAACCGGGCCCATTATACCCTGTTGGGGTGGATGCCCAGCATGCGCAGTGCAGCATCGTGCAGCGGCTGGCCGGGCGCGGCGAGGGCGTCGACCACCGTCAGGTGGTTCTTGCCGTCCACCCGCAGGTGGGCGCCGGCGCAGTGCGGCCAGGCCTCGCGAATGAGCCGGGTCTGGCGGTGGAACTCGGTGCTTTCCTCGCCGCCCACCGCGGTGTGCAGGAGCGCGCCGTGCGGCGGCCGGATGCGCACCGGGCTGGCGCGGCGCGCGGCGTCGCGGCCGAGGCGCAGATCCTGTTTCAGGAAGGGCGTGCGCGAGATCGGCTCGAGGTCGAACAGGCCGGAAACGGCCAGCCCGCCGCGCAGCATCCGCGGCGGCAGGTCGGCCGCCCAGGCCGGCCAGTCGGCGGCGAGCATCATCGCCGCCAGGTGGCCGCCGGCGGAGTGGCCGGCCACATACATGCGCTCCGGGTCGATGCCGAGGCTGCGCGCATTGCGCCGGCACCAGGCGCAGGCGTGCAGCGACTGGCGCACGATGTCCTCGATGCGTGCCTTGGGTGCCAGCGAATAGTTGATCAGCGCCACCGCCGCGCCGGCCTCGACGAAGGGCGGCGCGAGGAAGGAGAAGTCGCGCTTGTCGAGCGAGCGCCACCAGCCGCCGTGGATGAAGACGAGGAGCGGGGCGTTCGGGCTGCACGCCGGAAAAAAGTCGAGCGTCTCGTCCGGCGTGCCCCCGTAGTAGTAGTCCGGTTCGCAGCCGCCCTGCAGTCGCGCCTGCGCCGAGTCCTCGGTCCAGCGCGCGAAGATCTGCGGATGCTCCGGAATCGCGGCGCGGGCGTTGTACTGGCGGTCGAGTTCGGCCGGGGAAAGCCTCATGCGGCAGCCCTCCGCCCCTCGGCCTGGCAGGCCGGCAGCATCGCCGTGACCTCGATCTCGACCTTGGCGCCGAATTCGACGAAGCCGGCGACCTGCAGGGCGGTCATGGCGGGGAAGTGGCGGCCGATGAGTTCGCGGTAAATCCCGCCGATCTCGCCCAGGCGCGCGTTGTACTCCTCCTTGTCGGCGAGGTACCAGTTCATGCGCACGATGTGCTCCGGCCCGGCGCCGGCCTCCTTGAGGATGGCGACGATGTTGGTGAGCGACTGGCGGATCTGGCCGACCAGGTCGTCGGTCTCGAAGACCTCCTGACCGGTCCAGCCGACCTGGCCGGCGACGAAGATCATGCGGCCGCTGGCGGCAACGGCGTTGGAGTAGCCCTTGGGCCGTTTCCAGTCGGGCGGGTTGAACATCTGCATTACGCGTTCCTCCTGTTGTGGTTGTTGATGTCGAATTGCCCCTGCCGGAAGGCCAGCATGAGGGCGCGCAGGTCGTCGGGCACCGGCTGCGCGCGCTGCCGGTCGAGGTCCATGGAGACCAGCACGAATCTCGCGCGCAGGCGCTCCTCCCGTCCGTGCCGGCAGTCGACGGCGATCTCCATCGAGCTGCGTCCCAGCCGCTCGAGCTTCAGGCCGAGGGTGATGATCTCGCCGATCTTCGAGGGCGCGACGAAGTCGCACTCGAGCTTGACGATGGGGAAGCCGAGGCGGTGCTCGGTGATGTAGCGGGCGTAATTCACGCCGAGGCCCTGGTTGAACCAGTCCTCGACGAGGCCGTTGAACATGATGAAGTACTGCGGGTAGAAGACGATGCCCGCCGGGTCGCAGTGCGAGAAGCGCACCAGCATGTCGCTGTGGAAGGCGTCGCCGAGGATGCGGCACTGTTCCGTCACGGCGCCTGCCTCAGGCGGAAGCGCTGCAGCTTGCCGGTCTCGGTGCGCGGCAGGGTGTCGACGAACTCGACGGCGCGCGGGTACTTGTAGGGGGCGATGGACTGCTTGACGAACTCCTGCAGTTCCTTCGCCAGCACCGCGCCGGGCGTGTGGCCGGGGCGCAGCACGACGACTGCCTTGACGATCTGGCCGCGCTCCGCGTCGGGCATGCCGACCACGCCGCACTCGGCCACGGCCGGGTGGGCGAGCAGGGCGCCTTCGACTTCCGGCCCGGCGATGTTGTAGCCGGCCGAGATGATCATGTCGTCGGTGCGCGCCTGGTAATAGAAGTAGCCGTCGGCGTCCATCGAGAAGGCGTCGCCGGTGAGGTTCCAGCCGTGCTGGACGTACTGGCTTTGGCGCGGGTCGGCCAGGTAGCGGCAGCCGGTCGGCCCGATCACCGCCAGCCGCCCGACTTCGCCCGGCGGCAGCGGGTTGCCCTCGTCGTCGACGATGAGGGCATGGTAGCCCGGCACCACCTGGCCGATGGCGCCGCGGCGGACTTTCTCCGGCGGCGAGGAGATGAAGATGTGGATCATCTCGGTGGCGCCGATGCCGTCGATGATCTCGATGCCTGTCGCCTGCTTCCACAGCTGGCGCGTGGCGTCGGGCAGGGCCTCGCCGGCGGATACGCATTTCTTCAGGCGGCCGACGCCGTCCTTTGCGGCAAGCGGCGCCATCAGGCGCCAGAAGGTCGGCGCGGTGAAGCAGATGGTGGCCTTGAAGTCGCGGATCGCCTGCATCAGCGTGTCCGGCATCAGCTTCTCGACCAGCACGGTGGAGGCGCCGAAGCGCAGCGGGAAGCAGAGCATGCCGCCGAGGCCGAAGGTGAAGGCGAGTGGCGGCGTGCCGCAGAAGATGTCGTCGGGGCCGGGTTTCAGCACCGAGCGAGGGAAGGCGTCGCACATCGCCAGCACGTCGCGGTGGAAGTGCATGGTGCCCTTGGGCTGGCCGGTGGTGCCGGAGGTGAAGGCGATCAGCGCCACGTCGTCGGCCGCCGTGTCGACGTTGGCGAAGCTGTCGGGCTTGCCCTCGAGCAGGGCTTCGAGCGAGCCGGCGCCGCCGTCATTGAACGGCACGATTCGCGCAAGCTCCGGGCAGTCCCGCCGCGCCAGGTCGAGTTCCTCGAGCAACCGTGCGTCGCACAGGGCGAGGCTGCAGCGCGCCTTGACGGCGATCTGCGTCAGCTCCTTGGCGCGCAGCAGCGGCATGGTCGCCACGACGATGCCGCCGGCCTTGACGATGCCGAGCCAGCAGGCGGCCATCATCGGGTTGTTCGGCCCGCGCAGCAGCACGCGGTTGCCCGGCACCAGGCCGAGATCCTCGGTGAGCGCCCGTGCGATGCGGTTGGCGCGCGCCAGCAACTGGCGGTAGGTGCAGGCGACGGGCCTGCCATCCACCGGCGCCCAGAGCGCCGGCCGTTCGCCGTGGCCGGCGGCGACCATGCGGTCGAGCAACTCGGCGGCGCAGTTCGCGCGCTCCGGATACTGCAGTTCGGGCCGCGCGAAGACCAGCTCGGGCCATTGCGCGCGCGGCGGGAGATTGTCGCGTGCGAAGGTGTCAACGTGCGCCGTGCTTGCCATGCCTACGCCTCCTTTCCTCCGGCCCGCTTCAGCTCCTCGCGGGCGATGATGAGCTTCTGCACCTCGCTGGCGCCCTCGTAGATGCGCAGGGCACGGATCTCGCGATAGAGGCTTTCGGCGATCTCGCCGCGCCGCACGCCGCGCCCGCCGAACATCTGCACCGCCGCATCGATCACCTGCTGCGCCTGCTCGGTGGCGAACAGCTTGGCCATCGCCGCCTCGCGCGTCACCGGCTCGCCGCGGTCGCGGCGCCAGGCGGCGCGATAGACGAGCAGCGCCGCGGCGTCGAGCGCCAGCGCCATCTCGGCCAGCCTGGCCTGGGTCATCTGGAAATCCGCCAGATGCTGGCCGAACATCGTGCGTTGCCGGGCGTGGGCGAGCGCCTCGTCGTAGGCGCGCCGGGCGAAGCCGAGCGCGGCAGCCGCCACCGAGGTGCGGAAGACGTCGAGCGTCTGCATGGCGATGCGGAAACCCTCGCCTTCCGCGCCGATGCGCGCGGCGGCAGGCACGCGGCAGCCGGAAAAGCGCAGCCGCGCCAGCGGATGCGGCGCCACCACCTCGATGCGCTCGGCGATCTCGAGGCCCGGCGTGTCGGCCGGCACGAGGAAGGCGCTGAGGCCGCGCGTCGGGTGCGCATCGCTGCGGGCGAAGACGACGTAGAAGTCGGCGATGCCGCCGTTGGAGATCCAGGTCTTCTCGCCGTCGAGGACGTAGCCGTCGCCGTCTCGGCGCGCGGCGGTGGCGATGGCGGCGACGTCGGAGCCGGCCTGCGGCTCGGACAGGGCGAAGGCGGCGATGGCGGAGCCGTCGGCGACGCGCGGCAGCCAGGCCGCCTGCTGACTGGCGGAACCGAAGAGGGAGATCGCGCCGCTGCCGAGGCCCTGCATGGCGAAGGCGAAGTCGGCCAGCCCGTCGTGATACGCCAGCGTCTCGCGCATCAGGCAGATGCGCCGTGCCGAGAAGACTGACTTTTCGCCGGGCACGCAGTGGCGCAGCCAGCCGGCGGCGCCGAGCCGCTTGACGAGCGCCTTGCAGCTGGCGTCGGCGTCGGCGTGGTCGATGTGGCCGAGTTCGGCGCGGCACCAGGCCTCGGCCGCCGCGGCCAGCGCGCGGTGCTCGTCGTCGAGGAAGGGCCAGTCGAGGGCTTCGCGTGCCATCAGTCGCCTCTGAAAACCGGTTTTCTTTTCGCGGCGAAGGCCTCGAAGGCGCGGCGGAAGTCCTGCGTCTGCATGCAGATCGCCTGGGCCTGCGCTTCCGCCTCGATGGCCTCGTCGACGCCCATCGCCCATTCCTGGTGCAGCATGGTCTTGGTCATGCCGTGGGCGAAGGTCGGCCCGTCGGCAAGCTCCTGCGCCAGCGCCTGCGCCTCGGCCAGCACGGCCTCCGGTTCGCACAGGCGGTTGAAGAAGCCCCAGGCGAGCGCCTCATCGCCGCTCATGCTGCGGCCGGTGTACAAGAGGTCGGAGGCACGGCCCTGGCCGACGATGCGGGGCAGGATGGTGCAGGCGCCCATGTCGCAGCCGGCCAGGCCGACGCGGGTGAACAGGAAGGCGGTCTTGCTGCGCGCCGTGCCGAGGCGCAGGTCGGAGACCATGGCGACGATGGCGCCGGCGCCGGCGCAGACGCCGTCGACCGCGGCGACGATCGGCTGCGGGCAGGCGCGCATGGCCTTGACCAGGTCGCCGGTCATGCGCGTGAAGGCAAGCAGACCCGCCATGTCCATTTTCGTCAGCGGGCCGATGATCTCGTGCACGTCCCCACCGGAGCAGAAGTTGCCGCCGTCGCCGGTGACAACCACTGTCTTGATGTCGGTGTCGAGGCGCAGCGCACGGAACAGGTCGCGCAGCTCGGCGTAGGACTCGAAGGTGAGCGGGTTCTTCCGCTCGGGCCGGTTGAGCGTGATCGTGGCGACCTTGCCCTCGGCCTGCCAGAGGAAGTGCCGCGCCTGGTATTCCCTCAGGCCAGCCATCTCAGTTTCCCGTGCCGAGGCTGCCGACAAACTGCTTGAGCCGGGCGAGGAGATCGTAGAGCTGCTTCTTCTCCTTCTCGCCCAGGCCTTCGAAAAGGCGGATGACCCAGTCCTCGTGCTCGACCGCCCACTCGCGGAAGACGCGGCGTCCCTCCTTGGTCAGCTTGACGATGTAGGCGCGGCGGTCCTTCGGGTTGTCCTCGCGCACCACCAGGCCCTCGGCGACGAGCTGGTCGGTGATGCCGGTGACGTTGCCGCCGGTGACCATCATGCGCCTCGAGAGCTCGCCCATCTTGAGACCCTCGGGATGGCGCTCGAGCTGCGCCATCAGGTCGAAGCGCGGCAGCGTCGTCTGGAAGCGCAGGCGCAGTTGGCTGCGGATGTGCGCCTCGACCAGGTTGGTGCAGGAGAGCATGCGCAGCCAGAGGCGCAGCGATTCGTGGTGGTCGTCGGTGACCCGGGTCTCGTGGTCTGACCGTTGCGGCGCGGTCTTGCTCGGCTTGCTCATTTCATCTCTCCCCGCTTGCGCGGCATCAGGTTAAAAAGTGGGCGTCTCATGCGCGTATCGCCAGCTGCGCGGCGCGCGCCAGGTTGCGCTCGAGCTGCGCCTTGCCGGTGAGATACTGCTTCGGCCAGGCGAGGTCGCCGTAGCCGAGTTGCGCCGCCGCGTGCAGGGTCCAGGCCGGGTCGGCAAGATGCGGCCGGGCGATGGCGCAGAGGTCGGCGCGCCCGGCGGCGATGATGGAGTTGACGTGGTCGGCCTCGAAGATGTTGCCCACGGCGATGGTGGCGATGCCGGCCTCGTTCCTTATTTGGTCGGAGAAGGGCGTCTGGTACATGCGGCCGTAGACCGGCTGCGCCTCGCGCGTCGTCTGGCCCGAGGAGACGTCGATCAGGTCGGCGCCGGCCGCCTTGAAGGCGCGCGCCATGGCCACGGCGTCCTCCGCCGTGTTGCCGCCCGGCGCCCAGTCGTGGGCGGAGATGCGCACCGTCATCGGCTTGTCTTCGGGCCAGACGGCGCGCAGCGCGCGGAATACTTCGAGCGGATAGCGCAGGCGGTTTTCCAGCGAGCCGCCGTAGTCGTCCGTGCGCCGGTTGGTGAGCGGGCAGAGGAAGCTCGACAGCAGATAGCCGTGGGCGCAATGCAGTTCGAGCAGATCGAAGCCCGCCGCGATGCCGCGCCGCGCCGCGGCGACGAATTGCTCGCGCACGGCGTCCATGTCGGCGCGCGTCATGGCGCGCGGCACCTGGTTCTGCGGGCCGTAGGGAATCGCGGAGGCGGCCAGCAGCGGCCAGTTGCCGGCGGCCAGCGGCTCGTCGATCTCCTCCCAGCCCACCTGGGTCGAGCCCTTCGGTCCGGCGTGGCCGAGCTGCAGGCCGATCTTCGCGTCCGTGCGCTCGTGCACGAAGTCCGCGATGCGACCCCAGCCGCGCGTCTGCTCGTCGTTCCACAGGCCGGCGCAGCCCGGCGTGATGCGCGCCTCGGGTGCGACGCAGGTCATCTCGGTCATCACCAGTCCCGCCCCGCCCAGCGCGCGGCCGCCGAGGTGCACCAGCAGGAAGTCGTCCGGCTGCCCGTCGCGGCAGGAATACATCGCCATCGGCGAGACGACGACGCGGTTCCTGAGCGTGAGGCCGCGCAGCGTGAAGGGGGTGAACATCGGCGGCAGCGGCTGCGCCGGCAGGCCGGCCTTCCGCGCGAACCAGGCCTCGACGCTGTCGACGTAGGCCTTGTCGCGCAGGCGCAGGTTCTCGTGGCCGATGCGCTGGCTGCCGGTGAGCAGCGTGTAGGCGAACTGCTCCGGCTCGAGGTGGGCGTAGCGCGCCACGTTCTCGAACCACTCCATGCGGTTGCGCGCCGAGCTCTGCAGCTTGAGCGCCTCGATCTCGCGCTCCTCCTGGTAGAGGGCCAGCGCGCGCCCGACGTCGCCGGGATGGGCATTGAGCGTCTTCGACAGGGCGATGGCGTCCTCCATCGCCAGCTTGGTGCCGGAGCCGATGGAGAAGTGCGCCGTATGGGCGGCGTCGCCGATCAGCACGATGTTCCCGTGGTGCCACTTCCGGCTGAGGACGCGGTTGAAGTTGAGCCAGGCCGAGCCGCGCAGGTGGCGGGCGTTGCTCATCAGCCTGTTGCCCTTCAGGTGCTTCTCGAAGAGCTTCTCGCAGAAGGCGATCGAGCCGGCCTGGTCGAGCTTGTCGAGCCCGGCGGCCAGCCAGGTCTCCTCGCGGCACTCGACGATAAAGGTGCTGGTGTCGCGGTCGAACTGGTAGGCGTGCACCTGGAACCAGCCCCACTCGGAGGGCTCGGTGATGAAGGTGAAGGCATTCAGCTTCAAATGGGTGCCGAGCCAGATGTAGCGGCACTTGCGTACGTCGATGTCGGGCTGGAAATGCTGGAGGTACTTGTTGCGCACCTTGCTGTGCACGCCGTCGGAGGCGACGATCAGGTCGGCGCCGGCCAGGCGGGGATCGGTGTCGTCCTCGACCTCCGTCTCGTACGCCAGCTTGACGCCGAGGCCGGCGGCGCGCGCCTGCAGGATGTTGAGCAGCTTCTGGCGGCCGATGCCGCAGTAGCCGTGGCCGCCGGAGGTGATCCTGCGGCCCTTGAAGAAGACGTCGCAGTCGTCCCAGTGGTGGAAGGCGCGCGTGATCTCCGCGTAGCTTTCCGGGTCGGCCACCTGGAAATTGCCCAGCGTGGCGTCGGAAAAGACGACGCCCCAGCCGAAGGTGTCGTCCGGGCGGTTGCGCTCATAGACCGTGATGTCGTGGGCCGGATGGGCCTTTTTCATGAGGATGGCGAGGTAGAGCCCCGCCGGTCCGCCGCCGATGCACGCGATACGCATTTCTCCAAGCCTTTCTTCCCGCGCCGGGATGTCGTTTGTCCACCACAATATTTTAACCTTAAATATTTGTGGTAGGCAAGGCAAGATTCCGGCACGAGTCCGAACAGGAAATATCCTGCAGCACTAATATTTAGACATGAATATTATCCGGCTGAGCGCCAGCGGCCTTGAGGCAAGTCAATCGTCTGTTTCCGTTAAGGCCGGATTAAGCCGGGGCGCCCAGAGTCCGGTTCCA